>Ga0265342_10004182_pt1 | contig 11482 bp, 9 predicted proteins | sample 4CB327metaG_FD_203125 | JGI IMG/M metagenome (GOLD analysis project Ga0265342, IMG submission 203125) | Rhizosphere microbial communities from Carex aquatilis grown in University of Washington, Seatle, WA, United States - 4-CB3-27 metaG | ecosystem: Host-associated > Plants > Roots > Rhizosphere...
TGGCGCGGGAGCCGGCTGCTCCTCTTCGTGGGGCGGCTCGTCGATCTTCGGATCGTATCCAGGGAATTTGGCCACTGGCGGAGGGGGCGGAGGGGCCGGAGGCACAGCGGGGGCCGAGGGCTCTGCGGCGGCAGGCTGAGGCGCCGGGGGCGGGGCCGGAGGTGGGGCAGGCGCTGGGGCAGGCGCTGGGGCAGGCGCTGGGGCAGGCGCTGGGGCAGGCGCTGGCGCTGGCGGCGGTGGCGGGAGCGCGGCGACGGCCCTGGCCGCGAGCGGCTTCGGGCCCGAGGCCGGCGCGCCGAAGGGCGAGGTCTTGGTCCAGACCGGCGCTCCCAGGTGGGTAAGCGGTCCGCTGATGCGGAAGCCGTAAAGCCCGTCGGGACGCTTGCCCCCAGCCGCGGCAATTTCCATGATGGTGCGCAGCTTCTCGGAACTCTTGAGGAGAGCGTCGCTCAGTTTGAAGCGGACGTAGAGATCCAGCGACGAAGAGGCCAAGGAATCGTTCAGCTTGATCTCGCCCTCTACAAAAAGCTCGCCATCAGGCGACTTGGATTGCACGCCCTGCAGGCGTCCCACGCCTTTGTCGATGGCCACGCGGCCCACGAAATCGCCCAGACGGATCTTGGGAAGTCCCAATCCCTCAGCCAGAAGCGGGTTGCCCGGGATGATTAGCTTGGCCTTGCCGTCGCCCAGCGCACACGCGCGGCAGGTCCAGGTCAGTGAACCCACTGTGGCAGCGGCGCGCAGGCCGGGCATCTTCTCGTCGAGTTTCATCTCCAGTGTGCCAAACAGGGGCAGGTTGATGGCGGCCTTGACCCACGGGAGCTCGGACAGATCGATGGCCGTGGCCGACACGTGCAGCGCACTCTCGGTCTTGCTGCGGGTGGATTCCACGTCCACGTCGCCCCCGAACACGTTGGCCGAAACCTGGTAGGTCTTGCGGCCGGCCAGCGCTCCCAAGAGCGACCAGCCCACCCTGGCCACCGGGATGGTGATGCGCGTGGGCTTGCCCCCGCCCGAGGGACGCGCGGCGACGGTGACATCCTTGAGTCGGATGCCCAGGCCCAGCGCGGGCCCCTGCGACTTGACCTCGACGTCATAGCCCTGCTGCTCGGCCAAGGCCACCAGGAAGTCCTTCAGTCGACCGTAGGGCAGGGTCAGGACCAGGACCAAGAAGAACACGAACAGACCAAAGGCCGCAGTGGCTGCGAGCCTCCAGTACTTGCGCAAGCGTTCGGCGATCATCTAGCCCTTGCCCTTCGCCGCGGGCGCGGCCTTCTTCTTCTTGTCGTCCTTCAAGCGCTCGTAGGCGGTGGCGGTCAACTCCACGTCCAGCTTGTCGCCTTCGCCGAAGCTGTGCCGGATCTGCAAACGCGTGATCGCGATGAGCCGAGGGTTGGTTTCTATCTTGCTCAGGAAATTCGCCAGTTCCTTCAGGCCCACCTTGCGCAGCTTCACGTCAAGGCTGTGCTCCAGGTAGCGCTTGCCCGCGGGAGCGGGCGGGCGATCCACGGTTTCCGGGATCTCGATGCCGGCTTCCTTGCCCGCGGCTTCCAGATCGGCGGCCAGTTGCGGCGGCTCGACGCCGATGCGCGCCTCCTGCGAGACCATGCGTGACTTGGCATCCAGGTAGATGTCGCGACGAGTGGCGATGGCGGCGAGCGCTTCGCGTGCGTCCTGGTTGCTGGTGCTGATCTCCTGCAGCGCATCGACGATGAGGTACCCGGTCAAGAGCAGAGCGAGCATGGCGACGGCGGCGGCCAGGATTGAGATGAGCTTGCGCTCGCGCACGGCCATCCGGTTCCATTCGGCGGTGGCATAGACCACGGGTCGTCGCAGCCCACTTGCGATTTTTCCTAGCAGACGCTTGAAGAATCCCATGACTTCCTTATGGGCACTTCGAGTTGATGGTCAGGCTGAACTGCTTGGCCCCACCACTGACCTCGGTGAGGGGGCCCTTGTTGATCTCTTCGAAGCAATCGATCTCTTTGAGCTTGGCCACCACGTCGTCAAGCGACGCGGCGGAATCCACTGTGCCCTTGATGCTGGTCTTCTTGGACTTGATTTCCAGGTCCTGCACATCGATGGCCACCTGGTCTGAAGCGGGCATTTTGCGCGAGATCTGGCCGAGCAAGTCGTAGGCGGTGACCCGGGGCAGGGGCGCCATTTCGTCGCGGAAGGAACGGTTGAGCGCCGCCGTCACCTCGGTTGCGTCGGAGCGTGCTTCTCCAAAAAGTTCCTTGGTGGCCACGCGCAGTCTCTCTTTGAGTTGCTGCTGCTCGCTGGACAGGCGCCGGAGCGCGATGGTTCCATCCACGGCGGCACATGCCAGCACAGCCCCGACCAGAAGCGCCAGGTGAGGTGCCTTCTGGCGCATGATCGAGAAGTTGGCGCGGTACTGGAAGGGACCGCGCCGCAGGTCCAATTCCCTGTGACCGCGCGCCCCGGCCCAGGCCAGGGCCGAAGACAAGGCCAGGCGTGCGCGTTGGGCCGAGCCCTCTTCGTCGACCACGGATATGGCTTCGACCTCGTCGGTCCCCTCGGCGAGCGCGGGCTCAGGTGGGGCTGGCCAAAGACTGGTGGGGATGCCCAGTTCCTCCTGCAGAAACTCGGCCAGCCCCTGCAAGCGCGAACCGCCGCCGGCCAGGAGGATCGTCTCCACCGGCTCTTTGTTCTGGGCGCGAAAACTGGCCAGGGTCTGGCGCAGGTCGCGCAGGAATGGCGCCATCGCCTCCTGCAACACGGCGCCGAGCTGCTGTTGCACAGACGTGGCGGGTGGTCGCGCGCGGCTGGGCACGCATCCATGCGTCTGCTTGGCTAGCTCAGCCTGCGCCCAGGTCCACTTGTCTCCCGAGGCGCGCACCAGGGCCAGGGTCAGCTCCTCGCCGGCGTGGCTGCTGGTCCGGCCGAACACCGCCTCGTCGCCGCGTAGGAAACAAAGTTGGCTGTGTTGATGGCCGACGTCGATGAACAGGCAGAAGCCGGTCGGCGCAGTCTCGGCTGAAGTGCGTTCCTCGGCCAGCAGGGCGTGATACATGATCGGGGTGGGGTAGAGCGTGCGCGGCTCCACCCCGCATTGCTTGAGCGACGCGAGAAAAGCGGCCACGGTCTCGGTGCGTGCCGCGACCGCCAGGGCGCGCGAGCCAGCCGCTTCGCTGTCGCCGGTCTTGGTCGCTGACAGGATGACGTGGTCCATGACGACCTCGGACAGGTCGTGCATGATCTGCCCTTCCAGCTCGTAGCCCACCACCTGTTCAACCTTGCGCGCGTCGGAAAAAGGCAGGTCGAGCACGCGCAGAGAGAGCATCTCACCAGGCAACGCCATGTGAATGGTCGACTGCGAAGGCAGACGCGCCACGCCCGCGCGCAGGGCCTCGGCTTGTCGCTCGGCCAGCGGGGCCTCGCCCGGCGGCACGGGCTCCTCAAAGGACGTGTGCAGCCGCACGCGGCGGAATCCCACGTCGAACACTGAGAACTTGACCGACCAGGATCCCAGGTCAATTCCGGTGATGGTGTGAGCCATGAGTCTGTTGCCTCGTTCCTACTCTTCTCGCCAGTATTGGACGACGCCCGAAGCTTGCTCGCCCAAGGGGTTGTTGGTGACGGGGTTGGCCAGAAAGCCTTGGCTGTCCAGGATGACGATGATGCGTTTCTTGACCTTGCCCGACTCGCCTGTGGCCACCACCCGGTACACGCGCGGCGCATCCACGTGCGCCACCTGTTCGAGTTGCTTCTTGGTGATGGTAATCCCGGTCAGGTTCTGCATGAGCTGGTAGCGCGGATCATCGCGGGCGATGGAGGCGGCGGGATTGTTCAGCACCCCGATCAGCGCATCCAGTGAGCCGAACCCAACCGCTTGGCTGCGCTCGCACAGGATGCTGGCCAGCGGATAGAGACGATTGTCGTCGAGAATGCTGAGGTCCGCGGGCGGCTTGCTGGGGTCGGGAAAGAGCGCCGCGCGCACCAATCCCACGATAAGTGGGGTGCAGTCGCCCTTGACCGAAGCCAGGTTGACTTTGCAGTCAGGGTTGCTGGCATAGACGGTGAAATTCGAGGCAAAGGCCTCGGCGTAGTCGGGGTCCATACCGCGAACCAGGTTGGTCTCGTCGACCGTGTCGTAATAGTTGTTGTGAGCCTGGTAGGGATCGTCGCGCTGGTCGTAGCGGTAGTCTTCGGGCCCCGAGGAGTTGGCGTCGACGGCAAAGGCTTGCTCGTCGGCATCGGCCCAGTCGATGAGAGCCCGCGCGAGTTCGACGCGGTCGACGAACTGGCCCTCGGCGTTGCGCTGTTCGAAGAGCCAATTGTAGCGAGGCGAGGCCATCAAAGCCTGCAAGAGACGGAACACCATGATCTGCTTTGGACGTTCGGGGACCGGGCCGCCGCCGCAGTTGATGTCGATCTTGCCGTCCTCGTTGGTGATCTCGGCGTCCATGTGCCCCGTGGGAATGCCCAGGCCGGTCGCGTCGCTGGCATCGATTCCGATCAGCCCGGACAGGAGAGCGGTCTCCATCTTGGAACCGGAAAAGAAGCCCAAGACAGGCCCTATGTAGTCGGTCACGCGCAGGCTGATGCCTAGATCCTGACCGCCCATCTTGTCGGCAAGCATGTTCTTCGCCGTTTCCATGATGGGCTCCACGAACTTGAGTTGAATCTTGATCAGCAGGCGCGACAGCGACACTGCGGAGCGGGCCAGATAGTGAGCGCGCACCTCGTCGCGGGCGTTGGCCGCCTGGGCCGCGTCCACCGTGGTCCCATAGGTGAACTGGGACACCAGTGCGATCAGCAGGGAGAGCGACGAAATGGTGATGAGAAAGGCCACGCCGCTTTGCCGGTCCCGCTCGCGGCATGCGCGGAAGCGCGCGAGCAATATCGCGCGCCACCCTGCCGAGCGTGCCGTGGGAGTGACTGGCCGGTGTGCATTCATGGCGTGCTCTCAGCCCCCGAACCCCTTCGGGTGGTAGCCGACTCGCTCGGTGACCTGCAGCCGAGCGGTGCTGGTAAAGGTCGCGGCCTGGCCACGCTCATCGATGACAGTAAGGGCAATGCGCACCTGCGTGGGCAGATATTTCAGGCCGTCCGCCCCCATGGTGTTCCATTCCTCTTTCCACTCCTTCTTCTTGTAGTCGTAGTAGCTGAACTTCACGCTGGCCACCGCCGGACACAGTACGTAGGTTTCACCGGGGATCTTCGTGGGATCCTTGGTTTCCAGGCGGCGGGTTTCCCGGCGCATCAGGTTGGTGACCATGCGATCGTCGGGATCGGGTTCCGAGAAGTAGCTGACCACCGCGGTGTCGGCCTCGGGCCGATCCGCGCGCAGGCGTTGGTGGCCAAACCAGGAAAAGCGCAACTCGTCGAGATCAGCGTGGGTCGCGCCCACGAACATGGTGCGCTGTTCTTCCACACCGATCTTCTCGGATTCCGACAGGAAAGCCATTTCCACTTCTCGGGTCATGCGCATGAGCGCCACGCGGATGGTGTGGGTCCGTTCCTGCGTGTCCTCCATGCGCTTCTTCACCCGCGCCGTCTGGCTGAAAGAGCCCCACAGCAGCGCGGTCACGAAGGTCATCAAGGTCAGCGCCAGCATCACCTCGATCAGGGTGAAGCCGCTGGTCGCGGTCACGGGTGGTGTTGTGAGCCGGCGGCGCTTCATTTTACGATGGGTTTCAAGTTGAACGGGGACGAACCTGCGCCCGTGGTTCCGGTCGAGCCTGGCGTGGACGTCGCAGCCTTGCCGCCCGCCGCGGCGGCAGCCGAGCCTCCCATCAGGGCCATGTCGAGCTTGGATGGGTCAGTCATGAAGTTGACGACCTCGAAGGACTGCTCCGGCCGCCCAGGCTCGTTCCACTTGACCTTGACCACCACGCGACGGACCGATTCCTCCAGTCCTATGCGGATGGGGTCCATCAGCGTGGTCATGAAACTGCCCATGAAACCAGCCAGCAGGTCCATGGGATTGGTGGACTGGGTCTTCTGCTGCGCCGCCTGTTGCACGTCCTGAACCGCACTGGTGGGCAGCTTGACCTTCTCGACGGCGGCGTACCATTTCACGCGAGGAAATCCCTCCTCGGTGAAATCGCCTTCGTCCTCGCCTTCCATCTCGCTGAACCCCACTTCCAGGATGTTCTGCTCCAGCGCCGAGATCTTGGTCCGCGCCAGGAAGGTGGCGGCGGTGAGCATGCGCGAGTGGAGGGTGGAGCGCACGTCGCCGGTCACCGTGCGTGTGAGGACGACCAAGGCGATGGCCAGGATGGCGACGGAGATCATCACCTCGATCAGCGAGAAGCCGGATTGAGTCTGACGATCCTGCCTCACGGGACGATCTCCTTGCCGTCGTCGTCGTACTGCTTCTCCAAGGGCGGCTCGACATAGAAGTTCTTGATCTGCACCCGGCCCGTCAGGGGATGCACCACCAAGGAGTAGACCGCGTCTCGCTTCATGTCGGTCAGGTGCACGATGGCGGCCTCGGTCATGCCCAGAGGGAAGAAGTAGATGTAGCCCTTTCCGACATCGAGCGGGTCAGCCAGGCGCGGGGTGTAGATGTCGGCGATGCGCGCACCCTTGAGGTCCACCGGCTTCACCGCCATTTCCTTGAATGCCGCAAAACTCGCGCGCTTGGGCCGGAATGGTTCCGGTTTGTAGCGCGCCTGCATCTCCTCCAGGCCCGCCTTCTCGTCCAAGAGTTTCTTGGCGTCTTCGGCCTCCTTGGCCAGCTTGTCGGCTTCCCTCTTGCGCGACTCCTCAGTCTCGCGGCCGCCCGCCATGACGAAGCGGTCGTCCGTTACCTCGGCCCAGTATCGGCCCTTGTCGATGTCCAACACCAGGCGATGAACCTTGCCCGTGGTCGAGGCGCGGTCGAAAAGATATCGGACGGCGCCCGCCATCTTGCTGGCCGAGGCGCGCAGATCGCTCTTGGCCATCGAGCGGAAACCCGCCACGGCCGAGCCGACCATCAAGGCAATGAGCACCACCACCACCATCACCTCGATCAAGGTCATGCCGGCAGCGGCATGAGCCACCGGCACGGAGACCGCATATGTGGGTCGTCTCGTCACTACTCCTGGGCCTTGATGTCGTCGGCCGTGCCCTCGGTGCCATCAGGCCCAATCGAGATCACGTCGATGCCATCGGTGTTGATCTGCCCCGGACAACGCATGATGAAGTCCTTGTTCCAGGGATCCTTCTGGCGTCGGGGCATGTACTTCTGCGCCACCAGATCGTCCATGCTCTTGGGACACTCATTGTTGTTGTCCATCATGTACTGTTGCGCCTTCTGCATGATCTCGTTGACCTGGATGCGCGCAGTCTTGACCTGGCCCTTCTTGAAGTAGTTGAAGGCGCCCACGCCCACGGCCCCCATGATGAGGGCGATGAGCGCGAACACGATCATGATCTCCATCAGGGTCATGCCCGAATCACCGGACCGTTTTCGCACCGGGCGCCCGGCCCGCGATGCCTCAGTTTGATTCTCCAGATCGTCTGTCATAGCTCTCTCCTTGTTGGTAGAAACCGGCATTACTGAACCATATTGCCCATATCCATGATGGGAACCAGAATCGAGAAGATGATGAAACCCACGCCCACCGCCATCATGAGGATCATGATGGGGGCCAGCAGAGAAGTCATCCGACTCACCTCCATCTCCACGTCGCGCTCGTAGGCGCCGGCCACGTTCTCCAGCATGGCCTCCAGTTGCCCGGAGCGCTCGCCCACCGCCACCATGTGGCACATCATCGAGGGGAACTGGCCCGACTTCTTCAGCGTCGCCGCAATGGATTCGCCCTCGCGGATGGCGATGCGCGCGTCTTCGATGACCTTCTCCAGCACCGTGTTGTTGAGCACGCGCTTGACAATGTCGAGTGCCGTCAGCACGGGCACGCCCGAGGACAGCATGGTGGCCAGGGTGCGGGCAAAGCGGGCCACGGCCAGCAGCCGGATGAGGCGCCCGACAATGATGATTTTCAACTTCACCCGGTCCATGAGGGCGCGGCCCTTGGGTCTGCGCGCCCAGCGCCGCAGCACGATCACAAGCCCGATCAATATCGGCAGCACCAGCCACCAGTAACCGCCCGCGATGTTCGCCACGGCGATGAGGAACTGCGTGTTCCAGGGCAGCGCCTTGCCCGCATCGGCGAAAATGCCGGCAATGGGCGGCACCACCACCACCATGAGCACGGTCATGACACCGGTGCCGACGATGGCCATCAGGATGGGATAGGCCATCGCGCTCGTCACCTTCGACCGCAGCTCGTTCTGCGAATCGAGGAAGTTGGCCATGCGGGCCAGTACGGCGTCCAGGTTGCCGGCGCTCTCACCCGAGCGGACCATGTTGACGTAGAGTTCGGGGAACACCGCCTTGTGCTCGGCCATCGCATCGGCCAGCGCGCTGCCCTCGTTCACCTTCTGGCGAATGCCGGCCAGGATCATCTGCAGTTTGCGATGATCCGACTGTTCGGCCAGCGCTCCCAGCGCCTCAGCCAGGGGAATCCCGGCGTGCAACAAAGTCGCGAGCTGGCGGGTGAAGATCGCTATATCCTGCGCGCGAATACGCTCGAACCAGCGCTTGATGTCGACTTCACGGCGCAAGCCCTTGCTCCCGCTGGCGGACGCGGCCACCGCAGTCTTGCTCTGCTTGCCCGCCACCACCTCGTGCAACTCGGTGATGAAGACGCTTTCTTTGCGCAGGGTTTGGCGCAGGGCTTTGGGGCCGTCGGCCTCGCGGTTGCCGGTGGTCGGCTTGCCGCCGGCGTCGATGCCTTTCCATGCATAAAGCGGCATGTGGGCGTCTCCCTGACTAGTTCTCGTCTCCGGTAGTGATCATGAGCACCTCGGCGGCCCCGGTCATGCCGGCCAGAACTTTCTGCGCGCCATCCTCACGCAGCGTGCGCATGCCGCCACCTTCGATGGCCGCGCGTTTGATGGTGCCGGCGTCGGCATTCTTGATGGCGAGCTGGCGGGTTTGCTCATCCACCATGAGCAGCTCGTAGATCGCGGTGCGGCCCTTGTAGCCGGCGTTGAGGCAACTGGCGCAGCCTCCTTCGCGCGCCCGGTACAGCATGCCGGGCGGAGGCGGCGTGCCCTCACCCTTGAAGCGCACACGGCGCGCCCGGCCGGCAAAGAAGACCGCTGGGTCAAGCCCGAGGCTGACCAAATCCTCCTCGGTGGGCCGGTAGGCTTCGCAGCAGTCGTGGCACAGGCGTCGTACCAGGCGCTGGGCCAGCAGAGCCATGAGCGACGAGGCGACTAGGAACGGTTGCACACCCAGATCGACCAGACGGGTGATCCCGCCGGCTGCGTCGTTGGTGTGAATGGTGGAGAGCACCAGGTGGCCGGTGAGCGAGGCCTGGATGGCGATCTCGGCGGTCTCCAGATCGCGGATTTCGCCCACCATGATCACGTCAGGGTCATGGCGCAGAAAGGATCGCAGTCCATTGGCAAAGGTGAGTTCGATCTTTTCGTTCACCGCCACCTGCGAAATGCCATCGAGTTGGTACTCGACCGGATCCTCGATGGTCAGGATGTTGAGATCGGGCGAGTTGATCTTGGCCAGGCAGGCATAGAGCGTGGTGGTCTTGCCCGAGCCGGTGGGCCCAGTCACCAAGAGGATGCCGTGGGGACGATGGATGAGGTCGTCCATCTGGCGCAAGTGATCGTCGCCGAACCCGATGTCGGCCAGGTCGTGCAGGATGTTCTCGCGGTCGAGCAGACGAATGGTGATGCGCTCGCCCCCCTTGACCGTGGGCGCGGTGGCCACGCGCATGTCGATGTCTTTGCCCGCGATCTTGCGCCGGATGCGGCCGTCTTGCGGCAGGCGCTTTTCTGCGATGTTGAGCCCGGCCATGATCTTCACGCGCGAGATGATCGAGGGGATGAACTGGCGGGCCGCCCGCCGCGTTTCATACAGCACACCGTCGATGCGATAGCGGACGATGACGTCTTTCTCGCCTGGCTCGATGTGGATGTCGCTGGCTCGCTCCTTGACGGCGTTGAACATCAGCGCGTTGACCCAGCGGATGATGGGGGCCTCGTCGTTGACGTCGAGGATGTCCACCAACTCCTCGGCCGCGCCCATTTCGTCCTCGCCCTCGCCTTGGCCCAGGGTGCCCGCGTCCTGTCGGCGCCCGTACACCTGGTTGACGGCGTCCAGGATCTTGTTGCTGGGAACCAGCAAAGGACAGGGTTCGCCGCCCACCGCACCCCGTAGGTCATCCAACGCGCCCATGTCGAGCGGGTCGGCGGTGGCCACCGTGATCTTGTTTCCCTCCTTCTTGATTGGCAGCACACGGTGCTGTTTGGCAAACGCGATGGGGACCAAATTGGCAAGGTCGCCATCAATCTGTTTGGCGTCCAAGTCGGCCGAGAAGGGGATGCCGAGCTGGGTCCCGAGCGCGCGCAGCACATCTTCCTCGCTGGTGGCGCGCGCCTTCTGCAAGATCTCGCCGATGCGACCACCCTCGCTGACCTGCTGGGCAAGGGCCTGCTCCACCGCTTCGCCGGTGACGGCCCCCGCCTCAAGCAGGATCTCGCCCAGTCGCTTGCTCGGCATGCCTATTCCTTGGCCGGCGCGGGCGCCGGTTTGCCAGAGGTTGCGGCCGGTGGCGCGGGCGCGGCCGCTGGGGCGGCGGGCGCTGCGGCGGCCGGGGCTGCCGCTGTCGCTTTGCGAAGCCGTCTGGCCCTGCCTTTCACCTTGGGCGCGGGTGGCGATACGGGCGCCAGCCTCTCTTCCGCGGGCGCCTCTTCATCCATGTTGTCGGCTGGTGCGGCCGGGGCCGTCTCTTCCACCTGGGGCTCCGTCACTGGCGCAGAATTGGACGAAAGCGGTTCGACGGGTATCGAGTCCTCGCCCTCGTCGCGCGTTCGGATATCGCGCAACTCCTTCTCTTCCTCCTCCATCTCCCGCACGGTCTTGTTGATTTCTTCCAGCATTCCGCGCTTGCGTCGGAAGTCCATATCCTTGTCCAGCGACACGCGGTCTTCCAACGTGCTGTAGCGCTCGATGAATTCGCGTCGCTCACGCATCTTCTTTTCCGCCACTCGGCGCAGGTCCGAAAGATCGGAGATCACATAGGGCGTGATCGCGATCAGGATGTTGGTCTTCTTCAAGTCCCTGCTGGTGCTGCGAAAGAAGAAACCAATGACCGGGATGTCGCCCAAGATGGGGACTTTGGTGACAGTCTCGCTGGCCCGGTCACTCATCAGGCCGCCAATCACGATCGTCTGCTGATCGCGCGCCACCACGGTGGTCTTGGTCGACCGTTTGGACGTGGCTGGCCCGAGGCCGTTGTAGTTGGCCGCCTCGACGTCGGAGACCTCCTGTTCCACGTCCAACCGGATCACGTTGTGTTCGTTCACGCTGGGGAGCAGCTTGAGTTTGAGCGCCACGTCCTGGCGGTTGACCGACAGGTAGGGCGTGACAGTCGCCGCACCGGTCAGAGCGGTGCCCATCATGGCGCCTGGGAAAGGCAGGTTCTCGCCCACGGTGATCTCA
>Ga0265342_10004185_pt1 | contig 11481 bp, 6 predicted proteins | sample 4CB327metaG_FD_203125 | JGI IMG/M metagenome (GOLD analysis project Ga0265342, IMG submission 203125) | Rhizosphere microbial communities from Carex aquatilis grown in University of Washington, Seatle, WA, United States - 4-CB3-27 metaG | ecosystem: Host-associated > Plants > Roots > Rhizosphere...
CCCATGCCTAGTCCCAACCATCCCCAACTTCAGCCGCGCGGGAGAATTCCCTTTCGGCTGATGGCGGCCTTGTTCATTCCGACCACGCTCGTCTATGTCTGGCTCTTCCGCGGTCTCATCACCTTCCGATTCGGCCACCCGCTATTCCTGGCCGCCGTGCCTATCGCGCTCTTGCTCGCACTGTGGCTGGGCATCCGGCGCGCACGACCGGCCTTTCTAGTGCACTCGCGCGCCAGCGAGCTCGGCAGACAGCGGCGCGGCCTGGTCTCGCGCCTGCGCGACTTGCCCATGGCGCTACGCCTGTTCGGCATGGCGTTGCTTGGCCTGGCCCTGGCCCGGCCGCAGACCTCCACGCGCGAGGACAACCTCGAGCTCGAAGGGATCGACATCGTGGTCACCCTCGACATGTCGGGCTCGATGGAAGAGCGCGACCTCGTGCCCAATCGCCTGGAGGCCGCCAAGGCCGTCATCGCGGACTTCGTGCGCCGCCGGCCGAGCGACCGCATCGGCCTCGTCATCTTCGGACGCGAAGCCTACACCTATGCCCCACTCACCCTCGACCATGGCACGCTCCTGCGCATGGTGGCCGACTTGAAATCGGGCATCGTGGACGGCCGCGGTACCGCCATCGGCAATGGCCTGGGTGTGGCGCTGGCCCGGCTGCGCAAGTCCGAGGCGCGCTCGAAAGTCGTCATCCTGCTCACCGACGGAGACAACAACGCGGGCAACATCTCGCCCATCCAGGCCGCCACCTTTGCGCAGAAACTGGGCGTGAAGATCTACACCATCCTCGCCGGCGCGCGCGACAGCGCGGCCGAGGACGACGACGCACAAGGCGGACGCCAGCGCTACCCAGTCAATCCCAAGTTGCTGGAAGAGATCGCCTCCATGACCGGCGGCTCGCCCTACCTGGCCACCGATACCGGCGCGCTGGTGAAACGCTTCCAAAGCATTCTCGAGGACCTTGAGAAGTCACGCATCAAGGATCGCGGCGTGCTCTGGGCCGAGCTCTATCCGAGCTTCCTGTGGCCGGCGCTGGCGGCGTTGGTGCTGGAAATGCTGCTGCGCCTCTCGCGCCTGCGGAGGTTGCCATGAGACTCGCACATCCCCAACTCCTGTGGCTGCTGCTGCTGGTGCCCATCGCGGTGCTCGCCTATGGCATCGCCTTCGCGGCCCGGCGGCGCGCGCTTCGGCGTCTGGGCAGTCCTGTGCTCATTGCCCGCATGTCAGCTGTTACCTCGGTGCCGCGCAAGGTGGCCCGCGCGGCGCTCTTGTGTTTGACCCTCGGACTTGTGGGCCTGGCCCTGGCGCGGCCGCAGGCGGGAGGGCGCGCACGCCTGGAGAAACAGCGCGGGATCGACATCATCGTGGCACTGGATTTCTCCAAGTCGATGCTGGCCAAGGACATCTATCCCTCGCGCCTCGAACGGGCCAAGCGCGAGCTGGAGCGCCTGATGGATCGACTGTCGGGTGACCGCGTGGGTCTGGTCGCTTTCGCGGGCGAAACCCTTACCTATCCACCCACCACCGACTACGATGCAGTGAAATTGTTCTGGCGCGATCTCTCGCCCTCGGACATGCCAGTCGGTGGCACGGCCATCGGCCGCGCGCTCACGAGCGGCATCGAAATGCTCTCGCGCCTACGCCAAAGCGGCGGCGAGACACGCGACCAGGTCATCCTGCTGCTCACCGATGGCGAAGACACCGAAAGCCAGCCACTCGAGGCGGCCGATGAGGCGGCCAAACTGGGCATCAAAGTGTTCGCCGTGGGCATCGGCTCGCGCTCGGGCGAGCTGGTGCCGGAACTGGGCGAAAACGAACAGGCAGCCGGGTACATCAAGGATCGCGACGGCAAGTACGTCACGTCGCGACTTGACGAGGATTTGCTTTCCAAGATCGCGGCCAAGACCGGGGGCGGCTATTTGCGCGCCGATGCCCAGCACTTCGGCGTGGAGGCCATCGAGGCCGCGCTGGCCGGGCTCAAGCGCACGGAAAGCGACACCCGCCTGGTCAAGCAGTACGACGAGGTCTTCGAGTACTTGCTCCTGCCAGCCCTGATGCTCCTGCTCCTAGAGGCCTGCATGGGCGAGCGCAAGCGCGTGGGCAGACAAGCGGGCAAGCAAAATAGCAAGATCGTCGGCGCGCAGGCCGCCGTCGTGCTGGCGCTGCTCGTGCCATTTCTCGGCGCGTGGAATCCCATCGAACGCAACAATCGCGCGGTTGAAAACGGCAACGCCAGCATGAAAAATGGCAAGGCCGAGGAGGCGCTGGCCGACTACGACAAGGCGGTCACCGAGCTACCGAACGACCCGGGTGCGCACTTCAATCGTGGCAATGCCCTCTTTGCCTTATCCCGCTTCGAAGAGGCGTCCGCCGAGTTCCTGCGCGCCACGCAGACCAGCGAATCCAGCCTCAAGGCGTCTGCCTTCTACAATCTGGCCAACAGCTATTTCAAGAACGACAAGTACTCCGAGGCCGTCGCAGCCTACCGCCACGCCCTGTCGCTGGACCCATCGAATGGCCGTGCCAAGTGGAACCTAGAGCTGGCCCTGCAAAAGAAGAAGGAAGAGGACAAGAAGAAGGAGGACGACAAGAACAAGGACGACAAGAAAGACCAAGACAAGAAGGACGACAAGAAGGACCAAGACAAGAAGGACGACAAGAAGGACCAAGACAAGAAGGACCAAGACAAGAAGGACCAAGACAAGAAGGACGACAAGAAGGACCAAGACAAGAAGGACCAAGACAAGAAGGACCAAGACAAGAAGGACCAAGACAAGAAGGACCAAGACAAGAAGGACCAAGACAAGAAGGACCAAGAGCAGCAGCAGCAGGAGAAGAAGAAGAAGGATCAGCCGCCGCCCGCCAAAGATGACAAGGCGCCCGAAATGCGCGAGATCGATGCCGTGCTGGATAACCTGGAACACAGCCCGAAGGACTTGGAGAAGATGCGAGCGCGCCTGCGCGCTGTCCGCCGTGCGCCGCCGGCGAAAGACTGGTAGACGAAGGGGCTCTCACATGCGCGCGCTGACCTGTCTCGTTGCCACCAGCACCCTGCTTTTCGCCACCACGGCTTTTGGCCAGGGCACGTCGTTCACGTCGCGCCTGGGACGCAACCCGGTTGGGGTGGGTGAAGCCTTCCCGTTCGAGGTCAGCCTCTCTCTCGACAACGCGCGCATGGAAGACTACAGGCCGCCCGACTTTCGCGGCTTCCGCATCGTGGCCCAACAGCCCAGCCAGTCCACGCAAATCCAGATGGGAGGAGGGGGCGGGTTCATGCGTCAGATCTACACCTGGAACTACCAGCTCGTGGCGCTCCAGAAGGGTAAGCTGACTATCGCGCCGGCCAGCGTGCGCGTCGACGGCCGCGAGATGCGCACCGAAAAGGTCAGCGTTACCGTGGTCGACAGCGGGCAAGCGCAGCCTTCGCCGCAGCCGAGGCAGCAACTCCCGCGCGGTGTCCCCGGTTTTCCAGGTGCCAACTTCTTCTTCCCGGATCTCGATACCGACACCGAGCCGGTGTCCCCGCCAGAGCCGGCCAAGCCCGCCGGCAGGCGCAACTTTCTGCGGGTCGTCCCCAGCAAGACCAAAGCCTTTGCCGGTGAACAGATCACGGTGGAATGGCAGATGTACCTGACCGAGCGTCAGAACAACTACGCGCCGACCAAAGAGCCTCGCACGGATGGCTTCTGGGCCGAAGAGCTGGAGGTGCCGCAAAACCGCGGCGGCCTCAGTCTGTCCGAGCAAGTCCTCGAAGGCCGCGTCTATCTCTTCGCGCCGCTCATGCGCAAAGCCCTGTTCGGCCTCAATCCCGGCAAGTACACCATCACTCCGCTCGAAGCCGACATCTCACGCGTGGATTTTTTCGGAGCCACCGTGCACAGCGAGCACCTCAAGGCCGACCCCGTCACCATGGAAATTGTACCGTTGCCGGCGGGCGCTCCCGCGGGCTTCGATCCATCGGCCGTGGGCAAGTTCTCCATGGCCGCCGAGGTCGACCGCGACCACGTCCAGGTCGGTGAGGCCATCACGCTCAAACTGCGCGTGGATGGCCAAGGCAACCTGCGCAAGATCGCGCTGCCCGGCATGCCGCGGCTCGACGGCTGGAAGGTCTACGAGCCCAAGATCAACGTGCAGATGAATCGCGGCGACGTGGTGGGTGGGAGCAAGACCGCCGAATACCTGCTCTTGCCCGAACGGTCGGGCCAAACCACCCTTCCCGCCTTCTCATTCAGCTACTTCGACACGCACAAGGGCGCCTACTCGACCGTGAAAACCGAGCCGCTCCATCTCGTGGTCACGGGAGAAGCTGCGACAGCGCAGGGCCCGCACACGACCACGCCCGTGGCCGCACCGGCCGCCTCGGGCGGCGAGAACTTGCTCACCCTGGACGTGCGCCCCCTGCGCAGCCGCCCATCCTTGCGCCGCGACCTTGGCTCCGCGCTCTACCATTCACCGGCCCTGCTCGGTGTGGCCATCGCGCCCCCGCTGCTGCTCGGCCTGGTCAGCCTATTCGGCGTAGCGCGCACCCGACTTGGGCAAGAGACCGAAGGCAAGCGCCGGCGCAAGTTGCGCCGATCGGCCAACCGCCGCCTGCATACCGCCACCGCCCATCTCCGGGAAGGCCGCCTAGCGCCTTCGCTGGGAGAGATCGAACGCGTGCTCAGTGAATTCTTAACCGGCAAGGTTGGCCGACCGGTGGCCGGAATGTCGCGCGAAGAATTGCGCGCGGCCCTTGCGAGTATGGGCGCTGGGCCGAGCCTGACCGAGAGCACGGTCACGGCCCTGGACACCTGCGATCGAGCCCGCTTTGCCCCGGGCAGCATCCATCCCGAAGAAGCGAGCCGGGCCATTGACCGCGCCAGCGAGATCATCGAGGCCTTCGAAAGGCTGCCATCGAGCGCCGGAGCCCAGGCATGAGGTTGCTGCGCGCGGAGATGGCCGTACTCGGCTTTGCTCTTGTCGTCGGAGCCTTTGCATCCCAGGCCCGCGCCGACTTTCTCGACCAGGCGTGGATGCGCGGCAACGAAGCGCACCTGCGCGGCGATTACGCTGGCGCGGCTGCGGCCTACCAGCAACTCGACAAGCAGCGCGTGGTCTCCGCTGATCTCTATTACAACCTGGGCGTCACCTATTTCCGTCTGGGACAGCTTGGTCGCGCCATCTGGGCCTTCGAACGCGCGCTGGTGGTCGCGCCCGACGACGAGGACGCGCGCTTCAATCTGACCCAGGCGCGCAAGCTGACCGACCAACGCGCCCACGACAAACTGGAGGGCGCCGAGCGCGAGCCGCTGTGGAGCCGCGTGGTGACCTTCTTCAGCCCGTCCACCGAGGTCTGGCTGTTCTGTGGCCTCTACCTTGGCTGCTTCGTTCTGCTTTTCGTACGCCGGCGCCTGGCCGAGGATTCGCGCCTGGCGGTCACCACGGCCGCCGCTGTCCTGGGCACGACGGCGCTGTTGGCAGGAACCCTCTTGCTCGGCCGCATGAATCTCGATCGCATCCCTTTCGCCATCGTGCTGCCTGACACCGTGACCGTGAAGGAAGGCGCGGACAGTAACTTCCGCACCAGCTTCGAAGTGCACGGCGGACTACGCGTGCGCGTACTCGACCACGAGCAGGACTGGGTGCGCGTGCGCCTGGCCAATGGCCTCGAGGGTTTCGTGCGCGCTGAAGATCTGGGTCTTCTGTGAAGCCTGCCCCACCCGTGAGGTTCTCGCAGCGCCTCGCGTGGGGCGCACAGGAGAACCGCCTGGCCCGGGCCGAGGCCGAACGTCGGGCCAGCTGCCTACCCTTCTTCGACCTCACGCTTTCCAATCCCACGCAAGCCGAGCTGCCCTACCCGGTGGCGGCCATCGCACAGGCCCTGGCCGACCCAGCTGCCGCGATCTATCTGCCCACGCCTCACGGGCTTCTGCCAGCGCGCTCGGCCGTATCCGCTGATTACGCCCGCCGTGGCGCCCACGTCCATCCCAGCGACATCCTGCTCACCGCCAGTTCCAGCGAATCCTACGCCCTGCTCTTCAAGCTGCTGGGCAATCCCGGGCAGGCCGTGCTGGTTCCCGAGCCGAGCTATCCGTTGTTCGACTATCTTGCCTGCCTGGAAGGGCTGGTCCCGCGGCCCTATGGCCTGGCCTTCGACGGGCGCTGGCACATCGACTTCCAGAGCTTGGACCTTGCCGACGCAGCCGCCGTCGTCGTGGTCAGTCCCAACAATCCCACCGGCTCCTATCTCGGCGCCGAAGATTGCCATCGCCTGTCGAAGCTTGCGGCCGAGCACGGTGTGGCCGTGATTGCCGACGAGGTCTTTGCCGACTTTCCTTTGGCGCCCGCACCTGATGCCGTCTTGGCGATGGCGGCCATGCCCGGTCCGGCGCTGACCTTCTCGCTGGGCGGCCTGTCCAAGGCTAGCGGACTGCCGCAGATGAAGCTGGGATGGATCGCCACCACGGGCCCGCGTGAGCTGGTCGCGCCCGCACTCGCCAATCTGGAGCTGGTGGCCGACACCTATTTGTCCGTGGGCACCCCCGTACAACTTGCGCTGCCCAGGTTGCTCCAGCTCGGCACCGGGATCCGCCAGGCCATACACGAACGGGTTCTGCGCAACCGTCAGGTACTGGCTGGCCAGCTCGATACCCGCTCACCCTGCACCTTGCTGCCCACCGAAGCCGGCTGGTCCGCCATCCTGCGCGTGCCCGAAATCATGAGCGACGAGGAATGGGCCCTGCGTCTGTTGCACGAGGACGGCGTGCTGGTGCAGCCCGGCTACTTCTTCGACCTGCACCTGGGCGCCACGCTGGTGCTCAGCTTGCTGACCCCACCGCAGACCTTCGAGCGCGGCACGGCATGCCTGCTGGCGACGGTCTGCGGAGGGGCCTAGACCGCAGTCCCGCGAGAGCTCCAGAAGGCCTTAGCCGTGCGATGCATCGAAGGATTCGCTAAGTAGGATCCCATCGACAGCCAGACAGACACGGATGTAGCATCGCCGCCGCGTTCCGGTCTACATTCCAGGGAGAACAAACATGGACCTTCGCCAACCTCGAACCCAACACGGAAACCTGATTCTCACCGCAGTGTGCGCCATTGTCGTCGCAGGGGGCGCTTGTGCCGTGGGCCCGCGCAGAAGCACCGACGGATCGGGCGGAGCAGGGGGCAACGCGGCAGGGGGAACCTCCGCGAAAGGAGGCGCCAGCGGCAGCGGCGGCCAGGGTGGTGTCACCACCAGCGGCAGCGGCAAACCCACCGGCGGCTCCAGCGGTGGTGCCTCGGGCGGAGCGTCGGGAGGCGATGCCGATGCGGCGGCTGGGGGCTCGACGGCGGGGGCCGGCGGCGGTCAGGGTGGCAGCACCGGTGGCGCGGGCGGGGTTGCCGCCCCGCAGCCTCTGACCTGTAATGTGGACATCGACTGTCCCTCTGGCCGCAACTGCAAGGCCGGCGCCTGTGTCAACCCGCGCGCATGCAGCGACAGCCTCGAGTGCGGCTCGACGGATCTGGTTTGCGATTCCAGCCGGGGCTTTTGCGTGCAGTGCGTACGGGCCGCCGACTGCCCGTCCGGACAAAGCTGCCTCTCCAATCGCTGTGCAAGCCCTGTCAGGTGCCAGCGCGGCGCAGACGCGGGGGCGGGCGACTGTGGCCCGGGCAAGGTTTGCGATCCATCTGGCAGGTGCGTCGAGTGCAGCACCGATGCCGACTGCAGCCCGACCGAACGCTGCACGCAGAACGCGTGTCAAACCGGGTGCGATTCCGACAAGGACTGCACACCGAAGGGAATGCTCTGCAACCTCACCCTGGGCGTGTGCTCGCAGTGTTCGGACCAAAGGCCCTGCGCCAGCGGGAGCTACTGCGGCGGTTCCGGTGTGTGCAAGTTCGCGGTCTGCTTGCCAGGCGAATCGATGTGCTCGGGCAATGGCATCGCTTCCTGCAAGGCCGACGGTACTGGCTTTGGCACGGTCAACGCCTGCTCGGCCTCGCAGACCTGTATGGTGTACGGCGGGGTCGCCGAGTGCGGCGAGGTGCCGGGAGCCGTCGATGCCGCCGCCTCAAGCGACGACGGCGGAGCGTCGGCCAACGACGGCGGGAACCCGCCGGTCAGCGGCGGGCCGCGGACCTGCGGCGTCCCGGCCACCGCGGCACCCTGCACGAGTATTCCGAACCTCATCGTGACCCAGACCTTGGACGGCAAGGGTGACGAGTTCTGCGACGTTCCTGCTTTCCACCTCAACGCCGATACCGCGAAGGCCGCCGGTAAGGTCATCGTTACCAACGCCACACCACCCGAAGACGCTACCGTCAAAGTGGCGTGGTCATCCGCCGGGCTTGCCGTGTTCGTCGAGGTCGCCGACGCCAGCGTCCAATCCGTCAATTCCGTCGCCGCCAATCAAGCCATCGACAAGGTCTACCAGGGCGACTCGATCGAGCTGTTCCTCGCTTCGAGCAACGATGTCATGGGCTGGCCTGGCTCCGACAGCAACGCCCTGCACGTGACCATCCCCGCCGACGGACCGGCCGTGCTGGTCAAGGCCACGAGCAACGGAGTCACGCATGCGGCATGGCCGACCTCGCAATACAAGCAGCTAAAGACGGCGACTGGCTATGCCGTCGAAGCGCAACTCCCGTGGCCTGCCAGCGTGCCCAGCACGGGGGCCCTCGTGCGCTTCGACATCGGCCTCAACAGCGCCGACAAGAATTTCGGCACAGTCGACGACATGCGCGACGGGCAGCTTCTTTTCTACGTTGGTCAGGTTGCGACCTCGACCTGTCAGGCGAGCGACGGCACGGTTCCCTTCTGCGACGACCGCACCTGGTGCACGACGCTCCTGCAGTAGGTATCCGGAAAAGGATGGTCTCTCACATCGGCCGTGCCACAGTTCCGTCGTACCACCACACTTGAAACGCGCTGCAGCCCCCACTCTCGGCGTCGGAGCCCACGCCTGTCGCGAAGATCTCGGTCAGGGAATTGCCCCAGACGTCGGTGAATGAAATGGGGTCTGCATCGGCGGGCAGGAGATTGCGAAGCTGAGAGCCATCCCATTCGGCAAAGAGCTGATTGCTGACGACGTACAAGTGCCCGTCACGGCCCCACAATCGTACAAAGGTCACGCCTCTCCCCGGGGGAAGCGAGGCCTTGAACGCCCACTGCGAACCGTCGTAGTGGTACAGCTCGGGACCTTCGGTGCCAACCCAAATGTCGTTGGCGCCGAATGCCCAGGTGGCCAGGACATTCGCTGCGGCCGGTTCTGGCAGCAGCACGGGTGTCTGCTCGTCCTCAATCTCAACAACCTGCCCATTGCTGCCAGCGACCACGATGGTCGAGGCATCCGCCCAGAGGCCCTTCGCGTCGAACTTGCCTCCCAAAGGAAGAGGTTCACCAAGTTGGGTCCACAGCTCGCCGTCGAATTTCAGAAGAATGTCGTGGTACGCCGCATACGCGAGGTTCGGGCTCACGACGACCAGATCGGCGATGTTGCCCGAAGCACCGCTACAGTGCGCGCCGCCCTCGTCGACCAACTGGATGCCGCATTGGAAAGTGCCGAAAGCGAACAAGGGGCCGTCCACAATTCCACGAATTCCTCCCGTGAAGTACGGCGTCCCTTTGGGCCAGCTGAAGTAGGTGCGCCACCCCGTTCCGCTGTTGGCCAAAAGTGAAACTGGATTGTCGCCGTCCGGAACAATAGCGAAGACACCGCGATCATCGCTCCACACGCTCGCCGCGATGGACGGGTCTTTCTGGAATCCGGTGCACAGATTGCCCGAGCTTTCGCGCCAGTGCGGCGGCCCATCGGCAACTGCGCCGTCAACGCCGGGCCCTGTCGTCTTTCCGCCCGCACCACCGGTACCGGCGCCTGCCATCCCGCCGGTAGCCACTTGGCCGGCGCTTCCGTCACTTGCCGCTCTGCCGCCGCTTCCGCCCACGCCCGTGCGTCCGCCCGTTGCGAGAATGCCGCCCATGCCCCCCGCGCCACCAGGCGTCGACCCTACCGCTGGCGGCCACCGTGCCAGCGCTTCCACCGGCCGCCAATCCTCCAGCAGCTCCACCGTTCGCGTGGCCCCCTGAGCCCCCACCGCCGTTCATTGCACCGGAAAATCCGCCGGTCGGCGAGCCGCCGTTGCCTCCCGCAACTGCTCCACCGCTCCCAGAAGAGCCGTCGCCTCGCACCACGTCCGCCGGCAGCTCCGCCTGGGCATCCCGCGCGCGCGCGCCAAGTGCGGTCTTTCCCCCGCAGCTACACGACGCCACAGACACCGTCGCCATTGCCAGCACGAGCAGTTGCAGTCGCGCCAATGTTGCCCATTGCTTCGTCGCTTGTTGCATGGCCATGTCCCTAGAGGCGATGGAACTCGGTTCCGTCGAACCACAGCACGAAGATTCCACCGCACGAGTACTGTCCGAAACGAGAGTCTCGTACCGGCACGAAGACGTTGCTTGGCGAGGTTCCCCAGAATCGCCCGAACTGCGCCGGAAGTGCCGACAGGTCAGCGTCTGCGGGCGGCTGTAGTAGCATCTCGATGCTGGTGCCGTTCCACCTGCCGAATTCTGCTTGGGTCGAGAAATAGAGGATTCCAGAGCTTCCCCATAGCTGGGTAATTCCGCTGAAACTGAGGTCCCGCGATCCAGTTGGATAGATCTTCCACTTCTTTCCGTCGTAGTGCAGAAGCTGGGCAGCACCGTTGCCAAACCAGACATCGTCCGCAGCAAAGGCCCATACCGAAGTGTAGTTGCCAGCCATGCCCCAGTCCTGCTCGGCGACGGTGGACCATGTCCCCGCCGAATATTTGAGCAGGCCATCCCAGACAGCATACGCCACGCCATCGCCGACCACGAAAGCGCTCTGGACTACGGCGTCTGAGCCGGTGATCTCCGCGGTGCCTTTGTCGACAAAGGCGAGAGAGTGTTGAATGAAGTCTCCGGAGACGAGCAGGGGCCCGTTCGGGAAGCCGCCCCACAACGTGGTGCCATACGTCCAGAAGGTTCCGGGCGGGAACTGGAAGTAAGGTTGCCAACCTGATCCGGCGTTGAGTCTCAGGGAGGCTCCGTCCTTGCCACAGGGTACGCCGGCATATTCGTCGCAGTCGGCGCCCACCAGAGCGAACACCCCGCGCTCGTCGACCCAAACGCTGGGTATGGATTCGGAGCCTTGATTCGCGTTGCAGATGGGCTGCGAGCTCTGCTTCCAGCCGGGGGCACCAAGGCTTTCCGCGAACGGCGGTATCCAAGCTGGGGCGGTAGGTCGGGTGTCGCTGGGTTCGCTACTGGACACCACCGTGCTGCCTCCGCCGGCGCCTCCATAGGCCGGGACAATGCCCCCCGCAGCAAGCCCGCCGAAGCCGCCCGCCGCTCCCACGCCGCCGCCCCCTGTCCCGGCAAAGCCGCCCGCACCGCCCGGGCGGCTCCCCCCCGACCCCGCAATCGCCGTCGCGCCGCCACCACCGAACGGAATCCCGCCCCCCGCACCCAGCGTGGTCGCCCCGCCACCACCGAGCACA
>Ga0265342_10004187_pt1 | contig 11480 bp, 9 predicted proteins | sample 4CB327metaG_FD_203125 | JGI IMG/M metagenome (GOLD analysis project Ga0265342, IMG submission 203125) | Rhizosphere microbial communities from Carex aquatilis grown in University of Washington, Seatle, WA, United States - 4-CB3-27 metaG | ecosystem: Host-associated > Plants > Roots > Rhizosphere...
CGCTGGTGACCACGCTCGTGGTAACCAGCACGGCCGCCATGGCCATGCTGCTCCCGCCCGACGGTGGTGGCGAGGTCAGCCAGCCGGTGCCGCTGCCCGTGGCCGCCGGCGGAATGCCCGGCTGGGAGATCACGCTCATCGCGGCCGGCGCCGCGCTCGTCGCGGCCGTGCTCGCGGTGCTCGCCGACCGCGCCCGGCCGGCGCGCAGGCGCCCGGCCCTGGCGCCGGCTGGCGACGTCCAGGCTCAGTCCTCGGTGGTGCGCTGACATGGCCCTTTTCATGGACTTCCACGAGCACCTGCCGCTGCCAGGCGAGGTTATCGCGCAGATCAGCGAGGACACCCGCGAGCGGCGCGCCGACCAGTTCGGCGTCCGCCAGGTGGAGCTTTACCACAACGCCGGCGGCCAGGTGTACTGCCTGCTCGAGGCGCCCGATGAGGAGGCGGTCCGCAAGCACCACGCCACGCTCGGCGTGGACTGCGGCCCGGTGCACCAGGTCGACGGCATCACCTAAGGCACGCGTGCGCCCGGGAAGCCGCGGGGCATTCCCGGGCGCGCCCCGGTGGCGTTACCCTGACACTCGGAAAACACGGAAAGTATCGGGCGAAGCACGCAACCGTTCGGCATAATGTTCGACATGACCCCCGACGGCGGCGCGCTTGGCGTGCCTCGCACGTACGCCGACCTGCACATTCACTCCAAGTTTTCCCGCGCCTGCAGCCGGGACTGTGACCTGGAGCATCTCGCCTGGTGGGCCGGGCGCAAGGGGATCGGCGTCGTCGGCACCGGCGACTTCACGCACCCCGTGTGGCGGGAGGAACTCGGCGCGAAGCTGGTGCCTGATGGGTCCGGGCTTTACAGGCTGCGGCCGGACCTGGAGCGCGCGGTGCACGACACGCTGCCGCCCGCGTGCCGCACGCCGGTGCGGTTCATGCTGTCGTCGGAGATCTCCACCATCTACAAGCGCGACGACCGGACGCGGAAGGTGCACCACCTGCTCTACGCGCCATCGCTTGACGCGGTCGACGCGATCACCGCCGCGCTCGCCCGGGTCGGCAACCTGGCCGCCGACGGGCGGCCGATCCTCGGGCTCGACTCACGGAACCTGCTTGAGATCACCCTGTCCGGCGGCGACGGGTGCTACCTGGTGCCCGCGCACGCCTGGACGCCGTGGTTCGCGGTGCTCGGCTCGCAGTCCGGGTTCGACCGGGTGGCGGACTGCTACGCGGACCTCGCGGACCACATCTGCGCCATCGAGACCGGGCTTTCCTCCGACCCCGCGATGAACTGGCGGGTGTCTAGCCTCGACGGGTACCGGCTGGTGTCCAACTCCGACGCCCACTCGCCGCCCATGCTGGGCCGGGAGGCGACGGCGTTCAAGCTGGCCGACGTCGACTACTTCACGATCTACCGGGCGCTGCGCACCGGCGACGGCTTCGGCGGCACCGTCGAGTTCTTCCCCGAGGAGGGCAAGTACCACCTCGACGGCCACCGCGCCTGCGACGTCAGGATGACGCCGGAGGAGACGCGGGCCGCGGGCGGCAAGTGCCCGGGGTGCGGGAAGAAGCCGACGATCGGCGTGCAGCACCGGGTCGACGCGCTCGCCGACCGTCCGGACGGGTACCGGCCCGAGGGCGCCGCGGGTTTCACGTCGTTCGTCCAGCTGCCGGAGATCCTCGGCGAGATCGCCGGTGTCGGACCCAAGTCCAAGTCGGTCACCGCCCAGGTCAGCGCCCTGGTCGAGCGGTTCGGACCGGAACTGGCCATCCTCGGCGACGTCCCGCTCGACGACCTGGCGGCGGGCGCGCCTTCGGTCGTCGCCGAGGCGATCGCCCGGCTGCGCCGCGGCGAGGTGCGCCGCGACGCCGGATACGACGGCGTGTACGGGACGATCCGGCTGTTCGAACCGGACGAGCTGGCCGGCGCCGCGCTGTTCGACCTGCCCAGGGTGCCGCGCACGGCGCGAAACGGGCACAAGGCGGGCGGTGGCGCCGTGACGCCGGACCCGTCGGCAGCGGGCGAACTGGCGACGTCCGCGGCGGCAAGGCCGTCGGCTGGCGGGCCGGCTGGCCTCGACCCGGAGCAGCACGCGATCGTCACCCATGCGGGCGGGCCGCTGCTCGTGGTGGCCGGCCCCGGCGCCGGCAAGACGCGGGTGCTCACGCACGCGATCGCGCACCGGATCGGTGCCGGGCTGCCACCCGAGCGCTGCCTGGCCGTCACGTTCACCCGCCGTGCCCGCGACGAGCTGCGCGACCGCCTCGCCGCGCTACTTGGCGCGGACGTCGCTGGCCGGGTCACCGTCGCCACCTTCCACGGCCTCGGCCTGCTGATCCTGCGGGAGCACGGCAAGCTGCTCGGCCTGCCCGCCGACCTGAAGGTCGCCGACGAGAAATCCCGGCTAGAGGTCTTGCGGTCGCTGTCCACGGGCGGCAGCCCCACCGCGCTCGGTGCCCGGATCGCGGCAGCCAAACGGAAGCGTGTCTCCGCCGTCTTCGCCGACCTTGACCTCGACCCGAGCGGTGGCGATGACTTCCGCTTCGCCGATCCGGAACTCGATGGCCTTACCGCCCGCTACGACGCGGCGTTGCGCGAGCGCGGCCTGGTCGACGTCGATGAACTGGTGACCCGTCCCGTCGAGCTGCTCAGCACGGACGCCTCGCTCGCAGATGCCTACCGGGATCGGTGGACGGACGTCTTCGTCGATGAGTACCAGGACGTGGACGAGCAGCAGTACCTGATGCTGCGCCAGCTCGCCGCGCCCGGCTCGCGGATCTGCGCGATCGGCGACCCCGACCAGGCGATCTACGGGTTCCGCGGGGGCGACGTCGGCTACTTCCTGCGGTTCGCCGAGGACTTCGGCAGTGCTGCTGACCCCTCCGCGGCCACGGTGCGGCTCTCGCGCAGCTACCGTTCCGCGCCGGCGATCGTGCGCGCCGCCATGCAGCTCATCCGCCCGGGCACCCTTGTGCCTGGCCGCGAGCTGATCCCCGCCAGGTCCGACATCCCCGACGGCCCGGTCGTGCTGCACGCGGTGGCCGACGAGCGGGAGGAGGCCGAGGTCATCGCGGCGGAGGTCGAGCGGCTTTTGGGCGGAGCCTCGTTCCACGCCCTCGACAGCCGCGCGGTCGACGGACGGGACCGGGCCGAGCACGAGCTGTCGTTCGCCGACTTCGCGGTGCTCTACCGGACCTCAACCCAGGCCGCCGCGATCGGCGAGGCCCTGTCGCGGCGCGGCTTCCCGTTCCAGCGCCGCGCGCACTCCCGGCTGGCGGAAATGCCGGGTGTCGCCGCGATCCTTGCGTCCCTAACCCCATCGGACGCTCTAGCCCCAGCCCTCCCTTCGTCGGATCCCTCGTCGCTGCGTGAATGTGCCGTTGGTGTCGCTATAGCAGCACCAGAGGCACATCCACGCAGGCCCGGCGGGGCCGGCGACGTTGCCGAGCGGGTTGCTGTTGCGGTCTCCGGGGCGCTTGCGGCTACTGAGAACGACCACGCGGAGCCCGCCGACCGGGCGGCGGCGATCATGGCGATCCGGGTGGCTGGCGACGTGCTCGGCCCGCTCGCGGCGCGCTGCGGCACGGATCTGGACCGGTTCCTTGATGAGCTGGCCCTCGGGGCCGAGGTCGATACCTGGGACCCGCGCGCCGACAGGATCTCGCTGCTGACGCTGCACGCCGCGAAGGGCCTTGAGTTTCCAGTGGTGTTCATCGCCGGCTGCGACGACGGGCTGCTCCCCCTGCGCTCCTGGCGCGGCGCCGAGGTCGACTACGCCGAAGAGCGCCGCCTCCTCTTCGTCGGCATGACCAGGGCCACCACCCGCCTGACGCTGCTGACGGCAGTGAAGCGGACGCTGCGCGGCGAACTCACCGAGTGCGCGCCGTCGCCGTTCCTGTCTTCGGTCGACCCGGCCCTGCTCGACCGCCGCGGCGGCGATTTCGCCGGCCGCGGCCATCGCCGGCCGCGCGTCCAGCAGGCTGCCCTGTTCTAGGTACGCCCGTGGCCCGCTGGCCGGCGATAACCGGCCAGCGGGCCACGGGGACGCGAGCGCAGCGGCGCCGGGTGGTTGCGGGCTATTTCGCCGCGGTGAGGTTGTAGACCGTGACGCCGCCCACGGTCTGCGACGTGAAGTGGGCGGCCACCCAGGAGGCGATCGCCGAGGAGCCGTTACCGCCGCCGAAGCTGTTGCCGCTCGTCCCCACGTAGTAGTGGATCTCGCCCTTGGCGACGAGCGCCTCGAACTCGGCCAGCGTGGGTGACGGGTCGGTCCCGTTGAAGCCGCCGATCGCCAGCACCGCGTCTCCGCCGGTGGCCAGTTCGATCGGCGCGGCCGACTGGGTGCCAACCGTCGCGGCGATCCACTTGTACTTCGACGCGTCCTGCTCGAGCAGCTTGATAAGCGCGCTGCTCACCTGGGTGCTGCCGGAAAGGCCGCCCATCGCGACGCCGGTCCCGCCGAAGCCGCGCATGCCCTCCGCTCCGGCACCAGCCGTGGGAGCGCCGCCGGTGCCGGTGCCGGTCCCGGTCCCGGTGCCGGTGCCAGTGCCGGTCCCTGCGCCAGTGCCGGTCCCTGCGCCAGTGCCGGTGCCGGCGCCACCTGGGAACCCGCTGGTCCCGCCGGGCGGGGTCCCGCCCGGAGTCGTCCCGGTCGCGCCGCCCGCGGTGCCGCCGCCGAAGCCGCCGGCCCGGCCTCCGGTCCCGGTGCCGGCTCCGCCGGGTGTGCCGCCGCCAGGCGGGCCGCCCGGGCCGCCGAACGACCCGGTCACCGTCGGTCCCGCGCTCGGGATGGAGCCGGTGTGCGTGCTGTTCACCGTGTCAAGGGTGTAGGCGAGCGGGCCGGCGAGGCCGGCCACGAGCGCGAGCGCGAGCGGCGCCCATGCGAGTAGCGGCACGCGCCGTGATGCGCCGCCGAGCAGCACGGGGAGGGCGAGCACGGCCAGCGCGCCGACCAGCCCGGCGAGGAGCACGGTCCAGCGCAGCCAGGGCAGCCACGCCGGGGTCCGGCCGAGCAGGACGTACGCCCACGCGCCCGATCCGAGCACGCCGGCGGCGGCGCAGGCCCGGCCCGCCGTGGACAGTCCCGCCTGCCACAGGGCCATGGCCCCGACCCCGACGAGCGCGCCGATCGCCGGCGCGAGCGCGACCATGTAGTACGGGTGGATGATCCCCTGCATGTAGCTGAAGACCAGCCCGGTCACCAGCAGCCAGCCGCCCCACAGCAAGGCGAACGCGCGAATCCGCGAGGTGCGCGCGGCCCGCCTCGATCCCCAGAGCAGCGCGGCGAGCGAGGCGACGGCCGCCGGGATCAGCCAGGAGACCTGGCCGCCGAACTCGGACTGGAACAGCCGGAACAGCCCGGTCGCACCGCCGAAGCCGCCTCCGCCCCCGTTGCCGCCGCCGCCGATCGACCCGCTTTCTGACCCGCTGAGCCGTCCGAGGCCGTTGTAGCCGAGGGCCAGCTCAAGGATGTTGTTGTCGGTCGACCCGCCGAAGTAGGGCCGGTCCGCAGCGGGGGTCAGCTGCGCGATGAGGACCCACCAGCCGGCCCCGGCGATCACGCCGCCGACGGCGGCGAGCAGCTGCCAGAGGCGGCGGCGCAGCCTGGCCGGCCCCGCCCACAGGTAGGCGAGCCCGAACCCGGGCAGCACAAGGAATGCCTGCATCATCTTGGTGAGGAACGCGAAGCCGACAAGCACCCCGGCGAGCACCAGCCACCGGGTCCTGTCCCGCTCGATCGCCCGCTGCACGGCGTACCCGGCGGCCGTCATCAGCAGCACGAGCAGCGCGTCCGGGTTGTTGAACCGGAACATGAGCGCGGCGGCCGGGGTGAGCGCGAGCACGGCGCCGGCGATCAGCCCGGCGCCGGGGCCGAACCAGCGGCGCACCGCGGCGAACAGCAGCAGCACGGACAGCACGCCCTCGACCGCCTGCGGGGCGAGCAGCGACCAGGTGCCGAACCCGAAGACCCGCGCGGAGAGCTCATCCACCCACAGCGAGGCGGGCGTCTTGTCCACGGTGATGAAGCTGGATGAGTCGAAGGAGCCGAAGAAGAACGCCTTCCAGGACCGCGTGCCCGCCTGCACCGCCGCCGCATAGAAGTCGTTGGCGTAGCCGTTCCTGCTCAGGTCCCACAGGTAAAGCAGCGCGGTCACGGCGAGCAGGGCGCAGAGGGCGGGCCGCGCCCACCGCGGGTCGCCGTCCGGGCCGCGCCACCAGCGGCGTAGCGAGCGCTCGGCCGCCGAGCCGTGCGCGATCTTGCGGGTGATGGTGACGGCGCTCATCGGAGGACCACCCGCCAGGCGAGGCCGCGCCGTGGCCCGAGCGTGCGTGGCCGCAGCCGCGGCACCTTGATCGTTCCGGTGGCGAGGCCGTAGCCGAGCCTGGCGATGCCGCGCAGGTCACCGAGCGCGGTCGCCATGATGTCGACCCGGGAGTCCGCGTCGTCGATCCAGTCCACGGGCACCTCGTGGATGCGCAGCCCGGCGCGCTGGGCGAGCACGAGCAACTCGCTGTCGAAGAACCAGCCCCGGTCCTCGACGAGCGGCAGCAGCTGCCTGGCCTGGAAGGCCCCGATCGCCTTGAAGCCGCACTGCGCGTCGGAGAAGCGGGCGCCGAGGGTGACCCGCAGCAGCCGGTTGTAGCAGCGGGAGATGATCTCGCGCTTGAGGCCGCGGACCACTCGCGAGCCGTGGGCGAGCCTGCTGCCGATCGCCACGTCGCTGTGCCCGGAGAGCAGCGGTGCGACCAGGGGAAGCAGCGCGTTCAGGTCGGTGGACAGGTCTACGTCCATGTAGGCGAGCACCTCGGCGTCGGATGACGACCAGACCTGGTGCAGCGCCCTGCCCCGGCCGGGCAGGTCGAGGTGCACCGCGCGCACCTCGGGGAACCTGGCCTCGAGTGCGCGTGCCTCCGGCCACGTGCCGTCGGTGCTGCCGTTGTCCGCGATCGTGACGCGAGTGGTGAATGGGAAGGTGTTCCGCAGGTATCCGACGAGGCGCGTGACGCTCGGTGCGAGGTCATGCTCTTCGTTCTTGACCGGAACGACGATTTCTAGCTGAGGTGTCTCACTCATGCACAGAGTGTGCGAACTGGGGTTGTACGGCTCCTGCCGCGAACTTGCAGTCGACCTATGAGTAAACGAGTAACTTCTGAGACTCCAATGAGCCGCTTCGGCGGGTCCGGTCCTTCTGGCCGGGCCGTTGCGGTGTCTATCGTGGAGACCGTGCACGAACTGTCGATCTGCTCCTCGATCGCCGACATCGTGACCCGCCACGCGGCCGGCCGTACGGTGCAGGTGATCAACGTGCGCGCGGGCCAGCTACGCCAGATCGTCCCGGACACCCTCGTCTACTGCTGGGGCCTGGTCAGCGCGGGCACGCCGCTTGACGGCTCGCGGATCAACGTCGAGCCGGTGCCCGCGCGCATCAGGTGCCGCGCCTGCGGTGAGGTAACGGATGTCGGCGAGGTGCCCGTGTTCGCCTGCGGCGGGTGCGGCGGCGTCGCGGTGCAGGTGGTGTCCGGCGAGGAGTTCCTGGTCACCTCGCTGGAACTGGCCCCGCAGCCGGATGGCCAGGGCTCACCGGATCAGGAGAGATGAGGCTGATGGGGCGCTTCCACCGGCATGACGACGGGACCGGGCACGATCATGCGCACCCTGGTGCGCACGCGCACGACGTCGGCGACCACTCCGGGTACGCGACCGGCGGGGAGCGCCTGGAAGTGCTCGAGCGAATCTTCGACGAGAACGACAGGACCGCGGCCGCCAACCGGGCCGAGTTCGCCGCCGCCGGGGTCCGCGTCGTGAACCTGATGTCGGCGCCGGGCGCGGGCAAGACCATGCTGCTGCGCGAGACGCTGGCCCGGCTCGGCGGGCAGCTGCGCATCGGGATCATCGAGGGCGACATCGAGACGAGCCTGGACGCTGACCGGCTGGCGGGCTTCGGCGCCGCGGTCGCGCTCATCAACACGGGAGACGGGTTCGGCGGCGAATGCCACCTCGACGCGCCCATGGTGCGGTCGGCGCTGCCCCGGCTGCCGCTGGCCGAGCTGGACCTTGTGGTGATCGAGAACGTCGGCAACCTGGTCTGCCCGGCCGAGTTCGATGTCGGCGAGGATGCCAGGGCGATGGTCTACGCGGTCACCGAGGGCGAGGAGAAGCCGCTCAAGTACCCGGTGATGTTCCGTTCCTGCGGCCTGATCGTGGTCAACAAGGTGGACCTGCTGCCGTACCTGGACTTCGACATGAACGGGTTCCTCCGCAACCTGCGCACGGTGAACCCGGAGGCCGAGGTGCTGCCGGTCAGTGCCCGCACCGGGGAGGGCGTCACCGCCTGGTGCGACTGGCTTCGGCAAACGGCCTAGTCCGCATTCGCGGAGTGCCTGCCCTCCCAGCCCCGGTGCCGGGCGGGAGTCAGCACCTGAGAGGCGGCGTGCGCCTCGGTGAGCGCGGCGGTCATCATGTCCGCCGCCTGGCCGGCCGCCGCGAGTGCCTCGATCACCTCGGTCACCGAGCCGTCCGTGTCGTCCCCCGACTCGTGGCTGAGCTGGCCGTCCTCGTGCTGGACCACAAGGAACCTGGCGAGCTGCTCGTAGAGCTGAGGCAGGCCCTGCCCGATGAGCTCGAGGCTGGCGACGATGGCACGGACGTCGGTCGAGTTTGACAGTTCGCCGCCGCCGTGGGTGAGCTCGTTCAGCACCGCGATCGCGTGCGCCGCCTGCCTGGCGATCTCACGCGGGGTCATGGTGCTCGCCAGCTCGGTCACTGGCCGGCCTCGGCATCGCTGGCGCACGGCCGCGCCACCTGCTCAGGCATCCATCTCCTTGGGGGCTGGGGATTAAATCGCGGGTCTACCGCATGGTGTGCCCACGGAACGCTCATCTATACGATACGTCGCCGGTAACGCCTGGTCAGCCGGAGCCGAAGGGCAAGACCGCGGAACGTCTCGGTGAAGGGCTCGTGGCGGCGACCGCGCGAGGCTAATGTGATGACCCATGTGGGTAGGCGCCGAAATCGGCGAATTTCCCGTTAACAGGCACCGGGCCGTGCAGCCGCCCGGTGCCGTCTTCGCTATCGGCTGGGTGATGGCCGAGCTGTTCGACCCGCGGCGGCGGGAGCGCGTCACGGTGCGCCAGCCGCCGTTCGACCCGGCCGTGCAGCTTCCGCTCGCCGATGACCTGGCGCCGGACCCCAAGCTCGTTTTCCTCGCCGCCGAGCTCGCCGAGTACCTCCACTGGTACCCCGCCCTGGCCGGGCCGCTGCGCCTGGTTACCGTGCAGACGAACAAGCGGCGGGCCGCGATCGGGGCCGAGAACCTCGCTACGGGGCAGGCCGCGGAGGAGGCCGCCGGTCCGGCGGACGCCGTCGTCGGCGGGGCCGGCGAAACCGCCGGCCAGGAAGCGGACGCCGCTGCGGCGGCCGCGGACACACCGTTCTCCGAAACGGAGCTGCTCGCGGCGGTCGTCGGCTTGAACCAGGCCATCCTCGACCACTTCGCCGACGAGCCGCAGCGGCTCAGCGCCTACCAGCTGGGCCTCGCGCTCAGCGACCTGGTATGGCTGCCGTTCATCGCCTCGTCCGGCAAGGAGTCGCCGGCCAGCAGGCCGAGCGCACTGTTCGGCCTGTTCGGCCGAATCTCGATGACCGGCCTGCACACGCTGCTCAACGGCGCGGGGACGCAACTGCCCGCCGGAGTAGCCGCCATCGTGTCCAAGTCCCTGGACAACTGGGCAGACTGGATCGACGCCCACAGCGGCCGGATCAAGTCGGCCGGTGCGGACACGTGGATGCCGGAAGCCGACACCGTGCTGCGGGCGCTGCGCGTCCAGGGCTGGGTATGGCGGTCGGCGCTCGTTGCCGACGCTGAGGTAACCGTGCAGCCGAGCATGGGCGCGTGGGTGGAGGCGGCGTCCGCCATCACCCGCGCGGTGGCCAAGGTCAGCGCCGTCATCCTGCGCCGGTTCTGGCCGCTCGTGCTGATCGCGCTGGCCGCGCTGGCCGGACTGCTCACCCTGGTAATCGTGAACCTCAGCGGAACCAGCCAGGTGTGGGCGTCCCTGGTGACGGTGGCGGCGGTGGTCGGCTCCAGCGGCTGGGGCCTGAGCAGCGGAGTCTCCTCCTCACTGGGAGGCGTGGGTTACGAGATATGGACCGCCGCCAAGACCGACGCCGCCGCCTGGAACATCACCTGGCTGCCCGCGCTGACCGCGACAAGGCTCGAGCGGGCCAACATGGACCGGCGCGGGGTGCCCATGCCGCGGGTCAGGAAGAGCCTGGACACCTCTTGATGGCCTGCCGGGCCGCTTAGCCCGCCGCGCGGACGGCGCTACCATCACTGGCATGCCGGATAACGAGGACGCTGCCGCCAGTGAGGACACCAACGCCGCCATCTGGAAATCGGACATCGGCGTCAGCTACTGGAAGTCAAGGGAGAACGACCGGGTCCGGCGCGACGCCGAGCGCCGCGTGCTGATGGCGGAACTGCTGCCGTTCGCCCCCGACGAGGCCTTCACGTTCGTTGACCTTGGCGCGGGCACCGGCGCCGCGGCCCGGACCGTGCTCGACCATTACTCCGCCGCGCATGCCATCCTCGCGGATTACTCACCGCAGATGATGGCTCAGGGGGCGGTCGAGCTCGAGCCGTACGCGGGCCGCTACAGCTACGTCGAGTTCGACCTGTCCGCCGCGGGCGACTGGCCGGCCGGCCTGCCCCGCCAGGCGGACGCCGTGATCAGCTCGCTGTCCGTGCACCACGTCAACGATGAGCGCAAGCAGAGCCTGTTCGCGGAGATCCTCGCGCACCTGGCCCCCGGCGGCTGGTACCTGAACTACGACCCGGTCAAGCCGCCGGACCCGGTGGCCGAGGAGGCGTGGCTGCGGGCCGGCGACCGGCGCGACCCGTCGGCCCAGCACAGGCGCCAGCACATGACCGACGAGGAGAAGCTCCGTTACGCGAACCACGTCCGGTACATGATCCCGCTCGAGCCGCAGGTCGGCTTCCTGCGGGCGGCGGGCTTCGAGGGCATCGACGTCTTCTGGAAGGAACTGGACTTCGTCATCTACGGCGGCCGCCGTCCGCTGTAACCCGAGGCTGGCAGCCCGCGCATGATGGAGGGTGTGGCCAGCACCCTGTCACGGTGTCCACCGGTGACGGTGTAATGCCCGTGAAGGGAAAGGACGGGGACGCCAGTGAGCCAGGCGGACGGGTTTGACGCGGTAGTCGTCGGGTCGGGACCGAACGGGCTGATCGGCGCCGTCACGCTCGCCGAAGCGGGCCTGAAGGTGCTACTTGTCGAGGCGGCGGACGAGTTCGGTGGCGGCCTGCGCAGCGGGCAGCTGACCGGGCTCGGCGGGTTCACCCATGACTGGTGCGCCACCGCGCTGCCGCTGGCCCGCGCGTCGGCCGCGTTCCGCGACCTCAGCCTCCCCGTCGAGTGGGCGTTCCCCGCGGTCCAGGCGGCCCACCCGCTCGACGGGCAGGACGC
>Ga0265342_10004193_pt1 | contig 11469 bp, 11 predicted proteins | sample 4CB327metaG_FD_203125 | JGI IMG/M metagenome (GOLD analysis project Ga0265342, IMG submission 203125) | Rhizosphere microbial communities from Carex aquatilis grown in University of Washington, Seatle, WA, United States - 4-CB3-27 metaG | ecosystem: Host-associated > Plants > Roots >...
CGATCGGCTGATTCAGGAAAACGGCTCAGAGAAGCCGGGGCGCTAACCGGCCGAATGGCTGCTCGCGAACCTCGCCCCCTGCACACACCACTCGCAAAACAAAAAGGGTCCGGCCTCTTCGCCGGACCCTCTTTCATTTCGTGGGAACCTATTTCAACCCATAGATGATGTTGAGTTCCTTCTGCGCCAACGCATCCGGCAAAGGTGCGTAGGAGAGAGCACTCACTTCACCTTCGCCCGACTTCACGATCCAGCTCAGCAAATCCTTGAGGATTTTCCGGTTGGCTTCGTTGCTGCCCGACGTCGGAATCAGCAGATACGTGAAGCTCGAAATCGGGTAGGAATCCGCGCCCGGTGCATTGGTAATCGAAACGCGAAAGTCCGCCGGCATCTGCTTGATGCTCGCCGCTGCGTCCGTTACGCCCGCGATGGAGGCGGTGATCCAATTGCCCGCTGCATTCTTCACCGCGCCAAAGCTCATCTTGTTTGACACCGCGTAAATCAGCTCAACATAGCCAATCGCGCCCGGCATCTGCCGCACCAGTCCGGCCACGCCCTCATTGCCTTTGCCGCCCACACCAACTGGCCAGCTGGGCGAAGAGCCTTTACCCGGGCCGCCCGACCAATCCTTGCTCACTTTGCTCAGGTAGTCGGTAAAAATAAAGCTCGTTCCGGATCCGTCTGAACGATGGACCACAATGATCTTCTGGTCCGGCAGCTTCGCTCCCGGATTGTCCTTCGCAATCTTTGCATCGTTCCAGTTGGAGATCTTGCCAAGGTAGATATCAGCCAGCACGTCTCCGCTGAACTTCAGCTCGTTCACACCCGGAACGTTGAACACTGGTACAACGGCGCCCAGTACTGTGGGAATGTGAAGCAACTTCACCTTCGACGAGGCCAGCTGTTCATCGGACATGGGCATATCCGACGCGCCAAAGTCTACCAATCCTGCCGTCACCTGGCGAATGCCACCGCCCGAGCCGATGGACTGGTAGTTGACCTCAACGCCTGGATGCGCCGAGCTGTATTCGCTGAACCACTTCGAGTAAATCGGATATGGAAATGTCGCCCCCGCCCCGGTCAGCTTCTGGGCCTGCGCTGCGCTGAGGGTAAGAACGAATACTCCGACGGCAATCAGAATCTTTTTCACGTGTAGCTCCCTTGCAGAATTTATGCCGTATCTGATTGTCTACGGCCAATGTTACGGGCATTTGAATAGAGGGCAGGAATCTCCGCTTCCGCCCCCTCCGTCCGTGTTTTGCCGGTCTACTCGAGAGCTGCCACGCTTGCGGGCACTGCGGGAGCTTCCTCGCGCTGAGTCTTCAGCGCCAGCGGCAGCGTGAAATGAAACGCCGCACCCGACCCCAATTCGCTCTCCGCCCAGATGCGACCGCCGTGCGCTTGTACGATATGCTTCACAATCGCCAGCCCCAGGCCAGTTCCACCCGATTCGCGCGATCGTGCCTTGTCCACGCGATAGAAGCGTTCAAAAATGCGTTCCAGGTGCTCCGAGGCGATTCCCGGCCCGAAGTCTTGCACGAAAAACTCCACTTCGGTCTCCAGCAGTTTTGCGCCGACACGAATTCGATTGCCGGTCTTGCCGTATTTGAGAGCATTCTCAATCAGATTGCCGAACACCTGATTCATCGCATCTGGATCGGCCATCACACAAGTATCCGGCGCGCCCGCCGATTCCAGCGCCACACCCGAATCCACAACAATGCCGCCCAGCGATTCAATCGCGTCCTGCACCAGCGCGCTGGCGCGAATCGTTTGCGCCGCCAACTTGTAGTCGGGGCTCTCCACACTGGCCAATGCCAGCAAATCTTCGGTCAGCCGATTCATGCGGCTGGCGTTTTTCAAAATGATGCCTAGAAACTCGCGCGTCGTTTCAGGGTTTGCCCTCGTGTCCTCGACCAGCGTTTCCACATAGCCTTGAATCGACGTAAGCGGAGTACGCAGTTCATGACTCACATTGGCGATAAAGTCGCGCCGCGATTTTTCCGCTGCCTCCACCCGCGTCACATCATGCAGCACTGCCAGCGCGCCTCCACTCGGCAACGGTGCGGCATTGATTTCAAAAATTCTGCCGGGTGCCAGCGAACTTGCACGTCCATAGCGGACTTCACCTTTTTCAAGAGCCCCTTTCACGCATGCCAGCAACTCAGGGTCGCGCACTGAAAGCACCAGCGGCCGTCCCGCGCGAATCTCCGTGCCCGCAATGCGCTTCATCACCGCATTCGACCAGCGCACCTGCCCTTCGGCCGTAACCGCAACCACCGCCTCCTGCATTGAATCAAGCATGGTCGCCAATTCGTGCCGCCGGCTCTCCAGTTCCGCAAAATTCTGCCCCAGGCGCTCAGCAGTCTGGTTCAGCGCGGTCTCCATTGTCGACAACTCGTCGTTGCCTTCGGTATCGAGGCGCGCGTTCAGATCCCCTTGCGCCACGCGCCGTGCAAAGGCCACCACCCGATCCAATCGCGCTGAAACGCGGCTGGCCGCAATCGCTGCCAGCGGCAGTGCCACCACAAACGCGATCAACCCCGACCACAGCGCCTCGCGCATCAGCAGATGTAACGTGTCGCCTGCCGTGCGCTCCACAAACCGGCGAAGAATCAGTTCCATCGCAACGGTCTGGAACACCAGCAACAGGACAAATAGCCCCAGCAGCTTTGTGAATACTTTGCGGGTCAATGGGAGGCCTGCTCGTTAGATCTTCATTCGCCCTTGGGAATCTCAAAGCGGTAGCCCGCGCCACGCACCGTCTTGAGGTAGCGCGGATTCTCAGGATCGACTTCGATTTTCTCACGAATTCGACGTACATATACGTCCACCGAACGAGGCGTAACAAAGCGAGCATCGCCCCATACTGCATCCAGCAGATGATCGCGGCTGAACACCCGCCCGGGATGCCGAGCCAAATAATCAAGCAGGCGAAACTCCGTTGCGGTCGTCGTGGTCAGTTCGCCGCGCACTTTCAACTGCATGGCGTTGGCGTCGATGATCACTTCCTCGAAGCTGATGATCGAAGGCGTTGTGGGCCGCTCGAATCGGCGCAGCACCGCCTTCACGCGCGCCACGAGTTCGCGCGTTGCAAAGGGCTTGGTAATGTAATCGTCCGCGCCTAATTCCAGACCCAGAACGCGATCGTTTTCTCCTGCCCGCGCCGTCAGAAAAATGATCGGAATGGTCGAAAGCCCGATGTGACTCCGCAATCGCCGGCACACATCCAGACCATCGCCGCCGGGCACCATGATGTCCAACAGAAAAAGCGCTGGCGGCTGCCGCTCAGCGTCGGGAATCAGATTTGTTGGCGTGTGAAAGAGCCGTGTCGCAAAACCCGCAGCTTCAAGATGATGTTGCACAAGCCGCGAGATATCAGTGTCGTCTTCCAGTACAAATACGGTCTGGCTCAACCGGTCTGCCCCTTGCTCGGCGGCCGCTGAAGTTACGCTGCTCAGGCCGCACGAAATCCGTTAACAGACTACTGCAGCCAGGCAAACAGATTGCAAACGTTTGATGAATTCGCCAGTTCCGTCCGCCGTCGTTACCACAACTCCAATTCTGCGGGCCACTTATGTCCCCGCGGCTGCACCTTCCTCTTGACGCGGCAAGGTACGCTCTGCAACACTCCCTGCTCGTACCCAGCACAACAAAACGGAAGCCATCCCCCCTCCCATCGATTCATTCTGGGCCTCCTCATCGCTGTATGGGCACAATAACCCGTCTTTCAGCCTCGGCAATGCACTGAGGCTGATCGGCACAATTTGGAGGAACTATGAAGAAATACCTGGCAGAATTGGTTGGCACTTTCATCCTGGTGCTATTTGGTTGCGGAACCGCCGTGGTTGCAGGCGACAAAGTTGGGATCCTTGGCATCGCCTGCGCCTTCGGCTTTGCACTGGTCGGCGCCGCCTACGGCATCGGACCTATCTCCGGCTGCCACATCAACCCGGCCGTGAGCCTCGGCGTGTGGACCGCGGGCCGCATGAAACTCAGCGACATGCTCGGCTATTGGGTTGGGCAATTCCTTGGCGCAATCCTTGCTTCCTGGGTGCTGTCGCTGATCGTCGGCGGCGTGGCTGGCGGATACAGCGTCGCTGCCAGCGGGTTGGGCCAGGACGGCTGGGGCCCCGGCTATCAGGGTGGCTACAACATGACGTCGGCCATCGTCTTTGAATTCGTGGCCACCCTCATCTTCATTGTCGTCATCCTCGGCGCCACGCAGAAGGCCGCTCCGGCGGGCTTCGCCGGCCTCGGCATCGGCATCACCCTGGTCGTCATCCACATCTTCGGCATTCACATCACCGGCGTCAGCGTAAACCCGGCACGCAGCTTTGGTCCCGCTTTGCTCGTCGGCGGACAGGCCCTGTCGCAGGTGTGGCTCTTCCTGCTTGTGCCCAGTCTCGCTGGAATTGTCGCCGGCCTCCTCTTCCGTACCAAGGTCCTCGAAGCTGAAGACCCCATGCCGGAAATCAAAGACCGCCGTGCTGTCGAAAACGAAATCGCCGTTTAACTTACCCGCATTGCTCAAAAAACGGGGAGATCCGCATCAACGGATCTCCCCGCATTGTTGTGATTGCGGTCGACGGACGGACTCAATTTATCCGCCCGATCACCTCGGCTAAGCGACAGGCACTCCCTCGACCAACTCAAGCTCCGCGATGTAATCCACCACCGCCTCGCTCCAGCCGTCGATGTGCGTCCACGCACCGTAGCCCACTCCGTTGCGGTTTGAAGCTACGTTAATCACGTAGCCCTTGCCGCGGGGATTCGGCACACGGTCATGCGACTGCTCGTCGGTGATCACCACCAGCCGCTCATATCCGCGGCTAGCCGTCTCCACCGTCTGCAGAGCCGCACCCAGGTACGTCGCCGAGTGTGCCTGGCTCTGGTCTAGCGCGTCGCGCAGCGCCATTCCGCGGCGCGTCGGCACCAGCTTCGCGTGATCCGAGAAGGTGTAAATCGTTACCTTCTCCGCGATCTCGCGCAACAGGATCGCCAGCCCATACGCTGCATCGCTGCGGCGCATATCAGAGCGCTGCGAGATCGGCGCTTCCATCGATCCGGAAACGTCCACCAGCAACACCGTGTGACCGGCAAGCCGCGCCGTACGACCTTCGAGCGAGCGGAACATCGCCTGCTCCAGCGCCTGCTCCCACTGCGGAGCAACACGTGCGGCTGCCAGAAAACGAAAAGGCAAAACCCGATCCGTTTTCATCGCCATCAGCGCAGCCAGCACCAGCTCCTCGCTTACGCCGGCCGCGTTCAGGTTGCGCAGGTTGCGCAGCAATGCCAGCGCGCCCAGCTTGCGCTCGGCCAGCAGACGCTCCCACACCGCACGCTTCTCCGCGCGCTCGCCACTACCAGCCGCAGACAGCGCCACCTCCCAGGTATCGGGAGTGGCCAGCTCATTCTGCGCCAACCGCTTCCACAGCGCCGCCTGCACCTCATCCACGGGGCGCGCGTGCGAAAGGAACAGCACGTCGCGCAAGCGCACTGCACCGGCACGATCGTACTTGGCCAGCGCGTACTCATCGAACTTCGAGAACGCCGCAGCCAGTCCCTTCTTCACCTGCGCAGAAAGCGGCTGACGCCCGCCGGCCCAGTAAATGGCGACGAACTCAGACAGTTCGTCGGCACGCTGAATCACGCGCGCCAATATCTCGGCCACCAGTCCGCGATGCGTCGCGTGGCGCGCCATTTCGCGTACCAGCAAGAGCGGCGCGTGACGCAGCTTCATGCGCTCACGTGCCTCCACGGCCAGCGCAGCAACCTTCTCCGCCGTGACCTTCGGCACCAACTCATGAATGCGCCCCGCAATCTGCACGCCGTCTTCGTAGAACTCGCCCTCCCACAACATGCAGGAGAGAACCGTGCGCCGCAAAGCCTGCTCCGCGGAAATGTTCTTCGCCGGCGCCCCCTCATGGGTGCGCGGACGCAAATGGTCGCTCAACTTCAAAATGTTCAGGCGCATCGCAGCGCCTCCTTTCAGTGCGAATCAAAGATATTCCCGTCGGGGAAAAATCGTGCACGGTATTTTTCACTGGATTTGCGCTCAGCGGCAAGATTCGAACTTGCGGCCCGCGTATGCGGGTTCTACCGTCGATGAATCCGTGCCTGCGCCACCGGCAGGAATGTTTCAGTTACAGGACGCTTGCTGCTTCGTCCTCGTCGTTATCCTCGTCATCCTCGACAACTACGGGGACACGTGTGAATCCGTGGCCTCGAAATCCTGGCGTCGCCTTCCTGTGGCCTTCACTGAAATTCAGTGCCAGTTTCGTCATCTCTTCATAGTCCGGACGATGGCGGTCCCAGAACTCCGTGCACTCGTACACGGAAAACGGGATCACTCGCGCGGGACTTGTGTTCGTGCAAATCACGAGTAGATCGGATTCGCGATACCCCGACGTAAATTGTCCGTGGCAGCAATTGCGGCACAGATGTTCGTCGCCCACCGGGGTTCCGTTCTTCACATTCAGTTTGCCCATGACAGTGCTTTCTATCCGGACCTGCCGGAGGTTGATTGACCGGGGAACAAGCGGCTACGGTCTTTGACGGTGCTCTACCACTGAGCTATCGGGAATTACTTCCCGAGCGGGATTCGAACCCGCGTCCACCGGCTCCTTAAGCGAAGTATCCGTTGCCTACACCACCGGCCAAGGTGGAAAATCGATGCGCTCGCACAGAGCAGCATAGTGGAAGTTTCCGATCGGGGAAAAGCGGCAACGGACCTTTGAGTTGCTCTACCCACTGAGCTACCAGGAATTGCTTCCCGGGCGGGACTCGAACCCGCGACCGACGTACCCGTTTCCTACGCCACCGATCGATCTCTTCGTTGCGCGGCGCACTCACCAACTGCGCGCCGCAGTACCTTCAGCCGGGGAACAAGCGGTTGCGGAAGTGAAGGTGCCTTGCCACTAGACAACTTGAACTCACGTTCAAGGCAGGAATCGAACCCGCCTCCCTTCGCGTGTCGAGCGATGAATCCGCCTCCTACGCCACCGGCCAAATTGTTTGCATCCTCGAACCCACCCAAAATCACGCCGGGGAATAAGCGAAAAGAGTTGGCATCGGAATCTCTTCCGCACGGGCCTTTTGCTTCAGGACTGCGCCCTCGCCCCGTACAGTGATCTCTTCCGGCAGGGTTCCAGCCCTGCGCGCCTTCGTGGAAGAAGTAACTCTCCTCTTTCGCCACCGGCGATACCACGCACTTACTCCCATCGAGTTACGGGCGCAGTTATCCCGTCCGCCGCAACTAACTCATTGCGGCGACAAAAAGACACAGCGCTGCCCGCTAAGCCCGAACATCCCCGAGGGAATAAGCGAAGACAGGTGGCCACGTGGGCCATCGTTTTCAATCGATGAACCTGGCTTCTTCGCCACTCGGAACAAATACGATGTGCGTGTTATCTGCGCAGGATAAGGACGCCAGCAACGTTACTGGTAATTGACGAAAAGCGCCCGGCGACCGGTCAGGCTCTTGTCGAGCCGTCCTGGCCTACGCATCGAGACGTGCGTTATCGATTTCATCGGGCGTTCTCCTACGCAGAACTTACTTTGCCATAAGTCCATTCAGAAAGCAAGTGACTCTTCTAGGTTTTTCCAAAATACTTTCTCTAAGTTATTAGATGTGAGCGCAACCAGACTAACTACGCAGTCGGCCTCCGCGCCACAAATCGCAGGCGCACATAATCCGCAACCCACTTCCCTTCCTCATCCCGCAGCGCCTGCGCCAACAGCTCTGTCGTCTCCGCGATCACCGGTTCCCGCAGTTTCTCCGGCAACCCCTCCAGCACTCCTGCGCGAAATGTCTTGAGCCACCCAACCATGCCACTCTCGGCCAGCGGCGTTGGCCGCGGTATCAGCGCGATCCGCTCCACGCTGAATCCATGCCCCTCCAAACGTCGTCTGTATGCCTCGGCCGTCGGATAGTAATTCACATCGTTCTCAAGCTCGCCAAATCCGTGCCGCGCCAGCACCGCGATCAGCGCCACACGAATCGCAGCAATGTTGCCGTGCCCGCCCATCTCCGCTACGAACCGTCCACCCGGCCGCAACACGCGATGGACCTGCGCCAGCATCGCATCCTGGCCGCGTACCCAGTGCAATGCCGCATTCGAGAAGACCGCATCGAATGTCCCATCGCCATAGGGCAATTCCTCCGCCTTCGATTCGTCCACGGCAAGCCCGCGAGCCCGAGCCGCAACCACCATCTGCGTGGAACCATCCACTCCCCGCACCAACGCGCCCGTTGCCACCAGTCGCTGCGTCAACTGCCCGTCGCCGCAACCTAGATCCAGAATGCGCTCACCGGGTTGTGCGGCCAGCCACCCCACCACCCCGCTCGCCAGACCGTGCACAAACGCACCGTTCTGCCCATAAGCCTGCGGATCCCAGGTCTGCATCAAACGCACCTCCAACTCCAGTTCTAACGGAGCAGGATACATAAGGCAAAGTTATTCTATTTGTGATTTCGATAAGAAATTGTTATTCGCGTGCAGCGCGCTTCAGATCGACTGCACGGGCACAAGTGTCAGATCGTCCACCAAGCCGACTTCCTTCTGCACAAATGGCTCGCCATACCGTACGCCCGCCAGCAATCCATAATGGCGCGCCTCCGCGAACGTGCGTTCACGGATCTCTTCTTCCCGCACAAACAACCCGCCACCCGCTGCCTGATTCGCGTATTGCGATTTGTAAGCCAACAACGCAGCCAGCCGCTGCTCAATGAACGGCGTGATGTCGACAACAAAACTCGGACGCACATCCGCATACAGACTCGCATAGACAATCTTGAACGGCCGATGCGGCGCCAGGTCGGCGAATTCGTTTTCCTGCTTACCCCCCGCCGCCGGAGCCTTCGCCAGCCCCGCGAGAAAGCAAGCCTCATATCCCAGTGCCGCCACAATCGCATGATCCGGATGCCGTGCCTGCCAATAAGGCAGAATCACCACACGCGGCCGCAGTTCCCGAATCACGCGCGCAATCTTGAATCGATTTCCCAGTGAGTTTTCAACCGCGCCATCCGGCAGATCCAGCGCCTGCCGCCAGCCCACGCCCAGCAGTCCCGCCGCTTCAGCGGCTTCGCGTCCACGCTCTTCGGCTGTGCCTCGCGTGCCTGCCTCACCCTGGGTCAGGTCCAGAATCGCCGTGCGCAGTCCGCGTGCCGCCATGCGCAAAAGCGTTCCGCCACAGGTCTGTTCCACGTCATCGCGATGCGCGGCGATTGCCAGCACGTCTGCAGTGAAAGCTTCAGATGGAGCGGCCATGTGAATCAGTACACGGTGTTGTTGGCGTCGGTCGTCGCATCCATAAAGGCCACATCCCAGGCAGTGCCGGTCACCGTCACATACTGGTTGTTGATCGACGAACCGTTCGTGGTGCTGAAGATGTAGACTTGCCCACCTTGCGCAACATACACCTTGTGCAGGTTCTGCACATTGGCGATTCCCGTCAGGTCGCCAAGATACGGCTCTAGCAGAGTCACCGTATTGGTTGACGTGTTGTACATCGTCAGGCAGCCATAGGGAAGACCCTTGGCAAAGCGCTCGCCGTTATTGCATTTCGTCATGCCGATCCACAGCGTATTGTCGTCGGCAAGCTGCATGCGGCTAACGGCTCCGGGCGCACCGTCACTGATTGAGGTCGGGCTCCCCGCCGTATTGTTGCTCAGGTTCACCACCGTCAGATTGCCGGTGAACAAGCCGTCAGGCATGAGTTGCTGGCCTGCGACGTACATGGTCGAAGAAGCAACAAGCGCATTGCTGGCGCCCCCCGGAATTGGAATCGTCGTCACATTCCCCGTGGTGGGCAGGTTCCCCGAATTCTGACCGAGCAAAAAGATCAACGGCGCCACCGGAAGCAACGAAACTGAGGCCGCCGATCCGCCGCACTCTGGTCCGCAATTCAGAATGTAGGCAGTCCCTCCGTCAGCAGAGAAGACCGCCTTCACCGGCCGGTCGAATACCAGCGGCGCTCCATAGTACGTCTGCGTCTTGGCGTCCAGATGATCGGGGCTCTGCACCTGGTACACACACCACGTCGGCAGGTTCTGCGGTTCGCAATCCTGTGCCGCCGGCGGCCAACTGCTTGACCCTCCCGAAAACAAAAGCGACTGGGCTGCCGAAAGCTCATGTACGTAGTAGACATAGTTCGAATTCTCAACGAACGCCAATGCCACAGATCCACCAGGATTCACGCTCACACGGTACACGCCCGGCAAGCTCAACCCCACCGAGCCCCCGGAACTCGGGCTGGAAACTGTGAGAACGTGGCTCGTCTGGCTCGCGGCCACAACGTACCCCTCGTTGCGCGTGACGAAGATGCTGGACGACGTGCTGTTAAGCCCCTTCACGCCTCCAGATGTGTTTTCTTTGGCGTAATTCACAAGAAAAAAGCTGCCGTCGCCAGAACCGTATACCCCGCCGAGCTGTTCCTCAGGCATGTTCTGGATGGAAATCGGCAACGCGCCGGAATACCCCGAGACCGAATACTGCACGGCCGTGTTGTTGTATTTGTAGCGGGTGTCGTAAAAGGCATCCACAATTTGCAAAGCGCCCTTGCTCAGCGCGCTCGGGTTTTGGATGGCGATCATCACGCGGGTCGTAAGCCCGCTCGGCGGCAGCAGGCGGCCCGCAAAATATGTTGTCGTTCCACATCCCGCCAGCGCGACGGCGATGCCCAGCGCCGCAGCGGCACTTAACCAAAGACTTCTCTTCTTCAAAATCCCTTACCTCGCGGGTTACCGCGGAGCTTACCGCAGCTGTAACGTGAACAAATCGATGGCGTTTGCCGCTCTCCCGGACCTGCCGCAAAGAATCTTCCGGAACGGGCTCCTGCAATGCATTTGACTCCCGAAGTATAACAAAGCAACCGGACCCGCTGGCGCCAGCCCCCCGCTTGACTTAGCATGGCAAAAGAATGCCAACGTTTGCTGATCTCTTCGCCAGCCGGGCCGTGCTTGCCGATGGCGCCATGGGTACCGTTCTCTACGGCCGCGGAATCTTCATCAATCGCTGCTACGACGAACTCAATCTCTCCGATCCCAACCTTATCCTCGCCATTCACGAGGAATACCTGCAGGCCGGCGCGGAAATCATTGAGACCAACACCTTCGGGGCCAACCGTTTCCGCCTCGCCCGCCATGGCCTGGCTGCCAAAGTCGCTGAAATCAATATTGCTGGTGTTGAACTGGCTCGCAAGGCCGTCGACCACCTGCGCGAAAAACAAGCCGGAGACGCCTGGGTCGCTGGCTCGGTCGGCCCGCTGGGAGTTCGTCTGGAACCGCTCGGCAAAACCGGCCTCGACGAGGCGCGCGCCGCCTTCGCCGAACAGATCCGTGCGCTGGCTGACGCCCACGTCGACATGCTGATTCTCGAGACCATGCCGGCCCTCAATGAAGCCCGCGAAGCCCTGTTGGCCGCCAAAGAGACGGCGCCCGATCTGCCCGTACTGGTCATGGTCACG
>Ga0265342_10004199_pt1 | contig 11451 bp, 7 predicted proteins | sample 4CB327metaG_FD_203125 | JGI IMG/M metagenome (GOLD analysis project Ga0265342, IMG submission 203125) | Rhizosphere microbial communities from Carex aquatilis grown in University of Washington, Seatle, WA, United States - 4-CB3-27 metaG | ecosystem: Host-associated > Plants > Roots > Rhizosphere...
CCGACCTGCGTGGGAAGCAAGCTTCCCGGACTGCAGTTCCCGAAAGAACAACCGTAAAGCACGTTGGGGTAGCTGGCCACGTTGTTCCCGCAAGCCGTGGGGCCCTGGGTGACGCTGAAGGCGCCGGTCGTTTTGTTGATGTCCATGCACTGGGTGCCGGGACAAACATCCTTGTTCCAATAGTCCGACTGGACGACGTATGAGCCCACGTTCACGCTGGCAAAGTCCTGGCAGGTACTGACCGTGACCTCGGCAGGCCAGCGATTCGCATCGCTCGCGAGTGTTGCGTCCAAGGGACGCCCCGCCTCGGCCCAGGTGGCGCCGTCCTGCCGTACTGCCGAGCCATCCCCGCACGCAGCAAGCCCAGTGACCAGGATGAAGACCCCGACGGCGAAAGACGTTCTGGAAAAGGGCAACGAGCAAACCATTGGCTTCATAGTCGGATCCTCTCTGAATCGTGGCCTACCGGTAGAATTTAATGTCCCCGATCGTGAGGTTCGCGGAGCACGGCGGGGAGTCGCTGCCACCGTCGGCCGCGACTGGCACGATGAATTGCCAAAGCGTGAAGATAAGCTTGGCGGGATCGAGCGGCGTAGGCGGGTTACCGCGAATGTCCGTGTTGGCGAAGGGCAATTTGATTGTCCTCGGGGTCGTGCTCAGATCCTCCGCCGCGATCTTGTGTTGTGGCACATAGGAACCTTCCGGCCCGGATGCGAAGGTCGAGCTTTTGGTCACGTCTTCGTGCTCGACGTCGCCGGTGGCATACACCAGCGAGCAGCCTGAAAATGCGCCGCTCACGGTGAATTCCACGCCGGTGAAGGCGCTGGCATCGATGCAGCTATCGAATTGAAGTAGGGTGCCCAGAAGCTGCGGACTCGATGTCGCCGGCGCGTTGATCTTGAAGTTGAGATGGCCGCCCGTCGTCGTGTAGGAATGGAGGGCCGGATCGAGGGGCTTGGGTAGACCATAGGTGACGATCTTGGCAGGGATGGTATTCTCTTGGCCGCCGACGCCGCCGACGGAGGAGAAGTCCGCAATCCGACCGGTCGCGGGCGCCAGTGCCGTGCTGGATATCGTGCAGAGACCGCGCGTGTGGCGCTTGCCCAGGTCATTGTCACTGGTCGTTCCGTTGATTCCGCTGGTACCACATCCAGAGGCAAGCACGAGGGTGCTGAAAGCCGTGATGGTCGAGAGGCGCTTGTTCATGTGTTTTTCCTTGTTTTGGGAATCCGTGCCGCGACCTTTGGTTCGATGGTTGTGCAATGACCAGACCACAGTTCGCGGTACAAGGACGACCTCAAACTGCCTGCAAAATCGTGACAATTGTCCTTGCCGACATTGCTCCGAGGTCAAGCGGGCCCCTTGATGGACGTCCGCCGGACGTCCGCCGGACGACCAGCTGTCGCTCGGAACCTAGGAACGCTGCGGTCGAATCGACGTCGCAGCACCGGAACAAGCGCTTCACGGCCGAAGCGGCCAAGTGCTTTCGGACAGGCGCTCGTTGGCGATGTCGAGCAGGCGCGCGCGCATGGCCCCGATGCCGAGGCGCTTGCTGGGCTCGCGCACCAATCCCGCAGACAAGAGATCTGCCAGCGGGCCGTGCCGGTCGTGCTTGCGCATCCATTCGAGACCGGGCGGATTGCCGTCGTGGCTTAGGTGCGCGGCGAAAATCGCGGGCAAGGTTTCCCCGGCGAACAGGGGCTGGCCGGTGAGCAGCTCGAAGGCCAGACAAGAAAAGGCGTAGACGTCGGTCGCGCGCGGATCGACACGATCGCCGAAGGCCGACAGTTCCCAAACCTCGGGCGCGCCGTAGTAGGGGCTGCCGCAGCCGGGCCGGACTTTGCGCCCAGCGAGGCCGAAGTCCACGAGCACGGGCGACTGGCGACCATCGCCGCGCGGTCGCCGCGGCGACGCGAGGTCGCGAGGCGAGCGCAAGATGACATTGGCGGGTTTGACATCCAGATGGGCCAAGCCGGCGTCGTGCATGGCTTGCAAGCCCGCCGCCATGCCGTCCAGGACTTCAATCACCTGCCGGATGGTGAGCGCGCGGCGATCGACCAGCCGTTCGAGCGTGTTGCCCTCGACCAGCTCCATGACCAGGATGGGCTTGGGCCGCGCGCCGGCGTCGAAGGTGACGAAGCCAGCGATGTTGGGGTGCTGAGGCAGGGTCAAAAGCGCGCCCGCCTCCTCGCGGAAAAGCTGCATGAATTCATCTTCCGAGAGCGTGTGCGCGGCGGCGCCGGTGTACGCGGGCACCTTGAGCGCGAAGATTTCGGCGCCTTCTTCGTGTCGTTCGTCGGAACGGCGTGCGACGAAAACCGATCCGCCCCCGCCTGTGCCAATGGGGCGCACGACGAAGAATCCACCGACGAGGCGGCTGGGCGGCAACCACGCGGGCAGGTGCAACTGGCGCTTTCGCCGGGTGATATTGGTGATCTCGCCCGACGGATGCGGCTGGCGGGGCAGGCGGCCCACGCGCATGAGCACGCGCGCCACCACCTCGGCGAAAAGCGGTGGCAGATCCTTGCGCACGGCCTCGGCCGCGGCGGCCGCGGCGGCGCCCACGCCTTCGTCCCCCTCGCGCAAAGCGCGTTCGATCCACGCCTCAAGCCGGCGCAAGGCGCGCGTGGACGACGAGGGAAAATAGTTCTCGCGCAGACCCGTTCTGCGCATGGCCCCGCCGCACAGGCGCGCGGCGTAGGTGATGGCGCTGGCCAAGCGATCGAGGGCGGTGCTGGTTTCGCCCCGGCGAACTTCGGAAAGCGACATGGCCTCGTTCAAAGTTTCGAGCACCCGCGTGATGCCCAGGACCGCCCGGCGCAGACCCTCGACCCGTGGCGAGCTGCCCGGCGGAAGCGCCTCGGCCACGTCGTGCAGGTTCTCGACCAGAGCGTGTACGTCGGCTTGCAGGCCGCGCTCCGCAAGCGCGCGTGGAATCTGGGCCGCGGAGGCGAAGACTTCCTTGAACTCCGGCACCATGCACGCTTCGGCCAGCGCGCGCAGATCGGCGGCGCTGGTCAGGCTCCACAGCGTGGCCACGAACACGTCGGACAACTCGGCCACTTGCTCGCGCGTCAGCGCGTCCGCCGCGCGCGCCAGGGTCGCGCACAAAAGTCGGCGCAGGGGCGAATGCACGTCGGCCTGCGCGCGCTGAGCGAGCAGCTTGAACACGTGCAAGCGCCGGCCGCGCGACTCGGGCGTGGGCTCCTCGGTGTCCGCGATGTCCGAATCCACCAGGTGCAGAAGTGTCCGTAGCTGGCGAAAACGCAGGGTCAGGTGCGGAATATTTTCGCTCGTGACCGGCTGGTGTTCGCGCACCAGCAGCCAGCTGCCGAGGCGCCACAAGATCCCGGTCAGCGGGCTCGGCCCGCGCTGGCTGCCTTCGCGCACCGTGAGTAGATCGGAGAGCACCGAGGTCACGAGCAAACCGGCATCCAGCTCGCGCAAAGCGCGGAAAGTGACCCTGCGCTCTTCGGCCGTCTCGTCGCCGGTGTTGTCGAGCACGTCCATGGCGGCGCCCGCGACCTGCAAGGCTTGCTCGGTGGCGGGGCCGAGATCGCGACCTTCGGCGAAGGCCTGTAAGGCGTCGCCAATGTGCAAGCGCAGCGAGCTCTGTGGCCGCTCGGCGCCCATGTCGAGATCGTCGATGAGGGCGGAAATCAAAGCGACCGTGCCGTCGTCCGCCGAGGATTGGTCGGCGCGCAGACGATCGATGGCCACGAACGCTGCCTGTGCGCCGATGGGGTGCCCGGATAGCTCCTCGCGCAGATCGGCCAAGGCCTCGATGGCTTCGATCCCGCCGCAGGGCACGAGCTTGGACAGGAGCTCGTCTGCGGCCTCGGGCTCTTGTTCGACCACGCGGGCCAGACCAAAGATCATGGCCGAGGCGATACCGCTGTCGCGGCTCTGGACCTCGCTTTGCAGGAGCTTGAGGCAGGCAGGCAAGCCTGTGCCGGGATCGTGCGCGACGGTTGCGGCCAGCGACGCGGCGGCGCGCCGCCATTCGCTGGGCCCCAGGCGCGGCGATAGATCGTGTTCGATTTCCGCCGCGCGCATGGGGGCCGCGGCGGCAAGCAATCCGCGCGCGACCGCCACGTGCCGCCACACCAGCGACTCGCGGTCGGTGATGAGCCGCGACCAGGCCGTGCGCACCGTCGGGCGCTCGAACACGCGAACCCCGCTGTCGTCGCCCTCCTTGGCCCTTCGCGCCGCTTCCCGCGCCGCCCGTTCCAGCAGGCGGGCGGCCAGTCGGCGGGCGGGCAGGGCACCCATGGAATGCGCCGTGAGCCATCCGCGCTCGAGTTCGGGCCTCGACACCAAGGCCAGCGCCAGGCCATCGACGTGCGCGCCCGTCGTCAGAGGCAAACGCAGCGACAGGGCCACTCGCGCCCGGATCTGGGCACCGCCGAGAGCGCGCGGCGAGGACAGGGCCAAGGCCGTCGCCAGGGTGACGAAGGTGGCGGCGTCGCCCTCGTGCAAGGCCACCAGCACGCGACGGCCGAACTCGCGCTTCTCGGGACTTTGCGGCAGGGCGCCGGCGAGTTCGAAAAGCGCCGCTGCCGCCACGGGCTTGGACAGGAACGACAGGTCGTCGACCAAGCCGGAGGCGAGGGCCGAGCGCACGCTGGCCAGCAGCTCGTCGGTGGCCATGCCTTCAAGAGGCGTGGGCTGCTGATCCGCGGCCGCGGCGGCCAAACTGGCCATGCCCTGGCGCCAGAGCGATCGGCGGTCGTCGAGGCTGTCGCGCTTGTGGATCTGCGCGAGCCCCGCTAGGTAATCGTCACCGCCGTGCATAGTAGTCTCTTTGGCACCTTCGCCGGCCATGGCCTACGAGCCGCCGGACGGTGCTTAGACCGAAATCGTATCACCCCTGCAAAATTCCGCGAGGGTGCGCACGAGCGAGCATAAGCCCCTGCGGAGGAATATACTGCCGCCTCCCATTGGAGCTCCAACTGTAGAATGATGCGTAGGATTCTCGCCGGACTGAACCTGACCGCCCTGCTTGCGCTTTCCGCGTTCGCGGATCTGGTCCTCTATCGCGTCCTGAGCGCGATCTTCCTGCCCAGCCAGAACGGCACCGCCGCCGAACGCTGGGCAGCCAGCGCCGCGCTTTTCGCGTCGAATTTCTCGGGCATCCTGGCCTTGCTGCTCGCCGTGGTGGCGCTGGTGCATGCCCTGCGCTCGGACCAGATCTTCCCCCGCTCGATGCGCATCACGGTCACCACGGTGGGCATCTTCTTCGCCGGCCTGGCCGGCCTTGGTGTGCTGTGGATCCTTGCGCCCCGGTACAACGTGCACCTGCGCATCAGCCATGGGTTCCTGGTCTTTTTTCTTGCCCTCGGCGTTTGGCACGGCGGGCGTTCCTGGCGTTCCAAGCTCGCCATCACCTTGTTCGCCATTCCCATTATCCTGCAAGCGGCGGCGCTATTCGCTCATCGGATGGCGTGGTCGCGCCTGGATCCCGAGCACATGGCCCGGGTCGGCCATGCCATCGCCCTGGCGGCCATGACCACCACGCCCGTCCTCGTCGCGCCCTGGCCATGGCGTCGGGCTCGCATGGCCATCACCGTCGCTGCCGGCACCCTCGTGGCCGCCGCGCTGGCTGCCGCGACCGTGCTGCGTTTCGATCTCGTGCAGGCGGTGGCGTACTACGGACTGCGCATCGATCTGACCGGCCTCGGCTCCTCGGCCGAACGGCTATACGCGGGCGCGCTCATCGCCGCCTTCGCTTGCCTTGGTGCGACCACGGTGGGCTGCCTCGTCGAAAAGGGCGAGTCCCGCCTCGCCGGCTGGGCCCTGCTTCTTCTCGGCGTGGCGGGCATGGAGATCGGCTCGCCCAAGCCCGCGCTCTTTACCTTGTGCGGGCTGCTGGCGCTGGCCGCCGCCACGGTGCAAAAAGATCGCCTGCCAGAACCCGCCACGCGGGTACCCGAGACCTAACGTCTTGAGAAGACTAGCGCGAACCGGGCACGCGCAGCTCTTGCTCCGCGCGAAGCCAGTACTCGAGATCGTTGCCCTCTTTACAGCCTTCGCTGACGTAGAGTTCGAAGGCGCGGGTTTGGATCTCTTCCTGGGTCGGCTCGTAGGGAGCGCGTGCCTTGGCCGGCTGGGGAGCAGCGCTGGCCTTGACAGGAGGTTTGGCGATTGGCTTGGCCGCGGGCGCCGGAGCGGGCGCTGCCTTGCCTGACTTGCTTGATTTATTGTTAGCCATGGGACTGACAGTAGGTTGAGCCGGAAGGAAAAAGTGTCAAGAAAATCATCCCCGCGCGGGGGTGCCTGGGGATGCGTCGCGCGAAGGGGACGCGACCGTCTCGGGATCATTTTCGACGAGAACTCGGGCATAGTAGCTTCTTCATTTCGAGAGCCCATGGAAGCGGATCCCCGAATCGAGGCTGCGCTCGATCAAGTCATCACGAAAGCCACCGCGGCGCCATGCCCGGCCCGCCTGGCCGAAGCGATTCGCTACGCCGTGTTTCCAGGCGGGGGAAGGGTCAGACCTGGCTTGAGTCTGGCCGTGGCCGGGGCGTGCGGAGATGGCGAGCCGGACCTGGCGAATGCCGCGGCCGTGGCCGTCGAGTTGCTCCACTGCGCCTCGCTCTTGCAAGACGATCTGCCTTGCTTCGACGACGCCCCGCTGCGACGGGGGCAACCTTCGTTGCACAAGCGTTTCGGCGAGGCAGTGGCCATTCTGGTGGGCGACGCCTTGATCGTGATGGCCTTCAGCGCGGTTTCGGCCCACGTGGGCGAGCGCCCGGCTGCCTGCGCGGAGATCCTGCGCGCACTGGCCGAGGCCGCCGGGGCGCCTGCGGGCATCGCGGCCGGACAGGCGTGGGAGAGCGAACCCAGTGTGGACGTGACCGCGTACCACCACGCGAAAACCGCGGCCCTATTCGAAGCAGCCGCCGTGGCAGGAGCCATTGCCGGCGGCGGCGAGCCGGCGTCGTGGCGGCGAGCCGGGGCATTGCTTGGTGCCGCCTATCAGGTCGCCGATGATCTTGCGGACGCGCTCGGGCTGTCCGGCACGCTGGGCAAGCCCACCCACCAGGATGGCAACAAGGCGCGGCCCAGCGTCGTGGCGAGCCTTGGCATCGAAGGCGCCATCAGGCGGCTCGACGAACTTCTGGGCCAAGCGATGCAATCCATTCCCGAGTGCCGCGGCCGCGGCGATGTTGAGATGTTTCTGCGCATCGCCGCCGAGCGCCTGTGCCCGCCCGAACTGCGACGGAAGAATTTCACCACAGAGAGCACAGAGGGAGCAGAGGGCGCGAAAGGAGAAAGGGTTCGGATCTGAAAGCCGAAACCTCTTCATTCTCTGCGCTCTCGGCGTCTCTGCGGTGAAAGAAATTGAGCACGTGATGGAAGCATCGATGGACACGCGCAATCCACACCCCGCCAAGCAAGACGAGGAACAACGGCGTGCGGATCTGCGCGCCTGCCACGCGATTCTCGCGCATGGATCGAAGAGCTTCGTCGCCGCGTCTCGCATGCTGCCCAAGCGCCTGCACGACCGCACCGCCGCGCTCTATGCCTTTTGCCGCGTGGCCGACGACGCCGTGGATCTCGGGACCGACATTCCGGCCGCCATCGCGCGCCTGCACCAGCGGCTAGATCGCGTGTACGCCGGAACTCCGGAGGCCGATCCCGTCGACCGCGCGCTCTGCGGAGTGGTGCAAGCCTGCGGGATCCCGCAGGCCATCCCGCGCGCCCTCATCGAAGGCTTCGAGTGGGATGCGCAGAAGCGGCGCTATGCAACGGCCGAAGAGCTCGACGCCTACTGCGCGCGGGTGGCCGCCACCGTCGGCGTGATGATGACCCTGCTTTTCGGCGAGCGCTCGCCAGCTCTGCTGGCGCGTGCGTGCGATCTCGGCCTGGCCATGCAGCTGACCAACATTTGCCGCGACGTGGGCGAAGACGCGCGGGCCGGGCGCATCTACCTGCCCCTCGATTGGCTGGCCGAGGCTGGCGTTGACAAAGACGAACTCATCGCGCGGCCCGCGCACAGCCCCGCCCTCGGCAGCGTGGTCAAACGCGTGCTCGATCGGGCCGAGGCCTGCTACCGCCGCGCCGATCTGGGCATGACCCTTTATCCCTACGATTGCCGGCTCGGGGTTCGCTCCGCACGCCTCATCTACGCCGAGATCGGCCGCGTGATCGTCAAGAACGGCTACGACTCTGTCTCGACCCGCGCCTACACCAGCAAGGCGCGCAAGATCCTCTTGCTGGCGAAAGCATTGCCCGTGCTGCTCAAGCGCCGCCGCACGAACGACGAGCCAGCCAATCCCGCGGTGAGATTCCTTGTCGAGGCGGTCTAGATGACCTCGAACTCGAAGACCAGCGGCGACTCGCCGGTGAGTTCTCGGCTGCGCTCGTCGGGCTGACTGCCGCCGACGTAGGCGCGGAAACGGCCCGGTTCGAGAACGCGGCGGCCACGATCATCAATGAGCGCCAGATCGCGTGCTTCGAGTTTGAACGCAACGGTCCGCGACTCGCCCGGCGCAAGGTGCACTCGCTCCCAGCCGCGCAGGCTGTGGTTCGGAACCCGGCACGAGGCATCCACGTCCTTGAGGTACAGTTGCACCACTTCGTCGCCGGCGCGGCCGCCCACGTTCTCGACGGTGACAAAGATGTGCAAGGGGTGCCCGGCGGGCACCCGCACCTGCGAAGCCGCGAGGTTCCGATAGACGAAGCGGGTGTAGGAAAGGCCGTAGCCGAAGGGATAGAGCGGCGCCTTGTCGAGGTAGCGGTAGGTGCGCCCCTGCATGCTGTAGTTCTTGAAATCCGGCAGGTCGGCGACCGAGCGAGGGAATGTGATGGGCAAGCGACCGCCAGGATTTGCGTCGCCAAACAGGATGTCGGCCAGGGCGCTACCACCTTCCTCGCCTGGGTACCAGGCCTGCACGATGGCGCCCACGTGGTCGTGCGCCCAGCTCAAGTCGAGCGCGCTGCCGGCCAGCACTACCAGCACCGTCGGCTTGCCCAGCGCCACGATCTGTTCGAGCAAGACCGGCTGAAGTCCCGTCAGGCGAAGATCGACCTTGTCGCCGGCGGCCTCGGAATTGCTGGCATCGCCCTGCTCGCCCTCGATCTCGGCTGAAAGGCCCAGGCACAGCACCACCACATCGGCTCGCTCGGCCATGCTGAGCGCCTCGGACAGATTGCCCGAGCGCCCGAGGCCATCGGTCGCGGTACCGAGCAGTTTGCAACCGTCCGTGTACCAGACCTTGGTCTGCGCCGAAACCGCGGCGCGAATACCCTCGAGCGGGGTGACCGCGCGCGAGGGAATGCCGAAATAGTTCGCGCACAAGATGTGCGGATCGTGGGCATTGGGGCCGATGACGGCGATGCTGCGCAGGTCCTTGCGCAAGGGCAGAAGCCCGCCCGCATTCTTGAGCAGCACCATGGATTCGCGCGCGGTCGTGCGCGCGAGCGCGCGGTGCTGCTCGCAGTCGTTCACCTCGTAGGGAATCGAGGCAAAAGGCACGCGCTCGGGCGGATCGAACATGCCGAGACGCATGCGCGCCTTGAACAGCCGGCGCAGGCAAACGTCGATTTCGCTCTCGCTGACTAGTCCCTGCGCCACAGCCGCCGGCAAATGGCTGTAAGAGCAGCCGCAATTCAGGTCGCAGCCAGCCTTGACCGCCATGGCCGACGATTCTTCGAACGTCGCGGTCACTTTGTGTCCCTCGTGGAAATCGCGAATCGCCCAGCAGTCGCTGACCACGAAGCCGTCGAAACCCCATTCGCCGCGCAGAATACGGCCGAGCAAGGTCTTGCTGCCCGAGCAAGGCTCGCCGTTGGTGCGGTTATAGGCGCTCATGATGCTGCCAGCTTTCGCCTCGACGATGCAGGCCTCGAACGCGGGCAAGTAGGTTTCGCGCAGATCTTTCTCGCTGACCTGGGCGTCGAAGCTATGGCGCAAACCCTCGGGGCCGCTGTGCACGGCGAAGTGCTTGGGCGTAGCCACGGTCTTGAGGTACTTGGGGTCGTCGCCCTGCAAACCACGGCAAAAGGCGACTCCCAGTTTCGCGGTCAGGTGGGGACACTCGCCGTAGGTTTCATGGCCGCGGCCCCAGCGCGGGTCGCGGAAGATGTTGATGTTGGGCGACCAGATGGTCAGGCCCTTGTACATGCCGTGGTCGCCCTTGCGCAGGTACTCGTGGTGTTTGGCGCGCGCCTCGTCGGAAATCGCCACCGCCACCTCGTGCAGGCGCTCGCTGTTCCACATGGCCGCCAGAGCGATGGCCTGCGGGAAGACCGTCGCGATACCGGCGCGCGCGACCCCGTGCAGCCCCTCGTTCCACCAGTTGTAGGCCGGGATGCCCAGGCGCGGGATCGCGGGCGCCTCGTGCAGCATCTGCGCCGCCTTCTCCTCTAGAGTCAGGCGTGCGACCAGATCCTCGACCCGTTCAAGGGCGGGAAGATCGGGGTTCCAAAACGGGAGTTGCTTGAATTCGGACGACACTGTCGCCTCGCGGCGGTTACCACCACATGTTGGCGGAGAGTGATACCATGTTCGAGTCGGGCACGACCGATGGATCGTCGACAGGTGGGTAGCCAGTCCGCACGGTGGTCAAGTTGCCATCGAACCAATGCGAGTACTGCAAAACAACCTGATTGGTCGCAAGCCAATCGGTGCGCAAGATGATGCGCGGTGAAAGCACCCCGAAAGAGTACGAGCTGAAGGCCTTGTCGGGGACGACCTGGTCAAAACGCGTGGAAACCGCCAGCCACGAAAGCAAGCTGTAGGTTCCCTCGACGCCGAACTTGTAGCTGGTTCGCGTATGGTAGGCGTCCTCGCTGTTGGTCTTGACCATCATGCCGAACAGGCTGACGAAGAGATCCGGCCCGTCGCCCGAGAAGGCCGAAGGGTAGCTGACCAGGCGGCCGACGCTGAGGTCGTACTGGCCGCCAAAAGTGTGGATGGTTCCGTAGCCGTTGCCACCAAGGTATTGATCGATCAGCCCCTGCCCGCCGCGGGTATTGAGCACGCTGATGATCCGGCTCAAGGTGCCGACGTACTTCGCGTTGTCGTAGGCGTAGGCAAGGTAGAGGTGGCCGAAGCGGCCCATGGTCAAGCGCGCGTCGGCGGCATAGATGTCCAGGCTGCCCTCCGGCGCGAGAGTTCCCGTCCCGCGATCGTCCTGCGTCCACGCCCGAATGAAGTGAAGGCCGAGGGTGGCAAGATGTCCATAGCCGACGCCGAGGTGGCCGTGGCTGACGAAGGTGGCGCCGGCGTTTTGATCCGCCAGGTCGTTCCACGCGTCGGGCGTGGTACTGGCCGACGAGGTATTGGTCTGTCCGTGCAAACCTTGTTCGGCCAGGAATAGGAATTTGCCCAAGGAAAGTTTGACCGACATGCGCTCGCCGATGCCGTTGATGCGGGCGATAAGCGGCGTGCCGTAGCGGCCTTCGTCGTATTCGCCGGACGTGCCGTAGCGGCTGGTGAAGGCG
>Ga0265342_10004202_pt1 | contig 11446 bp, 3 predicted proteins | sample 4CB327metaG_FD_203125 | JGI IMG/M metagenome (GOLD analysis project Ga0265342, IMG submission 203125) | Rhizosphere microbial communities from Carex aquatilis grown in University of Washington, Seatle, WA, United States - 4-CB3-27 metaG | ecosystem: Host-associated > Plants > Roots > Rhizosphere...
CCAGCACCTACCAGCAAGGCCCCTTTCCACCGCAATAACTTCGGCGGCGCCGTCGGCGGCCCGATCAGGAAGGACAAGTCCTTCTTCTTCTTCAGCTATGCCGGTCTGCGCCAGATACAAGGCACGTCCGTCACAGGCGCTGTGGTGCCCACGGCTAACGAACGCCTGGGCGACTTTACCGGGGATGGGCTTACCTCTGGCCCTATTTACAAGCCCGGCTCAGGGAAAAAGGTTCTCGAGAATGGAGCAAACTCTGGCCCAGGTTGCTCGGCCACGGAGGTGAGTGCCGGAGTTACCACGAGTGGTTATCCCACCGCCGGGTATTGCATTGCCCAAGCCGACCTGGACACGACCGCTCTGAATCTCACGAATGTAAAGAACACGATCGGCGTTTCCATTCCGTTGCCGTCGCCCACAGGCGCGCTTCAGACGAAAACCGGTGGCCAACAATACTCCACCATTTACAACACTCCAACAGACTCAGACGAATACCTGGCAAAGTACGACGAGTCGATCGGGAACAAGGACCATTTGGGAGTGACCTACTTCTATATCAACACCACGTCAACCCCAAGCGGAGCCGGCAACATCAATTGGACCGGAGTTCAATCCCATTCCGGTCAGACGAATACCAACATCAGCGATGTTCACACCTTCAGTTCCAACGTGGCCAACCAAGCCTGGCTAACGTTCACGCGGGCCATGGGCGGGCGCACGATGATCCCTGTCACCGGCCCGGCCAACCAAACCCTCGGCAGTTTCGGCTCGAACTTCACCATCCAGGGACCGCCCGCACTGCCGTATATAAACGTCAGTGCCGGCTTTAGCACCGGTAACCCGAATGCCGGTCCGGTTACGGGTTCCGACAACTACGAGCTCCGCGACATGGTCAGCATCACCAAGGGCAAGCACAACCTGGACCTTGGCGGTGAGTTCGCTCTCGACAAGACCATGTTCCTTGCCAATCTGAATAACTACGGCTCGATTACTTTCTCGACCTCCGCGCCCACCAGCACCGGTGTTGCGATGGCTGACTTTATGACCGGCCAAATCAACTCATTTGAGCAGGATTCGACTTATACCACGCATCTCAGCACCTGGCACACAGCGTTCTTTGCGCAGGACAACTACCGCATCACGCCCCGTTTCACGGCCAATCTTGGACTGCGGTGGGACATCGATACGCCTCCCACGGAAACTCATGACAGGACGGAGTCGTTTATTCCCGGCCAGCAATCCACTGTAGCTCCGGGGGCTCCGGTAGGCGCGGTGTATCCTGGGGACAAAGGCGTCGGCCGCGGCATCGTCAGCACGCCGTTCACCCACCTTTCGCCTCGTGTTGGTTTCGCATGGGATCCGTTTGGGGATGGCAAGACCTCGGTTCGTGCGGCAGCGGGCATCTTCTACGGGTCTATCAGTGGCAATGAGTGGAACCAGCCCGGCAACAACATGCCGTTCGCTATTCGCAACGGCTTTGGCTCCGAAACATCTCTCACCAACATCTACAATGTCGGTTTCCCAAGCACGGCTGCGGGTGGCGGCATCTTCCCGTACACCTATACACCGGCGAATCCGAAATTCTTCGCGAGCCTGTCTACTGAGGCTATCCCGACGAATTTCAAAGATTCGTCGGTCTACCAGTTCAACATGAGCGTGCAGCGTGAATTGCCTTACAAGATCACCGCAACGGTTGCTTATGTCGGCAACCTCGGCCGTCACCTGTCAAGCTTCATCGACGGCAACTACGCGCCGTACTCAACAGTCAACTCTTCAGGCGGCGCGCTAGTGGGCGCTCTCAGCACTTCATCGGCAAGCCAGGAGCAACGTCGTCAATACGATGCCGGCATTTACGGTACCACCGGCACGCTCGGCGGAATCACCTACCTGCTCTCAGACCAGACCTCCAACTATAACTCGCTTCAAGTCTCGGCCTCCAAGGCGCTGACACGTGGCTTCACAGTCAACGGTTTCTATGTCTGGAGCCGCGCTCTCGAAAGCGGAGAGTTTGTGGAGAATGGAGGGATGACTGGAGTGCAGGACTATGGCGTGTTCGGCAAGCCCTTCACCTCGCAAAACAACTCCATGGGCGCCGTCGGCGGCGGCCTCAGGCAGGAATATCAGCTCATGGCCAACAACCGGAATAGTAATGCGGTCCTCTCCGGCATGTGGAACATCAACTACTTCCACGGATCGAACAAGATTGTCAGTGAAGTTGTCAACGGCTGGACCATCTCACCCATCGTCTATTTGATGAGCGGCCTGCCATTTAGCGTCTCATCCGGATCCAACCTTAACTTTGACTCGTTGGGCCAGAGCCGCCCCAACTTTACAGGCATTAACCCCAAGCTCGACCCGCACCGCTGCCGTGTATGCGGCGCAGGGACTCAGAGCCCAACGAGCGTCACTACGCAATGGTTCAACAGCACGTATGTGGCGGCCGACAAAACGAATATGGCGGCAGCTCAGGCGGCCGGAATGTCGTACATTCTCAACGGGCCGGGCGTTACTGGCGGCATCGGTCCCGGCGGTGCAGATGGCAACGTGAGACGCGGCACCATCGTCGGACCGGGCCTCAGGGATATAGATGCGGCCCTGCTCCGCGACGTGAACATCGAGGGCAAAACGAGGTTCCAGTTCCGCGCCGAAGTCACCAACGTCATGAACTGGGTCAGCCTCGGTAACCCGTCCACCGGAAACATCACGAGCAGCTCTCAGGGCACTATCACCTCAGCCGCCGGCAGCCAGCGCCTTATTCAGGTGGGTGGACGCCTGACGTTCTAGCCGGTAATTGTATCTATCCTTTGCGCCTGCTCCTCGAGAGCAGGCGCCTTCTTGCTCAAATCTCGCCGCGCCGATGTTGACGGACGATGGAAGACGGAAAGCACAATGAAGGAACTTTCGAGAAGAGAATTTTGCTCCATGAGCGCTACGCTCGGCGCAATCGCAATCAGCGTACCGCGCAAGTTGATGGCCCAGTCGCCCGCTCTAGAGGTTGAGCTGAATATCGACTCTGCGACGAACCTCGCAATCGTGCCCGCAGATTACATGGGATTGAGCTACGAGAGCGGGCAATTGGCTTATCCGGATTTCTTCTCACCCCGAAACACGGCGCTGATTCAAATGTTTCGCACGCTGAGCCCGTCGGGCGTGCTGCGCCTGGGTGGCAACCTGAGCGAGTTTACGCTTTGGTCCCAGACGGAGCCGGCAACTCCGCCGGAAAGGGGCGGATTGGTTGGGCCCGATCCAGGCCATCGCGAACCGCGCACTTTTGTCATTACGCCGCGCGCTATTCGCAACCTGCAAGGCTTTCTAACTGCTACCGGCTGGAGATGCATCTATGGTCTGAACCTTGGCGGAGGAACGCTGGAGCAGGCGCTTGCCGAAGGTGGATATGTAGCGAAGACAATAGGGCGACAACTGATCGCAGTTCAATTTGGGAACGAACCTGATCTTTTCAAGCATCGGGATCAGCAGAACAAACCGTGGACATTCGACGAATACATTATCCGGTGGAAGTTATTTCGGGCTGCTTTTCACGAAAAACTCCCGCAGGTTGCGGTGGCCGGACCGGACACAGCCTCAAACAAGATGTGGGTAAAGCAGTTTACACAGGACGATCCGAAAGAGGTTGTGATGGCGACGAGCCATTACTATCCTCTGGGGCCGCCAACTGATCCAACAATGACGATTGACCGGCTCTTGCACCCTGGAGCCCAATTTGACTCCTCATGCCGGCAAACGCTGGATTCGGCCAAGGCTGCCGGTCTGCCGTTTCGCATGACAGAAGGGAACTCTTGCTATAACGCGGGTAAACCGGGAGTCAGCGATACGTTCGCGTCCGCGTTGTGGGTCGGAGACTTCTGTCTTCAAATGGCGTCTCTGGGTTGCGTTGGAGTGAATTTACATGGGGGAGCAAATGGATATTATTCACCGATCGTGGGCTCCGTCGAGAATGGCTTTTCTGCTCGCCCGGAATACTACGGCCTGATGCTGGCGCAGGAATTTGCTGGGCACACCCTAAAGAGGACGGCACTTGAAGCCCAGGGTGGGAATATTACGGCATATGCGGCCGGCGGAAGAGGAGCGGCGCGTTTTGCTGCCATTTTTAACAAGGACCGCCGCAATGCGGAAGTAACCGTCGCTGATTCTTCAGTTGGATTCTCGCGAGCTTCAGTGGCGCGCCTCGATGCTTCGGCGATCGACACCAAGGATGGGGTCACATTTCACGGAAACACCGTGAGCGGCGATGGGCAATTTCGTCCGCGCGACGGTGAGGCACTTAAGGCTCATTCCGGCAAGATCCGCGTAAGCGTTCCGGCTTACTCAGCAGCGCTGATTCGTCTCGGATAGGAGGCGTTCGAGACGCACAGATCGGGGGTCGCCAAATTGGCGACCCGTTGATTTTTCACCCGGTGCGGTCGACTCGGTGCAAGCATTCTCGAGTTCAACGACCTTGCAGAGTGGGGTCTGACTCCAGTAATAGCAACAGCCGATAACGGCGTGATCGCGCGCTCATACTTAACGAGGACAATACCTATCCAGCCAATGTCACTGGGCTCCTCAACCTAAACTGGATTGTCAACGGACGCCGAGATAATACGCCTCCGGGTGGAGCACTGATCTTCCAGCTTTGGCGGTCCCGCACGACCGGCCGTTATTTCGTACGAACCTATCTCACCAGCCAGACTCTCGAACAGATGCGCTCAGCAGCTTCACTTTCGCTGGAGAATCCTGCCGAACGCGTTCCTCTGTTTGTTCCTAATTGCGGCGGCCAGGACTTCTCCTGATCACGGCTACCCATCGTTCAAGCCACCCATCAAGCGATCAATTTGAGTCCCCGCTCAACCAGGGGATTTATTGTGGAAACGCGCTGAAATGTTTGATGGCTTCTACGGGGAGCCCCCCGAATGTCCGACGCGTCACAACCCACGGTTTTGAAACGGCTCTTTTCATGCAGAATTGCCATTCGTTTTCAGTGGGATAGAAGGCGTGATTCACGCAGGCTTTCGAAACAGCAATGATGATTAATCAAGGGGTCTGGCCGTATCAAAAGGCTGCCGCCGCAGATTTAGGCTCAATAGCCCTTTTGAAACACAACCTTTGACCGCCTTCGAGGCCTCTTCTTAGACACTCATCTGCTGCCCGAGACAGTGCACGATCGTGGACGCTATCGCCAGCTTCGCGCGTGATCGGCTTATCCCCGTTTCTTCTGACCACAACCGGTCTTAAGACGCGAGTGAGCCGCAATGACCCGCAATTCGATTTGCCTCAAAAAATGAGTCTCAGGATTGTTGATGCAAATCTCCATTATCATTCACTACTAGAATAGGCAATCATGCAGGAGGCTTTACTCGACGACCACGGTGGCATTGATACTCTGTGTCGATCCTCCGCTCACCGTAAGCGTGATGGGAATCGTATAGGTACCTGGCGCTGCGAAACTCGACTTTCCCCCGCAGCTACTCAATGCGCCCGCGCCGATCCACAGGAGGATCGCAATCATCCAGAGAACCGGGCGCGAAGTTGAGTGCTTCGTCTTACGGCGTTTAAGTCCGAACATGGCTGCTATTGATCCGGGCAGCCAGAGGAGGGCAGCCAGGGCTAGGCTGTCGAACCTCCCGCTCTCGCCCGGAATGCGGAGTTGAGCCGTCGCCGTAGCGTTCGTGCTGACGGTCAGTGTGTCGGTAAACGGCCCGGCGCCATTCAATGTCAAAGTTGGCGGGGCAAATGTGCACGATACGTGGGCCGGCAACGTGCCGCAGGAGAAATCAATGGTCCCTGTGTATCCGCCGATCGGCGTAATCGTGATGGCTAATTGCCCCGAACTTCCCGGCTGAATGCTCAAACTTGTGGGATTCACCGATGCTGTAACTCCGGGCGTGACCACCGTCTCCGTTAGCGAGTTCGAGACGCTGGGCGCGTCGGTCGTGTTCCCACTGTACGACGCGGTAACGTTGTACACGCCTGTTGCGGCAAACGATGTCTGGAGAGTTGCATTTCCGTTGGCATCCAACGTCACTGTTCCCAGAGTGGTTGTTGCGTACGAAAAGACCACCTGTCCTGTTGGGACAGCGCCGGCGGATTGGGTCACTTTGGCGGTAAACGTCACGCTCTCACCGGTCCCCGCGGTGGTGTTGGACGACGTGAGCGTTGTCGTTGTCGGCAACGCTAAAGGCAGCGTCATCAGCGGAACATTCACTTGCGGGGTCGGCGGGAATTGCTCTGAATCCGCAACGGTCAATGTGACCATGTAGTAAAGAGCAGCCGTCGGGAAGTACTGGAGCACGTTTCCGTCCACAATCGCGAGATCCAGGTTTGCGCTCGGCGTGGAGCTGGCAGACCACTTATACGGTGGAATACCTCCAGTTGCCATCAGTGGAACGCTCGTCAAAACTCCCACGGTGCCGTCCGGCAGACCCGGGTCGCCGTCCCCCAACGTGGGAGGCACGATCTGCAATGTTGATTGGACCTGAAGTGCCAATCCAAAGGGCGACGACAATGGGGGATTGGATGAGTCGGACACCTGCACGAAAAAGTTGTCGTAACCGCCGGCAGCAGTCGTGTATTGGGTCGGCGTTCCAGAGAGGAGCCCACTGCTCGAGAGGGTCAACCCGGGCGGCACGCTGCCCGCGTTCGTAACAAAGCTATAGAAATACGGCGCTGTCCCTCCGGATGCCGCAAGTTGAACCGAGTAAGGCTGTCCCACTGCGGCATTCGGCGTCAATGGAGATGGGGTCGTAAGCTCAAGTTGTCCGCCGATGGCGAGGTTGAAGGTTTGCTGGAAGGTGGCTTGCGGGTCTTCTGAATCCGAGACCGTAATCGTAAACGAGCTAGTGCCCTGCGTCGTGGGAGTTCCCGTGATCGCCCCGGTGGTTTGATCGAGTTGAAGTCCTGCGGGCAGAGTCCCCTTGGTGAGTGCCCAGGTGTAGGAAGGCAATCCGCCTGTTGTGAGGGCCGCAAGAGAGCCCGGATAGTTTGTCCCGACGGCACCGTTCGGCAGGCTGTTCAGAAGATTGAGTCCAGACACAACATTAAAGGTGATTGATAGAGGCTGCGGCGGCAGCGGATTCGGCTTGGAGTCATCCTCCACTTCGACCACGAGCGAGTACTTGCCGAATTGCTGCGGCGTACCGGTGAAGGTGCCGTTCTCGAACGTGAGCCCGGGGGGCACGGTGCCGCCTGGTTCGATCGACCACGTGTACGGTTCCGTTCCTCCGAATGCCGTCAGAGCCAGGTTGTAATCCTGTGAGACCGTCGCCTGCAGCGCGGCCATGCTGGGCGGCTCGATCTGCAACGACGAGTTGTTATTCACAGCCAGCGTGGCGAACCCGCTTTCCTGTCCGCCACAGGTGAGCGCATAGGTAAAATTGCCTTCCGCGGTCGGGGTGATGTCTGCGCTCCCGCTATACACGACGCCGTACATCAAGCCCGACTGCACGCCGGTCCAATCTGCGGCGTCGGCGCCGGCGGGATTCCCGACAATCGATGCGGAGCACTGCTGCGCGGTCAGCGAAAAGGCATTGACAACCGACCAGTTGAGAGTTGTCGTGTCGCCGGGCGCAACCGTTGCGGGGTCGAAGGTGATTTGAATCGGCGCGGGAACCGGATCCGTCAACGCGATCTTGAAGACAACTGGAAAGCCGATTGCGGTGGTCTGGATGCCGTAGAAAGAGCCGTCCGAAGTCTGCACCAGTGGCGGCCGTGGACCCGCTCCATTGACTTGCGGGTTCTGCTGGACCGTCGTCGTATCTTCGTTGGGCACGCCGCCTGTAAAGGTAGAAAGAGTCGTCAGTTGGAACATTGTCCCGCATCCAAACGGGGCGCAATTTTCAGAGGTGGTATTGCCGCCCGCAATGGTTGTGCCGTAGAGATTTCCGTCGCTTCCCAGAATGAGGACAGGGATGAATCCTTCTGTGTCAACCATGCCGTCAGCCCCGCCTGTGAAGGAGTGCAAAATCGTATATTTGCCGGCGGTTGTCACCTTGAAAGCCACTCCGGCGGCGGTCTGGTTGTAGTTGTTGTTGCTTGACGCCGTCATTCCATAAAAGGCGCCGGTGCTGTCCTCGACCAGCGGGCCACTGGGAGTGTCGCCTTCGCTCCCGTCGGCGGCCAGGGTGTGAATCAGCTGAAACTGGCCGGTAGGACTGACCTGGACGATGGCGCCGGGCTGTTCGCCAATGCCGGCAGATTGAATGTAAGGTGCGCTCGCTCCAGGACCAATGGCGAGCGTCAGGTAGAAATTCCCGTCGATTCCCTGCATGATCGAGGTCGGGTAACAGCCATTTGTACAGATGTTCGTAGGGCCAACCGGAAAGGTATAGACGGTTGTCACATCGCCGTTCGAAGAATCGAGCTTATACACTCCCACCGCGTTGGTGAAGTAGATATCGCCGTCATTGCCCTCGACCAGCGACTGCGGCTGGTAGCCGGTGTCGGGAACTCCCTTCGCATTCGCGCCGAAGCTGGCAAGGGTTGTTGGGTTCGGCGCCGAGCCGTCTAGCGGGATTTTGAAGATGGATCCATTTCCCCCTGTGCCGCCATAAATACAGGTTCCATAGAGGCCACCGTCCGTGTCGACGATCAGATCTGTCAGTTGACAGCTTTTGGCGGTATTGGCGAGGTTGTTGTTGGCTTCATCAAATAGGTAGAAGATGGTCGCCACTCCGTCAGGGGTGACCTTATAGATTTTGTCGCACTCTCCTACGTTCGGGACGCACGGGATTTCAATGGACGTAGAAATCCCGTAGAAATTTTGATCACCCGCCTGAAGCATGCCCACGCCGTAGCCCAAAGCGACGACGGTACTTGTCGCGGTCTGAGCAGGCAATTGAACGGAGGCGGCACACGCCGTGAGAACGGCGCATGCAATGCCCAGTGATGTTCGCAGATTCAGGGAAGAGCGGAACATCTGAGTCACTCCCAGCGGCCCGGTTCAATGCCGGTTGACCGCTATTTACGCACTCAACCTTGAGCCGCATTCTGAGGCGTGGCTCCCGGATGCGATCCTTTGGTTGCGGGGGGACAAGTGAGAGTGATTCTTATGCACCCCACCGGTGCTATCATGAGGGCAAAATGCCGGAGCGCCAAGGGACACGTTGTGTCTGAAGAGTGACAATTAGGGCCACGAGCCGGATATAGGTACACTCCATGCCGTTTTCTGACCCAGATCTGCAGGAATCCAGCGAGAAAGTGGATGCTGCGCCGCGACTGGTGGGGTGGAAGGACATTGCGTCTTATCTTGGCAAGGCCGACCGCACCGTCAAGCGCTGGGGTAGTGAACGCGGGCTGCCTGTACACCGGGTGCCTGGGACGGCGAAGACATCGGTCTATGCCTATCCGGCGGAGCTGGACCAGTGGCTCGAGTCGGTCGGCGCATTTGAGCCCGATTCTGAACCGGACATAGAAGAAAAGCCTGAGATCGCCGATACGCCGGGTGCCGCTGTTGAGGCTGCCCGGGCAGCCGCCCATTCGCCTGTGGAAACGTACCACGGGCCGTGGAGTGCGAAGCGGAGGTGGGCAACGGCGCTGGCTGCCGTGGTCGTATTTGCGGTGACAGTCGACGCCACTGCGCGGCTCACGGTTGGGGCGTCGGCGGCCAGCCTTGTACGCAGGTTCTTGACGCATCGTTCGGCGTCTGTTCAGCGTTCAACCCTGCCAGTCTCCGACTTGGATAAGAGCCAGGCCAACGATTTCTATCTGCGTGGGCGGTACGAGTGGAACCAGCGGACGCCGGAGAGCCTGAACCGGGCGCTCGACCTTTTCACGCAGGCGATTGTGCACGATCCTAATGATGCGCGTGCTTATGCGGGGCTGGCGGATACCTACAACCTGCTGCGCGAATACACCGCGGCGAAAGATGACGACGCTTTTTCGCGGGCGATTGCCGCGGCGCGCAAGGCCGTGGCCCTTGACGATTCACTTCCGGAGGCACATCGCGCGCTGGCCTATGCAGAGATGTACGGCACATGGGATTTTGGGAACGCGGATAAGGAGTTTCGGCGGGCCATCGCACTCAATCCCAACGATTCCCAGGCGCGGCTCTGGTATGCCAATGCGCTCAGCGAATTGGGCCGCTTCCCCGAGGCACTGGATCAGATGAACAAGGCGCAGCAGCTCGATCCGTCATCGCGCTCGATCCTGGCCGACAAGGGCTTGATGCTGTACAACGCTGGCCGCACGCAGGAGGGGCTGGGTCTGCTTAAAGAAGTGGAGCAGTCGGCTCCCGACTTTCGCTCGCCTCATTTCTATCTGATGCGGATCGAGCTGAACCTTCGCGACTATCCCGGTTTTCTAGCCGAGGGAGAGCGCACGGCGCAGGCCGAGAACGATCCGGCCATGGATGATGTCATTGCATCCGCACGGGCTGGTTATACGCATGGCGGAGACCGCGGCCTGTTGAATGCGCTCTATGCAAAGGAGAGGCAATACTTTCGCGAAGGCAAAGTACACGTTGCCATGTTCGCCGCCACCTGTGTGCTTATGGGCAAAAAGCAGGAGGCACTGACGATCCTGGAAGATGCCTATAACCAGCACGATATTGAGTTCCTGGCGATGCTTTCACATCCCGACCTGCGCACCCTGAAGGACGAGCCGCGCTACCAGGCGCTGGCGCGCAAGATCGACGATCTGGAGCACTCCTCTCCGTCACCGGCGCAGAATCTTGCCACATTGGGATTTGTGGGGCGATAGGAGATTTCGGACGAAGGCGGCGGATGATACGCCTTCTAAGTGATGGAATGCCCATGACCTCTGACTCAATAAAACACTTTAGCCCTTTATAAAAGCGCCGGCCTCGACCACAGCAGTTTCTCTGAGATACCCCATGAAGTTACCGCTTCCTCGCCGTACTGATTTGTGCATGACAATGGACGCTAGCGCGACCGCTTGCTCACCGATTTTTGAGCCGCGTTCCTCGACATTGATATTTAGAAGCGATCCTTGACCGCTTATTTAAGACTCTGTCTGAACACTTCTCCCTCGTGTACGCGCGAATACCAATGCCAATAATCGACAAGGACTTTGCACCAGGCTGGCACAGGAAAAGTTCGAACCCTTCCGCCTTTACCAACTCCCTCAGCTGCAATTGTTCCAGCCGCAATCCAATCATTTCCGATCGTCGCAATCCACATCACGGCAGTAGTCCGAGGACGGCTCCGTCTCTTTTTTTGAGCAGAGCGCGACGCGGAACGGAGTTCACTACCGTTCTTGTCTCCTAAGACGAAAGGGGCACGCGCGTGGCACACGTGACCGCCGCTTAGGACTGGCTTTCCGGGGTGGATTACGAAAGGAGAGACTGACGGGGGTTCAGTCTTCGGATTACTCGCCGACCTTTTCGGTTAGGTCTACCCAGCGCTCGTAGACGGCGTGGTGCTCGGCTTTTGCCGCTTCGAGTTCTGCGATGGCTGCGGTGAGTGCTTCGGGATCGACGACGACCTCGGCATCCTGG
>Ga0265342_10004203_pt1 | contig 11446 bp, 10 predicted proteins | sample 4CB327metaG_FD_203125 | JGI IMG/M metagenome (GOLD analysis project Ga0265342, IMG submission 203125) | Rhizosphere microbial communities from Carex aquatilis grown in University of Washington, Seatle, WA, United States - 4-CB3-27 metaG | ecosystem: Host-associated > Plants > Roots >...
GTGTAGATCGCCTCGTTGATCATCGGCAGCAAAATGCGGTTGACGATAAAGGCCGGGAAATCTTCCGAGACCGCGACCTGCTTTCCAAGCTTGGTGACGAACTCCCTGGCTGCATCGAAGGTCGTGTCGTCGGTGGCGATGCCGCGGATCAGTTCGACCAGTTCCATCAGCGGCACCGGATTCATGAAATGAATGCCGATGAAACGCTCGGGCCGGTCGGTCGAGGCCGCCAGCCGTGTAATCGAAATCGATGAGGTGTTGGAGGCGACGATGGCGTCTGGCTTCAACAGCGCGCAGACCTCGTGAAAGATCTTGCGCTTGACGTCTTCCTTCTCGATCGCGCTCTCGATCACCAGATCGCAGTCGGCAAGACCTTCCATGGTGTCGGCGAGTGCGATCCGGTCCAGCGCCTGCTTGCGGGCATCCTCGGTGATGGCCTTCTTGACGACTTGTCGCGACAGGTTGCCATTGATGGTAGCCATGCCCGACTTCAGGCGGTCGGCGCTGACGTCGTTCATCACCACGTCGAAGCCTGCCAAAGCCGCCACGTGAGCGATGCCATTGCCCATCTGGCCTGAACCGATCACGCCGATTTTCTTTATCATGACCGCCATCCCGCCATCTCAAACGACGCGCCCACTAGTGCCCGCTTTCCGAAGTTCGTGCTCAATCTCAGCACCCACCTTCACGAACTTCGGACAGCTATGGGCACCAGCAACTTATTTAATCTAGTAGCGCTTTTTCGATCTGAAGTCCCTAAACAAACTTGCCGCTTGCGCTGCAGGGACTTCAGATCGGCGGTACTAGCCTTGGCTTCTACTTGCCGATCGCCTCGATCAATTCCGGAACCACCTGATACAGATCCGCGACCAGGCCATAATCGGCGACCTGGAAGATCGGCGCATCTTCGTCCTTGTTGATAGCGACGATGACCTTGGAATCCTTCATGCCGGCGAGATGCTGGATCGCGCCCGAAATGCCGATCGCGACGTAAAGCTCCGGTGCCACCACCTTGCCGGTCTGGCCGACCTGCCAGTCGTTCGGCGCGTAGCCGGCATCGACGGCGGCGCGCGATGCGCCGACGGCCGCTCCCAATTTGTCGGCGAGCGGCTCGATATATTTCGCGAAATTCTCGCGGCTCTGCATCGCGCGGCCGCCGGAAACGACGATCTTGGCCGAGGTCAGTTCGGGACGATCGCTCTTGGCAACTTCCTCGCCGACAAAGCTGGAAAGGCCGGGATCGGTGGCGGCCGCAGCATTCTCGATCGCGGCGCTGCCGCCATCGCCGGTAGCTGCAAAGGTCGAGGTCCGCACCGTGATGACCTTCTTGGCGTCCTTCGATTTCACGGTCTGGATGGCGTTGCCGGCATAGATCGGCCGCTCGAAGGTGTCCGCCGCCAACACCTTGGTGATTTCCGAGACCTGCATCACGTCGAGCAATGCCGCCACACGTGGCATCACGTTCTTGTAGCGGGAGGTCGCGGGCGCGACGAAGGCGTCATAGCTGCCGGCGAGCGAGACGATCAGCGCCGCCAGCGGCTCGGCCAGATCATGCGCATAGGCCGCATTGTCGGCGAGCAGGACTTTCTTGACACCGGAAAGTTTGGCGGCGGCGTCGGCGGCCGCCTTGGCGTTCTCGCCGGCGATCAGCACATGCACGTCGCCGCCGAGCGCGGTTGCCGCCGTCAGCGTCTTGTTGGTGGAGTCCTTGATCGATGCGTTGTCGTGTTCGGCAATCAGAAGCGTGGTCATTAGAGAACTCCCGCTTCGGTCTTGAGCTTCGATACGAGTTCGGCGACGTCCTTGACCTTGATGCCGCCCTTGCGGCCCGGCGGTTCGGACGTCTTGAGAATTTCGAGGCGCGGTGTGAGATCGACGCCATAGTCGGACGCGACCTTGTCGGCGATCGGCTTCTTCTTGGCCTTCATGATGTTTGGCAGGCTCGCATAGCGCGGCTCGTTCAACCGCAGGTCAGTGGTAACGATGGCCGGGCCCTTGAGTTTCACCGTCTGCAAGCCGCCGTCGACCTCGCGCGTCACCTTGAAGTCGGAGCCATCGACTTCGAGCTTGGAGGCGAAGGTCGCCTGCGACCATCCGAGCAAGGCTGCAAGCATCTGCCCGGTCTGGTTGCTGTCATCGTCAATCGCCTGCTTGCCGAGGATCACGAGCCCCGGCTTTTCCTCGTCGGCCACCGCCTTGAGAAGCTTGGCCACCGCCAGGGGTTCGACGTTGCCCTCGGCCTTGATCAGGATGCCGCGGTCGGCGCCCATGGCAAGACCGGTCCGGATGGTCTCCGCCGCCTGCGCCGGCCCGATCGATACCACCACCACTTCGGTTGCCTTGCCGGCCTCTTTCAGGCGCAGGGCTTCTTCAACGGCGATTTCGTCGAACGGATTCATCGACATCTTCACGTTGGCCAGCTCGACGCCGGTTCCATCGCTTTTGACGCGGACTTTGACGTTGTAATCGACCACCCGCTTGACCGGTACCAAGACCTTCATCGATCCTCTTTCGTCAGCAAACTTAAGATTTTGAAGCTTGAGGCGCGGAACCTAAAGCGCCCGCCCACCCCGGTCAACGCTAGTGGAGTGGATTTGACATTCGCTACCGACCAGGCCGCGGGTTCGTCAGGCGAATCGGACCGTTAGGGGACCAAAAATTGCCCTTCTCGGTCAGCGATTCTGGCCGGGCACCCACAGTACGTCGCCGGCGCCGTTACCATTTGCCGTGCGGCTGGCAATAAACAGGAAATCGGACAACCGGTTGATGTACTGGATGGCGGCATCGCCGACGGGTTCGTCCGGCTGGGCCGCCAGTTCCACCATGATCCGTTCCGCTCTGCGGCACACAGTCCGCGCCAGATGCAGATAGGCTGCGGCCGGTGTGCCCCCGGGCAGCACAAAAGAATTCAGGGGCTCAAGGTCCGCGTTCAGCCGGTCGATGTCCCCTTCGAGTCGAGTGACCTGGCTGGAAAGCACCCGCAACCGCTCGGCCTTGCCCTCGCGCTGGGGCACTGCGAGGTCGGCCCCGAGATCGAACAGGTCGTTCTGCACCCGCCCCAGCATCGCATCGAGTTCCGGCGTCGCCGCCAGATGCAATCGCGCGACGCCGATCACCGCATTGGTCTCGTCCACGGTTCCATAGGCTGTGATCCGCAGGTCGTATTTCGGCCGCCGCTCGCCGGTGCCGAGCGCCGTGGTGCCGTCATCGCCGGTGCGCGTGTAGATACGATTGAGCACGACCATGGCTAGAGCTCCGATTCCGAAGTTCGCAAGCTATCGCGGCAACCTCTGATGCGAACTTCGGAATCAAAGGAGCTCTAGATTAACATATCTGAAGTGCGGCTTCTGAATTTGAAGTTCCTACCACCCGAGCCGCGGCGAGCCTGATAGGAACTTCAAATTCGCCGCAATTGCTTCCCTTAGCGATGACTACTCATTGCCCAGACCGTGATCATGATAATCACGATCGCAACGAACTGAAGCGCCACCCGCCAGCGCATCAATTGCTGCGAGCGATTCGGCGAGCCGCCGCGCATCATGTTGATGAGACCGAGCAGCAGCACCAATGCAACGGCGCCCACCGCGAGTGGGACGATGAACGTACTGAGGAACGAAGCCATTTTCTTTACATAACACCGTACCCGTCGATCCGCCATCGCAGGAGAGCGGACCAACGATCTGGTGTCCCGATTCCGAAGTCCGTACGGTTGTGCGGCCCTTCTTTTACGGACTTCGGAATCGAAAGGACACCAGAAAACCTAGCGATCCAGTGTGGCTTTGGTTCAGAAGTCCGCATGGCGAACCCGCAGCGACACTGATGCGGACTTCTGAACCGCCACACTGGCTTTTAATGGAATAATATTAGAAGGTGGCTCGATTCCTGGTGCCGAGGGCAGCCGTGCGGCTCATTCGCTACATCTTTCATGTCTGCATCGACGCGTTCTACACGTTTCTGGCCGATGACGGCTGGGCGATCGCGAGCCACATCGCGCTCTCGACCCTGATGGCGCTGTTTCCGTTTCTGATCGTGCTGACCTCGCTCGCCGGCTTCTTCGGCTCCAAGGAGCTCGCCGACCAGGCCGCGGGACTGCTGCTTCAGGTCTGGCCGAAGCAGGTTGCCGATTCGCTATCGGGCGAAATCCACGATGTCCTGACCACGACCCGCGGAGACATCCTGACGATCGGCGCCGTGCTGGCGGTCTACTTCGCTTCCAACGGCGTCGAGGCGCTTCGCGTTGCGCTCAATCGCGCTTATGCCGTGATCGAGCCGCGGCGATGGTATTGGCTGCGGCTGGAATCGATCGGCTATACGCTGGTCGCCGCCTTTACCTCGCTCGCGATGGCGTTCCTGATCGTGCTCGGACCGCTGATGCTGGAAGCCGCGCGGCGTTACATTCCGCTGATCGTCGAAACCAACGAGAACCTCCTCAACATCACGCGTTACAGCATCACGGTCCTGGCGCTGGTCGTGGCGCTGTTTGTCCTGCACGCATGGCTGCCTGCCGGGCGCAGGGGCTTTTTGCAGATCCTGCCGGGCATCGTCTTCACCGTCGTTGCCTCGATCATATCGGGCACGGTGTTCGGACAATATCTGGCGCGGTTCGCCAACAACTACGTCACGATGTATGCCGGCCTGGCGTCGGTCGTGATCGCGCTGGTGTTTCTTTATTTCCTCGCCGCGATCTTCGTCTATGGCGGCGAACTGAACGCCGCGATCATCAAGTCGCGCCTGCCGCGTGGCGTGACGCTTCAAGCAGCGCAATCGCTAAAGCCCTCGGAGACACAGGCTTGACCAGAAAGGCGTCCGCGCCCGCCGCGCGCGCCGCTGCCTCGTCTTCACCGCGGCCGGACACACCGATAATAGCGACCGACCCAAATGGCTGACCTAGCGCGCGAATCCGCCGGATCGCCTCGATGCCGCCGATACCCGGAAGCACCATGTCCATCAGTATCGCATCGAAGGCGCCTTGCGTGATGCGCTTCAGGGCGTCCTCGCCGCGGCTGACGAACTCCGCGTGGTGACCGAGTTCTGTCAAAACCGCATTGAGCACGACGCGACCGAACGGGTTGTCTTCGACGCTGAGCACGCGCAATCCCCGTGCATAGGGCCGCGAGTGATCTTCACCTGAGCGTGAATCGTCCGACGCAATCTCGGCCCGGGCGAGTTGCACCGTCAATGTGAACACGGCCCCGCCGCCGGGGCGTGGAGTCACTACAATATCGCCGCCCATGGCGCGGGCGAGTTGTTTCACCGATGACAGACCAAGCCCGGCACCGCCAAAGCGCGAGGCAATCTTCACGTTGGCCTGTGAAAAGGGGCGAAACAGCCGCTTGATCTCCTTCAGCGTCAGCCCGATGCCGCTGTCGGAAACCGCAAAGGCGACGGCCACCTTGCCTTTCGCTTCGCGAGTCGGCCGCACGGTCAGCACCACGGCGCCCTGCTCGGTGAACTTGGTAGCATTGTCGATCAGATTTTCGAGTGCCGCCCGCAAGCGGACCGAGTCGCCGATGACGAAGGCCGGTAGTTTTTCCGAAATCTCGATCCGCGACTGCAAGCCCTTGGCGGTCGCCCGGCCGGCCAGCGAATCGCCGACGCTGTGAGCCAACGTGCGCAGGTCGAAAAAGTCCTGCCGGACGCCGAAGCCGGACCGGCCGCCTCGCGCGGCATCGACGAACAGTGTCGCAAGGCTCGCCAGATGTTCGGCGCCGGCCTTGATGGTATCGACCCAGCGCCGCTCGCGCTCATCGAGATCGGACGTCGCAAGCAGATCACTGATCGCCAGAATGCCGGTCAGCGGCGTGCGCACCTCATGCGCAAAGGTCGCCAGCGCCGTCTCGACAATGCCGGGCGCAGCCGTCTTGCTGGCCGCTCCGGTGGCCTTTTTGGCAACAGCCTTGCGCGGCCTGCCCGCCGCGACGCTCGTTTTACGCTTTTTCATCGGCGTTTTCCTCGGCCGCCGACTGCGCCGTGGGCGCGTACTCAACGCCATGATTCCCCCAATCCTGGCCAGCTTCACCATGGCATGGCGGGGCGCAGAGAGCCACGCCGAAGCGCAGTTCATCCCGAACAGAATGTTGGCAATGTGCGTAAATCGTTAAGCGAGGCCGACCCGGTGGCGAATTTCGGCCGGCGTGACGCCCGCCGCCCGTAATTCGCGCAAGCCGGTAGCGGCGGTCGATTTCGACAGCTTGTGCCCGTCGGCACCGCGAATAAGACGATGATGCCGGTAGACGAGTTGCGGCAGGCCGAGCAGCGCCTGTAACAGCCGGTGGACGCTCGTCGACCAGAACAGGTCCTGCCCCCGCACTACCTCGGTGATCCCCTGGATCGCGTCGTCGACCACGACTGCGAGGTGGTAGCTGGTCGGCGTCTCCTTGCGCGCGATGATGACGTCGCCCCAGGCAGCGGGGTTGGCTACGATGGTCCCGGTTTCGCCCTCGGAACCTTGGCCGCGCTCGATCCAGTTCAGCGAGCCAATCCGCGTGCAGGCCGCCGTCATATCGAGCCGAAGCGCATAAGGCGCGCCCGATCGCAACAGCCGCGTCCGCTCCTCTGGCGTGAATGCGCGCGCCGTGCCCGGATAAAGCGGCGCACCGTCGGGATCGCGCGGCCATGGCGCTTGTTTTTCCTGTTCCGCAATCAGACGGGCCGTCTCGGCGCGGCTTTCGAAGGCAGGATAGATCAGACCCATGCCTTCGAGCTTTTCGAGCGCCGCGCGGTATTCAGCAAAATGCTCCGACTGCCGGCGCGCCGGCTTTTCCCATGACAGGCCGAGCCAGGTGAGGTCTTCGTCGATCGCGGTTTCGAACTCGGGCCGGCAACGCGTGGGATCGATGTCCTCGATGCGCAGCAGGAAACGGCCGCCTGATTGCCGCGCCAGGTCGTCATTGAGCATCGCGGAAAAGGCGTGCCCCAAATGCAGGTAGCCGTTCGGCGACGGCGCAAATCGGAAAACGGGTGGCGGCATTGATTTCAAACTCGATAGGTGGTGGTTTTAAGTCGCAATGACCCTCCACCTCAACAGCCAGGCCGATCTCGAAGAGGCGATCCACGCACTTATGAAGCTGGACCCGCGGCTTCAGCCGGTATTTGCGGTTGCCGGCATGCCGGCGCTGCGGCGGCGCGAGCCCGGCTTCACGGGCCTTGCGCATATCGTCTGCGGCCAGCAGCTCTCGACCGCGAGCGCAGCCGCGATCTGGACGCGGCTTTCCGCCGCCTTCGACCCGTTCGACCACGCGGCGGTGCGCCGCGCCCGCGCCGATCGCCTCGGCCGGCTCGGCCTGTCGGCCGCGAAAATCAAGACGCTGAAAAATCTCGCGCGCGAGATCAGAGCCGAGCGCCTCAACCTCGATGTGCTGGCCGAAGAAGACGCCGACGCCGCGCATCACACGCTGATCTCACTGCACGGCATCGGCCCGTGGACAGCCGATGTGTATTTGCTGTTTTGCCTCGGTCATGGCGATGCCTGGCCGGCCGGCGACCTCGCCGTGCAGGAGGCGGTCAAGATTGGGTTGGGATTGAAGACGCGGCCAACACCAAAGCAGATGATTCCGCTTGCGGAACCCTGGCGCCCGCTGCGCGGCGCGGCGGCGCATTTGTGGTGGTCCTATTACCGCGCGCTCAAGAAGCGCGAAGGCGTAATGGGTGGAACAACAAAACCGAACGTCGTTTCAAACAAAGTCCGTGTTGCCAAACGTTCATAGCTAAATGCAAAGATCGCGGCGGTCCAACTTCGGAGGTCGCTGCCCATGAAATCCACCGACTTCATCGTTGCACGCCACGACTTTCAGGAATGCAAATTCATCGAGACGCAATTACCGGACGCCGACGCGCTTCCCGGCGAAGCGCTGCTGGTCAAGGTCGAGCGCTTCGCCTTCACGGCCAACAACATCACCTACGCCACGCTCGGCAATCAGTTGAAATACTGGCAGTTGTTTCCGGCGCCGCCAGGCTTCGGCAACATTCCGGTCTGGGGATTTGGCGAGGTCGTCGCCTCGCGCCACGCTTCCGTTGAGGTCGGCGAGCGTCTGTTCGGCTATTTTCCGATGGCGACACATCTGGTGATCGAAGCCGCCGATGTGCGCAAGAACGGTCTGCGCGATGCAGCGCCGCGCCGGCAAGGCGTCGCACCGGTCTACAACGCCTATGCACGCGTCAGCGGCATCAGCGACTTCGAAGGGCGCAATGGCGACTATCAGGCGCTGTTGCGGCCGTTGTTCATGCTGTCGTTCCTGGTCGACGATTTTCTCCGCGAGCATGAATTTTTCGGCGCCCGCCGCGTCATGCTCTCCAGCGCCTCCAGCAAAACCGCATTCGGTCTCGCTCATCTGCTGCATTCAAATCCCGAGCCGATGCAGGTGATCGGGCTGACATCGGCCGGCAACGCCGACTTTGTCCGCTCGCTCGGCTGCTATCATGAAGTCGTGCTCTACGACCAGCTCGAGACGCTGCCACAGGATTCGCCTGTCGCCTTTGTCGACATGGCCGGCAACAGCGCAATTCGCGCGCGGCTGCACCATCACTTCCGCGACGCGATGAAATATTCCGGCCAGATCGGGCTGACGCACCGAAGCTTTTCGCCTGACGAGGCCGAACTGCCGGGCGCAAAACCCGCCTGGTTCTTCGCGCCCGACCAGATTCGACGACGCGCCAAGGAATGGGGACCGGGCGGCATCGATCAGCGCTTTGGCGCGGCATGGTCGACCTTTGCGCCAACTTTGCCGGCGCGGCTCACGGTGATCGAGAGCTTTGGGCGAGATGCGGTCAAACAGGTCTATCTCGACACGCTCAAGGGCTGCATTCCCCCGGCGCAGGGCCACATTCTGTCGCTGCTTGATTGAGCCGCTTTTGGCCCGCGTCCAAACGGTATAGCCTCGGCTCAGAGGAAACGCCGCGAAAGACGGCCGAGCCGAGGCTATCACATGCTCGATCGCACCGATGATATCGCGACGTCAGTCGAAAGCTGGTTGACGGAATTCGAGCGCGCGCTCGAACACCACGACATCAGCGCCCTGCGACCGCTCTTTCTCGCCGATAGCTATTGGCGCGACGTGCTGGCGCTGAGCTGGAATCTGCAAACGCTCGAAGGTGCGGACGCGATCCTGAATGAGCTTCTCCGCCTCGCCGCGCAGCGCATACCCGGCCGCTTCCTGATCGATCCTGCGCGCGCGGCCCCGCGTCGCGTCAAACGCGCGGGCACCGAGACGATCGAGGCGATCTTCCAATTCGAAACCAAAGAGGGCCGCGGCCACGGCATGGTCCGGCTGATCCCCGACGCCGAAGACCGCAACCGGCTCAAGGCCTGGACTCTGCTCACCGCACTCGAAGAACTGAAGGGATTCGAGGAGACGGTCGGATCGGCGCGGCCGCGCGGTCAAGCCTATTCGCGCGATTTTCGCGGCCCCAACTGGCTCGACCAGCGTCAGGCATCCGTGGCCTATGCCGACCGCGACCCGACCGTGCTCGTGGTCGGCGGCGGACAGGCGGGGCTCTCGATCGCCGCGCGATTGAAGCAACTATCCATCGACACCCTGATCGTCGATCGGGAGAGCCGTATTGGAGACAACTGGCGCAAACGCTACCACGCCCTGACCTTGCATAATCAGGTGCAAGTCAATCACCTGCCCTATATGCCGTTCCCGCCGAACTGGCCGGTTTATATCCCGAAGGACAAGCTCGCCAACTGGTTCGAGTCTTACGTCGATGCGATGGAGTTGAACTTCTGGACCTCGACCAGTCTCGAAAGCGGCGAATATGACTTTGCAAAAGCGCGCTGGTCCGTGATGCTGCGCCATGGCGACGGCACGGCGCGCACGATGCATCCACGCCACGTCGTGATGGCGACCGGCGTCAGCGGCATCGCCAATATCCCGGACATTCCGACGCTGACAAATTTCGCAGGCGTCGTCCTGCATTCCAGCCAATACGACGACGGCGAGAACTGGAAAGGCAAACGCGCGGTCGTGATCGGAACCGGCAATAGCGGCCACGACATCGCGCAGGACCTGTATTCGAGCGGCGCTGACGTGACGCTGGTTCAGCGCAGTCCGACCCTGATCACCAATATCGAGCCGTCGGCGCAACTCGCTTACGCGACCTACAACGAAGGCACGCTCGAGGATAACGACCTGATCGCGACCTCGATGCCGCTAAGATTGGCGAAAAAGACCCATCAGATGATCACCAGGCAGTCGAAGGAATTCGACAAGGAACTGCTCGACGGCCTGACAGCGGTCGGCTTCAGGCTCGACTACGGCGAGGACGATACCGGCTGGCAGTTCAAATATCTGACGCGCGGCGGCGGCTATTACTTCAATGTCGGCTGCTCGGATCTGGTGGCGCGGCGCGAAATCGCGCTTCGGCAATTTGCCGATATCGACGCCTTCGTCGCCGACGGCGCGCGAATGAACAATGGAGAGATGCTCGCCGCCGATCTGATCGTGCTTGCGACCGGATACCAACCGCAGGAAGTTCTGGTCAGGCGGCTATTCGGCGAGGAAATCGCCGCACGCGTCGGCCCGATCTGGGGATTCGGCGACGGGCAGGAACTGCGCAACATGTACGCGCGCACCGGACAGGATGGCCTCTGGTTCATTGCCGGCAGCCTCGCGCAGTGCCGTATCAACTCGAAATTCCTTGCCTTGCAGATCAAGGCGATAGAAGAAGGAATGTTGCCCCGCGCTCGCTGATCATCGCTCACAACAAAGACGTCAAGGGAGAAAAACAATGCCGGTGATCCTCGGCTCGGATGAACATCGTTATCGCGTCGTGGAGAACTGGGCGAAGCTGCCCGACGGCTGGACGCTGACCGACGTCGCAGCCGTCGCAGTCGACAGCAAGGACCGCGTCTACGTTTTCAATCGTGGCACCCACCCGATGATCGTGTTCGATCGCGACGGCAATTTCGTCAAGAGCTGGGGCGAAGGGCTGTTCCACCGCGCCCACGGGCTGCACATCGACGCGCAGGATCACATCTACTGCACCGATGACGGCGACCACACGGTGCGCAAGTGCACCACCGACGGGAAGGTACTCCTCACCATCGGCATCCCGGAAAAGCCGGCGCCCTTCATGAGCGGCGAACCGTTTCACCGCTGCACCCATACGGCGCTGTCGCCTAAGGGCGAAATCTACGTGTCGGATGGCTACGGCAATGCCCGCGTGCACAAATACACGCCCGACGGTAAATTGATCAAAAGCTGGGGCGAACCCGGCAGCGACCCCGGCCAGTTCAATATTGTTCATAATATTTCGACCGACGTCGACGGCTGGGTTTACGTGGCCGATCGCGAGAACCATCGCGTACAGGTGTTTGACGGCGACGGCAAATATGAAGCCCAGTGGAACAACCTGCACCGGCCGTGCGCGCTGCATTGCTGCGGCGGGCGGACGCCGAATTTCATCGTCGGCGAGCTCGGGCCCGGCATGCCGGTCAATCTCAAGG
>Ga0265342_10004204_pt1 | contig 11445 bp, 11 predicted proteins | sample 4CB327metaG_FD_203125 | JGI IMG/M metagenome (GOLD analysis project Ga0265342, IMG submission 203125) | Rhizosphere microbial communities from Carex aquatilis grown in University of Washington, Seatle, WA, United States - 4-CB3-27 metaG | ecosystem: Host-associated > Plants > Roots >...
CCACGCCTTGCCTTCGAAGGCTGCGCGCGCGCTTTTCATGGCGCGGTCGATGTCTGCCGCGTTCGAGTTCGGGATTTGCGCGATCACCTCGCCGGTTGCCGGGTTGCGGACGTCGAGCATGGGGCCCTGGCCCGCTTCGATCTCGCGGCCGTCGACGAAATTGCCGTGGATTTCGATGGATGAGGCGCCCGGTTTGGCTGGAATATTCATGTGTTGTTTTCCTCCACGATCACGGCGTTACGCTTGAGAGCCGGCAGCACGCGCTTTTCGGTCTGCCGAATATGAGTTTTGATGAGGCCGAGCGCGCGTCGGCGGTCGCGCCGCTGCATCGCCTCGATCAGCTCGCCATGCTCAGTGACCAGTTGGGTCGGATCATGATCCCTGACATTGGCAAGGCTGACGCGCACCAGGCGGTCGGCCTGTCCGATCAGGTCGCAGAGCGCGCCGGCCATCCGGCGATTGCCGGAGGCATGCGCCAAGGCCGAATGGAAGGCGCGGTTATAGGTGATGAAGTCTTCGCGATCGCCCGCGAAGCTCCGGAAGCCGTCGAGCGCGTTCAGGGCTTTATCCGGCGCATGCTCGATGGCTTCCGCGACACAGGCCGGCTCCAGCGCCAGGCGAAAGCGCAACAGATCGCGCGCGTCGGACAGCGAGATCGGATTGACGCGATAGCCCTGGCGCGGCTGCACGGTGACGAGATGCTCGCGCTCCAGCCGCAGCAGAGCCTCGCGGACCGGCTGGCGGCTGACGGCATAGCGTTCGGCCAGCTCCTGCTCACGCATGTCGTCGCCCGGCGCCAGCCGGCAGCTTAGAATATCAGCACGCAGGTTTTCGTAGACATTGTCGCGCAAAAGCATGAGAGTTTCCGCCGCATTTTGTCGACTATCTTGCATTCGTGAAATATCACGTCAAGCGCTGAGGGCTTGAAATGCCCGTGGTTTGATTTATCAATCGGTTCCCGGCTCGAGCTTTCCTCACCCCCAACGGATAAAGAGAGACCCGCATGGATCGATTGTTCGCCAACGGCACGGTGAATGCGGCCGTCTCGGGCAATGGGCCGGCGCTGTTCCTGTTTCACTCGCTGCTCTCGGACCGGGCGAGCTTCGCCTCGATCGAGCCCGAGTTGATGCGGTCTCATCGCGTCATCGTGCCGGAATTGCCGGGCTTCGGAGGCTCGAAAGCCGTCGAGGGCGGGTTGGCCGCGGTCGCCGACCGGATGGCGGAGGTCGTAAGCGAGGCCAGCGATCGCGAGGCGATCGTGCTCGGCAACGGCTATGGCGGCTTCGTCGCGTTGCAGATGGCGATCCGGCATCCGTCGATCGCCAAGAAACTGATCCTTGCCGACTGCGGCGCGGCGTTCTCCGAACCCGGGCGCGACGCCTTCCGCAACATGGCGGCGGCGTCCAAGGCCAGGGGGCTTGCCGCGATCACGGATGTGGCGATGCGCCGGCTGTTCGCGCCGGAGTTTCAGGCCAGCCATCCCGACCTGATGCGCGACCGCCGCGAGGCGTTCCTGAAGACCGATCCGGAGGTGTTGCAGGCAGCCTGTGCCCAACTCGCCGCGCTCGATCTGCGGCCGGAGCTGCCGAAGGTCACAGTGCCCGTGCTGGTTCTGGTCGGTGAACATGACGAGGCGACACCGCCGCCGATGTCGCACGAACTGGCGGCGCTGCTGCCGGATGCGCGGCTTGAGGTTCTCGACGGCTGCGCACATGTGCCGCAGTTGCAGAAGCCGCGGGTCTTTCTCGATGCGATCGCGGGTTTTCTCTGATCCCCTTACACGGCGGTTTTCCGACCGGCGGGATTGTCATGGTACTCTATGACGGTCCGCATAGTCTTAAGGGAGGAGCGACGTCGATGCCGATGATCGATATCTATGCCACCGCAGGCACCTTTAGCGACCCGCATGCCCTGGCCAGGGAAGCCGCCACCATCGTCAAGTCGATCGAGCGGGTGCCGGACACTCCGATGTTCCGCAAGAACACCGCAGCTTTCGTGCACGAACTGAAGAACGGCGCAATCTCGAATGTGGACGGCGACAGCAACTGCGTTCGCGTCCAGGTTCTCACCAATGTGGGCGCGCTCGACCGGCCAAAGCAAATCGCTGTCGTTCGCCGGCTCACCGAGCTCATTGCCAAGGCTGCCGGCGACGACAGTCTCAAGGACCGGACGTGGGTTCTGCTCACCGAGGCGGTGCAGGGCGGTTGGGGCCTTTGGGGGCACGCGCACACCAATGATGAGCTCGTGACAGCCGCCAGGAACGAGATCGCGAAACATACGCGGGATCGGCAGGGATAAAAGCAGGTTCGGGTAGCCGAACCTCTTCGTAGATAAACGAGAGATCGGTTTCGCGCGCCGCCTTACGTCTTCGCGATCGCCCGCGAAAACACCACTTCCACCAGCGTGCCGGAGCGCGCGCCGGTCTTGATATTGAACTGCGCGCGGTTGGCTTCGACGAGCGCCTTGGTGAGCGACAGGCTGACCGCGGCTTCCGGCGACTGATCGAGTGCCTGCTGGCGGAACGGCTCCATCGCGGCTGCGACCTCATTGTCGTTGAGGCCCGGTCCGCTGTCGCGGATCCGCAACGCCACGTCGCCGAAATCGGTCAGCGCTGTCGACACGATCACCTGACCGCCGGCGTTGGTCAGATGGATCGAGTTGCCGATCAGGTTCATCGTGATCTGTCGCAGCGCCGGACCGTCCGCCACCACCGGCGGCAGCATATGCGCCAGCGAAGTGCGGATGATGATGCGCTCGCGGCTCGCCTGCGGCTGCATCACCGCGACGCAGCTCTCGACGAGATCGTTGAGATTCTGGCTGGTGAAAGCGAGATCGAGCTTGCCGGTCTCGATGCGGCTGAGATCGGTCATGTCGTCGAGCACGGCGACCACGCGCTGGCCGGAGGTGCGAACGTCCTTCATGTATTCGATATAGCGGTCGTTGCCGAGCGTGCCGAAGCGCTCGCTGATCATCACCTCGGCAAAGCCGATGATGGCGTTCAGCGGCGTGCGGATTTCGTGACTGATGCGCGCTAGCAGGTCGGCCTTCGCGGTCGCGGTGCGATCGGCGATCCGCTGCGCCTCGCGCAATTCGTTCTCGCCCTTCCCGATCTGCGACAGATCGCGGAATACCGCGAAGAAATTCGGACCGTTGGCCTGCGTGCGCCCGATCGTCATCGACAATGGAACGGGATCGCCGCTGCGCTTGCGGCCAAAGATCTCGTTGCCGTGCTCGAGAAGGCTTGCGACGCCCGTTCCACCCACGCTTTCGAGATACTGCTTGACGACGCCCTCGCTTTCCGGGGCGAAGAGCGTGGCGAGGTTGAGTTGCGTCAGCTCGGCGCCATCGTAACCGAACAGCGCCTCCGCACTGCGGTTGCAGGAATGGATGTTGCCGAGCGCGTCGAACATCAGGATGCCGTCGGCGCTGGTGTCGAGGATGGCGGCGAGTTCTTCCGCGTTGACTTGACCGACGGCGGGCGGCTCCGGCTCACTTGGCGTTGGCGGCGCGACGATCATCGGCGTGGCGACGACGTTCTCTGCAAAGGCGCCGGCAAACATCAACGCGTGCGCGGATTCGTTGTCCCAATCGATGGTGTGCAGACGCGCGTCGACCGTGCCCGCGGATGGCGCTTCCGGCGAAGAAATCAGGACTGGCGTGCCGGTGTCGGACGTGCTGCTGGCGCTCGAAACGCCGGGCTCGACATAGAGCGCGTCGACCCCGCCGGCCTGTTCGAGCGCATGCAGGCTCGGATATCCCATGCGTTCGAGGAACGCCGGGTTGGCATAGAGCAGGCGGTCGAGCCGGTAGATCATCACGCCCGTGGGCAGAAGATCGAGCAGCATCTTGTCGCGCCTGCTTTCGCCGCGCGCCGGCGGTTCGGGTTCGGCGAGCCAGGTCGGCGGCGGGGCAGGCGGCTCGGTCGTTTCGACCTGCACGGGCGGCGCAGCGACAGCTTGCGGAGCCCCGGAAGGTTCGCTTTCCTCGGGTCCGCCGTTTTCGGTTTCCAGCCTTGCCGACAATTGGCGGGCGAGTTCGTCGAAGGCGCTGTTCTCGACCGGCGTCAGCACCGGCGGGCGCGCCTCCGTGAGCGGACGGAACGGGACGACGTTCGGCGAGATCGCAGGCACTTCCTGAAGGTCGTTGGGCGTGTCCACCGGCGTATCCTGATCGGTTGATTGTGTTGTGTCGGGCAAAGGCGCAGACGAAATCGGTGCGGTCGAATTAACGCTTGTGTCGGCAATGTGAGACGGAGACGCTGGCGACGACCACGTTCCCGCAAGGGCTTGGCCAATTTCAGGCGACATCATGTCGGCCGATGGCGGATCGTTGAAGAATTCCTGACTGCGCAGCACGTCAAGGCGCGAAAGGCCTTCGACATCGCGGCACACGCCAAAGCCGCGATAGCCGACGAAGTTTTGCATCGCGTCGTGGATCGGCAGCCCCGACAGTTCGACCGGCAGACGGCTGCCGTCTCCCGCAGGCCAGTTCACGGTGATGCCGCTCCAGCTTTCGCGTGTGGCGATGGCCTTGACGACGAGCCCTTCCGGATCGAGCCCGAACACTTGCGCGATCTCCGTCCACGGCCGGCCGAAGCCGGCGGCGGTGTGCACGCCGATCAGACGGGTGAACGCGTCGGAGCCGAGTGAGAAGCGGCCCTCGGCATCCATCTGCCACATGAAGCGCATCGGGTAACCGCGCGGTGCCGACGCGGGCGGCTCGACGGATGGTGGCGCAGTCGGCGGCGTTGCCGCTGCGGCAGCGCCTGGCGCATCCGCAACGTCTGGCGTGTCGCCGGTTTGCGCGAGCACGGCCGCAGCGTCGTCTGCGACGGCATCGCTGAAAACCGCCGCCGGCAGTTCGTCCTGCACGATCGGAGTTTCTGCCGGCGTGATCACGGCAAACAGGCCGGTGTCGGTGCGATTGCCAAGGCGGGTGAGCGTGATGCGGGCCGTGCCGAACGGAGCCTCGGCGCGGCCCTCCTTCAGGGCGATCTGGCGTGCCTCCTCGAGGCCGGCTTCAGCGAGGTGATGAAGGCCGTAGAAGTCGGCTCGAGCGCTCGCGGCCACGCGCTTGCCGTCGCTCTCGAACGTCGCAACGGGCGTGTCGGCTTCTTCGACCAGTTTTTGCAGCCGTTCGATCAGCGGCATTGTGCGGCTCACCGGATCGGTGGCCACGATCAGAACGCCGTCATGGCCGTCGGCAAATTCAAGCCGTGCGCAGGCGCAGGTGACGAGCGTGTTGAGAACAGAGCCGAAGCCACGCAACCGTTCCAGACGAACGGCGCCGTTCGGCAACAGCCGGTGCGCGAGCTGCGCAATCTGGCGGCGATGGGAATCGGCCGGGCCGAAAATCTTGCTTGCGAGGCGAACGCCGTTTGCGGCGCCAAAGGCGAGCGCGCCGGCCGGATTGGCCCACAGCACCCGCGTGCCATCGACCGACCAAAGCCAGGCGGGAAGGGGGCTCGTCGCATGCACTGCCAGCCGCGGATCGTCCGGGCCTCGCGCCTTGAATTCCGTACTTTGCATTGTCTTTCGGCGTCGGGTGGTCGGGCTGCCGAACGTGACAGCGTTAACAGATCGTTAGTATCGCCTTCCGGGTCTTGCAGGTCCATGGCCGGGGGAACCAGTTCAGCCTTTAACGGCTGGATAACCTTAATTGGTTTGGACCTTGTTGCGCATTAGGACGTTGGCGTGGATCGGACGCTAAGCAGGAGGCCGATCATGAGTGAAAATGGACAGAAGCATTTCGAGATCCCGAAGGAAATGCGATCGATGGCGGATGCGGGCCTGGAGCAGGCACGCAAGACCTTCGAAAAATTCATAGAAGGCGCGCAGGTGGCGGCCGAGTCGCTAACCGCACGGACGGCAACCGTTGGCGCCGGCGCCAAGGACGCCAGCGCCATGGCATTTTCCTATGCCGAAAAGAACGTCCAGGCCTCGCTCGATTATGCGCAGTCGCTTGTGCACGCCAAAGACCTGAGCGAGGTCATGCGGTTGCACCGCGAATATGTGCAGGCCCAGATGCATTCGCTCACCGAGCAGGCGAGCGACATGGGTCAGATCGTGAGCCGAACGGTCATGGATGCGGGCAAACCGAAACATTAGGTTTTGCAAATAGTTAAGACGGAACGGCCGGCCTTCGGGCGCGGAGGCCGGTTGTCTAAGTATTATTTTATGGCATTGCACCAGTAATTTCGTTGCATTGCACAAAATTGCCATGATAGTGTGCTTATATCTTAAGCGCCCAAGAGGGCACCTCCGTCTTTGTGATCCATGTCGACGTGTCCGGAAATTTGCTGGGCGAGCAAGGGGTCACAACCGTAGCCACCCTTCCCCCAGAGGATGCATGCCATGGCCAACACTACCGATCCGTTCTCCGCTTCCGTCATTCCGTTTGAAGTCCCCGAGCAGGTTCGCGCTTTCGCCGAGAAAGGCGTTTCGCAGGCCCGCGACAACTATGCCCGTTTCAAGGACGTCGCCGAAACCCACAATTCGACGATCGAAGCCGTGTTTTCCAACGCCAGCAAAGGCTACAGCGAGTACTCCGCCAAGCTGATGGAAATCGTCAAGGCCAACACCTCGGCTTCGCTCGACTTCGCGCAGGAGCTGGTTGCCGTGAAGACGCCGTCGGAAGCGCTGGAGCTGTGGACCGGCCACGCCAAGAAGCAGTTCGAGGCCTTCACCGCCTGGAGCAAGGAGCTCACCGAACTCTCGCAGCGTGTCGCGACCGACACCGTCGAGCCGATCAAGGCCAACGCCAGCAAGCTGTTCAAGCCCGCCGCCTGATCGAGGCAGCCTGGTTCGAAATAAAGACCCGGACCCCGTTGGGTCCGGGTTTTTTGTTGGGTTAAGGGCAGCGGCGGAATGGGTGCGAAAGGGTGCGCGATATTGGCCGCGTTACCCCCCGCTCCCGGCCTTGCCAAAGCGCAAGCTTGCACCTAGTTTCCCGCCCATCTCGGGACCCCTGTTTAAAGGGGCCGATCCGGATGCAGTTGTAGCTCAGTTGGTTAGAGCGCCTGTCTGTGGAACAGGAGGTCGGTGGTTCGAGCCCACCCAACTGTACCAGCCTTAAAAATTTAGCTCAGAAATTACGGAATTCGAAAGCTGACGGTTGCAAATGCGCGATCATCACCACCCTTGATCGGTCGCAACGTCCAGTCGCTCTAACTCCGACAAACCAAACCGATTGGTGGGGCTCTGCTCTCTCAGTTCCAGGGCAAGAAATTTGGAGAGCTTTTAGTACGCCCAGCACAATAGGTACGACCTCGTCCATCTCACCGCTTTTCCGAAGCAAGCATTCCTCATTGGGCTGCTAGAGTACTATGGTTTTGAGGAGACGGTGACGCTTGCGAATGGCGAGATCGTTCTTGAGAAGCCGTTGCTCAGGGGGCAACTCCCCGCATTGTTGCTTCCTGTCAGCGAATTCGGCAAGAAAAACTACCCGCGGTTCCGTGACGGGCTTTCGGTCCAAAAATTTTGTGTTCCGATCCAGTCCGATTACCACCTTCGTCTATTTCCAGAAATCGCTCTTGGCAGTTGGCAGGGAGCTTCCACTATTCCCTCAAGAGTCGTTTTGGCCGATTCTGGACAGATACGATGCTCGGCTTCCGGGGAACACGATCCGCAAAGTCTACCTTTTACCGAGCGAAGACCAATCAGGTCCGTCCGGGCGACATCTTGTTCTTCTATATGTCGAAAGATCCTCAGTACGCAGCAAGTCAGTCAATCACGACCTTTGCCATCGCTGAACAAGTCGCGTTGGCTAACAGTACTGAGGAGTTGGTTCATTTAACCGCGAAGCGCTCGGTATTCTCGGCGGAAAGTGCGGCCACGCCAACGCTGATGTTGGCCGGTATGCCGGCTTCTCCTCATCAGATCGCGGTGCTGAAGCCGCGTGCGAAAAAATCGACGATAATTGCGGCATCAGCGGATTCCGGTTTCCTCACCGTCGGCCTCGCGAGCCTTGGCTCGCAAAGAAGCGCGGAGTGTCCGTCGGAGTGATCATTTTCGCAGATCATTGAGTTGTCTTTCGTCTCCCGCCGCCTTCGGGCGGCTTTTTTTGTGCTTGCACCGAGCGCCGGCGTCCTCCGGCTCAGCACCGTTTTCAAGCCAACCAGCCCTGCCCTTCCGTCCAATTGATGTCCTAAAGCAGACCTCGGTCCAACTAGCTCGGAGGTCGGCTGAGCGCCAGAAGCGGTCACCGTCGCTAACGGACGTGCTGCAACTGCGTCGTCTTATTTGGCCGGGTCCGCCTTGATGATGTCGGCGGTGACCAGGACAACATCGTCCTTTCCATCGTTCTTATGCCAGTGCACCGTCGTTCCTGGCTCTCCGGTCGTGTCGCCTGCGTGAAAGGTTTGTGAAGTGCCATCGTTGCGGGTGACCGTGTCGGTTCCCTGCATGAAATAAACAACCGACGGCCGGTCCTTATGGCTGTGCAGGCCGATATGTCCGCCGGGCTCTATCGTGAGCACCCGCAGGCGCAGTTGCCATCCGGCCATCGGGCTGAATTCGGGACCCAGGTCAACGACGGTTGGCTTGCTGGATTTATATCCGGCATTGCCTGTCGGAGCATCAGCGGCCAATGCAGTGAATGCCAAACCAAGGATCGCCAAAAGAAACAGAATTAAACGGGTGCAATGAATTTTCATAACCCCACTCCATCTTGAAAAGCGGAAATGGCAATTTCGGTCTCAACGAGTTGACGGGTCAATCAGACTTAGTGCCAACCAGTTCGGCATGGACCGATTCAGGCCCTTGGCCAGCGTCCGGTTCGGGTCAAAAGGGGAAGTCGGCGGGGTGGAGATCTTGCCGGCGGGAAGGCCGGTCGTGATCGGCTTTCCCAACAGGTTGGCGACTTCCGCGCTGGCCTCAAGGTTGGCGACGCCAAGCCGGTGAGCCTCGGAGACACGGGCAGAGCCCCCGTCGAAGCCACAGCGTCATCGAAAGAACGTCATGACCGCGTCGCCGCAACGAAGCAGCCTGCGGTTTCATCCGGGGAACCGGTGTGCAGCGAAAGCACACTGGGCCAGCTTTCCACCGCTAGCGAGAGTCATCGTGCGAAGGTTCGCTTGCCAACGCGATGACGCTTACTCACAATTTGATTCGGGGTGGATTGGGGGAATCATGACTGGCTTTGCGCTTGGACCAAAACTATTCGGCGGCATGATCGCCGCTTCCGCGTTGTGGCTGCTGCCGGCGGCCGGGTGGGCTTACACCGCCGAACAACAACAGGCCTGCATGGGCGATGCGTTCAGCCTCTGCGGTTCTGAAATTCCCGATGTGCAGCGGACAACCGCCTGCATGGTGCGAAAGCAGGCTCAGCTCAGCCCGGGATGCCGGGTTTATTTCAGGCCGGAGCCTCAGCAGGTGTCTGAAAGGCCGCGGCATCAGCACCGGCCATACCGGCAGCGCCTGAGTGAGGATGACTAGGAAAGACTTGCTAACGCGTTTCCTTCGAATGGCGGATCGAGGGGTTCATGCCCCGGCGGCGGCCGCATCCAACGCCACGCGTGGCAGAAGGATGCGACGGCCCTGCCGGGGTATGACTCAAATGCAACCATTGGGGGCTATTTGCTGTCTTCGCCACATTTGCCACCAAATTCCGCTTCCACGAATCAGCGCGCTGATTCATTTTTCTCTCTCTGGGGTCAATGGAGGCGAAGGATATGAACGTGATAGTTTTTGCGTCGCGTAAAGGTGGCTCGGGGAAAAGCACCCTGGCTGCCCATCTCGCGGCGCACGTCCACAAGACAACCAAGCCGTGCCTGATGGTCGATGCGGACCCGCAGGGCTCGCTGACCTTGTGGCACAAGTTGCGGGGCACCAACGAGCCGCAGATCAAGACCGCCGTCAATTCGGTCAGCGGGATCGTCGCTGCCGCAAAGCGCGACGGTTACGAGTGGGTCTTCATCGACACGCCGCCAAATCTGTCGGCCGTGGTCGACGATGCGATCAAGAACGCCACCATGGTCGTGATTCCGGCGCGTCCGGGCGTCTTTGACGTCAACGCCGTGCAGGAAACGATTCAGATGTGCCGCGCCGCGCGCAAGCCGTACGCGGTCGTGCTCAATGGCGCACCGGCCCGGCGCGACGAGGTCGAAAGCCGTATCGTCACCATCGCACGCGAGGCGTTGGCCAAGTTCCGCGCGCCGGTGTGGGGCGGGCAGATCACCAACCGCGCCGACCTGTTGATGGCGCTCGGCAAAGGCGAAGGCGCCCGCGAATATTTTGCGGAAGGCCGCGCGGCGGCCGAAGTCGGCCGGCTGTGGGCTGCGATCGAGCGTTCAGTGAAGGCGATCCGCGGTACCGCTTCCGCCAGCGGCACCATGCACAAGCAGGCCGCTTAAACCGCGCGCTTGCACGACAACATCATCCCGCACGAGCGATGCTCGTGCGGGATGATGTTGTGTTTTTCGAATGTTCGTTAGTTCACGATCAGCATGTAGAACACCACGACCGGCGACAGGGTCAGGATCACCGACCAGATGCCGACGGCCCACAGGATGTCCTGGCGGCAAAAGCCGCCGCTGACGTGTTCTGAATTTTCCTGAATGTCCACCATAACGCCCCCGCGTTTTCCTTTTGTAGCGTTTCAGCTTCCGGCCAGAAAGCGAACCGCCAGCACCGGCGAGAAGCCGAGCAGCGTCGACCACAGGGCGAACGAGGAAACGATCAGGAAATCCTGCTTCCTCTCGGCCCACTTGGAATTTGCAAAGCGTTTGTTTGGGATGGTCTCAGTCGTCATGGTGCGCCCCCGCCGTTTTGTGATTGGGGCTATCCATAGCGGCAAAGTCCTAAAGGACCGGCCTTGCCGCCGACACAGAGTTTAACGGGGCGTTTCAGCCCACGTTAACCAAGCGGTTTGGAGCCGGTATTCTTCCGGATTGATGGACTTCAGCGATCGGCGCGGCCGATCACATCCATCAGTTCGGAAATCTTGCGGCGCTGATCGGCCTTGTCGCCGGAAATGATCGCATGCTCGACGCAATGGGCGACGTGGTCGCGCAGGATTTCCTCCTCGACGCGGCGCAACGCCGCTTTCGCCGCCGCGATCTGGGTGACGACGTCGATGCAATAGCGGTCGTCCTCGACCATGCCCGCAAGCCCGCGGATCTGGCCTTCGATTCGTTTCAGCCTTTTCAGGCAGGACGTCTTGATCTCCTGGCGCATAATGTCAATATACCCCCCTAGGGTATATTGTTCAAGAGAGCGGAATCGAAAAATGGCGCAAGGCGAACACGGCCATGGTGCAGCAGGCGACGCATCCGGCGATCCTCACGCCTGCCACCACCACGATCATCACGGCCACCACCATCATACGGATCATGATCATGCCAAGCCTGCCGCTTCGTGCTGCGGCGGAAAACATGATGGGAAAGCCGACCAGGACGCGGAGGTCGTGATTGATCCGGTCTGCGGCATGAAGGTCAAGCGCGCGACC
>Ga0265342_10004205_pt1 | contig 11437 bp, 5 predicted proteins | sample 4CB327metaG_FD_203125 | JGI IMG/M metagenome (GOLD analysis project Ga0265342, IMG submission 203125) | Rhizosphere microbial communities from Carex aquatilis grown in University of Washington, Seatle, WA, United States - 4-CB3-27 metaG | ecosystem: Host-associated > Plants > Roots > Rhizosphere...
ACATCGAGCAGCGGGCGCACGAACGGCGGGCGCCGGTAGGGGATTCCCGCCAGGCCGTCGATCCCGGTGCCCCGCAAGATCCTGAACAGCACCGTCTCGGCCTGATCGTTGGCGTTGTGCCCGAGGGCGACCGTCCCGAGGTTGGCGGTCGCGGCGACGCTCGCCAGGGCCTCGAGCCGCAGGCGCCGCGCCACCTCCTGGATCCCGCCCGGGCTCTGCCGCCCGGCCCGGGCGGCGCCCACGTCCACCGGCAGCCGGTGAAACGGCAGACCGAGGGCGCTCGCCCGCTCGGCGACCAGGGCCACCTCGCGGGCGGCCTCGGGGCGCAGCCCGTGATCGACCACCGCCACCTCCAGCGTGAGCCCGAGGCGGCCCGACAGCTCCCACAGACAGGCCAAGAGCGCCATCGAGTCCGAGCCGCCCGAGACGGCCACCAGGATCCGGGTGCCGAGCGGACCCGCGAACAGTCCGTGCTCGGCGATGGTGCGGGAAACGCGCGAGAGCATCCCACGAGTCTGGCACGACACGGCCCGCTGTCCTCAAGCGATGGCGCCGAGCGTCCGAGGTGAGCCGTGACGCGATCCGTTTTCGCGCGGCCCCACCTCTTCAAGAATGCTCCCCTCCCATCGATTCAGAGTCCCGGCTCTCCTTCCGGCTCCCTCCGCCCCGGCTCCCTCCGCCGCCCGGAGGCCGCGGTTGGCGCTCGGCCCCGTGGGCCCGTCACTCGCCGTGGCCGCGACCATGGCCGTGGCCACGGTGCTGTCCGCCACCGGCAGCGCCAGGGCCGAGGCCGTGGACCTGCGCGCCTACCAGCCCTCGCCCTTCGGCGAGCGCCTGCTGCGCCTCGACCGGACGGCGGTCCTCCCGCGCGGGGAGCTTCGCCTCGGAGCCGACATCGACTATGCCCTGCGGCCCCTGGTCCTCGACGACGCCAACCCCGGGATCTTCCAGGTGGGTGGGCCGGGACCGGAGCACATCCTCATCTCGAACGCGGTGACGGCGTCCCTGGCGGCGAGCGTGGGGCTCGGCCATCACCTCGAGCTCGCCCTGGCCTTGCCGGTCACGATGTACCAGGCAGGCGAAGCGGTCCCCGGGGTCGCGACGCCGTCGCTGGTGGGGATCGGCAACGCGCGCCTCGGCATCAAGGCCCGGCTCTTCGCCCGCGGCGGCTTCGGGGCGGGGGCGGCGGTGCTGGTGTCGGCCCCGCGTGGGCTCGGCAGCTTCACCGCCGAGAACGGGTTCGGGGCCGAGGGTCGGCTCTTCGCCGACTACGCGCGCGGTCGCTTCTCGGTGGGCGCGCGCGGCGGCCTCCGGCTGCGATCGGAGACCATCTTCCAGGACACCCCCGTCGGCAACGAGCTCGGCTTCGCGGCCGGCGCCGCGGTCGAGCTCGGCCTGCGGACGGTGCTGATGGCCGAGCTGGCGGGCACCACCCGCCTCGCGAGCCCGTTCGGCAACCAGCGCCAGACCCCGGTCGAGGCCCTGGGAGGAATCCGCCGGCGCATCGGCAAGACCTGGTTCACCCTGGCAGGTGGCCCGGGCCTGACCGACGGCTACGGCACGCCGGTCTTCCGCATCGTGGCCGGGGTGACCTGGGCCAACCGCCCCCCCGACGCCGATGGCGACGGGATCCCCGATGACGACGATCGCTGTCGGCTCGTCCCCGAGGACAAGGATGGCTTCGAGGACACCGACGGCTGTCCCGACCCCGACAACGACAAAGACGGCATCCCGGATGCCACCGACAAGTGTCCTGACCAGGCCGAGGACAAGGATGGCTTCGAGGACGCCGACGGCTGCCCCGACCCCGACAACGACAAGGACGGCATTCCCGACGCCACCGACAAGTGCCCGCTCGAGCCCGAGACCATCAACGGGGTGAACGACGACGACGGCTGTCCCGACGAGGGGACGCCGGAGGTGCGCCTCGGACCGCACGAGATCGAGACCCTGAGGCCAATCTTCTTCGCGACCGACCGGTCGCGGGTCCGGCACGCCTTCTACCGGATGCTCGGGCAGGTCGCCTCCCTGATGAAGGCGCACCCCGAGATTGGCCGGGTCGGCATCGAGGGACACACCGACGCCACCGGGCCCGCCGATTGGAACCAGCACCTGTCGATGCGGCGGGCGAACGCCGTGGTCGACTTCCTGGTCGAGCAGGGCATCGAGCGGGCGCGCCTGGTGCCCATCGGTCAGGCGGAGAAGCTGCCCTGGGCGTCCAACGAGACGCCGTGGGGCCGCGCGCAAAATCGAAGGGTGGTCTTCCACGTCGAGGGGGTGAACCCCGAGGCGGTCAAGAAGGACGAGGCGCGCCAGGAGCGGCGGCGCCACATCCACCGCGCCCACCCCAAGACGCCCGAAAAATCAAAGCCCGAAGGATCAAAGCCCGAAGCGTCGACCCATCGAGGCTCGACCGACGAGCCCGTCCACGAGGACGGAGCGCCCGAAGGCAAGGCCCGCAAGGGGGCGCCGCCCGAGAGAAAGCCGCCCGAGGGCCAGAGCCCCGAAGGCCGGTCTCACGAGGGCCAGTCCGGCGCGGGCGATTCGAAGGACGATGCGAGGGCACCCCGCGGCGAATCCAGAGCCGTGGCACCCCACGCGGACAACACCCGCGCTGGTCGGGGCGAGAAGGATGATGCGCGGCGCGCGCCTCAGCCGACCGTGAAGTTCGAGGGTGCGACGAAGGAGTCTCGCCAGGTGGTGGTCTCCAAGACCGGGGTCCAGTCCGGGGCCAAGACCGTCCCGACGACCGAGGACGCCGACGCCAAGGAAGACGGCGACGTCCCCGCGACGAGCGTCGAGACCGCGACCACCGACGGCGACACGCCCGAGAAGAAGGTCGCCCGCCGCCGCTGGCCGATGCGCCCTCCCCGTCCGCCTCCCAAGCCCATGTTCACGGGCCCCGCGCCGACGCTCCGCGAGCTCCTGGTCCTGCCTCCGAAGTAGCTCCGACGTGGCTCTCGCGAGAGAGGAAGTGCCTGCCACCGCATCCGAACACGCGCACGGACAGGCGGACGCTACCTGCCTGCTGCCTGCCTGCTGCCTGAGTACCTTCCTTTCCTCTCTTTCCGATCTCCCCCCCTCGCATCGAGCATGGTCTCCCTCACACCTCCTCACTGGGGAGATGGGGATCGCGGCAGCGGGGAACCTGACCGGCACTGCGCGCATCGACGTACCGCATCTCCCTATTCTTTTCGTACCTTTCCGAGCGATCGCGGCGCATTCCGTGCTTGCGGGAATCGCATGGGCACCGGAATATCTGGTCACCATGCCAAAAGCCCCCCCCTGTAAGATTCTGGTATTGGCGATTTGTTCGGTGGTCAGCATCCGCTGTGCCAAGGTCGACACCGGCACCCCTGGCGGAGGAAACTCCCCGCAGGATGCCAGCGGCAGCACGTTCTCCGACGCGCTCCGCTCATCTACGCCCGACGGGGTGGTCATCGCGAGCTCGGTGAAGCTGACCTGTGGAAACGGGAAGCTCGACACCGGCGAGATGTGCGACGACGGCAACACCAAGAACGGGGACGGCTGTACCCAGCTCTGTCAGATCGAAGCCGACTTCGTCTGTCCAACCCCCGGACAGCCGTGCACGACCGATGCGAAGTGCGGCGACGGCAAGCTCGCTTCGATCGAGGCCTGCGACGACGGCAACGCCACCGGCGGTGACGGCTGCAGCGCGGACTGCACCAAGGTCGAGCCCGGGTACCAGTGCCGTGTGCCAGGCAAGTCCTGCATCCCCCTGTGCGGCGACGGCATGAAGATCGGCAGCGAGATGTGCGACGACGGCAACGCCATGAGCGGCGATGGGTGCTCATCGACCTGTCAGCTCGAGCCGGGCGCCACCTGCCCTGCCCCGGGCATGGCCTGCACCACCGCGGTCTGCGGCAACGGCAAGCTCGAGACGGGCGAGACCTGCGACGCTGGACCGATGAACGGCCTCTTCCTCGGCGACGGGACCGGCTGCTCGAAGACCTGCACCACCGAGCCCAAGTGTCGCGACGGCGCCACCACCCGCGCCTGCGACGTGACCTGCGGCAACGGCAACCTCGAGCTGGGCGAGGACTGCGACGACGGCAACACCGCCGACGGGGATGGCTGCTCGTCGAAGTGCAAGACCGAGGGTGGATTCATGTGCCCCCCCATGCTCAAGCCCGACAGCGAGCCTTGCGTCGGCAGCACCGACCCGACGGTGAAGTGTCTGCACCTGCCGGTCATCGTCCGCGACTTCAAGAGCTAGAAGGAGACCGGCGGTCACCCCGACTTCCTCTACTACGGCGCGCCCATCGCGACGCCCATCACCATCGCCGGGGTGCTGAACCAGCCCGCCCCCTTCTCGTTCAGCAAGCGCTACTGCGTGCCGAACTCGAGCGGCCCGGCGCGCAAGAACGACTCCACGGCCCGGTGCTGGGATCTCGCCACGCCCACCCTCGACGCCAAGGGCAAGCCCGCCTTCAACACGGCGCGCGCGAGCGGCAACCTCTGTGACTGCCAGTTCACCGACTACAGCCACGACACGAACGGAGGCAATGTCCCGGGCTACACGCAGGTGGCCAACGGCCCCACCCAGGGGCTGGTCTACACCGCCGGACCGGTCGGGCACCCGCAGTACAAGGGCCCTGCCCCCATCATCAAGGACGCCACCAGCTTCGGCACGTGGTGGGTGGACAGCGCGTACGACAACATGACCCACTCGGTGGTGACCATCGAGCTCGGCCCGTTCGGCGCGGGACAGTTCCAGTTCTCGAGCAATCCCAACTCCATCACCGGCGGGTTCTTCCCGGCCGATCCTCCGGGCGCCGGGGCGTTCCCTCCGTCCCCCATGGTCCGGACGGTCCCCGGCACCAACGAGCCGCTGCTCTGCAACCTGTGGCCCTACTGGTACTCCTCGGCGGCGTTCGGCGCCGGGGCCAACTGCGTGGCCAACCAGTACCTGTTCCCGCCGTCGATCCCGGCGACCGCGATGTGCCCGGCGCCAGGTGCCGGGCAGTCCATGGTCCCGTGCGCGGGCGGCGTCTGGGCCCCCATGACCCAGGGGACCTTCCACAACTCGTGGTACACGACCGAGGCGCGCTACCTGTTCAACTTCAACGGGGCCTTCTCGCTGCAGTTTTATGGCGATGACGATCTCTTCATCTACGTGAACGGGCACCTGGTCATCGACCTCGGGGGCGTGCACCAGCGCCTGCCCGGACAGGTGATCGTGGACGCGATGGGGATGGCGACCATCACCGAGGGTGGCGAGGTCGACGCGGCGGGTGCGATCATCCCGTGCACTGCCACGGCAGTGAACCCGTACACCTTGGGCGTCAGCAACGCCACCTGCCCTGGGGGGACCTGCGACTGCCGCACGCGCACGCTCGACCTCGGGCTCAAGGCAGGCAGCACCTACGAGATCGCCGTGTTCCATGCCGATCAGCACCCCACCGAGTCGAACTACCAGCTGACCCTGAGCGGGTTCTCGACCACCCGCTCGGTCTGTCAGCCCAAGTGCGGCGACGGGGTGAAGAGCGGCGGCGAGGAGTGCGACGACGGTATGATGAACAGCGACACCACCTACGGAGGGTGCAGCACCCAGTGCAAGTTCGGGCCCTTCTGCGGCGACGGCATGATGAACGGGCCCGAGGAGTGCGATCTCGGGCGCGCGAACGGCGCGCCTTACGGGACCATGGATGGGTGCACCACCGCCTGCAAGCACCCGCACTACTGCGGCGACGGAAACGTCGACGCGGCCTATGGAGAGAAGTGCGACCTCGGCCCGAACAACGGAACCATGGGCGCCCCCTGCGACGCAAAGTGCCAGGTCATCCTCGGCTAGCTCGCTGTTACGGCGGCCGCCGGTCAGGAGGCCTCGGGCCTCCTGACCCGGAGCCGAGGCGGAAGGTCGTGGCGTCACGATCCCTCCGCCGTTTCCCCCCCTCCGTCATTACCCCCTCCGTCATTCCCCCCTCCGCCGTTCCCCCCGACCCGGATGGTATTTCCACGCATGTTTGAGTCGCAGGTTTCTCCGGTTCCCATCGTTCGTCGCCGTGGTACCCGGCGGGCCGCGGGCGTCAGCCTCGTTCCCCTGGTTGCCTGCGCAGTCGCCGCGTGCGTCCATCCGAGCCCCGGAGCGGGCACCAGCGGCGGGACTGGCGGAGCCTCGACCGCCAGCGCGTCGGGCTCGGGCGGGCTCGCCACCGGAGGCTCAGCGCCCTCGGGCGGCACTGGCGGGCGGCAAGACAGCTCCGGCGGGTCCGGCGGAGGCAACCTCTCGGCCAGCGGGGGCCGGCCCGCCACGGGCGGCAGCGCCGCCGCCTCCGCCATCACCTCGAGCGGCGGGAATGGCTCCGGCGGAATGCCCGGCACCGGCGGGGCCCCACCCCCGAGCCGCGGCCCCACCCCGGCCGACGCCACCGCCAAGTTCCCGTTTCCCCAGAACCGCGAGCAGAGCCGCTGCATCTACCCCACCGCCTACCGCAACGAGGACGTGAAGGCGGCCTACGACCAGTGGAAGATGAACACCATCACCAGCGACGGCGCCAAGGTGGGGAACAACACCTACCGGCGGGTCAAGCGCACCAAGGAGCCCGGGCTCGAGCTCGGCTCGACCGTCTCGGAGGGGATTGGCTACGGGATGCTGATCGCCGTCTACATGAACGACCAGGCGCTCTTCGACGACCTGTGGAAGTACGAGCAGGGCTGGCTCGACGACAAGGGCCTGATGAACTGGTACATCAACGCCGCCGGCACCCAGGTCTCCGGCGGCGGCGCGGCCACCGACGCCGACGAGGACATGGCCTTCGCGCTCCTGATGGCCGACAAGCAATGGGGCGGGATGGGGAGCCTCGGCAAGACCTACCTGCAGCTCGCCAAGGACCAGATCGGCAAGGTCTGGAACTACGAGGTCTTCGACTATCGCCACGTCAAGCCGGGCGACGGCTGGGGCGATGGCTCGACCATCAACATCTCGTACTTCGCGCCCTACTACTACCGCCAGTTCGCCAAGGTCGACACGGCCAACACCAGCAACTGGAACATGCTGCTGCAGCAGTCTTACGACACGCTGGCCACGGCGCTCAATGCCACCAACGGGAACCAGACCAACGGCCTCGTGCCGGCCTGGTGCGACACCAGCGGCAAGCCCAACGCGGGGGTCTTTGCCGGGGCGATGGCCAACTACCAGTACGACTCCTGCCGCACCCCCTTTCGCATCGGGATGGACTGGTGCCTGTTCGGCGAGACCCGCGCCAAGGACTACGTGTCCAAGACCAGCGCCTTCTTCAGCCAGATGGGCGTGGCCGGCATCGTCGACGGCTACAACCTCGACGGCACGCCGAATCCCCAGTTCCAGACCGGCGCCGCGTCCAAGATCCAGTCGGCGGCCTTCGTGGGCCCGGCCGGGGTCGGGGCCATGGCCATGCCGGCCGCCACCTACCAGGCCTTCGTCGACCAGGCCTACGCCACCGTCGCCACCAACCAGGCCCTGGTCGGCGGCGTCTACTACGACTCCTCGTGGACCGTGCTCTCGATGCTGATGATGACCGGCAACCTCATCGACCTCACCGCCTACTGACCTCAGTCGCGTGTCTTCTTGTACAGGCCGTCGATCAGCTGGCGGTGCTTGTCGATCACCACCTTGCGCTTGACCTTGAAGCTGGGGGTGATCTCGCCGGCCGCCTCGCTGAAGTCCTGCGGGAGGATCGCGAACTCCTTGATGGTCTCGTAGGAGGCCAGCGTGGCGTTGAGGCGCTGGAGATCCTCCGCGATGGCCGCCCGCAGGGGGCCCGCGACGTCCACCTGGCCATCGACCCCGAAGCGGCGAAACGCCTCCGCGGACGGGGTCACGAGCGCCACGCAGTAAGGCCGGTTGTCCCCGAAGACCAGCGCCTCGCTCACCAGCGGGATGCGCATCTTGATGGCGTTCTCCAGCACCTGCGGCGCGACCTTCTTGCCGCCCGCGGTGACGATCAGATCCTTCTTGCGATCGGTGATGCGCAGAAAGCCGTCCTCGAAGTGCCCGATGTCCCCGCTGTGGAACCAGCCGTCGGCGTCGATGGCCTCGGTGGTGGCCGCCGGGTTCCCGTGATACACGCGGAACACCGAGGGACCCCGCATCAGGACCTCGCCGTCGTCGGCGATCTTGGCCTCCACCACGTCGAGGGCCGGCCCGACCGTCCCGAAACGAAACACATCGAGGCGGTTCAGGAAGGCCGCCGCCGTGGTCTCGGTGAGCCCGTAGCCCTCGATGATCATGATGCCCACGCCGTGGAAGAACTGCGCGATCTCCGCCGCCAGCGGCGCGCCCCCCGACACCAGGAACCGGCAGCGGTCGAGCCCCAACCGCGCGCGCAGCTTCGAGAACACCAGCCGGTCGGCGATGGCTCGCTGGAAGCCGAGCCAGCCGCCGATGGGCCTGCCGGCGGTGATGGCCTCGCTGCAGCGGCGACCAACCCCGAGCGCCCAGCCCGCGATGCGCCGGGCGACGGGCGAGCCCTGGGCGAGGGCAGCCTGCACGCCGGCGTAGAACTTCTCGAAGACCCGGGGCACCCCGGCCATGTAGGTGGGACGAATCTCGACCAGATTGTCCTTCAGCTTGGCGATCGACTCGGCGAACCAGGTGGTGAGGCCGGCCTGGACGCTCACCCATGCCAGCTCTCGCCCGAGCACGTGCGCGAGCGGCAGGAACAGGAGCTGCTCGTCGCTGGCGAAGAGCGTCATGGCGCGGCAGGCGCTGGCCACCCCCGACGTCAGGTTGCGGTGTGACAGCACCACTCCCTTCGGGTTGCCGGTGGTGCCCGAGGTGTAGATGATCGTGAAGGGATCGTCCGGTCCGAGGGCGGCCTCGCCTGGAGCCCGACCGCGCGGGTGGACGACCCCGGTGGCGCGCAGCTCGGCGAGGGCGCGGATCGAGGCGCCGTCGCCGGCCCTGGAACGAACGTCGTCGATGCGGATGGCGGTGCGGCCGCGCGCATCCGCGCGCTCGAGCGCGACGTCCCCGGCCATGTGCACGAACGCGTGCACGCTCGGCAGCGTGGCCCGCACCGACAGCAGCTTCTCGAGCTGCGCGGCGTCCTCGGTGATGACCACCCGCGCCCCCGCGTCGTTGACGATGAAGGCGGACTGCTCGGCCGTGCTCGAAGGGTAGATGGGGACGGTGATGGCCCCCGCCATCAGGATCGCGACGTCGCACACCATCCACTCGAGGCGGGTCTGCGAGACGATGCACACCCGATCACCAGGCGCCACGCCGAGCTCGACCAGCCCGGCCGCCACCTCCCGGGCGTAGGCATCCGCCTCGGTCCAGGTGAGGCCCTTCCAGACCTTGTCCTCCTTGCCTTCGCCCTCCTTGAACCGAAACGCCACCTCACCGGCGCTGCGCTCGACCCGCCGGTTCCACATCTCGACCACCGTGCGCTTCTCGAGGGTCCGGTCCTCCTCGGCGCCGGCCGCCGGGCCGGGCATGGCCCCGGGGCTGGCACCTCCGGGACGGGCCCCGGGAGCCCCCTGGCCCGGCTGCGTTTCACGAGCGGTCGCCAGCGAAGTCGATTGCCGTGTCATGGCCCTCCAATAGTCCGGCGCGGAAACCCGAAGGTCAAATGAAACCCCGCGGGAGCTCACCCCCCCGACCGATCGACCGATCGACCGATCGACCGATCGACCGAGGGGGGGGGGACCGACTCTGGCCGCGGCGCACCTGGTAAGCTTTGCAGGCATGCCATTCGTTGCGGCACCCACGTTCACGTCGGCGCCCCGCGGTCAGCAACGCTTGCGGCTGGCCGGTCGCGCCTCGACCATCGCGTTCCTGGTGGCGAAGCACACGCTGCGCTGGTGGCTGGGCTGGGTGGTGCTGTGCGTGGCCTTCGCGGGCAAGGCCCGGCGGCAGACCTGGTTCGGGCAGGTGGTGCTGGACCTGTTTCGTGAGCTCGGCGCGACCTTCGTCAAGGTCGGTCAGATCATGAGCACCCGCCCGGACCTGATCCCCGACCACCTGTCGCGTGCGCTCGAGCACCTGCAGGACGACGTGGGGCCGTTCGGTTTCGACGCCACCACCTCCACCATCGAGGAGGACTTCGGTCGCCCCTACACCGGGATCTTCTCCGAGCTCGCCCCGGTGCCCATCGCCTCGGCCTCGGTGGCGCAGGTGCACAAGGCGCGCCTCCCGGACGGGCGGCTGGTGGCGGTGAAGATCCGTCGGCCGAACGTGGTGGAGCTGTGCGCGTTCGATCTCGCGGTCATGAAGCGCGTGGCGTCGCTGCTGGCCAGGTGGCCGTCGATCGCCAACCTGGCCCCGGTGGCCATGGTCGAGGAGTTCGGTCGCGCCATCGCGGCGCAGCTCGATTTCCGCATCGAGGCCACCAACAATCGGCGCTTCCGGGCCAACTTCCGCGACCATCCGCAGGTGCTGTTCCCCACCCTGGTCGAGGAGCTGTGCTCGGCGCGGGTGCTCACCATGAGCTACATCGAGGGCACCAAGATCCTGGCGGCCGGCGGGACCCGCTTCGATCGCCCGCGCATCGCGCGCCTCGGGTTGCAGGTCCTCCTGAAGATGATCTTCGAGGACGGCTTCGTGCACGCCGATCTGCACCCGGGGAACATCTTCATCACCTCGGACGAGAAGCTGGCGCTGCTCGACCTGGGGCTCGTCGGGGAGCTCGACGACCACAACCGCCAGAACTTCGCCCGGTTCTTCGGCGCCTGGGCCCAGCGCGACGGCGACACCATGGCGCGCTTGATGTTCGAGATGTCCGCCACCGCCGATCGCCCCGCCACCGATCCCGACGCCTTCGAGCGCTACCGCGCAAGCATCATCGACTTCGTAGGCAAGTACTGGGGCTACCGCCTCGGTGAGGTGCAGGTGGGCAAGGTGCTGCTCGACCTCTTGCGCATCCTGCGGGCCCACCGGGTGCGCGTGAATCCCACGTTCACCATCGTGAACATCGCGATCGCCGTCACCGAGGGCATCGGCAAGCAGCTCGACCCCGACCTCGACCTCATGGCGGAGGCGCTGCCGTATTTTCTCGCCCACCCGGTGGACGGCCTCGGACAACGCGCTGCGCCTTGACCCACGGCGCCGACGGACGCCCTGGGCCGGGTGGTCGCTCGGTCGGAGCATCGCACACGCCCCTCCACGTCCCACGTCCATGGCCGTGGTCGACCGGCGTTTGCCGCGACCTGTCTGTGACCCGTCCGCGACGCGGTTGCGACCAGTCGCCCTTGCGCTCGCCGATTCCGTGTCAAACCTTGAACCCCGAGAACCTGCCCGCGTAGTATGAAGACCAGTCGTCCCCCTATGACCGTGGTGTCGTGGTAATCAGCGAGACAATTCCACTTCCCGCCCGCTATCGGCTCATCGAGGAGGTCGGGCAAGGAGGGATGGCGGTCGTGTATCGCGCGCAGGATGAGACCCTCGGGCGCGAGGTGGCGGTCAAGATCCTGCATGCCCACCTGTCGGCCGACC
>Ga0265342_10004206_pt1 | contig 11436 bp, 6 predicted proteins | sample 4CB327metaG_FD_203125 | JGI IMG/M metagenome (GOLD analysis project Ga0265342, IMG submission 203125) | Rhizosphere microbial communities from Carex aquatilis grown in University of Washington, Seatle, WA, United States - 4-CB3-27 metaG | ecosystem: Host-associated > Plants > Roots > Rhizosphere...
GAAGAAGCTCGCCATCATCGGTCCGGCCGCAGGGACCTTCCTTCACGGCAGCGCGGGGTACCACGGCTCGAACAACCACCTCATCACTCCGCGCGACGGGATCTTGCAGCGGGCGGGGACAGCGATGGCCGTTTCCTACCAGCCAGGCACGGTGCTGGCCAGCGGCGAGGGCGTCGAGACGAGAGCCGTGCCCGACACATTTCTCCGGACGCCCGACGGCAAACCCGGGCTACGAGCCGAGTACTTCTCCAACCGGGATCTGTCCGGAGCGCCCTCGCTCACTCGCATCGATCCCACGGTCGATTTCGCCTGGGGCAACGGCAGCCCCGCTCAAGGCTTACCGTCGGACGAGTTCTCAGCCCGCTGGACGGGTAAGTTGGTGCCCAAAGTCACCGGGCACTACTTGTTGTCGATCAGGGGCGACGATGGATATCGCTTGTCGGTCGACGGCAAGGAAGTGCTTCAGGACTGGAGCGACCACGCTCCCAGAACGCGCGGCACCGTCATGGCGCTCGAAGCTGACCGCGCCTACGATCTGGTGCTCGAGTACTATGAAGGTGGCGGCGGCGCGGACGTTCACTTCTCCTATGGATTCGTCGAGGACAGCGCGGCGGACGCTCTCAAGGCGGCCAGGGAAGCCGACGCGGTCGTCTTCGTCGCTGGCGTCGATGCGCTCGCGGCCGACGAGGAGAGGGATTTCCCATCGCTCGCGCTTCCGGAGGATCAGTCGAGGCTGCTCGACGCCGTGCTCGCCGCCAATCCTCGGACCGTGCTGGTGCTCCAGACGGGGAACCCGCTCGTGCTCACGCCTCGAGAGAAGAGTGCGCCCGCCATTCTCCAAGCGTGGTACCCCGGCCAGGATACCGGCACCGCCATCGCGGAGGTCCTGTTTGGCGACACGAATCCTTCTGGCAAGCTGCCGATTACTTTCTACGCGTCGCTCGCCCAGCTTCCGCCGATGGCGGACTACGATGTCCGCAAAGGACGGACGTACATGTACCTGACGAGTGAGCCCGCCTTTCCGTTCGGCCACGGCCTGTCGTACACCACGTTCCAGTATGACAACCTCTCGCTCTCCGCCAAGGCGGCGAAGCGCGACGCAACGATCCGGATCGAGTTCGACGTGGTGAACGTCGGAGATCGAGCCGGTGCCGAGGTCGCCCAAGTCTACGTACACTCGCCGCGCGGGCCGAAGAAGGTCTTGCGCGCCTTTCGGCGCGTGACCCTCGAGCCCGATATGAGAGCGCACGTCGCGATCGATCTTGCGATCGCCACTTTCGGGCACTACGACCCGAAAGCAAAGCGGGAGGTCGTTGATGCGGGCCGCTATGAGCTGACGGTTGGAGCGTCGTCAGCCGACATTCGAGGGAGCACCGCGTTCGAGGTGACGCCGTGATCAGGCCGCCCCGATTTCTTCTTCGACGGAGCGCTTTCGGTGAGGCCCGTGGCGTCACGCTCGTGCTGGCCATCGCGCTGGCGCCGGCGCTCGTCGGCATCGCCAGCGCGCAAGCCCCGCCGGCTCGCCCGGCCTACCTGGATCCCGGCAAATCGATCGACGCGCGCGTCGAGGATCTGCTCGCGCGCCTCACGCTCGAGGAGAAGGTCGGTCTGGTGCACGCCAACGGCAAGTTCCGCGCGGGCGGCGTGCCGCGGCTGGGCGTGCCGCCGCTCTGGACCGCCGACGGACCCCAGGGCGTGCGCGAAGAGCTGGGCGTCGACTCGTGGTCGCCGGCGGGATGGACCAACGACTTCGCGACGGCGATGCCGGTGGGGATCGCGTTGGCGGCGACCTGGAACCAGGAGCTCGCCGTGGCGTACGGTCGCACCGTCGGCGACGAAGCCCGCGCGCGCGGCAAGCACGTGATCCTGGGCCCTGGGCTCAACATTCAGAGAACGCCGCTCGGCGGCCGCAGCTACGACTACTACGGCGAGGACCCGTGGCTGGCCGGCCGGATCACCGTCGGTTACGTCAGAGGCATGCAGGCAGAGCAGACCATCGCCTGCATCAAGCACTTCGCCGCCAACAACCAGGAGACCGACCGCGGCACCATCGACGTCCAGGTGGACGAGCGCCCGCTGCGCGAGATCTATCTGCCGGCGTTCGAGGCGGGCGTGCGCGAGGGCGGCGCGCTGGCGGTCATGGGCGCTTACAACAAGGTCCGTGGCGAGTACATGGCTCACAACGACTACCTGCTCAACCAGGTGCTCAAGCGCGAATGGGGTTTTGCCGGCGCCGTGATCTCCGACTGGTCCGGTACGCACGATACGCGAGAGGCGGTGCAGAGCGGCCTGGATCTGGAGATGGGCACCGGCAAACCCTACGATCAGTATTTCCTCGCCGCCCCGTTCCTGGACGGCATCAAGAGCGGCGCCTTTCCGGTCGCGGTGCTCGACGACAAAGTGCGCCGCAACCTGCGCATGCTGATCGCGTCGGGCGCGATCGACGGCCGGCGCCCCGGCACCATCAACACCACGGCGCACCAGGACGTCGCGCGCGCCGTCGCCACCGAGAGCGTGGTTCTGCTCAAGAACCAACCGGCGCTGCTGCCGCTCGAGCTCGCCAAGCTCAAGACCATCGCGGTGATCGGCGACAACGCCACCCGTCGCTTCGCCGCGGGCGGCTTCTCGGCCGGCGTGAAGGCGTTCCACGAGATCACGGCGCTCGAGGGAATCCTGGCGCGCGTGGGAGGCCGGGCCGACGTCCTGTATTCGCAGGGCTACCGCCAGCCGGAAGGCCGCCATGACGGCCCGCGCGACCTGACCGGCGTCGGCACCAGCGAGCTGACCGCGGCGTCGCCCGAAGAAGCCAAGGAGCTCGGGGACCGTGCCGTCGAGGCCGCGCGGCGCGCCGACGCCGTGATCTTCGTCGGTGGCCTCAGCCACCGCGCGGGTGGCGACGACGAGGGCATCGATCGGCGTGACCTGTCGCTGCCGGCGCACCAGGATCAGTTGATCGCGCGCGTGCTCGGGGCCAACCCGCGAACGGTCGTGGTGCTGATCGGCGGCTCGCCGGTCGACATGAAGGGCTGGCTCGAGCAAGCGCCCGCAGTCCTGCAGGCGTGGTACGGCGGCTCGGAGGCCGGCCCCGCGCTGGCCTCGGTCCTGTTCGGCGACGTCAGCCCGTCGGGCAAGCTCCCCTGCACCTTCCCGAAGAAGCTCGGCGACTCGCCCGCGCATGCGTCGGGCCGCGCACGTCAGTATCCCGGCGAAGGTGGAAAAGTCTGGTACGACGAAGGCCTGCTGGTCGGCTATCGCTGGAACGACGCCAAGCGGATCGAGCCGCTCTTTCCATTCGGCCACGGCCTCAGCTACACGCGCTTTCGCTATGCCGGCCTCGTGACCAAGCTCGAGAACGGTTCCGACGGCCCCAACGCCACGCTCTCACTCCAGATCAGCAACGTGGGCGAGCGCCCCGGCGCCGAGGTGATGCAAGTCTACGTGCGCCCGCTGAAGCCGCCGGTGCCACGGCCCGACAAAGAGCTGAAGTCCTTCGCCAGGGTTGCGCTCGCGCCGGGTGAGACCCGAACCGTGACCCTGAGCCTCGGTCCGCGCGCCTTTGCGTACTACGATCCCGCTGCCAAAGGATGGCGCGCCGCCAAGGGCCGCTACGAGATCCTGGTGGGCGCCAGCTCGCGCGACATCCGGCTCACAGGTAGCGTCGACCTCGCGAGCTCGACGCTGCTGAAGTAGCCAGCGTTAAGATGCCGTCTCCTCCCCGTCAGCGGGGAAGGGTTAGGGCGAGGGCTCTGATGATTTGTCACATGACGAAGTAGAGCGGTGTCTCCATTTGCTTCGAGTCGCGCCAAGACTGCCTCCTCACCCCGACCCTCTCCTCCACGCAGACGTGGAAGAGAGGGGAGAGTCACTGGACCACGCCCATCAAGCCTCTGCCTTTTTCTCATCAACGTCGGTCCGGTTTAGGAACGTGCGTCTGGTTTTAATAGTTCTAGTAGTTTGTGCTCAGAACTGTTTGCGAGCCCACGGTTCCTCAGCCGATTGAGAACCGGATATTTAGCGCCGCGCCGGACCTGCCGAGCTTGAGATTGGGAAGCTCGAGATACGAGGGTGCCTGATTTTTACGGCAAGGAGCACTGATGAGAAGTTTTGCCAAAGTGCCACTCCCCTTCGGTCCATTGCTGGCCGGTCTAGCGCTCGCGAGCGGCTGTCAAGCAACGGTAGGGTCGCTCGGCACCGATGACGGCGGGAGCGTCTCGTCGTCCACCGGTGGCGTGCGCGCGGCCGGTCGCGAGGGCGCCGCCACCGGAAATGGCGGGAACGGCGTGGGGCCTGGTGTGGGATCCGGCGGCGACGTGGGCGCCGGTGGGCGCGGGGGGGCGGGACCGACCGCGGGGACAGACGGAGGTTCGGGGCCTGTCACGGGCGTGGGCGGCAACGGCATCATCACGGGCGCGGGCGGCGGGATCGTGGGCGGTGGCCCCTCGCAGTGGTCCGGGGCCTCGTTTCCCTGGGAAATCTTCACCGGCACCGTTCCCGACGTTGCGCCGGCGGTTGCTCCTGGCAGCACGTACTACGCCGATACCGTCAACGGCAACGACGCGTGGGACGGCACCAGCTTCACCTTCGTTTCGGGCACCAAGGGCCCGAAGAAGACCGTCTCGGGCGCCCTGGCGATCGCCGCGCTCAAAGCGGGCGACGTCATTCTCCTCGGCGGCGGCATCTATCGCGAGCGACCAAGCTTCAAGAAGAGTGGCGCGGCCGGCAAGCCTATCACCCTCGGCTCCTACGGCCACAACACCGGCGCGCCGATCATCGACGGCGGCGTGAAGCCCGGCACCTGGACCCGCTACACCGCCCAGGGACAGACCACGGTCTGGCAGACGCCAACCAGCTCGCTCCCGAAGATCGGTGGTACTGGCGCGTTCCCGGTGCTGAGCGTCTACGTGAATGGACCGAACGGCGAGTCAGCGCTGCGCGAGACCAATCACGGTCAGCTCGAGGCGTGCGGCACCATGCCGCCCACTGAGACGCAGGTCAACATCAGCGACCAGAGCGGCAAGTGGTACCACGACACGACCGCGAAGATCCTGTACGCGGACTTCGGCGGCAGCCTCGGAACCGGCGACCCCAACGCCGCCGACGTGTCGATCGTCTACAAGAGCCACGACATCAACACCGAGGTCCTCCTCGACCTTGGCGTCAGCTACCACCGTTTCGTCGGCCTCACGCTGCGCGCCGGATCGTGGAGCGGCGCGTACTCCCAGTCCCCGGGCCTCTCGTTCGAGCATTGCGACGTCAAGTTCAACGGCGGCGCGGGCATCTCGCTGGGTAGCGGCGGCACGGTGGCCTTCACCCGCATGTGGATGAACGTGCTCGACAACTGGCCCCGGTTCAACAACGGCAACACCGGTGGCGGATGGCCGAGCGCGCTCGGCTTCTATGCCGCGAGCAATTCCACCTCGATCGGCAACGTGATCTACCAGAACGGCGGCGAGGGGCTCATCTTCTACGGCACCGTCGGCACGGCCGTGAGCTCGAACGATCTCGTGAAGAACAACGTCATCTTCGACAACTTCTCCGTCAACCTCTACTTCGACAACACCCAGGGTGTGACGGCCGACGCGAACTTCGTTTACAACCATCCGTTCATCGCGGGGCAAACGTTCGACAATCTGCTCGAGACCTCCACCTGCTATCACGACGACTACGGTCGACGGCTCTATGCCATCAACCTCGCGCTCGCCGACGAGCCGCCGTCGTCGTCCGATGGCGCCGCGCACCTCGCGAACGTTACAGTCACCAACAACATCTTCGCGGGCGCCGAGCGCGGATTTCTCGACTACTACGACGGAGACAGCGCCGCGAATCACGGCCTGAAGAACTGCCTGATCGCCAACAACACCTGGGTCGTGTCGAACGCTCCCATGCCGGGCGGCGCTGGATATGGCTGGAACCATCAAACGAATCCGGGCAATGACACCAACAGCGTGGTCGAAAACAATCTCATCGTCGTCCAGCGCACCGGCGACAGCTTCTTCAGCGCCAGCTCGGGCGTCGCGGCGGGCGTCACCGTCGACTACAACCTGTTCTCCGGCACCTGGTCTGGCACCACCCTCGCAAGCTGGAAGACGGCGCACCCGGGCTGGGACGCTCACAGCCTGAGCGCCGACGCGATGCTGACCGACGTGACCGAGTTCAACCAGACCGTCACGCAGAAACTCGTCTACGACTGGTCGAAGGCGCTGCCCCGCGTCGGGTCGCCCGTGAGCCGCGCCGGCATCACGCAGTCGGCGCGCTTCACCACCGATTTCACGGGCGCGACGCGAGCCACCGACGTCTTCGACATTGGCGCCATCGCGCGCCCCTGATCTACGGAGCACGGAGCACGAAACGAATCGCGACGCGCGTCGAGAAGACGCGCGACAGCGCTTCAATACTCGACGCTGGGGCGAGGCGTGACCGCCGCCGCGGCGAGCGGCAGCGTCGCGGGCGCCAGGCCGGGGGCGCGCGCGGCGAGCTGCAACGAGCCGGGCTGTTTGCCCGCGCGGACAATGACCTGCGCCAGTCCGTTGAAGGTGCTGCGGCTCCACGCGGGCGAGGGCGGCAAATCATGCAGGCGCAGCTCGACGCCTTTGTTGACACCGGCGGCGGTTCCCCAGTTGGCGAGCGCAACGGCGATGGTGTTGGTGCCGGGGTGGAGCAGCGCCTTCACGTCGAAGACCGACGGGGTGCGCGCGTCGCTGGTGGGCGCGAAGCGCTTGCCGTTGATGTAAAGGTGCCCGCCACCGTCGATCTTGCCGAACCAGAGCTCGACGGCGTGGGCCGCCAGGTCGGCGGCGGTGACGTTGAAGGAGGCGCGGAACAGCCCCTTCTCGTTGAGACCGAGCGGCCCGCTGGCGCGGCGCACATCGGTGGTCTGCCACTTGGAATCATCGAAGCCAGGCGCCACCTCGGGGATGTTGTCGGCGTAGGGGTTGGCGATCTTGTTCCATCGCCAGCCGTCGATCGGACGCGCGCGCATCACCGGGGCCACGACGAAGACGTCCGGCTCGTGCGAGGCGGGATCGCCATTGCCGACACCCACGATGCGCCCAGGACCGGCCAGCGAGAAAGCGATCGGGACGTTGGCATTGGGAACCACTCTGTCTTGGCCATCGACCACGGCGACGCTGACCACCGCAACGTCTTCGCCATCGCCCCGCAGCTGGGTGCGGTCGGCGTGCAGGCGGATGGCGGCGGCCGGGCCGGTGGTCTCGACGCGGGTCTCGGCCACCACGCTGCCGTCGCGGAAAGCGCGCGCGGACAGCGTCCCCGGCGCGTACTTGACCTTCCACTTGAGCTCCGAGAAGGGCGCCATTTTCTGGCGGCCCAGGCTCTGGCCATTGAGAGCGAGCTCGACCTCGTCGGCGTTGCTGTAGGCGCGGACATCGATCTCCTGACCCTCGCGACCGTGCCAGTTCCAGTGCGGCAAGACGTGCACCATGGCGGGCGCGGTCCACCAGGACTGATAGAGCCAGAAGTTGTCCTTGGGGAAGCCGGCGGTGTCGAGGATTCCGAAGTGCGAGTTGACGCACGGCCAGTCGTAGGGCGTGGGCTCGCCTCGGTAGTCGAAGCCGGTCCAAACGAAGCCGCCGGACAGCCAGGGACGCGTCCCGAAGAAGCCGGCCCATTGCTTGGCCGTGTTGGACCACTCGGTCTGGTTGTCGTCGTAGGCGCTCATGTAGCAACGCGCGGGATCCGTCGCGTAGATTCCGCGCGTCGTGATGGTGCTGCCCTGCTCGCTACCCACGTTGGGCTGTGCGGGGTGGGCGGTGTGATAAGCATCCATGCGATCGACGCCGATGCGGTAGCTCCAGCCGCGGACCTCGACCACCTCGTTGATGCCCGCGCGGTCGTTGCCGGCGGTGGAGTTGTAAGTCACCGGGCGCGTGGGATCGAGTCGCTTGATCAACGCCTGCATGGTGGCGGCGGTGCGCTTGCCCGAAGGCGTCCCCTGGGTGCCGAACTCCTCGTTGGCCAGCGACCAGATCGCCACGCTGGCATGGTTGCGATCACGCCGCACCAGTTGCTCGACGCGATCCAGGTTGGCGGCGTCGCTGCCCAGCAAGCGGGTCTCGTCCATGACCAGAAGACCGATGCGATCGGCGGCGTCCAGCAGCTCGGGCGTGGGCGGGTTGTGGGCGGTGCGGTAGGCGTTGCTGCCCATCTCCTTGAGCCGCTCGAGCCGGAACGCCTGCAAGCGATCGGGCAGCGCCACGCCCACGCCGGCGTGGTCCTGGTGGTTGCAGGTGCCGCGGATGACGTAAGGGCGGCCGTTGAGCAGGAAGCCCTTCTTGGCGTCGAACGCGAAGGTGCGCAGGCCGAACGCGGTCGTGACCCGATCGACGGCGTGGCCGCCGACCTCGACGGTCGTGACCAGCTGGTACAGGCGCGGGCTTTCCGGCGACCATAGAACCGGAGCGGCCACGCTGGCCGATCCGGTGACGTCGGCGGTCGCGGCGCCCGCGACGCGCGCGGGGCGGCGCACGGTGGTAATCACTTTGCCGTCGGGGGCAAGGACGGTCCAGACCACCTGCGACGACGCAGGCGCGGCCGCGGCGTTGACGACCCGAGCCTCGAGGTCGACGCGCGCAGATTCGCCCGGCGTGTTGTTCTTGAACGACCCGTGGACGAAGACGCCGTCGGGAGCGACGGCGAGCGCGCCGCTCTTGACCAACCAGGTATGCCGATAGATCCCGGCGCCCTCGTAGAACCAGCCCTCGACGTCGCTGGCGTCGACCCGCACCGACACCACGTTGCGCGCGCCGACCTCGGCAACGTCGGTGACGTCGTAACGGAACCCGCTGTAGCCGCTCTCGTGATGGCCGACGAACCAGCCGTTGACGAAGACGGTCGCGTCGCGGAACACGCCGTCGAACTCCAGCCATACGCGCTTGCCCGTGTCGCTGCTGGGCAACGTGAAGCTGCGGCGGTACCAGGCGACGCTGTTCTGCGGAAAGCCGTTGCCGATCGGCTTGAAGCCGTGCCCCGCGTCGGCGTGCTGGTCGAAGGGCAGCTCGACGGCCCAGTCGTGCGGCAGATCGACCACGCGCCAGCTCGCGTCGCTGAACCCCACGCCGGCCGGACCGACGGACGAGCCGGACTTCGCCAGGTTCTTTCCGCTGCCCCACTCGTTGCCGAGGTGAAACTTCCAACCGAAATCCAGCAACAGGCGCTCGCGCGGCGCCGTCGCAGGCGCGTCGCTGGCAGCGACCGGTGCGGCCACGGCGAGCGCGCCAGGAACCAAGAGGCCTAAGCAGAGACCGAGCAGAGCTTTCATGGAATTTCCTGGTTGGATGGATCGACGATGGCACCGTCGACGAAGTTCCAAAGGGGGGGCGGAAAGGCGCCCATAGTAGCGGTTCGAGCGCGCGTGCGCAGATCAAACCGGTCCCTTGTCGCGCGAGGCCGCGCAGACCGCTGTCAGCCGCCGGGCGGCGCGGCGAGGAACGCGCGCAGCAGCTTGCCGCGGTCGTGGTCGCGCGCGAACGCTTGCAGCCCCTGCTCCCACTCAGGCCGCGGGTGCACCATCATGCGTGTCTCGCTGTTTGCCCGCCCTGAACACGCTCCGCAAAGCTGATACGATGTGCCGGTGATCGCGGCGGGAGTCTGGGTGATGCTCCTGGCCGCTGACTGTTCGACGGCTACGCAGGACTGCCCGGCGGAAAAAATGTGCACCGCTGTCGGAACCCCAGACAGCTGTCCTGAGCGCGGGCAATGCGAACCGCTCCCCGCGGCGACGGAGATCGACCTCTCCCTCCCGGTCGCCAAGGGCGAGCGTGTCTTCTGCGTCAACGACGACTTCCACCACCCGCGGCTCCACGTCAACAACGCCTGCGCCCCCGAGGAGCGGTTCGGCTTCGCACTCGCTTCGCCGGCGTTCGAGGCACCTCACGTGGTTGTGGCCAGCGCTGATGGCGTCGCCTACTTCTGGCAGGATGCGCCAGCTGGAACCTCACCTCCCGCGTGGGCGCACTGCTCTGTAACGGCGGAAATGGAAACTACGTGCGGATCCAGCACACCCCCGACCTTTACACGCAATACCTTCACCTCTCGGCGATCCTGGTCGACAACGGTCAGTCGGTCAGGCGTGGCCAGCCGATCGGAATCGAAGGGAACACTGGCGGTCCCGGGTCGAAGCACATCCACTGGAGCGCCCACCGAGGGAAGGCCAAAGACGGAGGACCATCGATCCCGATGAGCCTGATTCGGTTCCTCGGTGGTTCTGCGTCGTCGGCGACCCTGAAGTGCGGCGACTGGACGCACCCCGACCCAGCGACGGCGTACACCTCGAACACCGAGCCTGCGCCACCGCCAGAGGCCGCGCGATTCACGTTCGCGCCGTTCGACCCCGCCGACGACTCCGCCGCAGGTCTCTTCGCTCGCGTCGGGCGGAGCCCAACCGGCGGTGATGCCGAACTGGCGCTCCTTCGCGCCTTGCCCGACGTCGGCCTCAATCGCTACTGGCTGGGAGCAGCCCTCGAAGAGCTGAAGAAGAACACCGAGGCCGAACAGATCCTTCGCCGTCAGCAGGGGCGGCCCGACATGCCCCCCGAAACCCGACCATGGCTCAACCTCCGTCTCGCAGAGCTGGCTGCCGCTCGCGACGCCAACTCGGAAGCCCGCGCATTCCTCGAGAAATGCCGTGCTGAAGCCCCCCAAGCTGGGTTTCAGGGGCGCTGGGACGCTGTTTGGACGCGGGTTCGGCCGAAGGCGAAGGAGACGCCGCCACGAGGAGACGGGCGGGCTGGCGATCGTTGAAGAGTGGCTGGCGGAAGATGGGCCACTACCGCACGAGACTCCCTATACTGCCGCCGCATGTCGGACCGACTGAAGACGATCCTCGTCCTGGCCGCGATCTCGTTGCCCGCGTCCCCGGCGCCCGGCGACACGCCTGCGCGCGCGCACGCCTTCGCCAACCCCGATCTGCCGGCGGAACAGCGCATCGACGACCTCGTGCACACGCTGACGCTCGACGAAAAGATCGAGTGCCTGTCCTCGCGGCCCAAGCTGCCGCGGCTGGGTCTCCATCTCACCGGCCACGTGGAAGGGCTGCACGGGCTGGCGCTCGGCGACGGGGCGGGCTGGGGCCGCAACCAGCCGGTGCCCACCACCACCTTTCCCCAGTCGGTGGGGCTGGGCGAGACCTGGGACCCGGATCTTTTGAAACGCGTCGCCGAGGTAGAGGGGACCGAGGCACGCTGGGTGTTCCACGTGCGCGATCGCGGCGCCATCATCGTGCGCGCGCCCAACGCCGACCTGGCGCGGGATCCGCGCTGGGGACGCAGCGAGGAGAGCTACGGCGAGGACCCCTATCACGTCGGCACCATGACCACCGCCTACGTGCGCGGCCTGCAGGGCGACGATCCGCGCTACTGGCGCGTGGCCTCGCTGCTGAAGCACTTCCTGGCCAACAGCAACGAAGACCACCGCGACCGT
>Ga0265342_10004210_pt1 | contig 11424 bp, 9 predicted proteins | sample 4CB327metaG_FD_203125 | JGI IMG/M metagenome (GOLD analysis project Ga0265342, IMG submission 203125) | Rhizosphere microbial communities from Carex aquatilis grown in University of Washington, Seatle, WA, United States - 4-CB3-27 metaG | ecosystem: Host-associated > Plants > Roots > Rhizosphere...
GTAGCCATGGATAGGGCGAACGAATCTGGCGCGGGGTTCCTTCCGCTTGCGCCGCCGTTGTAGAGATGATGGGCGACGCCGTAGAAGGAGGCCGAGTTCATCCCCGCGAGGTACCGCTGCACCTTGCCACTACCGATCCCCGAAGTCTCGGGCCCGATCAGGTGCGGCTTGACGGTTAGGTTCGAACCTTGAATAGCACCGAAAACAGCGTCGAGCGCCTGACCGTAGCCCGCGGCAGCGATGCCCTGAACGGTGCCGCCCTCGGTCGCGGCGAACAGGCAGGCCTCCCAATCCGTCGCGTAGAAATCTGGCTCGTTCTGGATGCTGATGTAGTCAGGCACTACGCCTTGGGCCGCGTAGGCCTGCAGCGAACGCAGCCACCAATCGCCGAATTCCGCGTAGGCATAGGCGCCATCGTTCTTGATGAGCGTGCCGGGCAAGGGACTGCCGGCGTCGCTGGCGCCACTCCCCGGCGGCGGCTTGGTCATGCCATTGCTCTTGAGGTAGGCCGGAGGCGACCACGACGACATGAGAATCTTGAGCGGTTGCCCGCCGCGCGCGGCCGTGGCCTTTTGGACGATCTGCACGGCCGCGTTGTCGGTGAATGGCGTACTGGAAGTCGTCATGGTCGCATCTTGGTTCTGATACCAATTGCCGATGCGCAAGATGTCGAGGCCGGAATCCACGAACAGTACTTTGTAGATGTCGCCGCTTTGCACGGACAGGAAATTCGTCACAAAGGCGACCGCCGCGCCGAAGCCTTCTAGGGTCTGATGGGTCGAGGTGGCATCGATCGCCGCAATGACGTCGGCTGGACCACTTGGCAAAAGGACGCCCCCATCCACGACGATGGTGATGTTGGCGCCAGTTCCCCCGTCGCCCCCGCCACCAGCGCCCGTTCCAGCTCCACCCGTGCCCGTGCCTGGGCGCGGACGAGCGCCCTGGTTGTTGGCACCGCACGCATGCGCGGCCAGGGCAATCGTCGTGCCCAGAACGAACCATTTCAAGCCGAGAGTCTCGCGAGACCGTCGCTGCATCGGCGGCACCCTAACACAGGGTACTCCACGACTTTCTGCGTTTTCCAGGCCCTTGCTCGTCTCGCGCGGCGCGCGCGTTGGTCTGCGCGCGAGTCACGAGAAGAACCATTCGCCCCCTTTGCAACCCAACCAATTCGTGCCAGAAACCGATGGGTTGTCGGTGCGGGCTTGCAACCGATCGCAGCATTGGAGGTTCGAACCATGCAAGACAGTCCACGAGTATTGCTATTGGGCCTAACGACGGCTTTCGCGCTCGCTGCGTGCGACTCAGGCAGCGCAACGACGAATCCCGCCGACGCCAGCACGGGCAGCAGCGTCTGCGGCACGCAGACCAGTCCCGGCATACTCAAGGTCACGGGGCTATCACCAGCCATCGGGGCGACCGTGATCAATCAGCACATCGTTCACGGCTTCGTGGTCGAGAACGCCCCCGCATTCTTCACCAACTTCACGCTGAAATATCGGTCCACGCACACCGTGGGCCTGCCCACGCCGTCTGATCCGACATTTCAGGCCACGTTGTCGGGTAGCAATCTGATCTATCAACTCACAGTGGACGCGTGGTCACGCGCGCCGGGACACGTCGAGTTCGAAGCCAGCGGTGGATACTCCACCAGCAAAGGCTGTTACTGGGAGTTCCCGTCACCTCTCTTCTCCTACGACATCACCCCAGCGCTCGACGGCGGAGTCACAGAAAGCACCGTCGACGGAGGGGGCAGCTCGGTGGACAGCACCTACGACATCCCCGGCGCACTCGATGCGACCGGCGCGCTCGACACCCCGGCCGAGCTCGACGTTCCGCTCGCCTTCGACGGCTCGACCACCGCCGCGCCCGATGGCGGCACCCCAGTTCAGTTGGACGCCGCGATCGACGTCGCGCTCTCGCTGGATGCGAGCCTGGACTAAGTCAAGACCCGCTACAGCTCGCTGCGCACTTCCGAAAGCATCTTGTTGTTGGCTTCGGGATGCTCGGCCAGATAGGCCTCAAGCAGCTTGAGGAACTGCTTCTTGTCTTTGGCGTTCATGGGACGTACCGCGGGCTTCTTTGCCCCCTTGTCCGAGTCATCTTCCTCGGCCTTCGTCTGCTCCTTGGGCTTGGCGTGCGCCTTTTCTTCCTCCTTGGCCCGCTTGGTCTCGGCATCGATTTCCTTCTGCAATTGCTTCTGCCGTTCCACCTCGCACCCCTTCGGTTCGCACTCGCCGGGGCAGCCGCACTTCGCCGTTTTTTCACAGGTACAGGAATCGGCCTCACCGTAGCAGCCACAGGCGTTGGTGGGGTGTTTCTCCGCGCGGGCAACCTGCGCGGGCAACACGAGCGAAGCAGAAAGCAGCAGTGCCGAAATCAGTTTCTTCATCCTAAGACTCCTCGTTGACCTTCCCAATGGCCAGGCGTGAATTCTTCCGCCCTACCATCATCGACCGGCCGGACCAGAAGGGTCCGCTGGGCGCACTATTATCCAACTCCCTTGCCTCATGCAACCATCAGCACTACCCCAGCATCGGCCCGATGGGTGAGTTCTGATCTAGGCTTGGACCGAGGCCGTGGGCGTTTCGGGCGCGCCGGGGCCGGGCACCTCGACGGGCACCGATTCGAGCGTCTGTTCCAGCGCCTCTTGAATGCGCTTCACGAACGAGAGGTCGAGATCCTTACGCACGCTCTCGGGGATGTCGACCAGATCCTTGCGATTGCGATCAGGCAGGATGACCCGTTTGATGCCGGCCCGGTGGGCCGCCAGGACCTTCTCTTTGATCCCGCCCACGGGCAGCACGCTGCCGCGCAGGGTGATCTCGCCGGTCATGGCTACGTCACCACGCACGCGCCGGCCCGTGAAAAGCGACGCCAGCGCGACGGTCATAGCCACGCCGGCCGACGGGCCGTCCTTGGAAACCGCGCCCGCCGGCACGTGCAGGTGGATGTCCACCTTCTCGAAATCCGGCGAAATGCCCAGCTCGTCGACGTGGGTGCGCACCCACGAAAGCGAAGCGCGCGCCGATTCCTTCATCACATCGCCGAGGTGCCCGGTCAGGATCAAGTTGCCCTTGCCCACCATCTGCGAGGCTTCGATGAACAGAATGTCGCCGCCCGATGGCATCCAGGCAAGACCCGTGGCCACGCCGGGAACCTCTGTGCGTTCGGCGATTTCCGAGAAGTACTTCTGCGGCCCGAGCAGATCGGCGATCTTTTCCGGGGTCAGCTTGGGTTCGTAGCTCTCGCTCTCGGCGACCTTGACCGCGATGCCGCGAATGACGTTGGCCACCTCGCGCTCAAGGTTGCGCACGCCGGCCTCGCGCGTGTACTGCTCGATGATGGTGGTGATGGTTTCGTCGTCGAACACGATCTGTTCGGTGGTCAACCCGTGCTCGTTGACCTGCTTGGGTGCCAGGTGGCGCTTGGCGATCTCCAGCTTCTCCTCGCGCGTGTAGCCCGGGATCTCCAGAACCTCCATGCGGTCGAGCAACGCTGGCGGGATGGTGTCGAGCGTATTGGCTGTGGCGATGAAGATGACGTTCGATAGGTCGAAATTGACCTCGAGGTAGTGATCGGAGAACGAGTGGTTCTGTTCGGGGTCGAGTACTTCCAGCAAAGCCGCCGCGGGATCGCCGCGGAAGTCCGAACCCAGCTTGTCGATCTCGTCGAGCATGAACACCGGATTCTTGGTGCCCACGCGACGCATGCCCTGAATGACCCGGCCGGGAAGCGCGCCGATGTACGTGCGCCGGTGGCCGCGGATCTCGGCTTCGTCGCGCACGCCACCGAGCGAGACGCGGATGAACTCGCGCGACAGCGAGCGCGCGATGGACTTGCCGAGCGAGGTCTTGCCCACGCCGGGCGGTCCAACCAAGCACAAGATCGGGCCCTTCTTGGCCGGTGCCAGCTTGCGCACCGCCAGGTACTCCAGCATGCGCTTCTTCACCTTCTGCAGGTCGTAGTGGTCGGCATCGAGCACGTTGCGTGCTTGTTCCAGATCCAGCGTGTCCGTGGTCTGCTTGCTCCACGGCAATTCCACCAGCCACTCTAGGTAGGTGCGCTGAACGGTGTATTCCGCCGACGACTGTGCCATCTGGCGAAGTCGGTCAAGCTGCTTGCGCGCGACCTTGGCAATCTCCTCGGACATGCCGGTCGCTTTGATCTTCTCGTCAAACGTATCGAGGTCGCTGCCGTCCTCGCCTTCGCCGAGTTCGTCCTGGATGGCCTTCAGCTTCTGACGCAAGACCGCCTCGCGTTGGTGCTTGGAAAACTCCTCGCGCACCTGCGTGTCGATCTTTTGCTTGACCTTGATCAGCTCGACCTTGCGCTGGAGCAACACGAGCAAACGGCGCAGGCGCTCGGCCACGTCGACCTCAACGAGCAACGACGCGCGCTCTTCGGCTGACAGATCCACGGTGGCCGCGGTGATGTCGCCCAGGCGCGCCGGATCTTTGTTCTGATCGAGGATCTGCGCCGCCTCGTCGGGAATGTCGGGCGAGATGGCGATGAGCTGCTTGGCCACATCGTAGACCGCCATGCCGAGGCCGTCGATCTCGATGGGATCCTTGCGGATCTCGATGAGCGGTTCGTAGGCCGCCACCAGGAAGGGCTTTTCCTGCACGAAACCGGTCACACGGCGGCGCTCGATCCCGCGCAACACCGCGGTCACGCGATTCTCGGCGGCCTTGACGATGCGAACGACCTCGCCCTCGACGCAAATACCGTAGAGGTCGCTGCCCGCGGGCTCTTCTACGTCGGCGTCTTTTTGCGTCCCCACGAGCAAGTGCACGCCCTTGCCGGGTAAGCTTTCGATCAACCGCAGCGAGGACAGGCGCCCGATCTCGACGGGCATTACCGCGCCGGGGAACAACACCAGGTTGCGCAGCGATAATAGGGGCAGGGATTTGGGTGCTTCAGGCGAGGTCATGCGTCTCTCCCAAACTTAGGCGGGGCTGCGCTTGACCGCAAGCCCGGCGGGGGTAAAAAAGGCTGCCAATTGGCGCTGGAAGTTGTGTCTTACCGCACATCAGAAGCTCCGAGGTTTGCCTGTCTTAGCACGCCGGTCGAGTTCCTCGACCAGACGGCGGGCTTCCTTGTCATCGGGATCGAGCTTGGGCACGACGACCTCGATGCGGCAAAACTGGTCGCCGCGCGTACCATCCGACCCTTTCACCCCTTTTCCGCGCAGGCGAAGCTTGGCCCCGCTGGAGGTTCCAGCCGGAATGGTGAGCCGGACCGACCCGTCGAGGGTGGGGACATCGACCTGCGTGCCAAGACAGGCCTCGGCCAAGGTCAGCGGCAGGGTCAGCTCGACATCGCGGCCCGAACGGCGCAGGTGCGGATCCGGCAGTACGGTCACGTCCAGGTAGAGGTCGCCCGGTCGTCCACTGCGCGGGGCTTGGCCGCCTTGGCCGGGCACGCGCAGGCGCGCGCCGCTCTCGACACCGGCCGGAACATTGACCTCCACGGTCTGTCCCGAACCGGCGCGTAGCGAACGCCGGGTACCCAGCGCGGCCTCGCGAAAGCTGACATCGAGGGATGCTTGCATGTCGCTGCCGCGGCCACGCCCCCTGGTCTGGCCCACGGGGCCCGCGCCGCCGAAGAGCGAAGAGAAGAGATCGCCGAGGTCGCCGAACCCCTCGCTCGATGCTCGGCTGCTGCTGGATCGGCCGCCCATGTGAAAATCGCCGAAGATCTGCGAAAAGGCGTCGGCGTCGAATCCCTGCGGCATGCCGTCGGCGCCCACGGGTGCCTGGCGAAGCCGGTCGTATTCCTGGCGCTTCTTGGCGTCGGAAAGAACCGTGTAGGCGTCGCCTATTTCCTTGAATCGCTCGGTCTTCTTCTTGTCGCCGCCGGTGGCGTCGGGGTGGTTTTGTCTGGCGAGCTTGCGGTAGGCCTTCTTGATGGCACCCGCATCTGCGTTCTCGGGCACCCCGAGTATGGCGTAGAGATCTTTCATGTCAGGCGCTGCCGCTCGCGGTTTCCATCACCTTGCGACGAAATTCGAGCCCATCATCCTTGGGCTTGCGTGCGATGACGATGGTATCCCCGGGAAGGAAGGCGCCCGCGATGAGCTGCTTGGCCAAGGGGTTTTGCAAATAGGTCATGAGCGTGCGCTTGAGCGGCCGGGCGCCGTAGGTCGGATCGTACCCCTTCTCGGCCAGGAATGCGCGTGCCTCGGGCAAAAGCTCGATGGCGAGATCGCGCTCGGTGAGCAGCTTGCGGAAGCGCTCCATCTGCAGGTCGACGATGTGGTCGATATCGTCCCGGGTAAGGCGCTCGAACACCACGATCTCGTCGACACGATTGAGGAATTCGGGACGGAAGGTGTGGCGCAGCTCTTCCAGCGCCGCCTCGACATCGGGGCGCGCGCCGAGCAGGCGATGGCTGCCCACGTTCGACGTCATGATGATGACGGTGTTTTTGAAATCCACGGTGCGTCCCTGACCGTCCGTGAGCCGTCCGTCGTCGAGCAGTTGCAAGAGCACGCCAAAAACGTCGCCGTGGGCCTTCTCGATCTCGTCAAAGAGCACCACCGAATAGGGCCGCCGGCGCACGGCCTCGGTCAACTGACCGCCCTCGTCGTAGCCGACGTATCCAGGCGGGGCGCCGATGAGGCGCGACACCGAGTGCTTCTCCATGTATTCCGACATGTCGATGCGAACCATGTGGGTTTCGTCGTCGAACAGGAACTCGGCCAGGGCCCGCGCCAGTTCGGTCTTGCCTACGCCGGTTGGTCCGAGAAATATAAACGACCCGATGGGCCGGTTGGGATCCTGCAAGCCCGCGCGCGCCCGGCGAACCGCATTGGCGATGGCTTCCACGGCCGGGTTCTGGCCGATGACCCGCTTGTGCAGGCGTTCTTCCATGTTGCCCAGGCGCGACTGCTCGCCCTCCAGCATCTTCTCGACGGGAATGCCGGTCCACTTCGACACCACGGCCGCGATGTCTTCTTCGGTCACTTCCTCGCGCAGGAACGAGCCCGAGGTCTGGTTTGCCTTCAATTCCTGATTCTTCGCCACAAGCTGTTTTTCAAGCTCGGGCAGGCGGCCAAAGCGCAGCTCGGCCGCGCGGTTGAGGTCGCCCTTCCGCTGCGCCACTTGCGACTCGGTCTTGGCGCCCTCGATCGCTTCCTTGATCTTCTGGATCTGCCCGATGACCTGCTTCTCGCGCTGCCAGACCAACTTCATGGTCGCGGCCCGCTCGCGCAGTTCGGCGATTTCGGCCTCCACTTCGGCCAGGCGCTTGCGCGAAGCCTCGTCGTGTTCCTTGGCCAGCGCGGACTGCTCCATGAGGTGCGCGGTCAGTTTCCGTTCAACCTGATCGATGGGCTCGGGCAGCGAATCGATCTCCATCCTGAGGCGGCTGGCGGCCTCATCGACCAAGTCAATGGCCTTGTCCGGCAATTGGCGGCCAGAGATGTAGCGGGAAGAAAGCTTAGTCGCCGCCACCAGCGCGGCGTCGCGAATGCGAATGCCGTGGTGGATCTCGTAGCGCTCTTTGAGGCCGCGCAAGATCGCGATGGTGTCGTGCAGGGATGGCTCGCCCACCACCACGGGCTGAAATCGTCGTTCGAGAGCCTTGTCCTTCTCGATGTACTTGCGGTACTCGTCGAGGGTGGTGGCGCCAATGCAGCGCAGATCCCCGCGCGCCAGGGCCGGCTTGAGCATGTTCGCCGCGTCGACGGCGCCCTCGGCACCGCCCGCACCAACCAGGGTGTGCAGCTCGTCGATGAACAAGATGACCTTGCCGTCCGCACCGGCAATTTCCTTCAGCACCGCCTTCAGGCGATCCTCGAATTCGCCACGGTACTTGGTGCCCGCGATGAGCGCGCCGAGATCGAGCGCCTGGATGCGCTTATCCTTGAGCGACTCGGGCACGTCGCCCGAGGCGATCCGCTGCGCGATGCCCTCGACGATGGCAGTCTTGCCCACGCCGGGTTCGCCGATAAGCACCGGGTTGTTCTTGGTGCGCCGGGAAAGCACCTGCATGGCGCGGCGAACTTCCTCGTCGCGGCCGATGACCGGATCGAGTTTGCCCTTGCGGGCCAGGTCGGTGAGGTCGCGGGTGTACTTGACCAGGGCCTGGTAGCGCTGTTCGGCGTCGGGATCGGTCACGCGCTGATTGCCGCGCACCTCGGCCAGGGCCTTGAGCACATCGTCGCGGCGCACGCCCGCCTCGCGCAGGATTCGAGACGCGTCGCCAACGTCCTTGGCCACCATGCCAAGCAACAAGTGCTCGCTGGAAACATACTCGTCTTTGAATTCCACCGACTGGCGGGTGGCCTCTTCGAGCAAATCCTTGAGCCGGCGGCCGACAAATCCGTCGGCGCTGCTGCCACGCACCTGCGGCTGCTTGTCCAGGGCCTCGTCGACCTTGCGACCGATGGCCTCGGCGTCGGCACCGAGCTTGCGCAATACCGCCACCACAACGCCGTCTTCCTGGGTCACAAGAGCGCGGAGCAGGTGTTCGGGCGTCACCTCCTGGTGTGCGCGCTGGTCGGCCAGGTCGCGGGCCGCGGTCAGCGCTTCCTGAGCCTTGATGGTGAACTTGTCGAGCCGCATGGTTTCTGCGGCCTAAGGTAAGCACCGGCCGCACACGGACAAGATGCAGTTCTTACTGCTTCTTCTTGGGCAGGGCGAACAAAGTGACCGGGAAATGCTCGTCGAAGACGATCTCGACGATGCGGCCTTCCATGGTGACCGGACCAACGATCACTTCTTCGTGGTGCCAGACCAGCACACCGTCGACGGCACGCCAGTCGGAAAACCGGGTGACGTAGGGAACCTGCCCGCCCTGCGAGGCTTGCACCCCCTTTTCCAAGGCACGTAGGTGGGTCTTGCCGTCGAAGCACACGACCGAAGGCTCACCCTTGGCCTTGCTAAGCTCTACGCATTCCCAGACTTGACCCGCGGGCGCCGGCACCGGCGGCGGAACCGAACGGGCCTTGCCGTAGACCTCGCCGAGTCGCCACTCCGAGTTCCAGGTCGCGGCAATGCGAATGTCCTCGGCTTCGGCGTCCTTGAGCACGCGCAGTCCGCCGATGGGATCCTCGGACCACGCGGTGCGCCCGTCGGAGCCGCGACGAAAAGTGCCCATACTCGGCATTTCCGAGGTGCTGAAGATCTTCCCGCCACGCGAGAGGCGGGTTTCTTCGAGGCTGGTGAAGTGCATGGCCTTGACCGAAACCTCGCGCTTCACGCGCAGGGTCTTGTGCTTCCTCCAAGCCTTCTCGTCGCCGATAGCCTTGGCATAGTCGGCCAGAATGAGCTTGGCGTCGCGCAGGGACGCGGGCACGACCGCGGCAGCAGGCGGAACAGCGGATCCGGCATCGACGGCAAAGACCAATGCAAACAACGCGATCATGGTGCTGCTCATGCTTGAGCCAGAAGCAAAGCCCCGTCAAGCGCGATGGCGATGGCCCCTACCAACGTCACTCACGCGCAAAATCGGGAAGACGCGGATCGGTGGGGAATTCTCGGCGATAGCGTTCGATATCGGCCCGCGCGCCGGCGCTGTCGCCGAGCTTCTTGCGGCACAAGGCGCGGCCGAAGAGCGCCTGCCTGTCAGCCTGCTTCGACTTGGCCAACACCAAATCGAAGTCGCCAAGTCCATCGGCACATCGGTTGGCCGCCGCGCGCAGCTCTCCGCGCGTGACCAGCAGCGACCGCGACGCCGCCACGTCGGTCAGGGCAAGGCCGTCGAGAAGACGCAAGACTTCGACCCTGCGGCCAAGCGCCAGCATGGCCTCCACGCGCAGAAGCAAGGCCTCGTGAACAAAGGCGCTCTTGCCGAGCTCGGTGGCGTGTCGGTCGAGAAGAAAGAGCGCCATGCCGGGCGAATGCTCGACGCGCAAGGCTCGGATCGCTTCGCTCAAGTACTTGGCCGCGTCCTGCGCACTGCTGGTTTCTGCCGCACGATTCGACCCCTCAAGCAAAGCAACCTGGGTGCTTCGTGGGGGCGAGGAGGCCGACGAAGCAGCGGGTGCGCGGGCAAGCGACGGAGAGCTGGGCGGCTCAAGCTCGGCGGATCGCACAGGCACCTGGGCAATGGGCAGGTGCTCGACCGGCACCATCTCGGCCGCTTTGCGCACCGACTTGCGAGACGCCAGGTCGGAAACAGGCGAAGGCTGGTCCGGCTGTGAAGTCACCGCTGGGGGCATGGGCACGACCGCCTTGCCAGTCGCGGGCATACTTCTCGCTGGCCCGAGCGATGCGTGTTTGCGCGCTGCCGGTTCGGCCGGCCGCGGTTTCACGATCCTGGTCAACCAGCCCGGAAGAACATTCAAGTGCGCCGCGGAAGCCACGGTTGCCCCGCACAAAAGCACCGCCGCGGTTACGGTCAGCCAGAAGTACCGTCGCTGCGGCCGCGCCGCTCGAACACCGGCAGCGATGCGCGTGAGCTGCGCGACGGGCAACGGCTCGGGCGCGCGCATGAAGCGAATCGCCCTGCCCGCTTCGCGTTCGGCCAGGTTGGCCTGGTCCGTGCACTCTTTCCAGCGCGGTGGATCGGGAAGAAAATCACTCATGGCTTTCCCCTTTTCATCAACCCCTGATACTGCTTGAGGAACCGTTCGCGTGCGCGGGACAGCTGCACTTTGACGGTGGACAGGTTGAGCTCTTGAAGGTCCGCTATCGCCTGCGTCGACAATCCTTCGATTTCGTAGAGCACGAGCACGGTTCGGTACTTGTCCGGCAGCCGGTCGAGGGCGCGATAGAAAAGCGTGACTGTTTGCCGCCGTTCCAATTCGGCGGCTGGATCGAACTCGTGCGAAGGCGTGCTCGACAGACTTTCTTCATTGCCCGAGCGCCAGAAGCGCCAGCGCTGGCGGCGGCGGTGATTGGCCACGGTCTTGCGCGTAATTTCGAACAGCCAGCTCGAAAAGCGCGCCTCGCCGCGAAAGCTGGACAGGCGCTGGCTGACGACCAGAAAGACCTCCTGGACCACGTCCTCGACGTCGATGTCCGAACCACCAAGCTGGCGCGCCCAGCGAGCTGCCGTCTGGGCATGGTCCCGGTACGCCTCTTGAAACGAGGCGGGCGGGGAGAACGTTGCGGGAACCAAGGTTGCCTGCATGAGCAAGGGCATCGGCGTATCCATCTATGTGTGTCCGATGCGGAAGAAAGGTTTCACCGAAAGAGCATCGCCGAAAGACCGAGGCTGACGGCCGTATCAACCTGCGGCAATTGCGCCCGAGAATCAGCGCCATCGACCGTTGCGCGCTGGAGCCGCGCCCACAGATTCGTGCGCCATTCTGCCCACAAGGTCCAGCGACCGAAGGTTCGGCCCGCGCGCAGGCCGGCCTGGGCGCCATACTCGAACGACCGCTGCTTGCGATTGGCCGAAAACCCGCTACCCGCGAGCGTTGCCCATCCCGCCACCGGGCCCACGTCGAGCGAGAGCAACCAGGCAGGATCG
>Ga0265342_10004211_pt1 | contig 11422 bp, 9 predicted proteins | sample 4CB327metaG_FD_203125 | JGI IMG/M metagenome (GOLD analysis project Ga0265342, IMG submission 203125) | Rhizosphere microbial communities from Carex aquatilis grown in University of Washington, Seatle, WA, United States - 4-CB3-27 metaG | ecosystem: Host-associated > Plants > Roots > Rhizosphere...
TGGATCATGTTCGGCCATCTCAAGACCAAGGTGGCTTGATCCATCCACCTTCCAAATGACAAAACGGCGCTCCGAAAGGAGCGCCGTTTTCGTTTTCAATACCGAACGGTGCGACTGGCCCGCCAGAACGGTAAGCCGACCTCTTCGCCAATATCCGCTTCGCAGAGTCCGATGTCTTGCAATTCGCGCGCGGTCATGGCGGCAAGCAGACGGCGCGCCCGGCGGCGCTCGCACCACTCCGCAACCAGCCTGAGGATCGGTCGCACGATGGCAGGCGGTCAGCCCGCCGCCGCAGCGGGAAACTTGCCCAGCGCTTTTTCGGTCAGCACGGAGTCGCAATATTCCCTGATCTCCCTGATCCTGCCGCCTGCAAGGCGAAACACCAGGCAATAATCGTTGTCGTAACGCATGCCTTCTTGCGTGACGTTGTCGCCCTTCGCTTCCACCACGACATGATCGCCATCGGCGATGAAGCGATGCGCGATGGTGCGCGTCCGCTCGACAAGCCGCGTGCGGACGTGGCCATGCAGGTCATTGAGGATCGATTGCTTGCCGGTGAAGGTCCGCGACCACGAATATTGGCCGGTCACGGTCCAGGTCGCGTCATCGGCGAGACTGGCGACGAACAGAGCGCGGTCGCGCGCAGCGGGATCGGCATCGCCCGCGGCGGCGAAAATCTGCTGGATCAGTTTCTTGTTGCTGGCGGTGTCGCTCATGACGGCCTCCTGGTCAGTGGAAACGCCCGTAACCATTGCGCCATATCAGGATATTCTTCCAATCGATATGAAATATGATATCTATTCCTTTTATGAATTTGAATTCGCTCGACCTCAACCTGCTGGTCGCGCTTGACGCCCTGCTGAGGGAAGCCAGCGTCAGCCGCGCGGCGATGCGGATCGGCCTGTCGCAACCGGCGGCGAGCCACGCGCTGCAACGGCTGCGCGACGTGATCGGCGATCCGCTCCTGGTGCGCACGGGTCCGCGAATGGAATTGACGCCGCGGGCACAGGCGTTGCGCGGGCCGCTTGCACAGACGCTCGATCAGGTTCGTGGGCTGTTCATGCCGGACGAATTCGACGCCCGCCGCAGCGAGCGGCATTTCCGGCTGATGATGCCGGATCTCGCGGTCGAACTGCTGATGCCGCCCTTCATGGAGAAGGTGACGAAGCAGGCGCCCGGCGTGACCATCGACGTGGTGCCGTGGCGCGGGCCCGCGATCTTCAGCGCGGAGTTTGCCCGCACCATCGATCTCGTCATCTCGATCGGCGATGCCTTCAAGGGATTTCACCGTCAGCGCCTCTATGTCGACAGCGACGCGCTCGCGGTCCGCAAGGGTCATCCGGTCGGCGCCCGGCTGAACAGGCGCGAAGCCTTTCTCGCCGCCCGCCATGTCGCCGTCGTGATCCGCGGCCAGAACGAGGACCTGATCGACCGATGGCTGCACGCCAGGAACATCGAGCGGCGAATCGCGCTCGTGGTGCCCGGCTATATCGAGGCCCTGCACGTGACGGCCCGCACCGACCTCGTGGCTTTCGTGCCGCGCCGGCTGATTGCGGCGTTGGCCAAACAGCTATCCCTGAGAACCATCACGCCGCCGTTCGATCCCGGCATCGACGAGCAGCACATGTTCTATCCGACGCGGGCCCAGTTCGATCCCGGCTCGATCTGGCTGCGGAAACTGATGCTGGAGACCGGGCGCGGACTGGACGGACCGAAATCCATTCCGCTAGGATAGCGCCGACATGACTGTTCTTATTGCCGGGGGTGGCATCGGCGGGCTGACGCTGGCGCTTAGCCTGCACCAGATCGGCGTTCCCGCCAAAATCTTCGAAAGCGTTCCCGAACTGAGGCCGCTCGGCGTCGGCATCAACGTGTTGCCGCATGCGGTACGCGAATTGATCGAGCTTGGCCTGCATGAGCGGCTCGATGCGGCGGGCGTCGCAACCCGCGAGCTGGCTTATTTTTCCAAGCGTGGACGGCCGATCTGGAGCGAACCGCGCGGCCTGGAGGCCGGTTACAAGTGGCCGCAATTCTCGATCCATCGCGGCACCCTGCAACAGATCCTGCTCGAGACCGCCATCGAACGGCTCGGCGGTGACAACATCCTCACTAGCCATCACCTGAGCGACTGGACCGAAACGGGAAGCGGCGTTCGCGCTGGCTTCATCGACAAGGCCACCGGAAAACCTGCCGGCGAATACGAAGGTGCGGTGCTGATCGCCGCCGACGGCATCCATTCCGCCGTACGAGAGAAGCTTTATCCGAAAGAAGGCCCACCGATCTGGAACGGGCGCATTCTCTGGCGCGGCGTCACGGCGGCAAAGCCATTTCTCTCAGGCCGCACCATGATCATGGCCGGGCACGAGACGCTGAAATTCGTCTGCTATCCGATCTCGAAAGAACCGGATCGTGACGGCAACCTCCAGATCAACTGGATCGCCGAACGGCACATGCCGCCGACCTATCAATGGCGGCGCGAGGATTACAATCGCGCGGCTCATCTTGAAGAATTTCTGCCGTGGTTTACGGACTGGGGATTCGACTGGCTCGATATCCCGGGCCTGATCCGCGACTGCTCGCATGCGTTCGAATATCCGCTGGTCGATCGCGATCCGATTCCGCAATGGACGTTCGGCCGCGTCACGCTGATGGGCGACGCCGCCCATCCGATGTATCCGGTCGGCTCCAATGGCGCCTCGCAGGCGATCCTCGATGCACGGGTGCTGACCCGTGAGATTCTGGCGCACGGTGCGACCCAATCCGCGCTCGCGGCCTATGAGGCCGAGCGCCGTCCCGCAACGACCGACCTTGTCCTGCTCAACCGCCGCAACGGACCCGAGCAGGTGATGCAACTCGTCGAGGAACGCGCGCCGGATGGCTTCGAGGACGTCACCGACGTGCTGTCGCGGCAGGAGCTGGAAGAGATCGCGGCCAACTACAAGCGCGTCGCAGGCTTCCAGGTCGAAGGCCTCAACGCCAAACCGCCGATCGTGCAGCGCCCAAGCGCCTAAAGCTATTGCCCAAGCCCGTGCGCGATCGCCTTGCGCATCACATTCGGCAGCGCTTCATCGTCGAGCGTTGCGATCGGCACCCAGTGCATATCCTTCGGTGCGCGCGTGCGCGGGGCAACGCGCGCCGTATAGACCACAAGCTCGAGCGGAAAATGCGTGAAGACGTGCGTGACCACGCCCAGCTTGCGATGCCAGCGCGTTACGCCCGCAAGCTTGGGCGCCTGCTTCAACGCGGTCTCATCGTCCTGCGCGGCGCGCCAGTCGGAGCCCGGCACCTCGGTCATGCCGCCGAGCAGTCCCTTCTCGGGACGCGTCCGCACCAAAAGCTCGTCGCCGCGCGTGACGACAAAGGCGGCGCCCCGGCGCAAGTCCCCTGATTTCTTCGGCGCCTTCTTCGGAAATATCTCCTGCTCGCCACGCTGACGCGCGGCGCAATCATCATTGAGCGGACACAGGCTGCATGCCGGCTTCTTCGGCGTGCAGATCGACGCGCCGAGGTCCATCAACGCTTGCGCGCTATCGCCGGCACGAGACTCGTCGCCAGCGCGAGGCTTCTCGTCGCCGGCGCGAGAAGGCCCGAGCAGCGTCGCGGCGAGTCTTTGGATGACGGGCTTCGCCCGCGGCAGCGGGTCCTCGACGGCAAACAGGCGTGACACCACGCGTTCGATATTGCCATCGACCGGCATGGTGCGTCGGTCGAACGCGATCGCAGCGATCGCGGCCGCCGTATAGGGACCGATGCCGGGAAGGCTGCGCAAGCCTTCTTCGGTATCGGGGAAAGCGCCATTGTGGTCGCGCAGCACCGCGACCGCGCAGGCGTGCAGGTTGCGCGCCCGCGAATAATAACCAAGCCCCGCCCACATGCGCAGCACGTCGTCGAGCGAAGCGCGGCCGAGTGCGGCGACATCAGGCCAGCGCGCCAGGAATTTCTGAAAATACGGCCCGACCGTCTTGACCCCGGTCTGCTGCAACATGATTTCCGAGAGCCAAACGGCATATGGATCGGGCTTGTGGCCGGCCGGGGGCCGCCACGGCAGCACCCTTCGATGCCGGTCGTACCACGCCAGCAACAGCGCCGGGCGCGTGGTGACCGCATCCTCTTGATCGGACGAAGGAGTTTTGTTTCGCCTGATGGCGGCGCCTGATAGACTCATGCGGATATGGTTACAAAGCCTTACAAGATGAACAAGCCCGGTCGATCCAGCGCAAAGCCGTTGTCCGTGCTGCTGAGCGACGTCTTCTCCGACGCCTATGCCAAGCAGGGATTTGCGGCGCGCGAACTCGTCACGCGCTGGGTCGAGATCATCGGTCCTGAATTATCGGCGCATTGCGAACCGCTGAAGATGCAGTGGCCGCGGCCGGTGGACGGCCAGCCGCAGGAGCCGGCCACGCTGGTGCTGCGGGTCGAAGGCCCGATGGCGCTGGAGATCCAGCACGCTTCCGACGTGATCCTCCAGCGCGTCAACCGCTTCTTCGGCTGGAGCGCGGTCGGACGCCTGGCGCTGCGGCAAGGTCCGCTTTCGCGCCGCGAGCGGCCACGGCCGTCACCGCCCCCCGACCCGCGCGAGGTCGAGCAGATCGCGCAGACCTTGACCTCGGTCGAGGACGACGCCTTGCGGGCGGCATTGGCGCGGCTGGGCGCCACAATCAAGCGAAATTGACGCTTTCCGCGACCCCGGCCGCCATTGCCACGTCGGTGGTTTCAAGCTAGCGAAGGCCAGTTTTCGCAGTCAAAGTCCTTTCGGGAGCCGATCTTGATCATCACGCGTCGTGCCTTTACCGCCGCCCTGTCGCTGACCGGACTTGCCGCTCTCGCAGGATTGTCGCCCTTTCGCCTGATCACCGACGCGCTGGCCGACGGCGCCGCCGACGTCGCCAAGCCGCAGTCCCTGCCCGACATGGCGCTCGGGCCAAAGGATGCGAGCGTCACCATCACCGAATACGCCTCGATGACCTGCCCGCATTGCGCGGCCTTCAATGAGACCGTGTTCCCGAAGATCAAGGCCGCCTATATCGACACCAACAAGATCCGCTACGTGTTCCGCGAATTCCCGCTCGACATCAAGGCGGCGGCGGGTTCGATGCTGTCGCGCTGCATCGCCAAGGACGACGCCGCCAAGTACTTCGCGGTCACCGATCTCCTGTTCCGCCAGCAGAGTGACTGGGTGCTGAAGAACACCACCGAGACCCTGACCCGGATCGGCAAGCAGGCCGGGCTGAGCCAGCAGCAGGTCGAAACCTGCCTCAAGGATCAGGCCCTGCTCGACAAGATCGTGGCCGACCAGAAATACGCGTCCGACGTTCTGAAGGTGAACTCGACGCCGACGTTCTTCGTGAACGGCGAGGTGATCAAGGGCGAAACCTCGTTTGAGGAGTTCGACAAGCGGATCAAGGCACTGCTCAAGAGTTAGGCTGCCGGCTGGAGCCTTATCGGTTCCGGATTCAGCGAAACGCGGCTAATGATGTTTTTGCTGCCGCACCGATGCGCCAATCCGGGAGCCGATCTTGATCATCACGCGTCGCACCGTAACCGCCGCTCTGTCGTTGACCGGTCTGGCCGCTCTCACCAGTCGCTCCCGGTTTGATCCGATTTCCGCCGCCTTGGCCAATGGCACGGCCGAGGACGTCGCCGAGCCAGTGTCGTTGCCGCAGATGGCGCTTGGACCTGTCGATGCGGCGGTCACCGTCACCGAATTCGCATCGATCACCTGTCCGCATTGCGCGGCGTTTAACGAAAACACCTTCCCGAAGATCAAGGCCGCCTATGTCGACACCGGAAAGATCCGGTATGTGTTCCGCGAGTTCCCGCTCGATCCCGTTGCCGCCGCTTCAAGCGTGTTGTCGCGCTGCATCGCCGACGGCGATGCTGAAAAGTACTTCGCCGTCACGGACGTGATGTTCAGACAGGATTGGTCGAGGTTCACGAAGCCTCGCGATACACTTATTCAGGTCGGCAAGCAGTCCGGGTTGGACGAAGACCAGGTCAGGGACTGCCTGAAGAACGAGACCGTGTTCAACAAGATCGTCGCGGACCGGATCTACGCCAATGCCAAGCTCGGCATCAATTCGACACCCACGTTCCTCATCAATGAAGACAGGGTCGTCGGTAATGCCCCGTTTGAGGAATTTGACAGGCGGATCAAGGCGCTGCTCAAGGGTTGAGCAATTCAACCGGAACTCGAAAGGCTCGCGATTTGCGAGAAATCTTGGGATAAGTGGCTCGTAATGCGCACTTAATTCCCTTGGGAAAAGCGGCGGCGGCGGTTGCCCTTGGGCCCCCGTCTCGCCATTGTCCCTCCTTCAAGAGGCGCTATAAGCGACTCACCCCCAACAACGACATTGCCTTCTATGGTATTGTCCGGGCAGGGAGATTCGCGCCCTGCCAACAGAGAATCTGTGCCTATGAAGCTGACCCGTCTCCGCCTTCACGGTTTCAAGTCGTTCGTCGAGCCAACCGACTTCATGATCGAGCCGGGTCTCACCGGCGTCGTCGGTCCGAACGGCTGCGGCAAATCCAACCTCGTGGAAGCGCTGCGCTGGGCCATGGGCGAGACGTCGCATAAGTCGCTGCGCGCGGCCGACATGGACGCGGTGATTTTCGCCGGCTCCGGCAATCGTCCGGCGCGCAACCACGCCGAAGTGGTGATGACGATCGACAATTCGGAGCGCACAGCGCCCGCGGCGGTCAACGATAGCCAGGTTCTGGAGATTTCCCGCCGCATCGAACGCGAGGCCGGGTCGGTCTACCGGATCAACGGTCGCGACGTGCGCGCCCGCGACGTGCAGCTTCTGTTTGCCGACGCCGCCACCGGTGCGCGATCGCCGGCCCTCGTCCACCAGGGCAAGATCGGCGAGATCATTCAGGCCAAACCCGAACAGCGCCGCCGCGTGCTCGAAGACGCCGCCGGCGTCGCCGGCCTTCACGCCCGACGCCACGAGGCCGAGTTGCGGCTGAAGGCGGCCGAAACCAACCTCACCCGCGTCGAGGACGTGATCGGGCAACTGTCGGGCCAGATCGACGGGTTGAAGAAGCAGGCCCGCCAGGCCATCCGTTTCCGCGAAGTCGCCGCCAAGGTCCGCAAGGCGGAGGCGTTGCTGTTTCACCTGCGCTGGATCGAAGCGCAGGCCGGCGTGTCCGACACCACGCAGGTCCATGACCTCGCCGTCCGCGAGATGGCGGAACGGACCCGTGAGCAGGCCGAAGCCGCCCGCATCCAGGCGATCCGCGCCTCCGAACTCCCTGCCCTGCGCGAGGCCGAGGCCAGAGCCGCCGCCGGGCTGCAACGCCTGACCAACGCGCGGGAGACGCTTGATCGCGAGGAAGCCCGCGCCCAGGAGCGCGTGGCCGAACTCGACCGCCGCCTGACGCAATTTTCCGCCGACAGCTCCCGCGAACAGCAGCAAATCGCCGACGCCGATGCGGCCCTTCAGCGGCTCGACACCGAAGACTCGGAGCTCAAGGAAGAAATCAAGTTTCGCGTCGAGAAGCGCAGCGGCGTTGACGAACGCGTCTCCGAGGCGGAAGCCACCCTTGCCTCGGCCGAGCGGCTGTTCACTGAGCTGACCACCACGCTCGCCGACCTCACCGCCAAGCGCAACCAGCTCGAAGGCAATGTGCGCACCCACCGCGACCGGCTGGCGAAGCTCGATTCCGACATCGCCAATGTCGAACGCGATGAGCAAAGCCTTGCGCAGGAAACGAGCGGACTCGGCGACCTCGCCATGCTCGCCGCGGCGGTGGAAGAGAGCCAGGAGAACCGGGCCAATGCCGAAAGCGCTTCGCAAGCGGCCGAAGCGGCGCACGCGGCGGCCCGTGCCAGGCTCGAAGCTTCCCGCGCACCGCTGAACGAGGCCGACAAGCGCGTGCAGCGGCTTGAGACCGAAGCGCGCACGATTTCGAAGCTCGTCAACAGCGAGACCAAGAACCTGTGGCCGCCGATCATCGACGGCATCACGGTCGCCAAGGGTTATGAAAAAGCGATCGGCGCCGTGCTTGGCGACGATCTCGATGCACCGGTCGATCCGTCCGCGCCGATGCGCTGGACCTTCGCCGAGGCGCTGGGAAGCGATCCCTCTTTGCCCGACGGCGTCGAGGCGCTCGCCGCCCATGTTCAGGCGCCGATCGAACTGAAGCGGCGCCTTGCCCAGATTGGCGTGGTGACGCGCGAACGCGGCGCCGAGCTGGTTTCGCAGCTCAGGACCGGCCAGCGGCTGGTGTCGCTGGAAGGCGACGTCTGGCGCTGGGACGGGTTTGTCGCAGCAGCCCACGCGCCGACCGGCGCGGCACGCCGGCTCGCCGAGCGTGCGCGTCTCGTCGATATTGAGAACGAGCTCGAGCAGGCCCGCATCGATGCGAGCGCCAAGCGGCAGGCGCTGGAATCGGCCGAGACCGAGTTGAAGGCGGCGGCGTCAGCTGAATCTTCCGCACGCGACGCGGCACGCGCGACCCAGCGCGAAGCAGATAGCGCGCGCGAGCGTCATGCCGCAGCGGAACGCGAGATCAACCGTCACACCGCGCGCAAGTCCGCGCTGACCGAGGCGCGTAACCGCATCGCCGCCGACCGCAGCGAAGCGCAAGCCGCCCATGACGGCGCGACCACGGCGCTGGCGGAACTCCCCTCGAGCGAGCCCACCGAAAACAGGCTCGCGGAAGTCAAGGCCGGCATCGATGGCTGCCGCCGCATCGCCGCCCAGGTGCGCGCCGAAGCCCAGGCGCTGGCGCGCGAGGCCGAGCTGGCCGACCGCAGGCTTCAGGCCATCACTGCCGAACGCAATGAATGGCAAAGCCGCAAGACCAGCGCCGCATCGCAGCTCGAAACCATCGAAGCCCGCGTCAACGAGGTCAGGGCCGAGCGCGCCGAGCTCGATAACGCGCCGGCGGTCTTTGCGGAAAAGCGCCGTGCGCTGATCAGCGAAATCGAGGCGGCGGAGGGCGGCCGGCGCGCCGCCGCCGACACGCTGGCGGCTGCCGAGAACGTCATGGCCGAAACCGACCGCGCCGCCAAGGCGTCGCTCGAAGCGTTGTCGAGTGCCCGCGAGGCGACCGGCCGCGCCGAAGAACGGATGGATGGCGCCAGACGCCGGCTGACCGACATCGAGCGTGAGATTCACGACATGCTCGAGGTCGAGCCGCAGGCGGTCGCAGGGCTTGCCGAAATCGAGCCGGGCGCCGAATTGCCGCCTTTGCCCGAGATCGAGGAAAACCTCGAAAAGCTGCGCCGCGATCGCGAACGTCTCGGCGCGGTCAACCTGCGTGCCGAGGAAGAACTCCGCGAAGTCGAGGCCCAGCACACCTCGCTGACCACCGAGCGCGACGATCTCGTCGAAGCCATCAAGCGCTTGCGTCAGGGCATCCAGAGCCTCAACCGCGAGGCGCGCGAACGCCTGCTCGCTTCATTCGAAACCGTCAACGCCCACTTCAAGCGCCTGTTCGTCGAACTGTTCGGCGGCGGCGAGGCCGCGCTGCATCTGATCGAGAGCGAAGATCCGCTCGAAGCCGGGCTTGAGATCATCGCCAAGCCGCCCGGCAAGAAGCCGCAGACGCTTTCGCTGCTGTCGGGCGGCGAGCAGGCGCTGACGGCGCTGGCGCTGATCTTCGCGGTCTTCCTCACCAATCCGTCGCCGATCTGCGTGCTGGACGAAGTCGACGCGCCGCTCGACGACCACAATGTCGAGCGTTTCTGCAATCTCCTGAATGAAATGACCTCGACCACAGAGACGCGCTTCATCATCATCACTCACAATCCGATCACCATGGCGCGGATGAACCGCCTGTTCGGCGTCACCATGGCGGAGCGCGGCGTGTCGCAACTTGTTTCGGTCGCGCTCGATGAGGCCGTGAAGATTCTCGACCAGAACGTGGCGTGATCGCACCCGCGCTCCCCGCCGCTCTCCGCGCCGCGCTTGACGCGAAGCTTGAAAGCCTGGCGCGCGACGACATCGCCGCGCGCGCGGCGCAGATTTCCAAAACCTACCGTGACGGCGGCAGCTCGCGCGCCATCGCCTCGGCTGCCGATGCACTGGCCTATGCGCTGGTGCGCATGCCCGCGACCTATGCCGCGGTCACGGCCTGCCTGAACGCGCTTGCCGAGGTGCGTCCCGGATTCGCACCCGACAGCCTGCTCGACGTCGGCGCGGGTCCTGGCACGGCAAGCTGGGCGGCAGCAGAGAACTTTGCCTCGCTCAAGAACTTCATGCTGCTCGATATCAACGCGGCCTTGCAGAAGCTGGCGCTCGATCTCGGCCGCGAACATTCACGCCTCGGCGCCATGACCTGCCGCCGCGACACTAGCGCGCTCGACGAAGTCGAGCCCGCCGATCTCGTGATCGCGAGTTACCTGATCGGCGAGGTCGGCGAGGCTGAACGGCGCACGCTTGCCGAACATCTATGGACCAAAACGCGAGACGCGCTGCTCGTGGTCGAGCCCGGTACGCCGGCCGGCTATGCGCGGATCATCGCGCTTCGCAGCGACCTGATCGCAAATGGCGCCAACGTTGCGGCGCCCTGCCCGCATGATCAGCCGTGCCCGCTTCTGACGCCGGACTGGTGCCACTTCGCGCAACGGCTGCCCCGGCTGCGCGCGCATATTCAGCTCAAGGGTGCCGAGCTTCCGTTCGAGGACGAAAAGTTCAGCTACGTGGTGCTGACGCGACAGCCGCCGGCGAAGCGCTTCGCCCGGGTGCTGGCGCCGCCCGCGGTCGGCAAGGTCGAGGTCGCCGCCAAACTGTGCACGGTCGACGGCGTGGAGATTGCGAAGGTACCGCGACGCGACAAGGCGGCTTATGCAAAGGCGCGCCGCTGGCGCTGGGGCGATGCGCTCTCCGATTGAAGTTGAACCCTCATGGTGAGGAGGCGCTCTTGCGCCGTCTCGAACCATGAGGCCGCCAGCGCTTTGAACGAATTGGGCCTTGCGGCCGACCAACCAGATACCCACCTCGGGGCGGCCCATTCGGGCCCGGTCGTTTGCGCGTGATCTTTCCGGGTCATGCTCTAGACTGGCTTCATTCGCTATTGCATCGGGAGTTGATTTCCATGTCCGGCTGGATCGTCCTCGGCGTCATTGTCGTTCTCGTCCTGTTTGCCTTCGGGGCCTATAACCGGCTGGTCGCGCTCAGCCAGCGCGTCAACCAGGCCTTCGCCGACATCGACGTGCAACTCAAGCAGCGTCACGACCTGATCCCGAACCTGGTCGAGACGGTGAAGGGATATGCGGCGCACGAGCGCGGCACGCTCGACGACGTCATCAAGGCGCGCAACTCGGCGATGTCGGCACAGGGGCCGGCACAGGTGTCGGCGGCCGAAAACCAGCTCTCCGGCGCGCTCGGCCGGTTGATCGCGCTGTCGGAGGCCTATCCGGACCTCAAGGCCAACGCCAACTTCCAGCAGCTGGCCAGCGAATTGTCGGATCTCG
>Ga0265342_10004213_pt1 | contig 11416 bp, 8 predicted proteins | sample 4CB327metaG_FD_203125 | JGI IMG/M metagenome (GOLD analysis project Ga0265342, IMG submission 203125) | Rhizosphere microbial communities from Carex aquatilis grown in University of Washington, Seatle, WA, United States - 4-CB3-27 metaG | ecosystem: Host-associated > Plants > Roots > Rhizosphere...
TAGTGCCCCGGACATCGCCTGAGCTCTTGACGAAGTAGGCGTAGCATCGCCCATGCTCCGTCGATCCCCCGGACCTCAGGACCGATTCATCCTTATCGTACGCGGCCCCCGGATAGACGGGAACGCCCAGCTCCGCCTCGGTCGGCGCCTTCCCGAAGACCCGATCCGTTTCGGCCTTTTGCGCCTTGGCCTGCGCATCGACTTGATCGGCCTTTTCCTTCATCTCTTTGCCGTAGGCTTCCTGCGCCTGCCGATCCGCCTTGTAGGCCTCTTCGTCCTTGGCGCTCGGGGCCAGCAGCGCCGCCGCCTTCTTCTGGTTGAACATCCGCACCGACAGCTTGATCTCCGTCTCCTGACGGTAGCGCTCCGGCTCCTCGTCGGAGAGGCTCTTGTCGACGATCGTCAGCGTGAAGGAGTAGGGGTCCTCGTCCGCGCTCTTATAGGCCCAGGTAAAGGACGCCGACCGGGCCCAGCCCTCGTCGGCGGAGAGCTTGGGCCGCTTGGCGAAGCCCGCGCGGACCTGGTCGGAGCCCTCGTCCATGAAGCTCGGGTCGTAGTACTCCACACCCGATCCGATCGTCGTCTCCTGCCCCGGCGAAAGCTCGCCTGAGTCGCCGCCGCCCTCCTGGCCGATGACCGTCCCGAGCTTACCCGCGTAGAACCGCGCGACCTGGTCCGCCGAGTCGGGGCTGGACCAGAGCCTCTCGGCCATAAAGGAGAGTCCGGGCGCCTTCCCCCCGGCCAGCTCGGCCTCGCTCGGCTCCTGCCGCGCCGACACCAGCTTGGCGCCGGGATAGACCGGCACCTGGCCGACCTTCTTCGGGACCTGGCCCAAGGCCGAGAGCGCGGTGACGGAAAGGACGACGAACGCGATGATGGCTTTCTTCATAGGGCACAGTAAGGCCGGATAACCTCGCCGTCAAGGCGAGCGGTCGCTCCTACGCGGCTTTCCCCAGCCCCGCCATGGGGTGATCCTAGGCCAAGCGCCCTCTCTCGCATAGATAATAATGCCACAGGTAGTACGCGGCCAAGGACCGGTACGGCTTCCAGCGCTCCGAGATCCGCTCGATATCGTCCCTCGCGTTTCCGGGATGCAATTCGATGGCGGCGCTCATCACGGCGATGTCGCCGAGAGGGAAAATGTCCTTGGCCTGAAGGCAGAACATCGAGTAGATATCCGCAGTCCATCGCCCTATGCCCTTTACCGCGATCAGCTGTTCCCTGGTCAGGCTCAAGTCCTGCCGCCCGAGCTCGCTGAACAACAGCCGTTTTCCGACGACCGCCTCGGAGAGAGCGCGCAGGTAGCTCGCCTTCTGGCGGCTTATCTGACAGAGCCGCATCTCCTCGTCGGAGAGCTCGAGGATCGCCGCGGGGGAAAAACTCGGCATGTATGATCTCAGCTTGGCGAAATGCGCCTTCGCGGAATCGATACTGACTTGCTGCTCGAGGATGATGTGGCAGAGCGCGACGAAGCCCGGCCTTCGATGCCAATTCGGCGGATCACCATAGAGGTCGGCAATCCGGGAGAATAGCTTGTCCCTGCGCTTCAGCGCGACGATGTCGCGAGCGTTGACTATGGGTTCGGCCGTCATATCCGTAGCCAGGATAGCATGGATCGGGTCGGCCGCATCGAGCTCTTCTCGGGCCACGAGACCCGGACGGCGCCCTTCGGGCGCTCCCCCGCGGGCACTCGGAAGTCTTACTTGGTGAAGGAACCGATCTCGACGAGGTTCCCCTCGGGATCGGCGACGTAGCAGGTCCTCTGGCCCCAGGGCTCGGTGCTAGGCTCGAGGACCGGCACGGCTCCCGCCGCAACGACCCGGGCAAAAGCCTCGTCCACTGCCGCGTAGCTCTCTACGCTGAGCGCAATCTCGTAGTGGCCCACTGTCCCCTCGGCGTAACCGAAACGCCGGCCCGTCATGTTCTCGAAGTCGGACCTGCGGTAGAGGAGGAAAAGCGTGCCGTCCTTCTCGAGGTACACGTTGGTCGCGTCCTCGGCCTCCTTGATCGCGAAGCCCAGGACGTCCCGATAGAAGCGGACCATGGTCGGCATGTCCTTCACGAAGATCCCGAAGCCGTCGAGTTTCATAGCTACTCCCTACTCCCAGACCCGCGCGATCGTCTCCTCGATGCGGGCGACAATTGCTTGACCGTAATAGATACCGTGATACCATCTTACCATATTCAATTTGATGGAGTAAAAAATGCCCTTGACGGACGACACGATAATCCAATCGCTTAAGACTTGTCCGAAACGAATACTACGGTTCCAGAATAAGGAGCTTTGCGAGAGCGATAGATATAAAAGGCAGGATATTGAGCTTGTCTCCGAGGATGGCAAGGAGCGATTCCATGTCTTTATTCGGAAAAGTCTCGAGTTAGCCGACGATTTCAGCATTGGGCTTCAGCATATAGCGATCGAGGATTCAGAGCGGACTGTCATCTTCCGCTGCAACGGTCGATACTGTCCGCCCGACAGCGCGGATGCAGTTACTCCGCATCATTCTGAGTTTCATATCCATTCCGGGAAAGCCGAAAATATCGCAGCAGGCTTGAAGGCGGAAGCCGGGGCAGTTATTACTCATTCATATGCATCCTTCGATGGAGCTCTCGCATATTTCATGAGAACATGCAATATTAATGGGGCCGATCGCTATTTCCACGATCTGCCATCACCTCTGCCTCCCGGTCAGAGCAGTTTATTCGAGGATGGAGATGAGAACTGATGTCTTAGACCGCCTGCGGCGGCAATTCAACGACCGAGTAGCCATTCACGAGCGCCGGCCCGGGGTCTTTCAGGTGATACTCCCCATGTTCCACCCCGACGGCGACCTGTACGAGCTATTCCTCGAGGATAAAGACCAGGACCATTGTTCCATAACCGATCTCGGGCTTACGCTCATGCGCTTGTCGTATGCATACGATCTTGATACCGATACCAAGAAAGTGATTTTCAATAAAATACTGTCAGAGGGTGGCGCACGGGAGGACAAGGGAGCGATTGTCCTCGACTCTGAACTGGATTCTTTATACGCTTCGATCCTTCAATATATTAAGATCGTCACTCAGGTCTCCACGATGCAGCTGTATCGGCGCGAGGTCGTGCGCAGTCTGTTCTATGAGAATCTAGAGGATTACATCGCGACGGATCTTGCAAGGTTCTCGGTCACGAGGAATATTACACCGATCGAGAGCCGCCCCGAACTCGAGGTCGACTATGTCTTCGAGGCAACGCGTCCGCTTTTCGTCTTCGGTATCAAGGACGGAGCGAAGGCGCGGCTGGCCACGATAGCCTGCCTCGAGTTCGAGCGGCAGGCGATACCCTTCCGCAGCGTCGCCGTGCACGACAACTTCGAGGGCCTTACCGGCACTGACCGCAGCCTTATAACAAATTCGATGGATAAACAATTCACCGATCTCGAGGATTTCAAGTCGAGAGCGATCCCCTACTTTGAGCGCGAGATAGCTTGATCGTCGCTGGATACTCCAGACGGAGACGCGGAGACGTCTCTATTCCTCCGCGCGAGCTATCACTCCCACACCCGTGCAATCGTCTCCTCGATGCGCTGCTTCATGAGCTCGATGAGCTTCTCGTTCGAGCGCACCAGCTCCCGCTCAGCCTCGATGCGGGCGACGATCTCTTTTTGGACGGAGAGCGGGGGGAGGGGGATTTCAAGACTAGAAAAAACCGTCTTTGAAATTTCTTTGAATGTACCACCGCTGGCTAGTTCATTCATTCGCTGAGATAGGCACTTAATCATATAGGCAATAAAGTCTATAGAAGTCTTATGTGGAGCTAATACGGTTGTATTCTTAAATCCTTGATTTGTAGAAATAGGTATTCGAGCGATCCCTACTCTTCCAATCGTCGCACGAGTCGAGCAAAGAATAGTATTTATAGCAAGTAGTTTTGCAGCAGAATTGGCCAATCCGCTTCTAGATATCGTTCTCCGAGTACACTTAATTTCAGAAATAAAGTCATCGGCTGGCAGATCAACAAGAGTAGCCCAAGCGACATCACCATTCCAGTATTTTTCAACAGAAGAGTCCGGTGTACCACCACTCTCAATCGAGAAAAGGGCTTTATCCCCCAGCTTCACCACCGGCCACTCTGGATCGATCGCGAAGGAGGGCCGCCAGTTGTCCACCACTGCGCGAGCCCCGTCGATGACCGCCTGGTAGCGGCCGATTTCCGCGATGATTTCTTCCTGGACGGAGAGGGGCGGGAGGGGGATCGAGAGTTTTTCAAAGGAAGATTTTGATATTTCTTTAAAAGTGCCACCGCTGGCCAGCGCATTCATTTGAGGACCAAGATGCTTGACCATATAAGCAACGAAATCCACTGATGTTTTTGTGGAATCTTTAATCTTGATATTCTTGAAGCCTTGGTTGGTTGCAATGGGAATGCGAGCTATTCCAACCCTACCAATTGTTGCTCGCGTTGAACATAGGATAGAGCCTGAAGGAAGAAGTTTTGCTGCTGAATCTGCCAATCCCTTTTTTGAAATGGTTCGCTTCGTCTTCGTGATATTTGTGATGTAATCTCCTGCTGGAAGATCTACGAGAGTCGCCCATGAGATACCACCATCCCAATAGGACTCATTACCGGAATCGGGGGTTCCTCCACTCTCGATAGTAAAAAGGCTCTTCTCCCCCAGCCTCACCATCGGCCACTTCTGCTTCCCGCGTTTTTCCTGGGGCCGGTAGCGCTCCATAGAGAGGCTGTGGTCGCCCTCGGCGAGAACTACCTCCCGGGGCACGGCGAGGTGGTCGATGCTCGTCTTCTCGAAGAGGCGGCCGTGGAGGTCCGCGGGCACCGCTCCTTGCGCGAGCTTGTCGTGCGCCGAGAGGAGGAGCTCGAGGGCGGCGGGGAGATCGCCCACGCCATTGGCGCGGCGCTGGGCGCCTAAGTCGAAGCCGTCGGCCTCGACCTTAGCGAAGAGGATGGGGCCGCCTAAGGCCGCCACCTTGCGGTCCATGAAGAGAATGCTCGTCTTTACGCCGGAGTAGGGATTGAAGAGCCCGGCGGGGAGGCTCGCCACCGCCCAGAGGTAGCCGTCCAGGAGGAGCTTGCGCAGGCTCGCGTAGGCGCCGGCCGACTGGAAGATGATGCCCTCGGGCACGATGACCGCGGCCCGGCCCTCAGGCCTGAGGTGCTCCATGAAGTAGTCGACGAAGAGGACTTCGGAGCGGTTGGCCTTCACGCCGAACTTCTTGTGCGGCCTGATGCCGCCCTTGGGCGTCATGAAGGGAGGGTTCGCCAAAATCACATCGGCCTTGTCGGCCCAGCGCGATTCATCGCTCAGAGTGTCGTACTCGTGCACGGCGGGCTGGGGGAACTGGTGGAGATACATGTTGACGCGCGAGAGCCTGACCATATCGGGGCTGATGTCGTAGCCCTCGATGCTCTTGTGGAGCTTCTCGAGCTTGGCGGGGGTCATCCGGCCGGCGGCCGCCCTCATGTGCTTGTAGGCCGAGATGAGGAAGCCCCCGGTGCCGCAGGCGGGATCGAGCACCCTCTCCCCTACTCGGGGCCTGACAACCTCGACCATGAAATCGATGATGTGCCGCGGCGTGCGGAACTGTCCCGCGTCGCCCTGGCTCGACATGATGGACAGAAGGTACTCGTAGGCGTCCCCGAGGTCCTCGCTGTGCTCGTATGCGAAGCCGGAGATCTCCTTGGCGAAGAGATTGAAGGTCTCGGGATCGCGGTAGGGGAGGAAGGCGTTCTTGAAGATCTCGCGGAAGAGCTCCGGCACCGCCTCGTTCTTGTTCACCGCCTCGATGCCCTCGGAGTAGAGTTTGATGCGATCCACCCCGGAGAGGCGCTTGTCCGTGATGCGGTCCCAGGAGTAGTCGGCGAACTTCCTCGCGAAGAACTGGGGCTTGCCGCCCAGCTCCATCGACTCGCGGTCCATGTCGTTCATGAACTTGTACATGAGGGCCAGGGTGATCTGCTCGACCTGGGCCTGGGGCGAGGGGAGCTTCCCCACCAGGACGTCGCGGCAGGCGTCGATGCGCCTGCGGGTTTCGGAGTTCAGCATGGGGTGTCTTTCGCTTTCATCCTTCGCCGAGGATTATTCTTGCTTTACAAGTCCTTCCATGCGACGTCCTCTTCGGGGCTGTCCCAAAGCTTCAGGAGCGAGGTCTCCGCGGCCTGATCGACGAACGAGCGCTCATCGCCCTGCTTCAAGAAGAGGATGAAATCCAAGACTTCCTGAACCTTGGCCGGAGGCAGGTCGCTAGCCTCCCGAATCAACAGCTCGTTGATACTCATGGAACCTCCTCTTCGGCTTTTCGCCGGACCTGCTGCCTTGTCCCATTGTATCCCATGAACAAGGCCTTGTCCCCACCCCGCAGACAGCTATCAGGCTCCGAAGCGCTCGAGATCCACCTCGGCCTTGATGTCGCGGACTATCTCGCGCCAGCGGGGGAGGCGGCGCAGACGCTCGGTGCCGAGGGAGGTCGTGTTGAGCTCGGGTAGCCTCCCCGAGTCGATGATGTTCCGGATGCGCTTCTCGCCGACGTAGGACTTGAAGAAGAAGCGGAGATCCTCGAGCTCCTCGGGAGCGGGAGCGTGCTTGCGCGCGAAGGACTCGAAGGCCTCGTCGAGGAGCTTATCCTTCCAGGAGAGCCGAATAGAGCGGCCGAAGAGCCGCGAGAAGAGATCGGAGAGGCTCTCCTCGTCCCGCCGCTCCACGATGGAGCGGATGTAGTCCATCGCGGCCTCGCGCTCAGGTGCCCCCTCCGCAATCTCGCCGCCGGAGAGGCCGACCCGCCCCCGATGGAGTATGCGCTCGTCGATGTAGCGGAGCACCGCCTCCCAGTCGTCGACCTCGGCGGCGCGGGAGATATCGGTGTCGCGGCGGACCTCGTCCCCGAACTGCTGGAAGAACATGCGGTCGATCCTCATGCCCTCGAGGCCGATCTCGATGTAGGTCGCGGCGGCGAGGGCATCGCGCGAGGGGTCGTCGGCCCCCCTCGCCCTGGGCCGCGGGTCGCCTCCCTCGCTATCCGCGCCCCCGCTGACGGGTACGGGGAGGACGGCCTCGTAGTCGTATTCGGTCTCGAAGAACTCGTAGTTCGCGAAGAAGTCGAAGAAGCGGAAGGTCTTCTTCGCCTCCGATTTCTCCCGCCGGGTAAGCGGATCGGTCCAGGCGAAGCGGTGCTTCCTCGTGCCCCGGCCCTTCATCTGAATGAACTCCGAGGGGCTGAAGACGGGGCGCATGAGGGCCACGTTGAGGATGTCCTCGCAGTCGTAGCCCGTGGTCATCATGGCGACGGTGACGCAGACGCGGGTCTTGGAGGACTCGTAGTCGGGCAGGAAGCCGGTCTTGCCGCCGAGCTTGTTCTCCGAGAAGGCGACGGCCATGTCCCCGGCGCCCTTGACCTGGCTCGTCACCTGGGCGGCGAAGTCGGAGCGATACTTGCCCGGGAAGCGCCGATGGGCCTCCTCGTTGAGGAGGTTGGCCATCCGCGCGGCGTGGGACTGGCTCACGCAGAACGCGAGGCTCTTCCCGATCTCACCCGACAGGGGATCGCGCAGCGCATGGTCCATGAAGGTACGCGCAAAGGCGCGGTTGGTCTCGTCGGAGAAATAGCCGCGCTCGAAGTCCCGCTTGCCGAAGTTCTCCTCGACTTCATTGCCTTCTTCGTCGGTGGCCGCGAAAACGAGCCCTTGCTCGGAGAGGAGCCTGGTGGTCTTTTCGGTTCGGCAATCGATAACCGTCGGGTTGACGAGGTAGCCCTCGCGGACTCCGTCGAGGAGGCTGTAGCGGAAGGTGGGCGAGCCAGACTCACAGCCGAAGATGCGGTAGGTGTCGAGCCAGGCGCGCTTTTCCAGCTCGAGCTCCATGGGAATCTTCTCGCCCCGGGCCCAGACGCCGCGCAGGAGGTCGCGCGGGGTAGCCGTGAGGCCGAGCTTGAAGCCCCGGAAGTACTCGAACACGGCGCGGGCGGTGCCGGAGATGGAGCGGTGCGCCTCGTCGGAGATGACGAGTCCGAAGTCTGCGGGGCTGAACTCCTCGCGGTAGCGCTCCTGCGCGAGGAAGGATTGGACTGTGCTGACTACGATTTCGGCTTTGCGCCAGTCGTTGCGCTTCTCCTTGTAGATGACCGAGCGGGCGTCCTTGGCGAGAGTCTCCTTGAAGGCTTTCTGCGCCTGGGTTTCCAGCTCGATCCGGTCGACGAGGAAGAGCACGCGATTGACGGCGCCGGTCTTGAGGAAGAGCTTGATGATGGCCGCGCAGGTCTTGGTCTTGCCGGTGCCGGTGGCCATCTCTAGAAGGAAGCGGGTCTTGCCCTCCCGGGCGGCGCCTTGCACAGCCTCGACCGCCGCGACCTGGTAGGGCCTGAGGAAGCAGAGCTTGTTGACGGCGATGAATTCGGGGCGCTCCTCCTCGCGCTTCCACCCGCCCCGCTCGTCGTAGTCGTGCAGCTGGCTGCGGGCGAGGTAGTCGGCGGGGACCGGAGCTGCCGCCATCGAGGCCCTCGAGGACACCGGATCGACGAGCGCCATAGCTCTCGCTCCGCGCCCTCCCGAGGAAGGCGCGCTCGAGGGCCTAGCCGCGAGGGCCTCGAGGACCTGGGGCGAGTGGAAGGCGATTACTGCCTGGGGATTCCCCTCGAAGAGGTCCCAGAAGTAATGCTTCGTCCCGTTGGAGAGGTAGACGAAGCGGATGTTCTGGCCCCTGGCGTAGTCCGATGCCTGCTTCTTCGCCGAAAGCGGCTCGATGCCCGAGGCTTTGGCCTCGAGGACAGCCAGGGGAAAGCCCCGAGAGTCGAAGAGGAGATAATCGGCGTATCCCTTCTTGGGATTGCCCTCCTCGTCCTCGAGCTCAGTGTCGCACTCGACGTGGACATTGGCGGCGAGCCCATCGCCGTCGAGGAGGCGCCAGCCCGCGTCTATGAGTCTCTGGTTGATCAGGAGCCGCGCCTGAGCCTCTTTCGCCATTTCGCTCTCTATTTTTGCATGAGATGAGATCTTAGCCCCGAGTGTAGCACCGGCCTCGCCGACCGCACAATCAAAGGCGCGGATGCGGGCCAAGATCGGGAGTCCCTCCTCGCAGTCGAGAGCCGCTATTCGATTCCTCGTACCGCGACAGCAATCTTTGCTAGCAACTTTGTGTATCGTAGAATATTGTCAAATCGATTCGCGTATCGTATTATAGAATCTACGATACACAAACAGGAGGCGCCATGAAGTCGCCTTATATACCCGAGTCGTTACCGATAAATGAATTAGATCATAAACGTCTCCTCCCGCTGGTCGGCGACGCTCGCGGCGCCTTGGCGACCTACAGCGGGCTTCTCGAAGGACTCGCTAATTCGAGGGTGCTTCTTGCGCCGCTCATGAGCGAGGAAGCGGTCGTATCTTCCAAGATCGAGGGGACCCAGGCGACGCAGTACGAACTGTTCCAGTACGAAGCGGGCATGGAGCAGAGCGAGGAGAAAGGCCGCGACATCCAGGAAATACAGAATTACAGGACGGCATTGATGGACGGAGAGAGCGCGCTAGGGAAATACCCCTTCTCGCTTCACCTCGTTCGGGGCCTCCACGAGACGCTCATGGATTCGGTTCGCGGGGAGGATAAGAGTCCCGGAGAATTCCGCAAAAACCAGAATTGGATCGGCAAGCCGGGTTGCGCGATCGAAGAAGCCTCCTTCGTACCGCCTTCACCACTCGTCCTCGCCGACTGTCTACGCTCTTGGGAATCGTACGCGCAATCCGATGATATCGATCCGGTCCTCCAGGCGGCGATCGTCCACGCCCAGTTCGAGCTCATCCATCCCTTTAAAGACGGGAACGGGAGGATAGGCCGCGTCATCATCACACTCTTTCTCCGTTATAAAGGACTACTGCCCGGGCCGCAGTTCTACCTGAGCCGCTACCTCGAGCGGAACAGGGAGGAGTACAGCGCGAGACTCTCGGCGATCTCCGAAGCAGGGGACTGGGACGGATGGCTCGATTTCTTCTTGCGCGCCGTCAGATCGCAATCCGACGAGAATGCGTCGAAGATACGGCTCATCCTCGAGCTCTACGAGAGAACGAAGAAGCGCATAATCGAGGAGACACGCTCGCGGTACGCGATCACTGTCCTCGACGCGATCTTCCGGCAGCCGGTCTTCACCGCGAGCATGCTCGTCTCGGGACAGGGAATCGAGAAGCCGACCGTCGCGCAGCTCGTGCGGAAGATGAAGGCCGCGGGCATGCTCACGGAGATACGCGAGACCCGCGGCCAGCGCCCCGCCGTGCTCTGCTTCCCCGAACTCTTGAAGATAACCGAAACCTAATCGCCAGTGCGGGGGTAGGGCGGGATCGCCGGCGCCGCTGTCGGCATGTAGCGGCGCGGGCTCGAAGAGACCGCGCCGGGACGCCTGTGCAGGCGGCGCCGGAAGCCCGCCCGAGGGGGAGTAGCGTAATCGCCCGCCCCGCTGCACCGACCCTCCGCCGCCCGCGGAACGACCGCAAGCCAGAATCGGAATCGCCATCTGGGCGGGGTGTCGGTGGAGAGTGGGCCGAGCGACTCCGCAGCCCGTCTGGCCACCAAGCCGTAGCCGCGCCAAGTATAGAGCGGCTCTCGGGCCGAAGGCCCGATGGATCCGGAGCGCGTCCCACTCTCAGCCGACAGGACCCCATACCAAGGCGATTTCAGTTTCGGCAGGCGGCCGTCCCCGCGCGGGCGGCGCAGGCTACGGCCGTACTCCCCCCTTTTGACGATCCCCTCGCTTCCGGGCTATGATTGCCCACCTTCTCCGATACAAGAGGTTAGCACCATGGCAGACAAGATCACCCCCCGCAGCGCCGACTACTCGCAGTGGTACATCGATATCGTCCTGGGCGCCAAGCTCGCGGACTACAGCCCGGTCAAGGGCTGCATGGTGATAAGGCCGCGGGGCTACGCGATCTGGGAGCGCATCCAGGCCGAGATGGACAGGCGCTTCAAGGAGACGGGGCACCAGAACTGCTACTTCCCCATGCTCATTCCGATGAGCTTTCTGAAACGGGAGGCGGAGCACGTCGAGGGCTTCGCGCCGGAGCTCGCGGTAGTCACCATAGGCGGCGGGGAGGAGCTCGAGGAGCCCCTCGTCATTAGGCCGACCTCCGAGACGATCATCTGGTCGAAGTACAAGGACTGGATCCATTCCTACCGCGACCTTCCGCTCTTGTACAACCAGTGGTGCTCGGTGCTGCGCTGGGAAAAGCGCACGAGGCTGTTTTTACGCACCGCGGAGTTCCTCTGGCAGGAAGGGCACACGGCCCACGAGACCGAGAAGGAAGCGGTCGAAGAGACGATGAAGATGCTCGGGGTGTACAAGGAAGTCGTGGAGCGCCACCTCTGCCTGCCGGTGATAGCCGGACGCAAGAGCGACGCGGAGAAATTCGCCGGTGCCGTGGCGACCTACTGCATCGAGG
>Ga0265342_10004215_pt1 | contig 11415 bp, 7 predicted proteins | sample 4CB327metaG_FD_203125 | JGI IMG/M metagenome (GOLD analysis project Ga0265342, IMG submission 203125) | Rhizosphere microbial communities from Carex aquatilis grown in University of Washington, Seatle, WA, United States - 4-CB3-27 metaG | ecosystem: Host-associated > Plants > Roots > Rhizosphere...
CTTCGAGGGCCGACAGCACCCCTGCACGGGCATGGGGAGGGATCACGGTCATGACTGCGACGAAGAGCTTCCTGCTGGATTCGTCAACCTGGGCCGCGAGCTGCAGCCCCTTCTCTGTCGGCGTGATGCGCCGCGCACGACCGTCCTCACGACATCGTTCCTGGGTGAGGTGCCGAGCCGTCTCCATCCTGGCGCACAGGCGTGCCACGTTGCTCTTGTCGATTCCAAGCGTCTTGCCGAGTTCCTGTTGCGTTGGCTTGTATCCCCTCTGCGAAGACTCCAGGAGAATCAGCAAGGTGTGGGCCTGAGAGATGGGCAGGCGCCCACCCCAAGGCGTGCGGTCGCTTGATAGCAGACCAAGGCCCCGCACGAACGCCTGAACGGCTGCGCGCAGTTCCTTGCCATCGTCCTCGGTCGCCGTTCGGCCACTTCGTGGGTCCTGTTGCGCTTGGCGCGCGGACAGGATGGCGTCGGCGGACGGCGACTTCATGATGATGATGTTATTCGTTTTAGTTGCGTACGCAACCTTATTCGAAGAGATTCAGACTTTTCAGTCCTAATTTGCATATATTCTTGGCGAGAGGCTCACCACCGCCGTCACGAGCTGCGAAGCTACGTTTCGAAGCTGCACTCACACGGCCCATGTCTTTGCGTACCTACGCATCGCTCAAAGGCATCGCTGCCCTTCGGCGTAAGGCTCGCTATCGGCCCGCCGGGCTTGGCTTTGGCCGGACGGGTTTCGCACCCGCTGGATGACTTCTCGGAAATTCATGAATTTGCCGCATGTATTCATTCCTTCCCGACCAGCATTGCCTGGTCGCACCGGTCGCGGTAGCGTGAGCGCCCAGCGTGTCGCGGCTCGCGTGCGCGATTTGCGTGCGCGGCCCGCGTCCCGCGGAGCGCCCCACGCCTTCCACCTCCCGCGTACCCCACACGAACACGCTACCGCCCTCGCTCACGCGCCCCGCGAGCCGCTAGGAGCCTGTTGCGCATAGACGGACCGAGCGTGGCGGAGCGCAGCCGGGCCGGATGCAAGGAGCAGCGAAGCGCCGAATACTGGCGGTATTCAAGCGAGCGGCGACGCCGCAGACGGCCCGGCTCCGCCCGCTACGCGACGCCTGGAGGCTATGCGCAACAGGCTCCTAGCCGCGTGCCGGCCCTTCGAGCGACACGCAATTACCCGACAAGGTCTAGCTACCGGGATGACGGTGGTGATGGCAGTGGCACCGGCCTTGCCCGCTCGCGCTTGCCTTCTAGCTTGGCAGGCGGTCGCGGAATCGACCCGTGAATCTCACGAAAAGGTTAGGAAAGAGGCGCTTCATCCACCACACCATGCGGGTCTCTGAGGAGACGAGGACTTCGAGCTTTTTCCTGCGTATGCCGTCGAGGATTGCAGCCGCGACCTTCTCGGGGCTGTCACCCTTCTGGGAAAGATAACGCCGCATCTTCTCGGCCTTGGCAGGATCGTAGATCCTTGAACGGCTGAGCATATCCGTGGCGACCGGGCCGGGGTGTACGCAGCCTACGTGCACGTTCGAGCCGCATAGCTCGGTGTAAAGGGCTTCGGTGAAGCCCTTCAGGCCAGATTTCGCCGCACAGTACAGCGTCTTGTTTGGAAAGCCGCTGAGCCCCGCGGCGCTGCTCACGTTCATCACCGCTGCCTCACCCGCCTTGAGCAGGGCGGGAAGGAGCGCGTGCGTGACATGCACAGCAGCCTTCAGATTGGTGTCGAGCACCCAGTCGATATCCGCGGCAGGACACAATGCCAACGGTGACTCTACCGACACGGCGGCATTGTTGATGAGAACGTGAATGGCACCGATTTTGCCGACGAGCGTTTCGGATTCCCGGTAGATGGCCACCGTATCGCGCAGGTCGATTTGCAACGTCTCTACCGCTTCGGGATGACTGCAAAGTCTGGCGGTTTCGGCCAATCCGGTTTCGTCGATGTCCCACAGCACGACGCGCGCTCCTGCGGAGCAAAGCTGTAGGGCGACAGCTCGGCCTATGCCGTTGGCAGCGCCAGTAATGATGGCGGTTTTGTGACGGAATTCCATTGCCTTGAGGTCTGAGCATACCCTTGCACAGTGGGCTCCCAGTCGTCGAGAACGACAGTGCGATCAGAGCGACAACGCATCGAGCCATGCGCACCATGGGCTGCCCGTGATGGATGCTTGCACCCATGGTCGCGAGGGGTGAACATCGCCGAAGAACTTGAGGATCCCATGAGCGTCCCCCACGTGCAGATGCGTTCTACGTCGTTGCTGAGAATCCCCCCCTTGGCCATGGCAATTTTCGTTGTCGGGTGCGGGGGGCGAAGCGCGCTGCTAGAGGCCACCCGAGAAAGCAGCACGGGCGGCAATCGGGTCTTGCCAAGCGGCTCGGGCGGCCAAGGTGGCATCGGCGGCCTAGGTGGCACCAGCGATTCGAATCGTGCAGACGCGTCTCCTCCTGCGGATGCGTCTGCCGCACGGGACCTGGTGGTCCTTCCTGGCCAGGACGCCGTCACCCAGGACCTCCGCGACGCGCGCGTGGACAGCGGAGCCGACGGCAGCCCGGATCTAGCGCCGGATAGGGCTGCCGACCAGCCCGACCGAATGCCCGATCGGATACCCGATGGGATGCCCGATGCAATGTCGGAGATGCGACCCGACATGCGCCCCAATGACCCATCCGATGGCCATCCGGACGCGGCGGACAGGAGTCCAGAGCTAGCGTGGGACGGCCCAAGGGAGAGTAGCGAAATTGGCTTGGATTTCCGGGAGGCAGGAGCGCCCGATGCCAGAGGTCCCGGACTCTGGGTCTTGGCGGGAACGCTGGCTGGGCCGGGCGCGCTCGACGGAGTCGGGTCCGCAGCCCAGTTGTACTTTCCCTCCGGCGCGGTGACCGACGGGACGGGAAATCTTTTCGTTGCAGACGCCGCCAACAATACCATCCGGAAAATCGTTATCGCCACGGGCGAGGTTAGCACCCTTGCGGGCTCCCTCGGAGTCACGGGCAGCGACGATGGCATCGGGACGAGCGCGCGCTTCTTCTCACCGCAGGGGCTGGCCAGCGATGGAGCCGGAAATCTCTATGTGGCCGATTCGGTCAACAGCACCATTCGAAAACTGGTCATCGCCACAGGCGAGGTCACGACCATCGCCGGTGCCGCGAATGTCTCGGCCTACCAGGATGGCCGCGGTGCGGCGGCGCGTTTCGAGTTTCCGCTTTCCTTGGCTTGCGACGGTACCGGAGCTCTGTTCGTTTCCGACTATGACGGCACGATTCGCAAAGTCGTCCTCTCTACGGGAGATGTCACCACGGTGGCGGGCAGTGCCGTCACGACCGGGAGCCAGGACGGAACCGGCGCAGGGGCTCTCTTTGCGAGACCGCAGGGCATCGCATGGGACAGTGCGGGCAATCTGTACGTAGCGGACAGGGAAAATCACACCATTCGAAAGATCGTCGTCAACACCGGCGCGGTCACCACCCTCGCGGGCAGCGCGGGAGTCGAGGGCATCGATGATGGCGTGGGCTCCGCCGCGCGGTTTTCCTACCCGCACGGTTTGGCGGTTGACGGCAACGGCAATCTCTTGGTTGCCGATTACGGCAGTAATCGAATTCGAAATATCGTTCTTGCCACGGGCGCGGTGACCACGTTGGCCGGAGATGGAGGATACAGTGGCAGCGACGATGGTCCGGGAGACCTCGCCGAGTTCGATGGCCCGGATTCCTTGGCCTGCGACGGCGCAGGGAACCTTTTCGTTACCGATTCCTCCAACCACACGGTTCGCAAAGTCGCGCTTGCAACGAAAGCCGTAACCACCCTGGTCGGCCTCGGCAGCAGCGCAGGCAGCGACGATGGCATCGGCGCTGTCGCGCGATTCGACTATCCGACAGGTTTGGCTAGTGATGGCGCTGGTAACCTTTTCGTCGCCGACTCGCTCAATCAGACGATTCGCAAGGTCGCGGTTGCCACCGGCGCGGTGAGCACGCTCGCCGGGCTTGCCAATCTTGGCGGAAGTGACGACGGTAGCGGGGCAGATGCCCGTTTCAACTTCCCCACTGCTCTCGCGTACGACGGAGCGGGTGCCCTGTTCGTTGCCGATCAGGCCAACCATCTCATTCGCAAGGTCGTTCTCGCGACCGCGGTCGTCACGACGGTGGCAGGGGTGGCTGGAGTCGCGGGCAGTGACGATGGCGTCGGCCCGAGCGCTCATTTCTATAGCCCGGCCGCGGTTGCGACGGACGGCGCCGGCAACCTCTTTGTCGCGGACAAGGTTGCGAATGTCATTCGCAAAATCGCGCTCTCGAGCGGGACCGTCACGACTCTGGCCGGCGTCGCAGGAAGCGCGGGCAGCGCCGACGGTCCTGGAACTACCGCCCGATTCAACGGTCCTGCCGGGCTGGCCTGGGACGGCGCGGGCAACCTGTTCGTGGCTGATACCAGCAACTACACCATTCGAATGATCGCCCTTGCAACGGCAACTGTGACCACGTTGGCCGGCACCGCTGGCGCCTCGGGTGGTGATAACGGCATCGGGGCGACGGCGCGATTTCTCACGCCCACTGCCCTGACCATGGACGGCGCTGGCGACTTGCTGGTGGCCGATACGGAGGACAACACGGTTCGCAAAGTGAACGTCACAACTGGGCTGGTGACCACGTTGGTTGGCCACGACGGACGCTGGGAAACCGTGCCCGGACCGTTACCAGCTTACATCGCGGCCCCTGCCGGCTTGGCGGTCTTGCCCTCGGGAGCACTCGCCATCACCGACATGGAGGAGAACTCCGTTCTGATCGCCCAGTTTTGACCCCGGCTGCCAGTTTCCCCCTCGGCGTCGTTCGGGCCGATTCCCCACATATCGTTGAAGCTCTCAATCACGTCTTGGACGCCTTGGGTGTCATTCTCTCGCCAAGTACTTGCCCGACGTACGAGGCGGACGAAGCATCGATGAGCGCCGCCGTGTAGCGCTCGATGGCCTCCAGGACTCGAGTGTCGACATGCTCCTGCGTATCGCCGGCCATCTTGAGGTTCTTGGCCGACACTACGAGCGAATGATCGCCGCCTGCGACCACCATCAGTGTGCTAGGTGCGATCATTCGCCCGCGCACCTCCTCGAGGAGGTCGAGTGGGCACAGGGGATCTCGACTGCCCTGCACGAACAGAACGGGCGGGCGGAGCGCCAGCAGCACCTCGTCCCGCAGCGCCCCGGTGGTGCCGGACTTGAGCGGGTACCCGAGGCAGATCACGCCCGCGACCTGTTCCTCGAGCGCAACATGGCACCCGATTCGCCCGCCCATCGACTTGCCGATCAGAAACAGCGGCCCACGCGCGCGACCTCGGAGCTGTGAGAGCGCATCGCGGTGCGCGGCGATCAGTCCGGAAAGGCGGTCCGGTGAGCGGCGACCCAGCTGCATGTACGCATAGTCGAACGCGGTCACGTCGCCGATCGACTCGAGTCGCGTGCGCCATGCGAGCATCCAGGCCGACGACGAGGGTGCCCCCCGCACCGGGAGCGAAGAGGAAGGTGGGCCGGGTCGGCATGGCGAGGTCACCTCATTGTGACCCACGTCTAGCCTGGCGACCAGAGAGCGGATTCTTGTACCTGTGGCGAGTGCGAACGGAGGTTCTGCACGACTTGACGCGACGAGAATAAGTCTTGACACAAACCCAAAAAAGAGGTTATGAGGTGCCCGTTCATTTTATTGCCTACTACACCTGCCTACTACACCTGCCTACTAATCGAAAACTTCAGACTATGGAATTTCCACTCTATCTGCTCGTGCTCCTGGTATGGGCCAACCGATGGTTTGTGGGGCTGTATTTGAAGGTGGTTCGCCGGCGCCAATTTCAGGAAACCGACGAGAATTTCGAGCCAACCGTGACCATCGTCACGCCGATGTTCAACGAGGGACGAGGCATTTTCGATTCGATTGCCAGCATGTTGGCGCTCGACTACCCCGCGCACAAGCTGTCGATCATTGTCGTGGATGACCGCTCGACGGATGACAGTTATACGTGGGCTCGCCTTGCGGCCGACCAGAATCCGCAGCGAGTCACGGTGATGCGCAATGCTGTGAACATGGGCAAGCGCAAGAGCATCGCCCGTGCGGTGCGGTCGACGGACGCGGAGATCATCGTGTCCATCGACTCGGACGTTGTCGTAGACCCGAGCGCCATCCGGGCCTTGGTCCGACAGTTTACCAGCCCGCGCATTGCGGCCGTGGGCGGCCGGGTCTTCGTGTCCAATCCCAACGATAGCTGGCTGACCAAGATGCAGGTCATCAAGTACTTCCTCGGGTACGAGTACCTCAAGAGCCTCGAACGGGCGTTCCACTCTGTGATGTGTCTATCGGGCTGTTTGACCGCCTACCGTCGCACGGTGCTGCTAGAGCTGGAGACTGTTCTCGAGAACCGCAACCTGTTTGGCGTCCCGATCAAGTACGGCGAAGACAGGTTCCTCACGCGGCAGATCGTCAAGGCGGGTTACGAAACCTATTGCACCATGGACGCGTTCTGCTGGACATTCGCCCCCACGACCTATTCCAAGTACTTCGCCCAACAGCTACGCTGGAGGCGTTCGAATCTCGTGGATATCATGGGAGGGGTCACGCATGCTGCGCGTCTGCATCCAGTCGTAGGCTTGCACTATATGTGCTCGGGGGCCTTGCTCATCGCCTATCCAATCGCGGTCGCCCAGAAACTGATGGCAGGCACCTTCTGGGACTTGGCAGCCTTTCACTTGCTCGTGCTGGCGGTGTTTGGAGCACTCTACGCCGTGCACGCACGCCGTCTGCCGCGCAATATGCGCGTCCATCCCTTGCACTTTCTCTCCATGGCCGTGGTCATGCCCGTGACCTACATCGTCTGTACCACCTTGGCCATGTTCACGTTGGACTCGAGCAGTTGGGAAACCCGTGGTCACGTGGCACAGTCCTTCGCGTTTGCTCCAGGTGCGACAACCCCTGCCAGGATCGTACAGGCCGCTCCTCGTGGTCACCATGAGGCAGAGCTAGCCGAGAGCGCGCTGACAGCGGTGGGCTCCGCCGAGCCCGCGCAGACTGAGGTTGCAGTGTGAGCGCCGAATCCAGTCCCTACAGCTCACCGTCTGCCCGCCCTGCCCCACTCGATGCGACCGATCGCACACCGGATCGTCCGCGACGACCGCTGACCCTGGTCTTGAACAAGCTCATCGTCAGTCTCTATCGAACGGTCGGGTTCGTGGTGCTGACGCTGATCCTTCTAGGATTGGTATCCTTCCTATTCACAAAGATATTCTTCCTGGTCAACAGGAGCTGGATCGCTCCAACGCTTCTTTCGCCTACCGACGAGCGGGTGGTGCGCTTGAACTCCGAGATCGTCCAGCAGTCCACCCTACGCGACAAGTTGCTCGTCGAACGGGCAGCGCTGGGGGTGAACCTCAGGGATGCCGAGCGACGTGCGGGCACAGGCATGGCTCTGACCGAATCGCTAACTCGCGCTGCCCAGAACGAAGCAAAGGCCCGTCACGGCGAGAGACTACGATTGCTTCAGCTGTCGAACGATCTCGACGAGGTCAAGAATCAGGTTGCAGAGGCCACGCACCAGTTCTCGGATACTTCGCGCCACTCGCTGGACGAGCAGTACCAAGCCGGTCTGGCCACCCGCGACCGGTACCTCTCGGGGGGACTGCAACTTGGGCAACTGGCTCAAACGAATCTGGCGCTCGCCGAAAAGGCTTCGGACCTGACGGCTCGCCGTCAGCAGATGAAGCGCGAGGCTGAGGCCTTGGTGTCGGCCGTCCGTTCCTCCGCGCCGGACCACGCGCCGTTGAATGTCGATTCATTGCGGTTGCGCCAGGACTTCATGCGCGGCGCCCTGGAAGTTGCCAGGGCACAGGACGAGGTCAAGGCCTTCACCGACGCGCAAGCGTCCATGGATCGCTCGATCACCCGCTACGACGAGCTTCTCAAGGTACTGTCCGAGGCTCCACTGCTGAAGGCACTGAACGGAAGGATCACCCTTGCCTTCGTCCCCTATGAGAATCTGACCAATGCTCACACCGGCTCTGCGGTGTTCGCCTGCCGCGTGGGCATGTTCGGCTGCCGGAGGGTTGGCCAAGTCAGACAGATACTGTCCGGAGAAGTCAGTGTTCATTCGCCCGTCGAGTCCAAGAACGAGCGCGGCTTGATGCTCGAGTTGGCCATCGAGGAGGGCGGGCACGCCGTCCAAGAGCAAGTTTTGTTCCTGAATCATGCGCCGTTGTTGTTCTAGATATCACCTGCGAGGCGTTCTCTCGTGGTGTGCCTTCGCACTCGCCGCGCCCGCGGCCATGGCCGAGACCGACGAGTCGCCACAGCCTGGGGTGGCCTCGTACTGCGACTACTTCCTGGGAGCCACCACCTCGTCGACCTCGCAACAGCTCTATCCCCGCGTGTTTGTCTCGGGTGGCCTTCTCACGGGAGCCGAAAGCTTCGACGTCACGGGCTCTTCCGGCAGCGGGTCTGGAACCCTGTGGCGCTTGCAGGCGGGTTTCAGCTACGGTCTGGCCGACCTTACCGAAGGGTTGGCCCTTCGCGACCGCGCGCGCGCCGAATGCGCGCTGTACCGGCAGCAAAGTGACTTGTTTGCGTTTCTAGCCCGCTACGACGAGCCAGACTCGGTCCCAGGGGCCTTGGCCAAAATCGAGGTCCTGCAGGCTGCGTTGCCCATCGCAGAGCGCATCTTGAACGAGATGCGCGCGCTGCAACTGCGCCAACAGGCGACCGTCGAAGAGGTGAATGCGACAAGTCTGCGCGTGAATGCGCTGAGGTCTGAACTAGGCTCGAGTCGGGCGCGCGTTGCGGCCTCTGCCCGCAAGCACCGAGTGCCGCTACGGCCCGTGGTCGAAATGATGCAGTCCTATCGGGCCGCTGCGGAGCAGGTGGCACTGAAGGAATCCCGGGTACGATTGAGTCGGCGCTACGACCTCTTCCTGCGTGCCGGCTACGATCGCCTCTTCGGTGTGCGCGACGGCATCCCTCTTGCCACTACCTTGACCTTCACCTTTAGCCCCGGGTCACTTGCCCAACCCAGGGCGGAAGAACAGGCGCAGCGGGGCCGGAGTGGCTGGAACGCGGCCGGGGTAGAAGGCATCCACGACCGCGTGGCGATCCTGCTATCGCGCTTGCGTGCAGCCATGGAAGTTCAGTCCCAGCGGGCGAGCGAGACCAGCGTACTCTTGGCCGACCTTGAAGCCCGCTACAAGGCGGTGGAAGGGGTACAAGGCGACTCGGTACGGGCCTACCGCGACTATCTGTGGTTTGATCTGATTCGCCTCAGGGCCGAGGACGCTTACTTACGCGCGCAGGTTAGCGAGCTCGGGGCCCTGCTTCCGCCTGACGGCGACGCCACTGCGCTGCCCTGAGGTCGCGCGGTTGCAAATCAGGCACGCCCTCGATCCAAGCAGCTAGACCGCGCTGATCTTTGATACTCGGGGGAAGGTTGCCGACCACCACGGCGCCGGCGCCGAGCCACGATGGCGGTGGCTCCGCAACATCGACAGCCCAGTAGGTATTGCGAGCCCCCGAGGGGGGGCCGTAGCACTTGCTTCCCCCGCTCTGCAAGCGCACGTTGCCCGTCAGATCCTGGAACAAGTTCTCGAACGGGGCATCGCGATGGTGGTCGAGATCCAGGTTCGCACCGTGCACGGGACCCGCCACGACGTTGCCTACGGCCCGATGCGTGATGGTGAATTCGTGAATGAAATCGACCTCGAAGCTGAGATCGGTCACGAGCACGTCCGAGCACGCCGATAGCGCCACGCCGTGATGGGCGCGATCCCCATGCGGGTCGGCCGGCCGGGCCGAGGTGAACCTAAGCCCGGTGATGGTCAACCTCTTGGAACGACGTCCAACAAACACGCCCGAGTCGCAGTTGTGGATGGTCACGTCGCGAATCCACGAATCCACCACATTGCGGCTGAGCTCCAAGGCGTTGAGACCCCGCTCGCGGTGATGGCCGAGGTACGGGGTGGTGGGGAACTCGATGGCCAGGTGCTCAATGCCAACTTCACGGAGCACTGGCATGTGCCATAGGGTCGGCTCCCATTCCAGCCGGACATCCGTAGGCAATGGCTGCGAGAGGACCAGAACGTCGGCTTCGACGGACGCAACCTCAACGGTCCAGTCGAAAGTGCGAGATACGCAACTGGACGCAGCGGATTCCTGGCGCGCGGGATCGCCTAGCAAATGCTGTTCGAGCGTGCGTTGCCGGTCCTCGTTCAGGCGCAGGAACACTAAGTCGCCGGCACGGATCGAGCTCGCATCCGCGATGTGCAGGCGGCGGTCGCCCCGGTGCGCAGACACCGTGACCGCACTCAGACGACGTTCGGCTCCCTGAGGTTGGACCTCGATAAGGCCACCGCTCCAAGACAACTCATTCGAGGCAGGAAGCTCGGATAGTCCCTTGAGGTCGGCCAGACTGGAGCGAAACAGGAGCGTCGTGCCTCGCGCCCCCGAGCCTTCGCCGCGCAAGATTTGCCCGCTTCGCGAAAGCTCCAACGATCCTTCAATTCGGTAGCGTCCGCGTGGTACCAGGATGACCCCGGCTGCCGCCTCGGCGAGCGCGCGCCGGAACGCAGCAGTGTCGTCGGTCAGGCCGTCGCCGCGGGCGCCGTAGTCCCGCACGCTCGACGATGGTGCAGGGCTCGGCAAGGCCGCGTCGCCCGCGTGGTAGCCAGCCCACGAAAAATCCGGCAGCGGACCACCTGGCCGAAAAGCCTGACCGTTGGCGCCCCACAGGGCCGAGCTATGGGGCACCGATAGCGCTGCGGGCAGTGCAGCGATGAACAGGATACCCATTGGGTAGTTCACCATGCCAGACATACCACACGACAAGCGCCACCGGACCAGGTAGCGTCGGCGACGTCAGCCACTGGACCTAGGAGACGTTCCGCGATACTGATGCACCACCCACTTTCGGTCGAGGCTTCAACATGACTACCAGGTACGCTTTCGCATGGCTCGCTCTCGCGGCTCCAATGCTTCTCCTTGGATGCAAACACGACAGCGACCAGCCAGATTCGGGGACGTCGGTCAAGCCGGCGCCGGATACTGGAGAGCCTGCGCAGGACTCCGGTACGTCGGCGCTGGATTCCGGTTCGCCGGCGCTGGACGCCGGTAGTGCATCGGCGCTGGACGCCGGCACCGCCGACGTGAACGCACCTGACTCGACTGTGGTCTCGTGCATCCGTGGCTCGGACGAGCTCATCGCGGATTTCACGGACGACAACGACTTGAACCCGGCCGATGGTCGCGCGGGCGGATTCGACGTCTACGGCGACAGCAAAGGCAGCTTCGAGCCAGCCAAGGTCGAGAACGAGGCGTACCCCATCGACATGAACAACGGCAGCCAGTGCTCTGGCCCGGGCGCCTTCCACACGAAAGCCACTGGATTTAGCGACTGGGGCA
>Ga0265342_10004217_pt1 | contig 11410 bp, 8 predicted proteins | sample 4CB327metaG_FD_203125 | JGI IMG/M metagenome (GOLD analysis project Ga0265342, IMG submission 203125) | Rhizosphere microbial communities from Carex aquatilis grown in University of Washington, Seatle, WA, United States - 4-CB3-27 metaG | ecosystem: Host-associated > Plants > Roots > Rhizosphere...
CGTCGTAACCCTAGAACGCAAACCGCTGACCCTCGCGGAGCGGAGCTATCTGCCGCAGGTTGCGGCCGGCCTGTGGATCACGATCAAGCACCTGGTGAGCCCGAACCAGACCCTCCAGTATCCCGAGGAGAGGCCGGCCATTCCCCCGGGCTATCGCGGCGTGCCGACCCTCGTCAAGGATCCCAACGGGCGCGAGAAATGCGTCTCGTGCCAGCTGTGCGAATTCGTATGCCCGCCGAAGGCGATCCGCATCGTCCCGGGCGCGATTCCCGAATCGGCTGAAAACGCCAGCGTGGAGAAGGCCCCGCAGTCGTTCGACATCGACATGCTCCGGTGCATCTACTGCGGCCTTTGCCAGGAGGTTTGCCCGGAGGAGGCGATCTTTCTCCAGAATCAGTACTCGAGCTCGGGCTACAGCCGCGCGGAGATGGTCAACGGCAAGGAGCGGCTATACGAGCTGGGCGGAACGCTGCCCGACGCGCACTTCAAGTGGGACAGGAAGAGGAAGGCCGCGGAGGAGGCGGCTGGCGGCCATGTTTGACACCCTGTTTGTATTCCTGTCGGTGTTCACGGTCGTTTGCGCCCTCGGCGCGATCCTGAACCGCAACACGATCGACGCGGCGATGTGCCTGCTTATGTGCCTGGCGGGTGTCGCGGGCCTCTTCGTCGCGCTTCACGCCTTCCTGCTGGCCTTCCTGCTCCTGCTCGTCTACGCGGGCGCGGTCGTGACCCTGTTCCTTTTCATCATCATGCTCATCGACGTTCGGGGCGCCACGGGCGCGCCGCGGCGGCGCATGGCGAACGTTGCAGGCGTTGCCGCGCTGGCCCTGGTCGCCGCGGGTCTGGCGAGCTTCGTCTCGCGCGGGCGCCCCGCCCTGCCGCCGCCCCCGGCCGGCGGGGCTGTCGGCGAATCGCTCAAGGCCTATGCCGAGCTGCTGTTCACCACCTACCTGCTCCCGGTCCAGCTGATCGGTTTCCTGCTTCTCGTCGCCATGCTCGGAGTGATCGCGCTGTCGCGCAAGCTGCCATGATTGCCGCCACCCTCAATGCGTACCTCGGGCTGAGCGCGGTCCTCTTTGCCATCGGCTTCCTGGGGGTCCTCCTGCGCCGCAACGCGCTTGTGATCTTCATGGGGCTTGAACTGATGCTCGTGGCGGCGACGCTTGCGCTCGTCGCATTCTCCCGGTTCAACGCGACGATGGACGGCGATGTCTTCGTGTTCTTCATCCTGACGGTGGCGGCCGCCGAGGTGGCCGTCGGGCTGGCGATTGTCGTCGCGCTGTTCCGCCGCAGCGGGACGATCCAGGTGAACGAGCTCGATTCACTGAAGAACTGACCGCGATGACCCCCGCACGTCTTGCATTCCTGCTCCTGGCGGCTCCGCTGGCATCGGCCGGAGCAACGGCCTGCTTCCTGCGCCGGCGGGGAAGGGCGGCCGCCGCCCTTTCGGTGGGCGTTGCCGCGCTGATCCTCGCGGGGGCCCTGTGGCTTGGGTTCTCGGGCGTGCGCTTCGAGGCCGACCGGGAATGGCTCAGCCTCGGCGGGCTCGTCGTCTCCTTCGGGTTCAAGTTCGACGACCTGGCGGCGCTCATGCTCGTCATCGTCGCCCTGGTCGGATTCTGCGTGCACGTCTTCTCGCTGGGCTACATGAGCGGGGACGCCGCCAAGGCGCGCTATTTCGCGGGGCTGTCGGTTTTCATGTTCTCGATGACGGGCATCGTCCTCGCCGACAATCTTTTCATGATGTTCATCTTCTGGGAGCTGGTCGGATTCAGCTCCTGGCTTTTGATCAATCACTGGCACGAGCGGCCCGCGGCCTGCGCGGCGGCGAAGAAGGCGTTCATCACAAACCGCGTCGGCGACTTTGGGTTCCTTCTCGGCATCCTGATGTGCTACTGGATTCGCGGCACGGTGAACCTGACCGATCTGGCCGTGCAGACCTCCTCCGGGTTCGCCAGCTACAGCCGGGCGATCCCGCTGCTTCTCTTCTGCGGCGCGATTGGAAAATCGGCGCAACTTCCCCTGCAGGTCTGGCTTCCGGACGCAATGGAGGGCCCGACCCCCGTCTCGGCGCTGATCCATGCGGCGACCATGGTGGCGGCCGGCATCTACATGCTTTGCCGCATCCAGGTGCTGATGGTCCCGCAGGCGCTCGATGTGATCGCCTGGGTCGGGACCGCCACCGCCCTCTATGGTGCCCTGTGCGCGGTGACGCAGCGCGACATCAAGAAGGTCCTCGCCTATTCCACGATCTCCCAGCTCGGCTACATGGTGGCCGCGTTCGGGCTCGGCTCGGTCGAGCATCGCCTGGAAAGCGGCGAGATCGTCCTTGTCGCAGCCGGAGTGGGCGCCGCGATGTTCCACCTGACGACCCACGCCTTCTTCAAGGCGCTGCTCTTCCTCGGCTCCGGATCCGTGATCCACGGGTGCAGTCACGAGCAGGACATCTTCAGGATGGGCGGGCTTGCGCGGCGGATGAGGTTCACCTTTGTGACATTCACGGTTGCTGTTGCGGCCATCGTGGGCCTGCCGTTCTTCGCCGGATTCTTCTCCAAGGAGGCCATCCTCGCCCTGGCCTTCTCCCGGAATCGGGCGATCTTCGCCGTCCTGGCGTTCACCGCGGGCCTGACGGCCTTTTACATGCTGCGGCTCTGGCGCCTGGCGTTCCTTGGAAGGCCGCGCAGCGATTCGGCGGAACACGCGCACGAGGGAGGATTCTCGATGAGGGCGCCGCTCGCGGTCCTCGCGGCGCTGGCCGCGGCCGGCGGCTTCACGACGCTGTACCCGCGCGCACTGGCCGGGATTGTGGACTGGGCGCTCGAGCCGGAGGGCGCGGCGCGGGTGGCCGTCCTTTCGACGAGCCTTGCCGTCCTCGTCGCCGGAGGCGCCCTGGCCCTGATTCTCTACAGTTCCGCAGCGATCGGGAGGGCGGGGGCGGCGGCGGCGGACAATTTCCTTCGCGACCCGCTCGAATCCGGTTTCCCGGTCATTTTTGGGGCGCTGGTCACGCTTCGCGATTCGTTCGACACGGCGTACGGGTACTACATCGAGAAAGTCCAGCAGCGTTTTGCGATGCTCCTGAACTTCGTCGACCTCCTCGGCATCGGGGGCCTGATGCGATCCCTGGCGGGTTTGGTCGGCTTGACGGGGCTCCAGGCGAGGGCCCTGCACGTCGGCCGCCTCAATGTTTATGTCTTCTGGTTTTTGGCCGGCGTGGCCGTCCTCTGGGCCTTTGCCGCCGGCATCCTCTGAGGCGCTTCAATGAGTTTCCCCATCGATCCCCTCCTGATTTCGATCGCGGCGCCCCTGGCGGTCGCCCTTGCGATCGCGCTCGGCCTGCCCAAGCGGTGGTCCGTGCTTCTGGCCTATGCGGGGTTCGGCGTTCCGCTCCTGTGCGCGCTGCACGTCCTGTGGCATTTTGGGAAGGTCCCGCGGGAGTCCGGCTATGCCTTTCTCCACGATTACTCCACGGGTCTCGGCAACCTTGGCATCGGGCTGACGCTCGGGGTCAACGGGATCGCGATGCCGCTTTTTGTGCTGGCCGGCCTTGTCGGATTCGCAGCCGGCCTATTTGCGATCCGTTCGGGCGCCGAGCGCCTGAAGATCTATCTGATGCTCCTGCTCGTCATGCAGGCGGGCCTGATGGGAATGTTCGCGAGCGTGAACGTCTTCTTCCTGTTCTTCTTCCATGAGCTCGCGCTGATACCGACTTTCATCATGGTCGGGATCTGGGGCGGACGCGACCGGACATACGCGGCGATGACGATGACGATCTATCTCACGCTGGGCGCGATGCTGTCGCTGGTTGGACTGGTCGCCATCTGTGTGAAGAGCGGGGCGCACACCTTCGACCTGATCGCCCTGCGCTCCGCGCTCGGCGCCCAGCCCCTTGGCGCGCTGACTCAGCGGCATCTCTTCGGCCTGCTTCTCTTCGGCTTTGGCATACTCGTTTCTCTCTGGCCGTTCCACTCGTGGGCGCCTTTGGGCTACGGCGCAGCACCCACTTCGGCGGCCATGCTCCACGCCGGCGTCCTCAAGAAGTTCGGCCTGTACGGCCTGATCCAGGTCGCCCTGCCCCTGCTCCCCGAGGGCGCCCCCGCCTGGAGCCATTCCCTGGCCGTCCTGGCGGTCTTCGGCAATGTCGTCGTGATCGGGCTCGTGACGATGGCCCAGAGGGACCTGAAGCAGATGATCGGCTTCAGTTCCGTCATGCACATGGGGTACGCCTTCCTGGGGCTGGCCGCCGGATCGGCGTTCGGGATCGGGGGCGTCGTCCTCCTCATGGTCGCCCACGGCCTGTCGGTGGCCCTCCTTTTCCTCCTGGCCACGTGCGTCCACCACCGGACGCAGACCTTCGCGATGGACGAAATGGGAGGGCTTGCGCGGAAGGCGCCTGTCCTCGCGGCCTTCTTCACCGCGGCCGTGTTCGCATCCATCGGTCTTCCAGGCTTCGCGAATTTCTGGGGCGAATTGGCGATTTTTGTGGCGCTTTGGCACTATTCCGCGGCCTTGACGGCCGTCGCCGTGACCGGGGTCGTCATCTCCGCAATCTACGGCCTGCGGGCGGCGGCGCGGGTGCTCTTCGGCGAGCCGACCGAGGCCTTCAGCCAGGTTGCGGCAAGGACTCCGGTCGGGGACTTGACGTGGGGCGAGCGGATCCCCGCCCTTGTCCTGCTCGTCGCGCTTCTTGCCATCGGTTTGTTTCCCCGCTCGATTGCGCGGCCGATCGATTCGGCTGTGAGCTCCCCGTCTGCGGCCGCCGCGTACGCCGGGCGGTAGAATTCCATGGACGTTTCGACTCTCCAACACCTCGCCGCCGGCAATGACTGGGGGGCCATCTGGCCCGAGCTGGCGCTCGGCTGCCTGGCGCTCGCATTGCTCGTCCTCGAGATCGCGCTGCCCCGCCGGGCGCACGGGCACATTCCCTCGATCGCAATCCTCGGCCAGCTCGCCGTCCTGTCCGCCCTTCTGCTCGGCTTTCACAGCGGCGATGCGGGGAGGGAGAGTTTCAACGGCCTGTTGCGGCATTCGGCCGCCGGCCAGGGGATGCGCATCTTCTTTGTCGTCTCGTCGATCCTGGTGTGTCTGCTTGCGCGTGTCAGCCTGGCGAAGCAGGCAATGCCGAGGGTCGAGTTCCACTCCATCGTCCTTGTGGTCGCCGCGGCGATGATGCTTCTCGCGCAGAGCAATCATTTCATAATGCTGTTCGTCGCGCTCGAGACCGTGACTGTCGGGTTCTATATCCTCGTCAGTTACGCCAGGGAAAGCGCGCAGGCTCTCGAGGCCGGGTTCAAGTACCTCGTCATGGGGGCGCTGAGCTCGGCTCTCCTGCTGTTCGGGATTGTCCTCCTCTACGGCGTCGCGGGCAATCCGGCGCTGCCGGGCCATGCCGTTTCCGGGTTCGGCTACGGTGAGATCGCCCGGTTCCTTGAGGCCAATCCGCACAATTTCATCGCGAGCATCGGGATCGTGCTGGTCCTGGCCGGGGTCGCCTTCAAGATCGGCGCGTTTCCGTTCCAAATCTGGATTCCGGACGTCTACCAGGGCGCGCCGACGCCGGTCACGGCCTTCCTCGCCGTCGCGTCGAAGGCGGCCGGCTTTGCCGTCCTGCTCGGGCTTTTCCACCGGGTGTTCTTCCCGTGCGCGTGGCTCGTCGTGCCGATCCTTTCGCTCATGGCGGCTGCGACGATCGTGTTCGGAAACCTCGCCGCCCTCACCCAGCACAACGTGAAGCGGCTGATCGGGCTTTCCGGCGTCTCGCACGCGGGCTTCCTGCTCCTCGGCGTCGTCGCCTCCGCCTCGTCGGCGCTGGCCGTCGGAGCGGTCTATTTCTACCTTTTTGCCTACCTGCTCGCCTCGTTCGCCGTGTTCGGTGTGATGACCCACCTCGCCGGGGCTGACGACTCGGACCAGGAGCTTGGGCACTATGCGGGCCTAGCGAAGGAAAATCCGTTTCTCGGCGCCGTGCTCGCGGTCGGGCTGGGCTCGCTTGCCGGAATCCCGCCGCTGGCGGGCTTCATGGGCAAGTTCCTCGTGTTTGTCGCTGCCTTCCAGGCCCACCTCTACTGGCTGCTCGCAATCGCGGTGGGCGGCGTGGTTGTCTCGATCTACTACTATTTCGGCTGGATTCGGGCTGCATTCTTCGATCCGGCGCGACCGGCCGGCGAACCCGCGAACAGGCCGGAACGCACCCCCGTCGGGGCGGCGGCAAGCATCGCCCTGGGCGCGCTCGCGCTCGGCTCCGTCGTCCTCGGGTTCTACCAGGGGCCGATCGGGCGCTGGCTGAGCTGGTAGGTTCTGGGCCGCAGTCAGCCCTTGGCTGAATGTCCGGTGTCAGTTCCAGTGGCCTTCGACCCAGGCGCGACCACCGGGGCGCACCTCCCAGCGGCCCTCAATCCAGCCGCCGCCCTCGTGCCAATGGGGATGGCGCCGCCACTCTCCGTGGACCCAGACCCAGCGGCCATTCCAGGCCCAGCGGCCGGGGATCCATGCGTATTCGCGCCCCGGGGCGCGGCCCCTCTGTTCGACGATGATGGCCGGCGGCGCGACGTTGACGATCATTTCAGCCGGAGGGGCGGGCCGCATGGCAACGACGGGTTCGGGAGCTGCGGGAACGACCCACTGTCCTTCCACCCAGATCCAACCCTCGCCCTGGCGATCCCAGCGGCCTGCGACCCAGGCATAGCCGGGCCGGCGGTCCCAGCGCCCCGGAACCCATGCCCAGCCGCTGCGGCGCGCGGCCCAGGACCAATGACCCTCAATCCAGACAAAATCCGGACCCGGTGCCGTGGGTCTTCGCTCGACCATCGGTCGCGGAGGGGTTTCCCGGACGATTATGTCGGCGCGCACCGGGAGGTTGAGATTGATTCCAATGCCGATGTCGGCGGCGGCGGCGAGGGCCGGAATGCCGGCGACGATTGCCGCGAATAGAAGTCTGTTTGGTTTCATGGGAAATTATGACGGGATTTTGCGGTCCTGAACAATGAGGTCGCCATCGGAGTGACGCGCGAACGGCGGGCGCGTCACATGACACGGCTCGATGAGGGACGGAACCGCCTGCTTGGACCCCGGATGGGGGATTTTGTTTCGCCGCGAGTCCGCGCCCCCCGGGGGCGGGGCTGGCCGCCGTTTTTTATTGCGCGCGCCAGCCGGTGCGTTGAGGTGGGCGCGCACCGACCATGAAAGTTACCGGACTCGCCCTGGTTCCGCCCCCCACCGCCGCCGACCTTCCCAAGGTGACGCCCGAGCTGCTGGCCTCGGTCCTGGCGCGCTATTCGCGGAGCAACGAGGGGCTCTCGGCGATACTGGAAAAGGTCGATGTCGCCAATCCCGACGCGTCGATCGACCGCATCCTGAAATTCGTCGATTACGGGCACGCCTCGATAGGCGGGCTTACGGGGGGGCTGGCCGTGGCGCTAGACGGGGTGTCGATGTGGCTGGCGTACAAGATATTCGCATACGCCCAGATGGCCGACGGCCAGGAGTCGAGCACGCGCTACATCGCGATGGATGCCTCCAACGTGTCGTCCGCCGCCGAGCTCGGGATCCCCGCCGACCTCGCGCCCCGCTGGAGCGCCATGCTGGCGGGGGCCTTCGCGGCCTACAACGGGGAGTATGCGAGGCTCGACGCCCTGGCGGCCGCCGAGCCGCACCGCGTCCGCTGTCCCGCGGAGGCGAAGCCGGCGGTCGCGGCGCGGCTTCGGAAGAACTACGCCCTGGATCGCGCCCGCTACCTGATTCCCTTCGCCACGCGGACAAATCTCGGCCTCGTGCAGAGTTCACGCATGTGGGCGCAGATGCTCAAGCAGCTCGATTCGCTTGCCCAGCCGGAGGCGAGGGAGGCCGCGGGGCTCATCCGCGGCGAGCTTCTCAAGCTGTCGCCGCGCCTCCTGCGGCACAGCTTTGCGGAGAAATCCTACCTGGAGCAGTCCCGGCAGGAGCTGGAGGCGAGCCTGGCGCTCGGCCGCGCCCGGCTGTCCTGCGAGGCTCTTCCCGACGAGGTCTGGGTCCGGGTCGACCGGTCGGCCGCGCCCTGGCTTCCGCCGGAGCAGGGTGTTGCCGAGGCGCTGCGCCACCGGTCCAACCGTTACGGGCAGCACGGCAGCGCCACCCGGCGAATGCGGGTCGCCTTTGCCTGGAACAACCTGGCGCTTGCCGAGCTTCGCGACCTGAACCGGCATCGGACCGGCAACCGGCACACGCCGCTCATCCAGGCGGGATTCTACCTGCCGCCCGAGATCGACCGGGCTCCGCGCGAGGCGCTGCTGGCCGGGCAGCTCGCCCTTACCCGCGAACTGATGGAACGCGGTTCGCCCGCCTACGTCTACTCGCTGCTCCTCGGCGCGCAGACGCCCTTCGAGCACAGCACGCATGCCGACAAGTTCATCTACGAGGCCGAGTTGCGCACCGGCATGGGCGCCCACTTCCGCTATGCCGAGCACCTGAGCGCGGCGCTGCGCGCGTTTTTCGAGCAGGTGCCCGAGGCTCGCGACTGGGTCGTCGAGGGCACGGCCGAGCCGGAGTAGGCCGGATTCCTCCGGTGCAGGCTAGCCCTTCGCCGCCCGAACCTTTTCCTTTTCGTTCTCCCGATCCTCCTCGATGCGCGCCCGCTCGTTTGAAATCTGCTTCTTGATCTTTTCGAAGTCCTCCGCCTTCTGCGAGGCAAGGGCCTTCTCGAGCTGCTCCTTGAGGAAGATTTCCCGCTCGGCAATTTTGCCCTGGTAGATCCTGTCAATTTCGGCCAGACGGGCCTTCTGCCCGGGGGTCAGGGCGCGGCCCGCCTGCGGATCGGATTTGGCGAGGCGCTCCATGGCAAGTTCGTAGGCGCTTTTCATCGGGGAGGGATTAACGCCGAATCTCGTGCCGAAAACAAGCGCAAGGGAGAGGATGGCGGACGGGGGCCACCACCACCCGACCTCGCGTCGCCAGCGGCCCGCATACCCCGCCAGGCACGCCGCGACCAGCGCGGCCATGGTCGCGGGACCGATCCAGCCCGCCCGGAAATGGGCCGCGAAATTCCCTCCCGGGATGCGCAGGCCGGCCGAGACAACCGTGGCGATCACCCTGAGAAGAACCGAGGCAGCCCCGTTGAGGAACCGGGATGCGCCTGGAAGGGCGGACGGCGCGGCCAGGACGCTTCCCCGCAGGATCGCGCCGGCAAGGCCCGCGCTCAGGGAGAGAAAGCCGGCGACGATGACGAGCATTGCCAGGGGAGCCAGGACAATGCCGACCGGCAAGCCCGCCGGTGCGAGCACCCCGAAGAACTGCACGCTGCTGATCGCCCCGACAAGCGATGCGGCGATTCCGACTCCGAGCGCCCCGAGAGCGTGGTGCTGCGCGGCGGCCCGAAGCCGCTGGCTCCGGCTCCGCAACGGCGGGGGCACGTGGCGGCAGGCGGGAAACCGCGCCTGCAGCCAGCCGGCCAGCGGGATGCCGAGCAGCACGATTGCGGCCATGACACCGTACGACATCTGGAAACTGGCGCCATAAAGGTCCATCGGGTTGCAAAGCAGGAATGGAAGCGCTGCCGCGGAAAGGGATGCCATGAGATTTGCCGGACGGCGCAGGAGGAGCCCGCCCTCAAAGACGCTGACCATGAGGAATGCCCGCACGGCGGAAGGGCTGGCCCCGGTCGTGTCGACATCCAGCCAAAGGACTGAAAGGACCACTGCCGCCGCCACCGGGCGCGGAAACCGAAGCAGCGCCAGCAGCGCGTGCAGGGCTACGGCAACGACTCCGATGTGCAGGCCGTTGATGGCGAAAAGGTGCATGGTCCCGCTGCGCAGAAAAGCCGACCTCTGGTCCGGGGTGAGATCCTGCTTCTGGCCCAGCATCATGGCCCTGTACACGCCCGACAACCCAGGGCGCGACTCGAAGCCGTCCGCGAGAATTCCTTTCATTTGCGCAGCCAGTGCGTCGCAGAATCGGCGGTAGGCGCTCTGCGGCCGCACAATCCCGGTCAGCCGGCCCCGGTCCAGGCGCAGATTCACTCCGATTCCCGAAAGAAACGCATCAAAGCTTTCCGCATTCGGTTCGCGCGCGACGATGTCCAGGACGCCCCTTGCGCTGGCGACGGCGGACCGCCCGGGGGCGGCCTGCCCTGGGCGCAAGGCGAGCGAATAATAGATTCGCCGGCCTATGAATTCGCGCAGGTGCCGGTCGGAACCGGTGATGATCCCCGTGCCGCTCGCCCGGCGCGCCGGAGCTCTCACGGGGCGGCGGGAGGCAGCCGGATATGCCGGAGCCCCTGGGGATGGGCTGGCCGGTTCAAACGTGCGCTCGACCCGTAGGGTGAACCGGGCCTCGCGGGCGGGCATTGTCCGCCAGCCGGGCGGAAGCGCCTGCAGCCGAATGCCGTTTGCGTAGCCGGCCAGGGCGAGGCCTGAGGCGAGGAACGGCGCCCAGAGCCGCGGCTTGAAAAAAGACATCAGGGCCGAAGCTGCCGCCGCTGCGAGGCCGGCAATCAGCAGGGGCAGCGGCGCAGCCTCGGGTCCGTGTTTTGCGGCCACAAGGCCGGCGAGGAAGGGGAGGACGAGCCAGAGCAGGGGAGCACGGTGGCCCAGGGTGCGGGGCGGAATCATGGGATCCCGGACGGTGCTGGGCCAATCCGGTCTGGGGATGATAGCAAGCCCCGGGTTTGGTGCTCGCCGGCCGGATTGCCAAAGGCCCGATCTTCGCTTCCATCAGTTTATCATGCCTCACCTGTTTGAACCGTACACGGTTCGGTCGGTAACGCTTCGCAACCGGATCGGCGTTTCACCGATGTGCCAGTATTCGTCGAAGGACGGGGTCGCCGGGGACTGGCATTTCGTGCACCTGGGCTCCTTTGCCGTTGGAGGGGCGGGGCTTGTGATTGCGGAGGCGACGGCAATCGTGCCGGAGGGCAGGATCACGCCGGGCTGCGCCGGGATCTGGAACGACGGACAGATCGAACCGTTGGCACGCATCAACCGTTTCATCGCGTCCCACGGCGCCGTGCCGGGAATTCAGATCGCGCACGCCGGGCGAAAGGCTTCAGCGGCGCTGCCCCAACTGGGCGGGGCGCACCTGGCCGACGACGCCGGCGGATGGCCCACGGTCGCGCCGAGTCCCATCGCCTTTGGCGGAGACCTCGAAAAGGTGCCCCGCGAGGCGACTGAGGGGGAGATCCTCCGAATCCAGGGCGAATTTGCGGCCGCGGCCAGGCGCGCGCGGGCGGCCGGGTACGCGTGGCTGGAGATTCATGCCGCCCACGGCTATCTCGCGCACGAGTTTCTTTCCCCCCTGAGCAACCGGCGGACCGACCGGTACGGGGGAAACTTCGAAAACAGGATCCGCTTTGTCATCGAAACGGCCCGCGCCGTGCGCGCGGCGTGGCCCGAGGACCTGCCGCTCGCCGTGCGCCTGTCGTGCACGGACTGGGTTCCCGGTG
>Ga0265342_10004218_pt1 | contig 11408 bp, 12 predicted proteins | sample 4CB327metaG_FD_203125 | JGI IMG/M metagenome (GOLD analysis project Ga0265342, IMG submission 203125) | Rhizosphere microbial communities from Carex aquatilis grown in University of Washington, Seatle, WA, United States - 4-CB3-27 metaG | ecosystem: Host-associated > Plants > Roots >...
AAAGAATACGGGCGATGAGTCATGCCTGGCGCGAGGCGGGGCTGTTTGACAACAGAATCGGAGCGAGACGCGGATTGGAGAGGCCCTACGACATCGCCTCGAGCTCTTCGTCGCTCAAATGCCCGGGCACGATGGCGACGGTGATCGGAAACGTGCCGGAGCTCTTGGCGACGCTGGTCACCAGCGGACCGGGGCCTTCTTTCCCCGAGTCGGCGGCCAGCACGAGGATGCCGATGTCGTCGTCCTGCTCGATGACCTTGAGCATCTCTTCCGCCGGCACGCCCTCGCGGATGACGCGCTCGGGTTCCAGCTTGGCGACCTCGTGGATGCGCTTGGCGTATTTCTTCAGCACCGCCTTGGCGGCGTCTTCCTGCTCCGCCTTCATGATGTCGGCGACGCCGAGCCATTGCTGATTGCGGTCGACGGCTTCGATGACGCGCAGCATGACGATCTGCGAGTGCGTGCGCGCGGCGCGGTTCGCCGCCCAGTAGACGGCGCGATCGCACTCCTCGGTGTCGTCGATGACGACGAGATACTTGCGCTTGTGGCCGGCTTCGTTGCTGCGGCGCCTTTTCATCCTCGCCCCTGTCGCCCGCGCGGGGCAGACCGCGCAGGGCAAAGGGTGGCACGGACGCCGCCGCGCTTACAAGCGGGTGAACTTGCCCCGGACGCGGTGCAGCACGCAGCGCAGCGGAGTGATGCACCGCAGAGCCGGGGCCGTCGCGCGTTCCGAGCTTTGAACGGTCCCGGTTCTGCGGCGCAACGTTGCGCTTCGCTTCATGCTGCGCCGCGCCCGGGACACCAGCGCTCTATCGCCGGACGAAGCCGACGATGTCCTTGACCGCCTTCATGGTCTCGGCGGCAATGGCGTTCGCGCGCTCCGAGCCGTCGGCGAGGATGCCGTCGATATAGACGGGATCCTTCACCAGCTTCTTCATCTCGGCGCCGATCGGGCCGAGCTTGGCGACCGAGAGGTCGACCAGCGCCGACTTGAAGGTCGAGAACTGCGCGCCGCCGAACTCGCCGAGCACGGTCGCCTTGCTGGTGTTGTTGAGCGCGGCGTAGATGCCGACCAGATTGTCGGCCTCGGGACGCGTCTCCAGCCCCTTCTCCTCGCTCGGCAGCGGCTCCGGATCGGTCTTCGCCTTGCGGACCTTCTGCGCGATCGCGTCGGCGTCGTCGGTGAGGTTGATGCGCGAATAGTCCGACGGATCGGATTTGGACATCTTCTTGGCGCCGTCGCGCAGACTCATCACGCGCGTCGCCGGACCCTGAATGAGCGGCTCCGGCAGCGGGAAGAACGCGTCGCCATAGCCGTGCGCCGCGATCGACGCGCCGAAGTCGTTGTTGAACTTGGTGGCGATGTCGCGGGTGAGCTCGACGTGCTGCTTCTGGTCCTCGCCGACCGGCACATGCGTCGCGCGGTAGACGAGGATGTCGGCGGCCATCAGCGCCGGATAGTCATAGAGGCCGACCGAGACGTTCTCGCGGTCCTTGCCGACCTTCTCCTTGAACTGGGTCATGCGGTTGAGCCAGCCGAGGCGGGCGACGCAGTTGCAGATCCAGGCAAGCTCGGCATGGCCGGCGACCTGGCTCTGATTGAAGACGATGTGCTTCGTCGGATCGATGCCGCAGGCGAGGTAGGCGGCGGTCACCTCGCGCGTCGCATGCATGAGCTCGGCCGGGTCCTGCCAGACGGTGATGGCGTGCATGTCGACGACGCAGTAGATGCAGTCGTACTGGTCCTGCAGCGCCACGAACTTCGTGATCGCGCCGAGGTAGTTGCCGAGGTGCAGGTTGCCGGTCGGCTGCACACCGGAAAACACGCGCTCTTTGAACGCCATAACCGTCGTCTCCACGCTATGGCGAGCCACATCGCATGATGGCGTTTGCCTTGCAAGAGGCCGTGGGCAGACCGCGATCTCGCGCCCGGTCGGGATATCAAAGACGGTGTCGCGTCGCTATAAGGACGGCCGAATGGACGGTACAAGCGGGCCGCCCGGTGACAAATGAGCTTACCATGAGCAAAGACGAACTGATCATCCAACTGATCAAAGTGGCGCTCGGCATTCTGATCGGCGGATACTTCCTGTGGTGGAGCCTCGAAGTGCTGCAAAGGCTGCCGCCGCCACATTGAGCCCGGCTTGAAGGCGCGGGCGCGGTCGATATAGTGCCGCGCGCTTTCAGCACCTCGCGCCCCGCAAAAGGACCTTCCATGACCGCTTCCCGCTACGACGTGCTCGGCATCGGCAACGCCATCGTCGACGTCATCGCCCGCGCCGAGGACGACTTCCTGGTCGCGCAGGGCATGAACAAGGGCGCGATGGCGCTGATCGACGAGGCAAGGGCCAAGGCGATCTACGACGCGATGGGCCCGGCGATGGAATCGTCGGGCGGCTCGGCCGCCAACACGATCGCCGGCGTGGCGAGCTTCGGCGCGCGCGCGGCCTTCGTCGGCAAGGTCAGGGACGACGAGCTCGGCAAGGCCTTCGCCCACGACATCCGCTCGATCAATGTCGCGTTCGATACCAAGCCGGCAAGCGACGGCGCCTCGACCGCGCGCTGCTACATCATGGTGACGCCGGACGGCGAGCGCACCATGAACACCTATCTCGGCGCGGCGCAGGACCTGCGCCCCTCCGACATCGACGAGGCGCAGATCGCGGCGGCGGAAGTCGTCTATCTCGAGGGCTATTTGTGGGATCCGCCGCAGGCCAAGGAGGCTTTCGTCAAGGCGTCGCAGATCGCGCACAAGAACGGCCGCCGCGTCGCGCTGACGCTGTCCGATGCCTTCTGCGTCGATCGCTATCGCGGCGAATTTCTCGACCTCATCCGGAAGGGCACGGTCGACATCGTCTTCGCGAACGAGCACGAACTGCGCAGCCTGTACGAGACCGCGGACTTCGCGGTCGCCAGCATGGCGCTGCAGAAGGACGCCAAGCTCGCCGTGGTCACACGCAGCGAGAAGGGCTGCGTCGTCATCGACAAGGACGCGATGACGGCGGTTCCGGCGGCGCCGGTGGAGCAGGTGGCGGACGTCACGGGCGCCGGCGATCTGTTCGCCGCCGGCTTCCTGGTCGGGCTTGCCCGCGGCAAGGATCATCGCACGGCGGCGCGCCTCGGCGGCCTCGCCGCGGCGGAGGTCATCCAGCACATCGGCGCCCGGCCGGCGGTGTCGCTGAAGGCGCTGGCGGCGGAGAACGGCCTCGCGGTGTGAAGACGCCGGGCCAGTGGCCGAGGCGGTGCGCGAAAGGGCGTCGCGGCCCCGTTTGGTAACCAGTTGGTAACCCGAAGCTGGTTACCGCTTGGTGAACACCAGGACGGGGGACAGGCCAATGGCCGACCGCGACGACACCCACAAAGCCACCAACGAACAATCTGCCGGTGACACGCCGGCCGTGAAGGCCGAGGCGCTGCCTTCGGTCGACTCGCCGTCGATCTCGCCGGCGAAAGCCGACGAGCCGGTCGTCGAAGAGCCGCTCATCGAATCGCCGATTGCGCCCGCCGCGCCGGCACGGCCGCTGCGGCTGATGCTGCGCCGCCGGCGCATGGCGCTGCTCGCCGCCTCGGTGACCGTTGCCGCCGTCCTTGGCGCGGTGGTCGGCGCCGTCGCGACCGTCTCGCTGTCCGGCACGCACGAACAAACCGCCGGCCTGCAGCAACAGAAGGTGATGCAGCAGACGATCGCGCGTCTCGGCAACGAACTCTCGACGCTCAAGACGAGCCTCGACGCCGCCAGCAAGTCGGCGCATGCGCAGACCGCGCAGTTGTCCAAATTGAGCGAAGCGCTTCACGAAAAACTCGCCGCCAACACCAAGGCCAACGCGGCGCTGGCCCGCGCCGGCGCCGAAGTGACCGGCTCGATCGCCGCGCCGCATACGATGGCGCCGCAGGCGCAGGCCCTCGAGCCGACGCCGCTGCCGCAACCGCGTCCGCAGCAGATCGCCGCGCTCCAGAGCCAGCCGCGTCCGCTGGTCGTGTCGGATTGGCACGTGCGCGGCGCGGCGCGCGGCGCCTTGCTGGTCGAGGGCCACGGCGATGTCTACGAGGTCGTGCCCGGAGCGCAATTGCCCGGGCTGGGCCGCGTCGAATCGATCCGCCGCGTTGACGGCCGCTGGATCGTCGAGACCCCGAAGGGGCTGATCGTCTCGGCGGTGCGCGCGCGGCCGTATTTCGACTAGCCGCGCAACTCTCCGTGAGGGGAGTGGCGCCGCAGGCGTGAGCCGTGTCAGATTCGCCTCGCCGGTCGTATGCGGGGTGACTCATGCTCGGCGTTTCCTTGAAGTCCCTGGCCGTGGTGCTGCTGCTGGCCGCCGCGGCGACGCAGGCTTCGGCGCAGGGCGCCGCACCGACGCCAGCCAAGCCGGAGATGACCGAGGTCAATTGTCCCGGTCTGGTCGCTGAACGTTCGCCGGTCTTTCAACCCGCAGCATTCCGCCTCGCCGCGCTGGAGCACGACCAGTTGCGGCTGACCTATGTCGGCCATGCCACCTTCCTGATCGAAACGCCGCAGTCGGTGCGCATTGCCACCGACTACAACGATTGGGTGAGGCCGCCGGTGCTGCCCGACATCGTGACGATGAACCACGCGCATTCGTCGCACTACACGCTGCACCCCGATCCGGGCATCAAATACGTGCTGCACGGCTGGGCCGAGGACGAGAAGCCGGCGCGCATCGACATGACCTACAAGGACGTGCGCGTGCGCAATGTGCCGACCAACATCCGCACCTTCGATGGCGGCACCGAGCGGCACGGCAATTCCATCTTCATCTTCGAGGCGGCGAACCTGTGCATCGCCCATCTCGGCCACCTGCATCACACGCTGACGCAGCAGCAGCTCAACGAGATCGGCAAGATCGATGCCGTGATGGTGCCGGTCGACGGCAACTACACGCTCGATCTCGAGGGCATGATGGAGGTGCTGAAGTCGCTGAAGGCGCCGCTGATGATCCCGATGCACTACTTCAGCAGCTACACGCTGGAGCGTTTCCTCACCCGTGCGCGCGCCGAGTGGGACGTGCAGTTCGCCGAGGTGCCGACGGTGGTCGTCTCCAAGGCGACGCTGCCGGCCAAGCCGACGGTACTGGTTCTGCCGGGACATTGATATTCGTCAGGCGAACGCCTGACTCGGCCGTCTCGTTTGCGCCAAATCAAACGAGGCGCGGCGCTTGCCGGATATTCTGAAATAGCGATTGACGGCCGGGAACGAATAACTGCTTGTCGCGTTTGTGCAGGACGTCATTCAAGGAACAGTCGAGGTTCGTATGCAGACCTGGAGCGTTTGGAAGCGTTTTCCCGATGCGGAGACCGGCGCCAGCATCGAAGCACCGAATGGTCCGGGCGTGTATGAAGTTCGTCACACGCTGACCGGCCGTGTGGTCGCGTTCGGGCATGCGGCGAGCGTCGCCAATGCCCTGACCGAACTCAAGCTCAACGGCGGCGTCGGCGCCTTCGCGCGGCTCTTCCGCCGCCCGGCTTTGGTCTCGCGCGTGTCCGACCTCGAATACCGCACCTGCGCCGCATCGACGCGCGCCGAAGCGCGCACCACCGCGCAGCGCCTGCTCGGGCTGCGGCAGAACGCCTGGCGCCGCCGCATCGATACCGGTTGGGCGGCGCGGCAGGCCGGTTAAATCGCTTTTCACGGGTTCAAAGCTCGGTGGCCGGCCCCGCGCCGGCCGCTTTGTTTTTGCGCGTTCGTCACAAATTGGTAATGTCGCCCGTCCCGGACGCGTGAGACACCGCCAATGCCCTATGCGACGACCTCCGACAACGTGAAGCTCTATTTCGAGGAGGTCGGGCAAGGTACGCCCATCCTGTTCGTGCACGAGTTCGCCTCCGACTGGCGCGGCTGGGAGCCGCAGCTGCGCGAATTCGGCAAGCGCCACCGCTGCATCACCTACTCCGCGCGCGGTTACACGCCCTCCGACGTGCCGGCCGATGCCGGCGCCTACACCTACGAGCACGTGATGCGCGACGCGGTCGCCGTGCTCGACCATCTGAAGATCGACAAGGCGCATCTCATCGGTCTGTCGATGGGCGGCTACACCTCGCTGCAGGTCGCGCTCAATCACCCAGAGCGCGTCCACTCGATGGTGCTGGCCGGCACCGGCTCCGGCAGCGAGCGCTGGTACACGGCCGACTTCCACAAGCATTCGCAGGCGCTCGGCGACACGTTCGAGCGCGACGGCGCGGCGGCGGTGGCGAAGACCTACGGCATGGGCGCGAGCCGCGTGCCCTTCCTGCTCAAAGATCCGCGCGGCTTCGCCGAATTCACGCAGCGCCTGGCCGAGCATGACGCGAAAGGCTCGGCCAATACCTCGCGCGGCTTCCAGGGCGGGCGGCCGTCGCTCTACGATTTCGAAGGCCGCATCCGCAGGCTGGAGACGCCGGCACTGATCGTCGTCGGCGACGAGGACGACCGCTGCATCGAGCCGAGCCTGTTCCTCAAGCAGACGCTGCCCGCCGCGGGACTGGTGATGTTTCCCAAGAGCGGCCACGTGGTGAACCTGGAAGAGCCGGACCTGTTCAATAGCGTCGTCGGCGAATTCCTCGCGCGCGTCGAGGCCGGCCGCTGGGCGGTGCGCGATCCGCGCACGAAGTCCGCCGAGGGAGTCATCCCGATGCGGGGGTGAGTGTGGGCCGTGCATGGAACCTGCGGCCCATTCTGCTCGTTCTCAGGGCGACCGAGGGATCGTGCCATGCTGAAATGGGCTTTCATCTTCCTGATCATCGCCATCATCGCCGGCATTTTCGGCTTCACCGGCGTCGAACAGGCGTCGGCCACCATCGCGCAGTGGCTGTTCGGCATCTTCCTCGTGCTGTTCTTGGGCGCGTTGGCGATCGGGCTTTGGCTCGGCCACAAACTTGTCTCCTGACCCGCTGCCCGTCGCGGTAGCAGGTCGCGCGTTGGGCGTTGCCCACCGTTGAGGCGCGCCACATAAACGCGGCGAAAACCCTCCGCCGGACGATGCATTGCGACGGCGGGGAATCGCCGCTATGGGAGTGCGCGCGCCGAACGCGCATACCCAGAGTCCGCGAATGACCGCCAAACTGCTCGATGGCAAAGCCATCGCCCGTGACATCCGCGACAAGATCAAGGTGCGGGTCGCCGCCTTGCGCGCGCGCACCGGCGTGCAGCCGTCGCTGGCGATGATCCTCGTCGGGCAGAATCCGGCGTCGCGGCTCTACGTGCGCAACAAGGTCAAGGCCTGCGCCGAGGTGGGCATCCGCTCGACGCTGCATGAATTTCCCGCCGATATCGACGCCGCTGCGGTGATCGCGCGCATCGAGGCGCTCAACTGCGATCCGGAGGTGCACGGCATCCTGGTGCAACTGCCGCTGCCCGCCCATCACGACATCCACGCCGTGCTGCGCACCATCGCGGTTGAGAAGGACGTCGACGGCTTCCACCTCTACAATGTCGGTGGGCTGGTGCTCGGCGAGACGGTGTTTCCGCCCTGCACGCCGTACGGCGTCATGAAGCTTCTCGACTCCGCCGGCATCGACGTCGCCGGCAAGAACGTCACCATCGTCGGCGCCAGCAACATCGTCGGCAAGCCGATGGCGCTGATGTTGCTGCGGCACGAGGCAACCGTGGCCATCTGCCACGTGCGCACGCGGGACCTCGCCCAATACACGATCCTCGCGGACATTCTCATCGTCGCCGCCGGCGTGCCTAACCTGATCATCCCGCAAATGGTGAAGACCGGCGCGGTCGTCATCGACGTCGGCATCAACCGCCTGCCGGACGGCAGACTGGTCGGCGACATCGACTTCGAGGGTATCCGCAAGAAGGCGGCTTACGTGACGCCGGTGCCCGGCGGTGTCGGCCCGATGACGGTGACGATGCTGCTCGAGAACACGCTCGTCGCCGCGGAGCGCGCGGTCGCGCCGGCGCGTACCGAAACGCTTACTGCCGCAGCGAAGTAGGGCGCTGGATACCCTCGTTTCAATCGACAGCGTCGCCCCAGTCGAGGCGCTTGGCCGCGCGGTAAGCGTCCTTGTCGCCGCGCGCGATGCGGCGCTGCACCGGCGTCTCGGGCGTGCAGAGCGTCAACGTGACGGCGCTCTTGTCGACTTTCGGCGTCGCCAGGATGCGATGGCCGCGCGCGAGGTTGCCGAAGTCCTTGCCGGCGACGAGATACGCGAACTTCTCGTCCTCGAACGGCACGTCGGCCTCCTTGGCCGCGAGATGGTCGCGCGAGCGCGGCAGCCGCGCATTGAAATGGCACCAGCGCTCGGTCGTTGCGAGCGGACAGCGGCCTTCGTGCGAGCAGGGCGCGATGATCTGCGCGCCGCGCGCGATCAGCGCGTCGCGGCAGGCGAGGATCCGTTTGAAGCCGTCCGGCGTGCCAGGCTCGACGATGACCAGCAGGCGCTCGCTCAGGCTCCACAGCCGCTCCAGCGTGCCGGTAAGCGCGCCGCTGGCGAGCTCGGCGAAGACGTAACTCGCCATCACGACGTCGGCGCTTGTCGCGGCGCCGAGCGCGTGCGCGAGCGTGTCGCGCATCGCCGCCATCGCGAGATGCGACGTTGACCGACTGAAGGCGGCCGCCAGCGCCAGCAGATGCGGATTGGCATCGATCAGTGTGGCCTGCTGCAGCGTCGGCCATGCGTCGATTGCCGCCCATGAAGCGGTGCCGGGGCCGGCGCCGACATCGAGCAGGGAGCGTGGCGCGAAGTCGGGGACGATCCCGGCCGCTTGCGTGAGCGCCGCGCGCACGGCCGCGTAGGTCGCCGGCATGCGCACCACCGCATAAGCGAGGGCATCGAATTCCGAACGGATGACGTCGCTGCCGCCGCCGGCGCGATATCGTTCGGAGATGCGTTGCGCGCTGGCGCGCAGATCCGTGCGCGAAATGTTTTCGAGCTTCGCCTGCAGCGCACCGCTCAGCCAGCCCGGCAAGCCGGCCATTCGCCTCTAGCCCCACATGCGGCGCAGCTTGCCGCGCACGTCGGCACTGCCGGCAGCCGACTTTGCCGCGCCTCGCTCGGCCGCCGCCGGCGGCCAGGCGCACACCTCGAACAGCTTCAGGATCGCCGGCGGGATGAAGCGCGTGCGTTGCGCGTAGACATGGCGATCGCCGAGGCCGCGCTGCTGATGGACGAAGAAGCGCTGCGGCACCATGAGGTGTAGCTGATCCTTGGCGCGGGTCATGGCGACGTAAAGGAGCCGGCGTTCCTCCTCGATCTCCGGCGGCGTGCGCACCGACAGGTCGGACGGGATGCAGCCATCGACGGTGTTGAGCACGAACACCGCTTTCCATTCTTGCCCCTTGGCCGAATGGATCGTCGACAGGATCAGATAGTCCTCGTCCAGCAGCGGCGGTCCGGCCTCGTCGCTGGTGGCGTCAGGCGGATCGAGCTTCATCTCGGTCAGGAAGCGCTCGCGGCTTTGATAGCTGGCGGCGATCTGCGTCAGTTGCGCGAGATCGGCCTGCCGCAGCACGGCGTCGTCATAGGCGTGATCGAGATGCGGCGCGTACCAGCGGCAGATCGTCTCCAGCTCCGCCGGCCAGCCGGCCTCGTTGCGGCGCACGGCCTCGATCGTATCGGCGAAATCCGGCCACGCTTCCGCGGCGGCCGCCGGCGCGTTGAAATCGCGCAATTCGCCCGTGGCGAGATGATCGAGGATGCGCGCGGCGGTGGCCGGGCCGATGCCGGGCATGAGCTGCAGCACGCGGAAACCGGCGACGCGGTCGCGCGGGTTCTGCGCCCAGTGTAGGAAAGCGAGTACGTCCTTGATGTGCGCCGCTTCGAGGAACTTGAGGCCGCCGAACTTCACGAATGGAATGTTGCGGCGGGTGAGTTCGACCTCGAGCGCGCCCGAATGGCTCGAGGTGCGGAACAGCACGGCCTGCGCCTTCAGCGCGATGCCGGCTTCGCGGTTCTCCAAAATCTTTTCGACCACATACCCGACCTGCGCCGGATCGTCGGCAACATTGATGAGCTGCGGCTTCTCCGCCGACTGCCGGTGCGACCACAAATTCTTGGTGAAGCGCTCGGCGGCCAGGCCGATGACCGCGTTGGACGCGGCGAGGATCGGCTGTGTCGAGCGGTAGTTGCGCTCGAGCGTGACTACCGTCGCCTTTGGCCGGAAGCGCGCGGGGAAATCGAGGATGTTGCGCACGGTCGCAGCGCGGAAGGAATAGATCGACTGCGCATCGTCGCCGACCACGGTGAGGCCGCGGCCATCCGGCTTGAGCGCGAACAGGATGCGCGCCTGCAGCCGGTTTGTGTCCTGATATTCGTCGACCAGCACGTGATCGAAGCGCTCGCCGACATGTGCGGCGATGTCGCGTTCCGCCAGCATCATCGCCCAGCACAGCAGCAGGTCGTCGTAGTCGAGCACGTTCTGCCGCTGCTTGGCCTCGACATAGGCGGCGAACATCTGCCGCAATTCGTCGTGCCATTCCGCGCACCAGGGGAAAAAGAAATTGAGGATGTCGGCGAGCTCCGCTTCCGCGTTGACGACGCGCGAATAGATGGCGAGGCAGGTGCCCTTGAGCGGGAAGCGCTTCTCGAGCTTGGAGAAGCCGAGCTCGTGCCGCACCAAATTCATCAGATCGGCGGAGTCCGCGCGGTCGTGAATGGAGAAGTTCGGCTCGAAACCGATCTGCGGCGCGTATTCGCGCAACAGCCGCGCGCCGACGGCGTGGAAGGTGCCGGCCCAGCTGAGCGCATCGGCCATCGCTCGCGCCTGCGGGCCGAGCACCGCCGCGCCGATGCGCTCGACGCGGCGGCGCATCTCGGCCGCGGCCCGGCGCGAGAAGGTCAGCAGCAGGATGCGGCGCGGATCGGCGCCCTGCGCGACGAGATGCGCGACGCGATGCGCGAGGGTGTTGGTCTTGCCGGACCCAGCGCCGGCGATGATCAGGAGCGGCGGATAGCCGTCGCCGGCGCCGTACTCGACGGCGCGGCGCTGGTCGGGATTGAGCTCGGCGGCAAGGCTCTGGGCGGTCACGTGGCGGACTTGGGGCTCGGGCGAATCAGGATCGACCCAGCATAGCCCGCTTTGCGGAGAGGAAGCGGCGGCGGGATGGCGCGCCGTCGGAACCGCTACACGTCCACGCTCGCCGAAAGCGCGTTGTTCTGGATGAACAGGCGGCGCGGCTCGACCTCGTCGCCCATCAATTCGGCGAACAGATTTTCCGCCTCGTCGACTTCCTTCACGCGCACCTGCAGCAGCGAACGCGCATTGGTGTCGAGCGTCGTCTCCCAGAGCTGCTCCGGGTTCATCTCGCCCAGCCCTTTGTAGCGCTGCATCGAAACGCCCTTGCGGCCCGCACCGGTGATGGCCTCGAACAGGCCGACCGGCCCGTAGATCGCCCAAGTCTCGTCTTTGCGCCGCAGCGAGGCCGGCTTCTCGTAGACCTTCTGGAGTGACACCGCGTATTCGTCGAGCT
>Ga0265342_10004219_pt1 | contig 11405 bp, 7 predicted proteins | sample 4CB327metaG_FD_203125 | JGI IMG/M metagenome (GOLD analysis project Ga0265342, IMG submission 203125) | Rhizosphere microbial communities from Carex aquatilis grown in University of Washington, Seatle, WA, United States - 4-CB3-27 metaG | ecosystem: Host-associated > Plants > Roots > Rhizosphere...
ACGGTGCGGCTTTTCCATTGGTGCTCCCCCGCGCGGGTTCGAAGGGAAGACGCTCCGAGCGACATCCGATCATTTGAGGATGGCGCTCGGTCGAGCCGGCAAGGATGCCGGCGAGAGCGTCTTCCCCGGCCCGGAGCGAGCCGCCAGGAAGGCGGCGAGCGCAGGGCGAACCCGGGCGGGGGAGGCGCGGAGCGCTCTTAGCGCGCGAGAACCAAGAAAAACGCGCGCCCGCGCGGAGCGCTCTTAGCGCGCGAGAACCAAGAAAAACGCGCGCCCGCGCGGAGCGCTCTTAGCGCGCGAGAACCAAGAAAAACGCGCGCCCGCGCGGAGCGCTCTTAGCGCGCGAGAGCCAAGAAAAACGCGCGCCCGCGCGGAGCGCTCTTTGGCGCGCGAGATCCGAACAAAACGCGCACCCGCGCAGAGCGCTCTCGCGCCGCGCGAGGATTGAACAGGCCCCCCGCGCGGGGGAATCGCGAAGCGCTCTTGGCGCGCGGGAACCAAGAAAAACGCGCACCCGCGCGGAGCGCTCTTCGCGCGCTAGAACCGAGCGAGACGCGCGCCCATCACAGCCGCATCAAGGCTTCCCGGGCCGCGATCTCATGACCAGCACCATGGTGGATTTCGAGCCGGGAGCGCCGGGCAGGATCATGATGCCCTGCTCGGCCGTCCGCAGGCTCGCGCCCTTCAGCACGATGACCATCGATCCCTTTCTTTCCGATTGGGCCTTCTTGCCGGTCTTCGCCTCGTAATACTTCAAGACCGCGTCGGCATCGCTCAGCGTGCCGAGTAGCTTCCTCAGGCTCATCGCGTCGGGCGAGCTGAGCTTCTTGAGCATCCGGTCGAGGACGAGCCATCCCTCCGGTCCGCACTTCACTGCCAGCATCTCTATCGGGCTATGGCGCCTCACGTTCGACGCGCCGACACGGATCTCCGTTCGGCTCTTATAGCTCTCCTCGCCTTTGACCTTAGTGACGCTCCTGTCGATGACAGTGATGGTCAGCGTCATATAGTCGAAGGCCGCGTCGCGGCCATCAACAGGATGACGGTAAAGGCTGGCGGTCTCATCTTCCCTCCTTCGGTTCCGCGCCGATGGCCCCGGCGGCGTCGCTAGGCGCGGCCGGGGCTCCAGCCGGGACCTCAGCGGACACTCAGCAAGTCCGTGACCGGAATAATCAACGAGTTCCTATAGGAGTTCACCCCTACCTGGGTCCGCCTGTTGATCACGACGTTCTCGGCGTTGCCGCCGGCAGGCGACTTGATGCTCCAGATCAGGAAGCCCGATTCCTCCTTCATCTCCAGCGAAGCCTTTCCCCCATTGAGCTTGAACTTCTTCTTGGGAGCGAGGGAGTTGTCGTAGACTACGAAATCGTCGTCGAGGACGATGTCGCCCATCGAGGCGAGGCCGATCCGCTGCGAGTCGCTCAGGTTGGCGAAGCACCCGGATTGGTCGCCGAGGCCGCTCCCGCAGACGATCTGGCGGATCTCGCCGATCCTGTACACGTCGCCGCCGTATTTCACGAGCTGGTCGCTTTTCAAGGTGCCGTTGATGCTGGTATTGTCCCGCAGCACCACGGTCGCGGTGATCGAGTCGCGACGGCTCAGCTGATAGAGGCTGTCCGCATCGAACTGGAACTTGCCGTACGCTGTATCCAGGCTCAGGAACGGCTTGTCCGCGCTGAGGGACGCGTCGCTGCGGATGGTCCCGTCGTAGAGGAAGATGGTGTCTTTGCTCATGTCGCTCGATACTGCCGAAGCTTCGTAGAGATACCAGTATTCCTGCGATTCGTTTGAGATCTCCACCGAGAAGTCCTTCACCATCATGGGCTTAAAGCCATACGTGGCCTTGGCGCCGCTGATTGAGTACGAGTACTCGATTCGGTTGCTGGGCATCGTGATCTTGACGCGGCCGCCGTGTAACGGGTTCTTGTCCTTGTCGCCGACGATCAGGACCAGCCCGTTGATGCGCGTCTCCTTTTTCAGGCTGATCTTCAGGACGCAGGCTTTTTGGCTTAAAGTAATGCTCGTGGCCTCGTCCCGGTCGAAGATAGCGGAGTAGTTGTTGGAATAGAGCCCCCCGCCGCTTATATCGATCTTATCGATGTCGGCTAACGTATAAGACGGTCCGGACTGGGCGAAGGCGAGGGCGAGGGAATAAAGGGCGAGCATGGCGATGTACCTTTTCATGGCATTTACCTCCTGACTATCGAGGCCAAATCGATGTCCCCCGTGGGGGCTCCGCTGGTAAAATCTCGAGCGGGGACGAAGCAGGCCTTCCCGAGCCTGTCGGAGAAGACGCGCCCGAAGTGGACCAGGTAGCGCCCCCTCCCTAGGACGGGCTCGTCCGCGAAGGTGCCGCCCCCGTCGATGTCGACCTTGATCCTGACCGGATATTCGTTGTTAACCTCCTCCGAGTACTGGTGCGCGTAGAGTTCAAGGCACGTTCCCTCCGGCAGGATGCCGAAAAGGTCGATCTCCTCCTTGTCGTAACTGCGCCCGTTCAAGCTCTTGATAAGATCGACGAGGAACCTGACCTCGTAGCCGTTTCCCTTAATGGCTTGCTTGCGCTTGTAGTTCATCTGATCGACGATCTCGCCCGACGAGTCCTTTAACAGCGCGTGGAAATCCACGTCATTGATGCCTTCCCAAGATATCTCCGCGGCCATCGATCGCTCTCCGGACGGGTCGGCCAGGGTTATTGCGTCCGGGTAGACTACCTCGTCCCCCGCAGCCATCGACGCGGCCGGCGGCTTATCGAGGCTGGCGAATTTCGGCTCCGCCTTGGTGATGGCCAGGCCGCCGCCCGCGCGCTCGAAGACGTTGATGAACTCGAGGTCGATGCTCGCCCCTCCGCCCCCGTCGCGCGAAACCGACGAGAACAGGACGTTGATGAGGTCGATCTCCTTCGCGTTCTTGTCCGGATCGAAGCAGCCGATGATGATCAGCGACTCGACCCCGAGCCTTCGCAGGAAATCGCGTATGGACCCTACCAGCTCGTTTCCGTCGTCCACCTCCATATCCGTGAACAGCACGAGCCTGCGGATCCTCTTGAAGTCCTCCCCGATCGTCGCCAGGACGCGATCGACCTCGGTCCCCCCGCTGCATTCCTGCTTCATTACTTCGTCGTAGAAGGCGGACGACTCGCCTGGAGGTATCGGGACCGCCTTGCTCGTCTCGTTGAAGAAGTAGGCCGAGCACCCGGTCCGCTCGATCTCCGCCGTGATCGAATCGGCGCCCTTCAACCATCGGGCGATAGCCTCGCGCTTAGCGATGCCCGCGACCTGGTCCCTCATCGATCCGGACCTATCGAACGCGATCACCAACTCCCCGACCCGTCCTGCCTCCGCCTGTATCTCTTGGCGGGGACAGGCGCAGCAAAGGAACAGCAACGCGATGCAACTGTTTCTCACGTCCGATCCTCCTCTACGCCATGCCGCCCAATTAGCCCAAGACCGCGCCGGCGGCGGCCCCGAGGATGAGAGGGAGCAGGAAAAAGCTAAGCGAAGAGGTTGTGCGTAGTTTCGAGCGGGCTGCGCGCGTGCTCATACCATCGGTCCTCCTTGCGCGTGTCGATCTACCATCAAGGTATCCCACGCGGCGGAGGACCTGAGCGGGAATTGTTCCCCGCCCTAGCGCCCTCATGAAGTCTCGGCGAATTGCTTATGAACAGAACGAGCGCCGAGGAGGCGGGCCTTCGGCGCTCGAAGCGAGGAGTCGCTTGTAAAAACGTCTAGAAGAACCTGGGCTTATTTGGTGATCCTTTCCTCGATTATCGCTCCGTCCTTGAAATAGACGACCTTCTCTTCGTTGAACGCTCCCATATATACATCGCTCCCTTTCATTACCCGCGTTACGCCCTTGTATAAGAAGGATAGCCACTCGTCATTCGGGGATATCTGCAGGGAGACGTCATTGACATCCTTTTTCGGATCGCGGTCCAGCACGACCTCGCCGGGCCCGTACTTGATCCTCATTTTTGATTCGCCCTCCCGCAGGGCGAGGGCATAGCTATCAGACCTATGGCAAAGGGCGAATCCCGCATAGTTCTCCGGCAATTCGCATATCTTGACCGTCGGGAGAATCGGATACGCCTTTTTGCTCGCATCGCCTGGCAGCATGAAAATCTTGTATTTATCCTGAGCGCTGAGATAAGTCCTATAGACCGACGACGACGCCAAATTCCCATTATTATTTCCATAATTCACGAAATAGAACATCTCCGACTTTTCGTTGTACATGACCTTGTTGGGCCATGCGAAAGTCCTAGGAACGCCTTCCGTGACCGCATTGCCGATAAACAGATACCGCTTGTCGTTGATGCCGAGGAAATGCGCCAGGGCCGTTCCTTCGGGAGTCGTTAAGAACATATTGGGACCGAAAGAGCATCCGGCGTCGAGATTTATCGATTTGTCGATCTTGCCGTCATAGTAGAGCGCCTGTAGCCTGCCGCTTTGCCCGACGAACGCGTAATGCTTCCCGTCCTGGGAGGCTGCGGGATTCAGGATCGAGTCGAATTGCCCGACGTCTCCGTTGGCGCCGACAAAATGCTGTTTCTTGTCCTTCTCGTACGTGTAGATTACGCTTCCATTATCCAGCATGGAAATGAACGCTAGACTATCGAAAGGGCCCCCGAGTACTTTGTCGTTCAATTTAATGAACCATTTATTATTAGCATCCGAATAGGGATACGCGATATTCTCTCCCGTTTTGTCGGCCGCGATTCGAGAGTATGCATTCATCGTCGCGTTCGCCATACCGATTTCTGTTCCGTTTTTGAATATCTTCCAATGCTCATTGGTTTTTTTTGCTAAATAGACAATTTCATCACCCAGATCCAGGAAGTAATTGCGACCAGCGACTGCGTTCTCATAAGGACCATATTTCCTATCCTTGTATATCAGATATTGCCCGTCTTCCATATTGCAGACGAAGAAAAGGTTGTCCTTGTCGGTAATCATAAAACTGAAGTAATTGATTTTATTATATGTCCCGATCGGTTCCTTGTTGAAATATACCGTATTCACGGTGTTGCCGGTGTAATAGGCGTAATTCGCGCTTCCGATAACTATCTTCTTGATATCCTGGTCTGTCTTCGCCTCATCCGAAAATGCAAGCGCCGAAAAAGCTAGAAGAATAGCCAAGGTGGCGATTTTATTCTTGGACGACATGATTTCGCGCTCCTTTTATCAGTGAGTGATCCCTATGCGGACGTTGGATAATACTACAGGAATCCCCAAGGGTGGCGATGTAATTTCGGAGTTCCCCCGGGCGAGTCCTTTAGCAGACGGCTCGCGCAATTTTCCTGGCCTTGCCCAGGAGCTCGTCCAGGGCCCGATCGATGTCCTCGGAGGTATCGATGGCGACGGGGGCGGGCCAGAACTTCGAGGCGAGGTCCTCAATAACGTCCTTGTACGCCCCGATAGCGAGAGCCTTTAGGTCGACTGCCGCCGCCGGATCGTGGTTCCGCATCTGCAAGAGCAGGTCCCGCATCGCATTGTGGGTCGAAGTGACGGGGAAGTCCCCGGCCTCCTCATCGGGATCCACGTCCCCGCTCGCGCGGTTCTTCAGGTCCCTGTAGAGCGGCAATTCGGCGGGCGAGGAATCGCCCAGGTCGTAGAGCCTCTCGTTGATGAAAAGCAATATCCTTTCGTTTATCCGCGCGTACCACGAGTCGCCGAAGCGGGCGAGCCTCTCCGACGATTCCCGCATCCGCTCGACGATCGCCCCCATCGGCCTGAGGAAGTCGATGTCGAACAGCAGCGTCCCCATGATGAGAGTCTTCGCCAGGAAGTAGTAGCTCGTTTCGGACATGGAGACGTAATAACTGTCGCGGATGTTGCACAGGAGGGAGATGAAAATCTCTTCGACGCAAGCGCCTTCGATCTCGCAATTCATGACGCTCTCCAGGTTTCCCAGCAACTCGCTCACCGCGGACGAAAGGTCCTCCAGGATCATGTGCGGGCCTTTGCCGAGGAGCCCGAGAGCGGACTCGAGTTCGCCGTTCCTCGGTCCGATCTCGAACTTGACCAGCTTGCGCGAGCGGTAGGATCGGATGCTGCGGATCAGGACGCGCGAGATGAACGCGTCGAAGCCGATCGCCGCGCCTTCGCCCGTAGTCTCCGCCAGGCAGCGCATGGCATTGACGATGCAGCCCGAGAAGTCTTCCGTCGGGCATGGGCGGGCGTAGCTGTTCTCGATGATCCGCCCGAGGCAGAAGGCGCGGATCAATATCTCTCCTTCGTATGCCCCCTTCATGAACTGGGAGGAGGATACGAGTCCGATTTGAGCGGCGGAGGAAATGAGTTCTGCGAATAGCGTATAGCCGAGCTTGTCGTCCCTCTCCTGGACAAGCCCGAATATGTAGTGGATAGGACCCATTCCGCGGTTGAAGTTTTTTTTAAATCGGATCTCGACGCGACTCTCGGGATCGAGGGCCCGGAGCAGGGCGTTGATCGTCGCGTCGTCGTTGAGGGCTATCGATTCCGCGGCGATCGGGACCGAGAGCGCCCTGAGGTGAGCCTCGATGTCCCAGAGCTCGTGCTCTCCGAGGTGTTTTCCGAACTCCTCGGCCGACGGCTCAAGAGCATCCAGATCCTCTATGAACAGAACATGGCCGAAGCCCTTCAGCTTCCTGAGGAAGTACAGCTTTGCGTCCTCGTTCCTGTCCGGGAGCTCGTACTCGGTCTTATTGAGGATGAAAAGCTCCAAGAAGGCGCCGGACAGGAGACCGTAGATTTTCCTCGCGAGGGAGTCGTGGGCCCCGGGCCGGAGCTCGGGTGGGACTTCCGCCGCGATCTCCTCGGGCTTGGCCCTGGAAGACCAGGCGCGCTCGAGCGAGGCCCAGCCATCTAGCGCTGCTTTGTCGGTCGAGCGTTGCAGCTCGAGCGGCATCTGCGTCTCTTCGAGCATCTTCTTCGCGGCGCGGGAAAGGATCTCGTCGAGGGTTAGCTTGCAGGGTCTCTCCGATTCCCCGATGGAACTCTCTTGCCGAACCATGAGTATGCCTCCTTAGATGATGATCGCGGAGCGCCTGAGCGCGCGCTCGAGCCGTTCCTCCGCGGCCTCCGCCGGGCGCTCGGTACCGGCGGCGCGGAGACGCGGCGAGCTCGGCGCCTCGTCGGCCTTATAAAAACCCAGGGCGGTGAGATCGCCGTCGAAGGCTCCGCCCTCGTATCCGTAGATCATTGCGGAGGCGCCGAGCAGGGCGACCCGCGCGATAGGCCGCAGGCCGCCCTCGATCGAGAAGGCGAGGAAGCCCGTCGGGGTGGCTGCGGTGAGCTTTCCCGCGCCGTCGAAGGCCAGCGACGAGATCGTCTCATCGTGGAGGAACTCGCCCGTCACGCCGTTCGGGCCGACGAGGGCGATCTTGTTGCGCGAGGCCGCCGCGTAGAGCCCCTCCCATGGCCCGGAGGAGCACCGCGCCTCGAAGGGCAGCTTGAGCGCGCGCTCGCGGTACAGCTTGATGCTCCTTTTCCGGCGCTCGACCCGGTATGCCGACAGAGTCCGTCCCTCCAGGACGGAAAGGATGCTTCCCTGAAGAGCGATGGCCCTAGCCGGGCGCGGTAGCTTGCCCGAGAGGACGGGCGCTCCGTCCGCGTTAGCGTCGGTCAGGCAGACCCGGCCGTCATCGAAGCTCCACACGAGAATGCCATCGGAGATCGCCACCGAGCTCGGGGTCTCAGTGAGGCGAATTCTTCGGGAGACGCCGTAAACCCTGTTGGTCACGACGATGCCGCTCTCCACGACGAAGGCGACGAGCTCGGGCGAGGCGGCCGCGCATGTTGCGCCCGGCTCTCCCCTGAGGGTCGAGGGCATCTGCTCGAGCGAGGAGCGGGCGCGATCCCAGCGGCACGCGCGCTCCGGGGTATCCAGCCACAGCGCCGCCGGAGCGGCCGCTATCCTCGCGCCGCGGAGCGGCGGACCTAAGCCGTCCCGCCCTTCGAGCGGCCGGCCGAAGCTCTGCCACCTGGAGACCGCGAGGAGCCTTCCGCCGGATACCGGTACGATCGCGAAGGATGCGGCCTTGCCAGTGGGCTCCTGCTCGGGAGACTCGGGGATCGGTCCGAGGGCGTCGCAGGACCAATGCTGCTCGCGGGCGAGAAGGACCGCTATGCAGCCTTGCCCGAGCGAGGCCGAGAGTAGGCTCTCCCCGAAGCCGAGGCTCTCCACCGCGACGCATTCCGGCGCCTCGCCGTCGGTTAGTACTCGGGCGCGATAGAGCCTCCTTCCCCCGCCGATGAACCAGAGGTTGCGGTCCCCGTCCGGGCCGACGGCGATGAGGTCACGCTGGAACGTGTACGGCCGCGGGAGCGAGGCCGCCCTCTCGGAGGGAGGGGATATCCCTTCGCACGGCCGGAAGGAGAAGAGCCTTTGGTCGTGATCGCGGATCAGGCCCAGATCGCGCTCCGAGTCGAAGGAAATGCCGGCGATGAGGCCGGGAAAACGATGCTCCCGGAGATGGCAGCCCTCTCGGTCGAGCTCCAGTATCGACGAGGCGAGCACGACGGCGAAGCCGCGTCGCGTCCGTTGGATCGCCATGGGGACTCTGCCGGCAAGGCTCCGTATACGGACGCGCGCGTTAGGCGCGACGCGCTCGAGGGACAGCGTGCTGCCGGGGTACTTCGAGAAGTCGGCCTCGACGAGGCATCCCTCCCCGTCGATCCACGCGACGAGCTCGCCGTCGACGGCGGGGTCGCAGGCCATACGCGATTCGAGGGGCAGGACGGCCGTCCTCACGACCTCGCCCTCGAGCGCGGCGTAGCGATCGATCGCCGTGCGGGATGCGCAATAGATCGCGCCGCCCGAGACGCAGATCCGTTCGACGCTTTCACGCGGAATCCTCAGCCAGGGGACCATGACCCCGGAGTCGCGCTCGACGAGGGCGCTTGCCGACCGCCGCAGGGTGAGGCCTCCGCTCGTCGGCTCGGGGACGAGGGCTAGGTCCCCCATTTCGCGGTTCCCTCGAGCTCGTTCTCGAGGAAGAAGGAGAGCTGCTTCCTCGCTTCCTCGCCGTACCTTTTCCCGATGTGGGCGAGGAGGCGCTCCGTCTTGTGCCTGTTGCGCGCGACGCCGGCCTCGAGCCTCTCCCGCAATCGCGCGTACGTAGTCGGATCGTGGAGGTCGAAGTTCGCGTATGGGTCCTTCAAGTATCCGTCGAGTTCGGCGCGCAAGTGGGCGTGGAGGGCGCGAAGGTTCTTCACCTCGGTCTCCAGGCTTTCCAGCGTCCTGCGCGACTCGCCGGCATCGTCTGATGAGCTTCTCTCCGCGAGATCGAATCGGACTCTCTTCGCCTGTCCCAGCCAGTAGGTCATGTCATCCAACGAGAGGTAGATTTTCGCCTTTCGAGCTCCGGCGATTATCTCCTTGGCCTGCTTCTGTATCTCTTTATCGGATTGATAGGCGTCCCAAAGCGCGGAATCGCTGATGAAGCCATCCTCGTGGACGAGCCGGACGATCTCGCGGTACATCGAGCAGATCTTCTTCACCTCCGCGTCGCTCATAGGCGTCCCACCGCCGGAGCCGTCCAGCCTTTCGGTTATCCCCCTTCCGATCCTTTCCTTGGCTTTCTTGATTTCCTCGTCCCGCGCCCGCTCCTCTTCGATAAAATCCTTCGAGTCCCGGATCCCGGTCATGAAGTCGGTCCCCATGGGCAGTCTCTGCATTTTCCTCCAGACTCTGAGGCCCACCTTGCGTTGGAATTTCGATAGGTCGATGTTGCGTTCCTGGGGCGCGGCGATGCTGTATGACAGGAGTTTATTTCCCTCTATTTTTTCCTTCACCTCGTTCTTCGATCTGTAGAAGAGCGAGATATCCTCCTTGAGGCAATCCTTCTCCTGCTCGAGATCCTCCTCAACCTTGAGCGGAGGCACGACGTTCGCTATTTCTTGCATGGTTTTCCCTCCGCTCGGAGTCTAAACGCACAGGTATCGCGGCAGGCCCGGCAAATGTTCCTTCGCCCGAACCTGGCGTCGGGGGAAATGTCGTGGTATCTTTGGGACCCCGGAGGAAGCGATGGAATGCACCATGGGGCATAGAGGCGTTTCCGTCCTTTTACCGCTCATCGCCTGCGCCGCCGCGGCGGCCCAGGGTATGCAGGCTATCTCATTCCCGGCTAAAGGTTGGGCGATCGAGCCGGGGAAGGATGGCGCGAGCGTGTCGGCGACCTTCGAGGCGGCCGAAGCGGGGAAGGGCGTGGGCGCGTTCTCTTTCGACAAGCCGGTCGAGTCCTGGGCCGGGCTCATGTTCACTGGACGCGACCAGGCAGTCGGGCGCGATTTTCGGATCGAGCTGCGCGTGAGGGGCTCACCCGGCCCCGGCTGGCAAGTCCTGCTCCAGGAGGCCTCGCCAGTCCCGGGCGAGACGATTCCCTACGTGGCGGACATTCCGAAGGATGGCGGATCCTTCACCCTCTCGGCGCGCGACTTCAGGGTCCGCGAGGACCGCCGCGACCGCCCCGGCGCGGGAGGAAGGCCGAAGATCGTCAATCAATTGATGATCAACGCTCCCTGGAAAGCCGGGAATGGCGAACTTGTGATCGAATCCCTCGCGTTCTATCCGGGGACCCCGGCGGGTTCCGTCGTCCGCGTGAAGGAAGGGCGCGGCTTCGTCATGACGGGCTATTCGACGAATGCCTATTCCGAGGAGGCGCGGAACATCGTAAGCCGCTACGTGAATGCTACTATAGGCGTCCTCGTTACGCACTACTTCAACGAAAAGGGCAAGGTCGTTTCCCGTCCCGACAGGACTCCCGCTCCCGCATCCGTCGCGGCTCTCATATCGGACATCGTCTCGTCGGGAAACCGCCCCTGCCTCTTCCTCTACGCCGATTTTTACAAGGACGGGGAATGGCGAGCGCGGAAAGGCATCGATCTTGATGACTTGAAAGAGGCCTACCTCCGCTACCTCGGAGAGTTGGGGAGCTCCCTCAAGGACGTCGGCTTCGTAGTCGTGGGAGCCGAGTTTAACGCCGTCGAGGAGGACGACGGGGCTTGGCAACGCCTCATCTATGCCGTAAGGGCGAGATTCCCTAAGGGCGTCAAGCTGGGCTACGCGGCCAGTCACTCGTCCATCCTCTTGGACGGCTCGGATCAAGTGGCTCGGCCCTGGGTCGGCTTGCTGGATTTCTTCGGGGTGACCCTATGGTCCGGCGCGAAGGATCTCGCCGACCAGAAAAAGAGTTATGCGACACTAATTGGGATCCTCAATGCTGCGAAGGGCCTCAAGGAGGGCGCCCGCCGCTTCGTCGCGGAAGTCGGCTTCCCCTCGACCGCGCTCGCCCTCCAAGATCCCGCCAATCCCTCGGGCGTCTCCGGCAAGGAGCACGAGGAGGATCAGGAGAAAGCCTTGGCCAATATCCTCTCTTGTATTCCTCCCGACACGCCAGCCTTCCTCTGGCGCATCGAGCCTGG
>Ga0265342_10004220_pt1 | contig 11405 bp, 7 predicted proteins | sample 4CB327metaG_FD_203125 | JGI IMG/M metagenome (GOLD analysis project Ga0265342, IMG submission 203125) | Rhizosphere microbial communities from Carex aquatilis grown in University of Washington, Seatle, WA, United States - 4-CB3-27 metaG | ecosystem: Host-associated > Plants > Roots > Rhizosphere...
TCTGGTGGAACTTGCGGCTGCGCTTGGTGATGGGCTTCATACGTTCACGCTGGTTGCGCAGTCTGCCGGTTCGCTCATGCTGCTTCCGATGGAAGCGCTCAATCGGACATTCCAGATGTATCCGCCACTGCGCATGCACCTCCTGGAGGAATTGGCGCGTGAAGTCTCGCGTGCCTATCTGACCTGCTGTGCGACGCGTATGGCGGGTCTGGTTCGACGTCGAGGGACCAGATTCGAAGCTGCGCAGAGCTAGACGATCGAATCCAGTCGTCGTTCTGCGGCACGCATGCGGACTACTCGGGATAACTGTACTGATTTCGCGCCTTTCAGCCCATGCAAAGTGCGATATACTCGATGTGGACCTAACGAAGAAACTAGACCTGCGGAATAGGTATGGCTGGACTCCACTCTCACCGCCCTCCTGAAGACTGTTTGAATTGCGAGCATCGCCATCTTCGGATGTTCTGTAATCTCACACCGGAGGCGCTCCAAGACTACGACGGAATTGGCATTATGATGAGCCATGCCCGCGGCGCAAAGCTTTTTTCAGAGGGTGATCCGGCGCGCAACGTATTTGTAATCTGCTACGGGCAAGTGAAGGTCTCCTCGACCTCACGCGACGGCAAGACGATGATCCTCAAGATCGCAGGCCCCGGGGACGTGATGGGGCTGAGCGCCGTGCTGGCAAATGTACCGCACGAAGTGACAGCGGAGGCGATCGAGCCCTGCCAGGTGAAAACGGTCCGCAAGCAGGAGTTCGTCGACTTTCTCAGCCAGCACGGGATTGCGAGTATGCACGCCGCACAGGCGTTGTCGGGCGAATATCTCACCGTGTTTCACGACGCCAAACGGCTGGCTCTTTCCGGTTCGGCGGCTGGGCGTCTTGCTCGTCTGCTGCTCGATTGGGGCCGATCGGCTGCCAGCGGCAAGCCCGAAATTCGTTTCACCATGGCGCTCACCCACGAAGAGATTGCCAACATGGCAGGGACTTCGCGCGAGACGGTCACCCGTCTCTTGAATCAGTTCCGCCGCGACGAATGGATCGTCATCAAGGGATCGAGTATGACGATTGTGAAGCCCGATCAACTCGAACGACTTACTGCTTAGAGCAGTTTCGGAATACACGTAGACTTTTTGAGGGCAGTGGAAGGTGGCTTTTTATTGATGAAAAAGCCACTTGACCGTGTGCGTTCCGTCTACACCAATTCCAAAACTGCTATAGCCTCTGCCTCTCTTTCTCAGTTTCTCTCTTCCGCGCAAATATTTGGTCGATGAGCAGTGTGCCTTGAACGGCCCGGCGGCCTTGCGAGGCTCTTTTGATCCCCGCATTGCGCGTTTCCAGCCTCAGAGAACATTGATCCCAGACTGCAATTCGGGCAGAGATGCGTTCTTGGTACGGCCGCCCCGGTAACGAAGCCGGCCGATTGACCCGATAAATGCACTATGTGTTGCGTTAGTTCGCCGGTGGGGCAAGGAATTGCGATGGGCATTGAGCTGGATGAGACCTCCATCATCAAGGCGAGCTCGCAATTCTGGGACCAGATGCTGGCGATGTCGCTCGATCCTTTGCCAGCGTCCGAGGAGTTCTGTCTCGGGACGGGACACCTGGTCGGGATGGTGAACTTGTCGGGTGCGTGGAATGGTCGCATTGAGATCCGCATGGATGAGGGACTTGCCTATGTTGCAACCGCCGCCATGCTGATGCAGCCGCTGGAGACTGTTGCCGAGGCAGATCGACTCGACGCGGTCAAGGAAATTGCGAATATGATTGCCGGCGTCCTCAAGTCGTCCCTGCCAAGGCCGTGCGCGATGACCGTCCCCGAGGCCGATGTGAAGTCTGAGCAGTTCTGCAGCGTGTTACGCAACAATTACTCCGTGGCCGTGGCCTTCCATCACGAAGCGGGAAATATGATGGTGTGCGTGCTTATGTTGGAACAGCCCTCACAAAACGGGTTGACCGGAACACCGTAGAAGGCGCCTTCTTGATTTGAATCAGCGCATTCTACGCCAGAGACGAGCGCATGATTGGTGCGCTCTTGGATTGGCGAACGAGTGCGCGCCGCCAACATCCACAGGCACTTTCTCGTGTTTCCTTATTGAATCTTTACGCGAGTGCTTGCTATGTTGGGGAATGGAATACAACCTCAAAGCTTTCCACGCCTGTAAATCCCCAGGAAAAAAATAGGGAACTTGAGCGCTCCTGCGCGCGCGCCGGTGCTTGTGTACCATTTGGCGATTTTTGCGCGCCCCAAAACTGACAACTTTACCAGTGACTCATGGAGGTAGGCGATGCTTCATCGACGTACTCGCAGTGTATTTGCGGTAGCCCTTCTGGCGCTTTTGGCTCTTCTATTCGCTCCGGAGCGCGGCCAGGCGCAGACTTTTCGCGGTGGCATCAATGGCACAGTAACGGATGGGTCGGGGGCGGTGGTGGCCGGCGCGAGCGTCGAAGCTGCCGATACTGCGACCGGCGTTTCGCATAAGACCGTATCGACTAGCGCGGGCGAATATATCTTCCAGGATATGGCCCTCGGAACGTACAAAGTCACAGTGACGGCAAGCGGATTCAAGACTGCGGTGGTATCGAGCGTTCCCGTGAAGGCGGGCGTCATCTACACGCTTCCCGTGAAACTCGGTGTCGAGTCGGCGGGCGAGACGGTTGAGGTTTCTGCGTCAGGACTGGCACTGGACACGACGACAACCACGCAGACCACGGACATTCCGGAACAAACCGTGCAGGACATTCCGTTGAACGGACGCGACTTTACGCAGATGATCGGCCTGGCTCCGGGATTCGCGGGATACTCGCTGGGCGGCTACGGATCGGTCAACGGCACGCGTGCCAATCAAGTCAACTGGCAGATCGACGGCGCCGACAACAACGACTGGTGGCATAACATCCCCGCAGTGAACCAGGGCGGCGTAGAGAACATCGCGGGCGTCACGCTTCCGATCGATTCAATCGCGGAGTTCAGCCTGCAAACCCAATCTTCTTCCGAGGTAGGGCGCAATCCCGGTGGAACGGTGAACCTGGTGACCAAGTCCGGCACCAATGCGCTGCACGGATCGGCCTACTACTACGAGCGTAACCAGGCGCTTGCCGAAAGCAATCCATTCAACACCCTGGGCGATTTGCCGCTCTCGAATATCCAGTGGGGCGCTTCGCTGGGCGGTCCCTTCTGGAAGGACCACACTTTCTGGTTTGCGAACTTCGAGAAGCAGAAGTTCAACATCGCAACGGGCAACTCGGGTACCGAACCGAACGCTGGCTATGTTGCCAACGCAGAATCGGTGCTGGCCAATTATGGCGTTTCTGAAAACGCAACAATGAAGGGCCTGATTTCAATCCTGTGGCCTTCAAACATCACGTCGAGCAACTCTCTGAGCGCGGTTCAGAACCCCGCCCCGGAGTTTGGATACAGCTACAACGGCGTAGCCAAGGTCGACCACACCTTCAGTCAGAAGCACAATATATCGGGGCGTGCCTTTCTCGGCCAGGGGAACCAGACGGCGCCGGTGGGGCAATCGGATATCAATCCCTGGTACTTTGAGATCGGCCCGATTCACGTCTACAACTACTCGGTTGCCGACAACTACGTGTTCTCGCCGTCCATTACCAACTCTGTCACCATCGGCGTGAATTACTTCAATCAAACCTTCTCCGATGCCAAGACCGGCTTCGGCAATCTTGCATCAACTGGATTCGTCACCGGCGCCAAATTCCCTAACGCGCCGAACCTGAAGATCTCGGGATTTGAGCCAACCGGCAACACGCCCCCCGAGGGCCGCAACGACATCACAGGACACCTCGACGATGCCGTTAACTGGACAATCGGCAAGCACCAGTTGCGCCTGGGCGGCGAGTATCGCCAGATGCAGTTGAACGAGTTCTACTGGCGCCACTCGGTGGGCAGTTTCACCTTCGATGACACCTATCCTTCGCCGTGGGCAAGCGACGCCACGGTGGACTCAAAGACAGCATCTCTGGCCAACTTCCTCGCGGGATACCTGACCAAGGCGACGCAGGCGTTCGGCAATCCTGAACGCACCGTTTACTCGCACGCATACGACCTGTTTGGGCAGGACAGCTACCAGCTGACGCAGACACTGAACGTCAACTTTGGCGTACGCTACGACTTTATGCAGCCGATGCACGATAGCAAGAAGGACCTTTCGGTCTTCAGGCCGGGTACGACACCGACGTACATCGCGTTTCAGGGAACAGACATCGGCAATATCTACGACCCGGAATACAATGCGGTCAGCCCGCGCGTCGGCTTCAGCTACCAACCTGCATGGTCCCCCGGAACCGTGGTTCGCGGTGGTGCTGGACTGTTCTTCGACATGCCGAACGCCAATCCCTTTCTTGACAACCGGCCAGGCAACAGCGCGCCGAATGGACTGGAAGGCAATCCCGGTGGATCGAACCCTGTGATCAACGCAACCGTCGGAAACTCCTTGCTGGTCTCGGGATCGCAGATTATCCCGACACCGACTGACGCTAATCCCTGCCCCTCGGTAGACCAGGCTTGCGGCGCATTCAGCGTGAACAAGAACTTCCGTTCGCCATACAACATCAACTTCAGCCTGCAGGTGGAGCGCTCGCTGGGCGGCAAGGCCTTCGTGCAGATTGGCTACGTTGGAAGCGAGGGCAGAAAACTTCTCAGCCTGCTGAACATCAATCAAGGCATCGCGAACGGAACGGACACGCCGACACCTGGCGCGTTCACAGGTCCTTTCGGCGGCAATTACTACTCCGACGTCAATCAGATCCAGAGTATCGGCACATCGAACTACAACTCGCTCCAGGCGATTTTCAGGACCACGGGGTGGCATGGGTTGACCTCACAGCTTGCCTACACCTGGGGTCACAACATGGATGAAGTTACGGCGTACCGCGGAGCACTGCCGCAGAACAGCTACAACTTCAAGGGCGACTACGGAAACTCCGATTTCGACACGCGGAACAGCGTGGTCGGCTACATCGACTACAACCTTCCGGGCTTCAAGGGACCGAAGGCGATCACCAACGGATGGGAATTGAATGCGGCTTACAGCCTCAAAGGCGGGCAGCCGATCAACATCTACACAGCGACCGACTCGACGGGCACGAACCAGGGGCAGCAGCGGCCGAACGCTGTGGGCAATCCGCTGGCCGGCACTTCGCACAAGCTCGTGAAGCCGTCCGATGGAAGCACACCGTACGTCCAATGGCTGAACACGAACGCTTACGCGCAGCCTGATCCCGGCACATTCGGCAACGTCGCTCGGAACAATGTATTTGGACCGGGATTTGAGGACGTCGATTTCTCAGTATTCAAGAACACGAAGTTCAGCATCGGCGATTTCCCGATCAACACCCAGTTCCGCGCCGAAATGTACAACCTGTTCAACCACCTCAACCTGGCCAGCCCCTCGTGCAACCAGCTCTGCCTTGACTATTGGGATGGGTCGAGCGACTTTGCAGGCGCCTTCGGTTCAACGAGTTCGACGATCGGATCGGGGAACTTCTCCCCCGGCATCGGACCTGGCGAACCGTTCAACGTACAGCTGGCTTTGAAGATCACCTTCTAAGCATCCGCCGGTGGAACCCGGCAACAGGCGGCGCTCGGATCATTCCGGGCGCCGTTATTCTTTTGGCGCGCAGCGATGGGTTTCATGTGCAACAAACGCCGAGCGTAAAAGGATGTGCCCAAAAGGAAGACCCCGTCATCTGACGGGGTCTTCCTTTGACACGGTTCCGATCTTTGTCAAGACAGATGCGTGAACGGATGGTCGGCAAGCCGGCGGGGAAGGGGTGCCGGTTTGAGCCCCGCAGTCGAAGAGCTCATCACCTCGGAGAATGACTTGCGGAAGGCCGCCATTTCATCCGCTGTGCCCACCGTGATGCGCAGGCTGTTGGGCCACGCAGGCCAGATGCGGCCAACAAACATCTCCTTCGCAGCGAGAGCCGCCTGGACTTCCTTGCCGGGTCGTCGGACGTCGAGCATGAAGCAGTTGCTCTCCGATGGTGTCGTTGCATATCCCTCGCTCTTGAGCCATGCCAAGGTCTGCATACGGATGTCGCCGATGGCCTTTTTTCGCGTTGGAACAAGATCCGCATCGAGCAGGCTCGCCTTTGCCGCCACGACGGCGGTGATGGGCAGGGAATTCTGGCCGCTGAATGGGGTGATTTTGGCGAGAAGATCGGGCCGTCCCACAGCGAAGCCCATGCGGATGCCCGCCATACCGTAAAGCTTGGAGAACGTGCGCAGCACAATCACGTTCTTGCCTTCCTTGACGAAGTCCAGGGAGCGAGGCGCATCGCACAAGTGGACATAGGCCTCGTCAATCAGAATCACAGTGTCCTTGGGAGCACTCGCGACGGCTTGCTCGATCGCGGCGCGCGGTGTGCAGGTTCCAGTGGGGTTGTTGGGGTTGCAAATATAGATGACTCCGGGGGTAGGCGAGGCCGCCAGCATGGCCTTGATGTCGTGCGAGGCTTCGCCTTTCGGATCGGCCAACGGCACTTTAATGACGGGGGCCCCGGCAATCTGGGCCGCCCACATCGGAGCTTCATAACCCGGGTCGGCAATCACAAGCGGTCTGTCTTTACCGGTAAAGGCAAGCACTGTGTAGTGCAGCGGCTCGGTGGAGCCGGCGAAGGGGACCACGGATTCCGGATTCAGGCCCTCTTGCTTGGCGAAGATCTCAGCCAGCTCCTCTTCCATGGTGAACAGATAGCGTCCGCCCCGGGGGACGATGTCTACCATAGCCTGACGCGCGGCCGCGGAAGGCCCCAGAGGATTCTCGTTGGCATCGATATGGATGCCGATATTGGGATCGGCAAAGTGCGGGCGGGCAGCAAGCGCGAGACGAGGTTCAGTCAACATGGGCATGCTGGCAAGTGCGGAGGCGCCAGCAGCATAGCGGAAGAATGTGCGGCGGGAAAGGCCACTACAACCAACTGGATCTTCAGAGGTGTGCATCGGTTAGGCTCCTTATTTTGGGACGGCGTGGGTTAAAGCAGGGAATTGCCTTGAACGCCTTGCAGCTGCGATGGACGATCGATGGGAGAAACACGAAGAAAGCGTCTCAACTCCCAAGTTATCCTCGATAAGGATTGAAGACAAGCGGGAAATGCATAAAGAAATGAGCGCTATGCGGAACAAACAGCCGGGCCCGATGAAGGGTCGCCCGATCTCATCACAGCCGTCTTCGGCGTGGCATCCTCCTGAAAATGCGTCCTAACAGAACAAGAAGGATGAAGTGACGCCGTCCGTATTGACGAGTAGCGAGTCTGTGGTACACTTCGTCGGGAAAACGCTTACCAGCCAATGTGATTGGTCGTTTGCTGGCGCGATGGGCGCGATGGCCGGGCAATCGCTGCACCGATATGCCCTGTCAGAGGCGCAGATTGTTGCTTGACAATGTTAGCAGTAAACCCATTTACTAGGGTGCGACGTCCGGGACCGTGCTCGGACGAAACTCGAAATCTGATGTTCTATAAGGTGACGCAATGTACGTAGTCCCGATTTCATCAAGCGCAGGCGCTTTGGGTTCCTTGCCGGCCCTTATTGCGTTTGCGGGATCGCCGCTCGCCAGCCTGCGGCCACTCGACATCATCGTGATCTGCGTTTATTTCGCGATGGTGGTTTGGATTGGCTTCTATCTCAAAGGCAAGTCGAATACCAGCGAAGAGTTTTTCATGGCCGGACGCGAGATGACCGCGTGGATTGCCGGCCTTAGCTTTGTTTCGGCCAACATGGGCTCGCTTGAGCTGATGGGCTGGGCAGGCTCGGCGTATCAGTACGGCATCCTTGCGACGCATTGGTATTGGATCGGCGCTATTCCAGCCATGCTCTTTCTCGGCTTGGTTATGATGCCGTTTTATTACGTGTCGAAGACCCACTCGGTTCCCGGCTACCTCGATCTGCGATACGACGGAAGAGCGCGCAGCGTGGCAGCCGTCTCGTTTGCCGCTGAGATGATTCTGATGAGCGGCGTGAACATGTTCGCGATGGCCGTAGTCATGAAGGTGGTACTGGGATGGGATCTTAATTTCAGCATCATTGTCTCTTCGGTGGCCGTGGCACTGTATGTGGGCCTGGGTGGATTGCGGTCGGCGATCTTTAATGAAGTTTTGCAGTTCGTGCTGATCTGGGGCGGGGCACTGCTGGTGCCAATCCTGGGCCTCTACCAGGCAGGGGGCGCTGACGGACTCCGTCACAGAATCATGGCCAACGTGCAGTCGATGGCCGGTGGCGTGAGCTCTGACAGCTACTTCCATCTTTGGCGCGATACGGGTCACTTCTCGGCCAATCCTATGGGGGTGCACTGGACCGGCATCGTCTTCGGGTTGGGCTTCGTGATCAGTTTCGGCTACTGGACGACGGATTTTCTGGTTGTGCAGCGGGTACTGGCAGCGCATAACCTGCGTGCCGCGCGGATGGCTCCAATCATCGGCTCGTTCTTCAAGATGGCTGTGCCGTTCATCGTGATCCTTCCGGGTCTGCTCGGTCTGGTTTTGTTGCAGAATGCCGACGGCAGCCGGCGGCAGCTTGTGGGCGAAGATGTGGTGGCCGCCTGCACTATGAGCGGAGCGGGACAGGTGATTGATTCCGGCGGATGTTCCGCGGCAATGGCCAAGACCACCCTGACTCCGGCGGCGCAGCAGAAGGTGCTGGCTGGCGGTCCGGATGCAGAATTGCACACCTATAACCAGGCGCTGCCTCTGATGATGGTGCGCTACATGGGGCCGGGGCTTCTGGGGCTTGGCATCACGGCGCTCATTGCCGGCTTCATGAGCGGCATGGCAGGCAATGTCAGCGCGTTCTCCACGGTTTGGACCTACGACATCTATCGACCACTCATCAATAAAAAGGCAACTGACAGTCACTATGTAATGGTGGGACGACTTTCAATCCTCATCGGGGTGATCGTCTCGATCGGCGCCGCTTATCTTGTGCAGCAGTTTCACGGCATCATGGACTATGTGCAGGCCCTGTTCAGCATCTTCGTAGCGCCGCTGCTGGGAAGCATCCTGCTGGGCATGTTCTGGAAACGTGCCACGGCATTGGCAGGTTTCCTCGGACTCCTGCTCGGGATTGTGTTTTCGGCCAGCCTATTTGTGTGGGTCAAGGTAACCCCGGCGGCATTGGCTACGGTTGCCCTCTCGCCCGACGCGAAACCTATGGCCGAGAATGTATTTCGCGCGCTGTGGGCGTTTCTGTTCACAGCGATCATTGTGGTGGTCGTCAGCTTCTTGACCAAGGCCAAACCTGACAGCGAATTGAACGGCCTGGTCTACGGGGCCACGATTCTGCCGAAGGAAGAACCGGTGCCTTTCTACAAGAATGAATGGGCGTGGGCGGGATTGGTTGTCATTCTCTTTGCCGCCCTCAACATCATATTCTGGTAAACAAAGGGCCGCTTGAGAAAAGAGGACTGAGAAGGTATGCACGGTTCTGGAATTCCAATCTGGTTTTTCATCGGTGTGCTGCTGGTGGTGTATGGCGGCATGATATGCGGCTATGGAGTATACGAGTTGTCAACCGGCGTGTACCCTGTCGGCGTGCAACTCACCGAACTGCATACACCAATCTGGTGGGGTGGCATCTTGTTCCTCATCGGTTTGCTCTACGTGGTGAAATTTCGCCCGAAGAGCAGTGTGCGGTAGTTGCTTGCGCGCTGCCTTCAGGCTCGGAGAAATCGTCTTGCAGCGGTCAAGAGACCATTCCTGGAAGCTGCGTATTTGAATTCAAAAAGAACGTTGAGCCGGACAAACGGCTAGGTTTGAAGGAGCAAAAGATGGCAGTGCAACGAACGATGACCTTTGGTGTAGTGGTTGGGAATCGTGGCTTTTTTCCAGATCATTTGGCCAAAACAGGCCGTGAAGAGATCATTTCTGTTCTTGAAGCCGCCGGGGCACGGGCGGTTGTGCTGAGTCCAGAAGAATCGAAACACGGCGCGGTGGAAACGTACACAGAATCGCAGCGCTGTGCCGAACTGTTCAAGAAGCATGCCGAAGCGATCGACGGCATTATCGTTACGCTTCCGAATTTCGGTGAAGAGCGCGGAATAGTTGATGCTATTCGCCTCTCGGGCCTGAAGGTTCCGGTGTTGGTACAGGCCACGCCCGATCGCTCTGACAATATGACGATCGCGATGCGCCGCGACAGTTTCTGCGGCAAGATGAGCGCGTGTAACAACCTGATGCAGTACGGTATTCCATACTCGCTTACTACGCTCCATACTGAAGCACTCACGTCACCCGAGTTCAAAGCCGACCTGGAGTGGTTTTCGGCAGTATGCCGAGTCGTCAAGGGCTTGAAGAACCTGCGTATCGGTGCGATCGGCGCCCGCCCCACGGCTTTCAATACTGTCCGCTATTCCGAACGGATCCTGGAGACCAGCGGCATCACAGTTGAAACCCTCGATCTCTCCGAGATATTCGGCCGCATTAACCGCACGAAAGACAACGACGATGCGGCCCAGGCCAAGCTCGCCGCAATTAAGAAGTATGTGAGCACGACCGGCATCGCCGAAGCTGCCTTGCTGAAGATGGCCAAGCTGGGCGCAGTCATCGATGGATGGATGAAGCAGTCGCATGTCGACATCAGCGCAGTGCAGTGTTGGACCTCGATGGAGGAGTTCTTTGGTGTCGTCCCCTGCACGATCATGAGCATGATGAGCAACGAACTGATTCCGTCGGCATGCGAGGTGGACGTGCCCGGCACGTTGAGCATGTATATGCTGGCGCTTGCTTCTGGAACGCCCTCCGCCCTCCTTGATTGGAACAACAACTACGGCAGCCACCCAGACAAGTGCGTCTGCTTCCATTGCTCCAACCTGCCCAAGCACTTCTTCAAGGAAGTGCGGATGGACTACCAGGAGATCATTGCTGGAACGGTAGGCAAGGAGAATACCTTCGGGACGTGCGTGGGCCGCGTCAAGGCGGGCACGATGAGCTTTGCGCGCTACTCGACCGATGATCGCCGCGGCGTTGTTCGCGGATACACCGGGGCGGGGCGCTTTACCGACGATCCCCTCGAGACCTTCGGCGGCGCAGGTGTCGCGGAGATTCCGCAGTTGCAGAAGCTGCTGAAATACATCTGCAGAGAAGGCTTTGAGCATCACGTGGCGGCCAACTTCAGCGACGTCTCCAAATCGATCCACGAGGCGGCGCGCTATCTGGGTTGGGAGAGCCACTATCATCCTTCGCTCGAAGACTAGTGAAGATCAGAAAAAGGGCCGGGCGTTGGCAGACACTGTCAACGCCCGAAGCACGTAGGGAAGTGTTTTTAGAGGAAAAGCAATCATGAGCAAGAGAATCGGCAAAGGCCTGGTGGTGAACGGCTCCACAATCGTCAGCGAGTCGGCGTGGAATGACGAGCTGAATGCGAAACACGACAAACTCGTGGAAT
>Ga0265342_10004221_pt1 | contig 11404 bp, 7 predicted proteins | sample 4CB327metaG_FD_203125 | JGI IMG/M metagenome (GOLD analysis project Ga0265342, IMG submission 203125) | Rhizosphere microbial communities from Carex aquatilis grown in University of Washington, Seatle, WA, United States - 4-CB3-27 metaG | ecosystem: Host-associated > Plants > Roots > Rhizosphere...
GCGTTCCCTCCGACTACGTCGAGGAGCTCGCCCGCGTAGCGGCGCAGGCCTTCCCCGCGTGGGCGCAGGCCCGACAATCGTCGCGCTTTTCGGTTTTCCAACCCTACCTCGAGAAGCTCGTGGAAATGACCCACCGGTATGTGTCATTCTTCCCACCTGCCGCGCATCCGTATGACGTCCTTTTGGACCGATTCGAGCCCGGGCTGACCACGGCCGAGGTGCAGGCGATATTCAAGCCCCTTCGTGAAAAACAGGTGGCGCTCATCAAGTGGATCGCCACAGCGCCCCAGGTCGATGATTCATGCCTCCACCAGAAGTTCGACACCCAGGCGCAGTGGGATTTCGGCGTTCACATCATCACGAAAATCGGTTTTGACTGGAATCGGGGGAGACAGGACAAGAGCGCCCATCCCTTCACCGTGGGCCTTTCGGCCGACGACGTGCGCATCACGACGCGCATGAACCCCGACTACTTCGGCGACAGCCTTTTCAGCACGATGCACGAGTGCGGTCATGCCCTCTACGAGCAGGGCTTTGCGGAGGGCCTGGGCCGTTCCCCGCTGGGCAACGCGGCATCCCTTGCCGTGCACGAATCGCAAAGCAGGATGTGGGAGAATCTTGTCGGCCGTTCCCTCTCCTTCTGGCGCTATGCGTATCCAGCGCTCGTCACCTCATTCCCGCAGCTCAAGGGCGTTCCCCTGACGACATTCTACAAGGCGATCAACCGCGTCCAGCCCTCCCTCATTCGCACCGAGGCGGACGAGGCGACGTACAATCTGCACGTCATGCTTCGCATGGAAATCGAGATAGCGCTTCTGGAAGGTACGCTCGCCGTCAAGGACCTGCCCGAAGCGTGGAACAGCCGCATGAAGGACTACCTGGGTGTCACCCCTCCCGACGACGCGCATGGCGTGCTGCAGGACGTGCACTGGGCCTATGGAGAGCTGGGCTATTTTCCCACGTATGCCCTGGGCAATCTCATTTCGGCTCAGCTTTGGGAAACCATCCGCGCGCAGATTCCGGACATCGAGGCGCAGATCGAAGCAGGGAAGTTCGACGCGCTCCTGGGCTGGTTGCGGGAAAAGATCCACCGCCACGGCAGGAAGTTCGCGCCGCAGGAAATGGTGCGTCGGGTTACGGGATCCGGCATCGACGCCGCTCCGTACCTTCGCTATCTCGAGACCAAGTACCGGGCCATCTACGAAGGGTAACGGCTTACCCGCCCCGGCCTTTTCCTCGACGGGCCCCTTCAGTATAGTGCGCGCACGGGAGGCGTGATTGCTCACGGGCTCGTTCGAGAATCTTTCTCCGGCCATCGCCATGCAGGGGGTGGAAGAATCCTTCGCGTGCGTGCTGGACGGAACCATGGAATCCTACGCGAGCTACGTCAACCGCGTATACGGCCTGCGCTCGGAGACCGGCGAGCGGCTTGTTGTCAAGTTCTACCGACCCGGGCGGTGGAGCCGTGAGGCGATAGAGGAAGAGCACCGATTCCTCCTCGATTGCGCGGAGACGGAGATCCCCGTCATTGCCCCAATGGCCGGACCTGACGGTGCTACCCTGCATTCCCTCGTCGCCCTCGGCGAAAGCGGCGGCCAGGAGCTGCTGTTCGCCCTCTTCAAACGTACGGGGGGCCGTACCTTCGAACCCGAATCCGAGGAGGACCTGATCCGACTCGGCTCGCTCCTCGGCCGCTGCCATGCGGCCGGGGCGCGCCGTGAAGCGCCGCATCGCGTTGCCTGCACCCCCTCCACGCTCACCGCGGCCTTCGTGGAGGAGCTGCTCGGCGACGGCCTTGTTCACCCCGCATGCGCGGAGGAGTTCCGCACGTTGTGCGCCGAGACACTCACCCGCGTCACTCCGCGCTTCGAGGGCATTCCATTGCAGCGCATCCACGGGGACTGCCATCGCGGGAACATCATCGACCGCCCGGACACGGGACTCGTCCTCATCGACTTCGACGACATGATGCGCGGCCCGGCCGTGCAGGATCTCTGGCTCGTGCTGCCGGACCACGCTGAGAAAAGCCGCGCGGAGTTGGGTTGGCTCCTGGAGGGCTATGAGCGGTTTCGTGAGTTCGACAGGACCACCGTGCGCCTCATCGAGCCTCTGCGATTCATGCGCATGATCTACTTTCTGGCATGGCGCGCCCGCCAGCGCAACGATTTCTGGTTCCGCGAGAGTTTTCCCACGTGGGGCAACGAAGCCTTCTGGATCAAGGAGCTTTCGGACCTGCGTGATCAGGCGGAAATGGTGAACGAAGCATTGGATGCCTGAACGGCCGCATCAGGGAACGCCGGCACGATCGCGGGCAGCCTCGGTCTTCCCGCCGAGGTCATTTCACCGTGTCGATGGCCAGACTGTTGAGCGACACTACCTTGTTGATCGAGGAGAACCATGCCAGAGCTCGGACCGCGGTAGCCTTTTCCTTCACCGTAACGGCGGCAAGGGCTACCGGTTCTATGCCGGAGAAGGCGGCTCCCGCGCTCGTGAACAGGACATCTTCACCGCTCGCTGGATTGCCTGAATCCGTGCCCACCACGATGAACGACTTCCCGTCAGCGGCGTAGACGATTGCATCGATCCAGTCGGCCGCCGTCCTCGTCTTGTCCACAAGCGCGCCATTGGTGAACACACGGCGGCGATTGGTCACGAGCCAGCTCTTTCCGTTGCTCGCATAGCGGACGACCCAATTGTAGGACTGCTCCAGGTCCGTCATCGGGCCGAATGAGTCCTGGTCGCTCGTGATGATGGTCGCCCCTTTGGCGGAATCGCTGACCACCGCCACCCACGATTTGGATCCCGGCGCCCACGCCAGGCCGGAGACGAGCTGATACGGACCGAGCTTCGTTCCATCGCTTACCACGATGGACTGCTCGCCCCAAGCGCCCGTTGCGGCCGCCCACGCCCCCCCGTCGGGAGAAATCCAGAATTGCGAGGCGTCGGTGGCGACCTCTTTTCCATTGACGAGCGCGGATTGTTCGTGCTCCGCCTTTTCAACAAGGGCGTACCAGGAGACACTGTTGTCGCTGAATCCAATGGAAGGCACGCCGTCGGAGGCGACACCCGTGAGGGTCGTCGACTGCGCTGCCCGGCCCAGGTCCTTCACCGTGATGGTCATGTCGGTGCCGTCAGTCGTGGCGCTGGATACGATCAGAGATCGCTTCCCATCCGGACTGAGAGCAAAGCCCCTCAACCGAACGAACGGTCCCAAGCGGCTTCCGTCTTCGCGCAGCACGTAGTCCTTGCCGTCCTTGGCGTCCTTGAGCGGCACCCCCCATTTCGTGCCTGTCCCGTCCAGTGCCATGCAGAGGCTTGTGGTCGCCTGGATTTTCTGGTAGACACCCACCATGACGCCGTTCACGATGTAGCGCACCTGATTGGTGTTGTCCAAAGAGCTGATGGCCAGAATATGATGCAGATCCGTGCCGATGACGGCCGCGAGGCTTTCCTGTTCGTGGAGGATGTTTTCCTCGATACCCATCGAGTACAACGGCGTGGAAAAAACGCAGAGGCCGCCTTTTTGACGAATGAGAGTCGCCATGTCCCGATCGGTCGTCGCGAAAAGACGTCCGCCCGCGGTGGTGGCAAAAGAGCCGGGCGGCGCCGCGCTCAGAACAAGGCGTGCAACGTCCAGGGCTTCAATGGCGAGGGCGCTGTGCAGCGGGGTGTCACCCGTCACGTCGGGGGTCAATGGATCGGCGCCGTTTGCCAGGAGAAAGCGCGCCACATCGACCGTGGAGGCGAAGTGGAGAGGAGTGCGCCCGTCAGACGTCGCTATCCCCACGCCCACCCCCTCTGTCTTTACGGCGCGTGTCACGCCGGATAGGTCCCCGATGAAGGCATACCAGTGCAGGTCGGCGGCCTGGTATTTCTTCTCGAACGCGGCGCGGTAGGCGTCGAGACCACGCCCGGACGACGGGTTCTTCCCAACCAGCGGTGCCAGCACCGCCGCCACCGGTCCATAGCCGGCGTCTATCGCGATATCCAGCGGAGTGTTCGACGGGCCGAACGTTGAGACCCCCATTCCCTTTGAAACCAGATAACGCGCAAGGGCGGGTCGGTTCCAGGAGGCGGCCGTATGGAGCGCGCTGCGCGGAGCGGCCGTGGTGGCGGGGGTCAGGCGCGCTCCCGCCTCCACGAGTTGGCGCAGCACGTCCAGGGAACCGGCCTCGACGGCGGAGTCGATCACCGACCAGCCCATGGAGTCGTGTGCGTTCGGGTCGGCCTTGCGCGCAAGAAGGTAGGCGACCATCTGAGCGTTGCCCTTCGTGACCGCGTAATGAAGGGCGCTCATCATTGTCCCGCGGTCAGCCGGCCGCGCCTGTGCTTCGATTTTCGCGCCCTTTGCCACCGCGCTCTTCGCGCCATCCAGCGAGCCGACGGAAATCGCCGCGAAAAGCGCATCAGTGGCGTCGGCGAATAGAGCCGACAAACCGATGCCGACGAGGAAAAACGAGATGGCGAGCGACATTTTCAGGGCATGTGGGCGCTGCGGCATGGCACGGTCCCTTCTTGAATGGTAGATTCCTGTCATTGTTTGTTCCACAATCCACGGGCGTCGTCAAGCGCTTGCGCGGCGGAATACGCGGTGGTACGATTTTATCATGAAAAGACGGGCACCGGTGATGCTGCTCGCTCTCCTCACCCTCGGCTCGTGCGCGGGCACTCCGTCGGCGGTGCAGAAAGACGGGACGACCCCGACGGGAGGAAAGGAATCCACGACTCCGGTCGAACAAACGCAGAGCGCGCCCGTGACCGTGGAAACCTTCACCACATTCGATACCTACGGCATGAGGATCGTCTCCTGCTCGCCGAAGGAAGGCGTGGACGAAGGCACGTTCGTTCTTTCCTCGACGACGCCGATGAAGATCATCGCAGATATGAAAATCGCCGGTGCGACGGACTCGCAGCAGGTCGACGTGGTCAAGGAAGGAGCCACCTGGAGAGTCAGCGCCTATTTCCCGACCACGGGAATCTACCAGGTACGGGTCTTCGCGAAGGCGGACTCCGACACGGGCACCAACTATTACGGCTCCGTCTACGTGACCTTCACGGCAGCGGTGGCGGGCGATCAGAAGATCTACTCCCTCGGCGCGGACGGGGAGTCTCAGAAGATCCGGCTCACGGAAGTGAAGACCGTTGCCGAGCGTTGGGAGCCGTATCCCGGAACCTCCTTCGAGAACTACGAGACCGGCCTCCTCGCCAAGGATGCCGACATACCCTTCCAGGGCGGTACCATCAGGCTGACAAAAAACACCCCGATTCGATTCGAGGCTTATGGCGCATCGATGGGCGGTTTTGCCGTCGCCCCCGATCACGATGTGCCGGTTACAATCAGCGGAGTGACCACCCAGTTCGCCGCCGCCGGCATGATATACGTCGGCTCATCCGCTTTCGCCGGCACTCTCAAAGCGGACGTGTCCGTCGTCGCGGGACTGGTCGCCCTCGCCTGCACGGCCGGCTCCCTGGTGTTCGTGGATAACGGCAAGATCGCATCGGTGCAGCTGAGCCAGGATTCAATGATCTCTTTCAGGGAGAGCTCCTATTCATGCAAAGGGGAGGTCAGCTTCTCGGACTGGGGAGCCGGACGCTTCACCGAATTCGTTCTCGCTCGACCCGTGGACATCGCCTTCGGCCCGACCGTTGCCACGTGTCCGGCAGGCACGAAGGTTCTGCTTGCCGACGACAGGGTTTCCTCCATCGATTTCAGCGAGGATTCGACGATCAGCGTGAAAGGCAAACCCATGGCGGTGAAATCGGGCTGGACGGTGAGCCTTGATGCAAAGGGAAACGTGAAGGACACGTCGATAGAGTCTGGCGGCTTTTGAAAGCCTGGTACTATCAGGCGGGCGGCTCCTCGGCTTCTCCCGGACGTCGAATGAGGGCAATCGGTTGCCCGACGCCCGCCTTCTGCCCCGCGGCAACGAGATGCTTCAGGAGCACGCCCGGCAGCACTGCCTCAACCTCACACACACCCTTGTCGGTCTCAACCTCCACAAGCGGCTCGCCGAGGGCCACGTCTTCTCCCTCGTGCTTCAGCCAGCGCACGAGCATGACACCTCCCCCTACGGCGCCCATGTCGGGCATGCGAATCTCAGTGGCCATGAAGGCTCCTTCGCGGTGTCGCCGCTGTTTCAAACAACATGAAGGGCAATGCCGAGCTTGCGCAGGATTTCGACGTAGTCCAATGAGATGCCGGAGTCGGTGATGATGGCGTCGAAGTCCTCGAGGTTCGCGTACCACGACGGACGCACGGTGCCGAACTTCCTCGAATCGGCAAGGAGGATCCGGGTTTGAGAGGATGAAAGAGCCGTCTTCTTGAGCTCGGCCTCCGCGGGGTCCGCGCATGTCACACCGAGCGTTTCACTCACACCTTCCCCGGAGAGGAATGCCTTTGTCGCCCGATAGCGGGCGATGAGACTTACCCCCTCGGGACTCTCGAATACCAGGGTGTCCGGGCGCAGGGAGCCGCCGGCAAAAACGACCGTGCGGGCGGAGCCACGACTGGCCTCCATGAGAATGTTCAGTGCGTAGCAGAGAATGGTCACCGGGAGATCTCGGGGGATGCTCCGCGCGAGCCACTCCGTCGTTGAACCGGAATCCAGAATCACAACGTCCCCCGCCTCGATGAGCGAGGCGGCCTTTTCCCCGATGCGCTGCTTCTCCGCCGCGGCGGCCGCGGAAGGGTCGAGAAGCGACAAAAAACCGTGGGGGCTCTGCCCAGCCGTGGTGGAAGGGACAACACCGGCGTGCACCAGCTTTACGCGGCTACCATCGGAGAGCAGCTCCAAGTCGCGGCGGATCGTCATCTCGGAGACATTCATGGATTCGGCCAACTCCCGTATGGTCGAGCCGTTCGAAATACTGAGAGCTTCCATGATCTTTGAAATTCTATCCTGTCTCTTTTTGGTGGGCACCTGCCGCTCCGGCCTTCAAGACTGAGAAATACTATACAGAAAAATGATAATAATCAATCCTTAATACGTATTAATGACACATTTATATCATTTTTAGCTTGACAAATGGCATTATTTTATCAATAGTTACGCAGGACTGATCATCAAGTCACAGCCCGCGATCAATGGCCGTTACTGGGAGGGCCGCAAAGCCGAGCAGGTGAAGCGGCGCGGCAGGTCGCGGGCTCTTTTATTTCCGCTGACTGATACTTCGAGAAACGATACAATACCCCCTATGCAGGAATCCGAGGTCAGGGCCCAGATCGTGGAGGCGGGAAAGAGGCTGCGCGACAGGTTTTTCGTGGCCTCCAATGACGGGAACATCAGCGCCCGGCTTTCCGCGAATGAGATCCTCATCACACCCACGAGTGTCAACAAGGGAGAGGTGGCGCTGGACACCATCCTCAAGGTGGACATGAACGGAAAGGTGCTTTCCGGCACGCTGCGTCCCAGCTCCGAGACAAAGATGCATCTGGCCGTGTATCGCGTCCGACCCGACGTGGCTGCCATCGTTCATGCGCATCCCCCCGCCGCCACGGGCTTTGCCGCCTGCCGCATACGGCTGGACCAGGACGTGATCCTGCCCGAGGTGGTCTTCGGCTTGGGAAAGATCGGCTTCGCCGAATACGGAACGCCGAGCACGGAGGAGATTCCCAACGCCGTGGTGAAGGAAATTCCCGATTGCGATGCGCTGCTGCTCTCCAATCACGGGGCGCTCACGGTCGCGGCGGACGTCATGCAGGCCTATTACCGCATGGAAGTGCTGGAAATGTACGCGCGTGTCCGCCTCGTGACGAAGATTCTCGGCGAGCCGAAACCGCTCTCCGACGGTCAGGTGGGAGAGCTTCAGCGGGTCCGCGAGCAGATGGGATGGGGAAGAAAGAAGCCCCCCGAAGAAATCTCGCAAGAGCTCGTCAGTCTGATAGCCGACGCCGTTGTCGAGGTGCTGCACCGACGCGGTGAAATCCCGAAAGCTCCCCTATAGTTTCGCGGAAGGCAGGATGCGGGTGGGGATGAGGTCCGCGATTGCCAGAAGCATGTTGGCAAGCGGTGCCATCCAGTATTCCCCTGAATTCCATTCGGTGCGGCCTTGCATATCGAGGTAGATCCCGTCCTCGGCCGTTCCCCGCGGCCCGACGGAAAACCCGCCGGGGAGCGTTCCATAGAAGCGGCTGTAGGGGGAGGCGTTGCGGCACCCCAGACCGTTCACCATCGACGCATTCAGCGGGTTGTTCCCCAAAATCCACGCCAACTGATCGAAAGCGGCATCGCGACATCCATTGTCGTCGAGCACTCTGCTCATAGCGGCCAGCCCGTGCGCCCAGCTTGTCCAGTGAGAGGAGAGACCGTGATTCACGCGCTCCGGCGCGTTTGCCGGCATGAAGAATCTATACACGAGCGCGTCGTGCCATGCGTGATAAACGTCGCCTTCACTGCGGGCCCGGGAGAAGACGCCGAAAGGCATGATGCCGAATGGATTGGTCGCGGTCATGGGCAGGACGTAAGATCGGCGGCAGAGCTCCAGCGCGTCGCGGACCTGGCCTACCAGTGAGTTCTCGTAATCGCTTTCCACGAACGCCGCGAGGGCAATGACGGGCTGAGCCGAGTTGACGATGCCGCGGTACGGCTCCTGTCGCGTGTCATCCATGAACCAGAATCCGTGGCGTGGGGACTGGGCTTCCAAAAGCGCGCTAACCAGCCCCGCGACCTCGGCCTCGGGGGCGAGCCCCATGGCATGAAGCCGCAAGACTGTGAGCAGGCGCCACGAGATGACCGACGTCCAGGAATCGGGCTCGTCGGGCGGCCGCGCTGCCATGAACTTCCAGCAGCGCAGCGCCGCCTCGCGACACAGCAGCGAGAAGGCCGGGTAATTGGCGTGGAACTGGTCCACCGCGTCCAGGAGGATGGACATGCTCAGATACTGGACGATGGGATTGTACTGGACGCGCACACTGCGTTCGTCGCCGCTCCCGCGCCGATTGTCCGAGAAGTAATTGCCGGCGTTGTCCGCGTAGCACCCGGCGTGGTTTTCGTACCACCAGACCATGCCCGGCGCGCGACGACTGTCTCCGCCGCCGGCAACGTCCTCGTAGAACATGCCGGTGGACGGGTCCTGCATCTTCAGGATCCAGCGAATCCCCCAGGCCGCCTCCGCGAGTATGTCGTCCTCGTGAGGTCTCTCGTGCCAGTGATTGCGGGTGAATCCGAGCTGCTGCCGCGCGGCGAAGAGTCCGAGGATGGGAAGCGTCGTGGTCGCCATCCATTTGCGGAGGTCCCCCGCATCGTGCCATCCCCCCACGGCATCCACGGCCGCCCCCGTGTCGGAGCGCACACCGTCGTCCAGATGGCAGGGACCGCGCAGCTCGTTCTCGAAATCGCCGCAGCGCTGCCCGTGCACGTAGTCGAGAAAAAGAGAGGGAACGCGCGCGTACACGCCGTCGGCGACCGCAAACGGAAACGACCACGCTTCGACGTCATCCGCGCCCTGGATACCGGGCAAAACAACGCGATAGATGCCGGGAGCGCGAACCCCGGAGAAGTCCGCCACGAAGTATTTGCCCATGGCGCCGTCGTGCGGCACGAGATCACCGCTGAAGACAGTCTTCCAGTTTTCAAAGGCGCCCAGGCCCTCGGCACCGACGCGCCGGACATCCTGCACCTGGAACGTGGCTCCCCGGACACCGGCGGAGGCAATGACGGCGCGCTTTCGCGCGCCGCAGAGATATCCCACCTGGTTGACGTGGATCCGGGGACCCTCCTCGCTCACTCCTTCTTCTCCACGACGCTGATGTGGAGATCGGCGAGCTGCTTGGCGTCCACCTCGGAGGGGGAGTCGTCCATCGGGCATTGCCCGAGGGTGTTCTTGGGAAAGGCGATGACGTCACGGATCGTCGTCTCACCGGCCATCATGGCCACCAGGCGATCGAACCCGGGCGCGATCCCGCCGTGAGGAGGAGGTCCGTAGCGGAAGGCTTCCAGAAGGAAACCAAATCTCTTCTGGGCCTCGTCATCGGAGATGCCGAGGAATCGGAAGATCCTTTTCTGCAGCTCCACCTCGTGGATCCTGATGGAACCCGAGGCGAGCTCTACTCCGTTGCAGACCAGATCGTACAGGTCGCCCTTCACCTCGGCAGGCCGTTTTTCGAAGTCGGCGAGGAATCGCTCTTGAGGCATGGTGAACATGTGGTGCGCGGGGTCCCACTTCTTCTCTTCCTCGTTCCATTCGAACAGGGGGAAGTCCACGATCCAGCAGAACTTGAACTGTTTCGGGTCGGCGAGCTTCAAGTCCTTGCCCAGCTGCGTACGCACTGCTCCCAGGGAAACGCATGCCTTGCGGTAGTCGGCGCCCACCATGAGTATGAGGTCGCCCGGGGCAGCTCCCAGGGCCTTGATGATCTCCCCTGCCTGCTCCGTGTAGAACTTCGAGACCCCCCCGTCCAACGCGCCGGCAGCCGTCACCTTCATCCACGCCAGGCCGGCGGCGCCATAGATCTTCGCCACCGCCTCCAGGTCCGTGATCTGCTTGCGCGAGTACTCGCCGCATCCCGTGGCCACCAGGGCCCGTACGGCGCCGCCGCCTTCCACGACCTTGCGGAAGACCTCGAACCCGCCCTTCACGGCGAACGGCGCGAAGTCCTTCATAGCCAGGCCGAAGCGGAGGTCCGGCTTGTCCGAGCCATAGAGATTCATGGCTTCGTCGTACGGCAGGCGAAGGAACGGCGTCGTTATGGCGGTGTCAATGGTCTCCTTGAAGATGTGCTCCATGAGACCCTCGACGAGGTTGAACACGTCATCGCGGGACACGAAGCTCATCTCGATGTCGATCTGCGTGAACTCGGGCTGGCGATCACCGCGGGCGTCCTCGTCGCGGAAGCAGCGCGCGATCTGGAAGTAGCGGTCGAATCCGGACACCATGAGGATCTGCTTGTAGAGCTGCGGCGACTGGGGCAGCGCATAGAACTTGCCCGGATTCAATCGCGAGGGAACCAGGTAGTCACGCGCGCCTTCCGGGGTGCTCTTGATGAACATCGGTGTGTCGATCTCGAAGAACTCGCGCGCCACCAGATACTCCCGAGCAGCGAAGGCCGCCTTGTGCCGCAGCATGATGTTGCGCTGCATGGCCGCCGTGCGCAGGTCCAGGAAGCGATACTTGAATCGGGTATCCTCGCGGGCGTCAGCCCTCTCGTCGATCATGAAGGGCAGCACCTCGCAGCGCGAAAGGATCGTTATGCGCGTTGCTTTCACTTCTATGGCGCCCGTGGGCATGTTCGGATTGGCCATTGAACCGGGTCGGGCGCGAACGGTGCCTTCTATGGCCACGCAGTATTCGAATTTCAGCTCGTCGCTTACGGCACGCAGCTCCGCGGAAGCGTCGGAATCGACGACGACCTGGGTGAGTCCGTAGCGGTCGCGGATGTCGAAGAATCGAATCCCGCCGTGATCGC
>Ga0265342_10004224_pt1 | contig 11398 bp, 4 predicted proteins | sample 4CB327metaG_FD_203125 | JGI IMG/M metagenome (GOLD analysis project Ga0265342, IMG submission 203125) | Rhizosphere microbial communities from Carex aquatilis grown in University of Washington, Seatle, WA, United States - 4-CB3-27 metaG | ecosystem: Host-associated > Plants > Roots > Rhizosphere...
AAATCCCCTGTCTGTAATAGACAGGGGATTTCTATAATACTAAATGAATATACTAACGAAAATAAATACGTATCTGCTATTTTATTAAAAGCATCTTTTTCACAGCAATAAAATCTCCGGCTTCTATTCTGTAGAAGTAAACCCCGCTTGCGAGATTAGTCGCATTGAAGTCAACCTGATAATTACCGGCTTCTTTATTTTCGTTAACCAACGTCTCAACAGTCCTTCCGAGCAAATCATAAACAACTAACTTAACCAAACCTGATTTCGGTATCCCGAACTTAATAACTGTCGTCGGGTTGAACGGATTAGGATAGTTCTGTTCCAATGAAAATACTTTCGGAATTGCGTTGCTTGTCGGTTCTACTCCAACCAGGTCGCAGAACCTGTAGAAAGTACCCGACGGTATATTGTACGTTACGGCATCGTTGCATACCGTTGTTGAGAATGTTGTTGAAGCGCATGTTGCGCCGGGCGTTATGCTCGTTATATGGGTCGAGCCTCCCGGGGCTACATTAATACCGACGCTTCCTGTAGCGGATGCGTTATTAACTCCGGTTCCGTATACGATATCCACTACCTGGCCTGTACCACCGTTTTCATATAATTTTATCTGGAACGTTACGTTTCCGGATCCGGAAAGGAACGCTACATTTGCATACTGAACGGTGAATACCCTGTTTGGCGCTGTGCCTGTGGTCAGGTAGGTTATATTATTCGCTGCGTTCAAATCATCCCAGAATCCTGCTACCATGTTCACATCTGATGCGCCGCAAAGTCCGTTGATATAATTCGTCGATCCTGACGGCCCCATCTCGATAAATCCGTTAGTGCATATCCATACCTGCGTATAACTGTCTGTAACATATTGGAATGAGAATCCTATCGGAGCTGTAACTCCTGCGTCGTCGCCTGTCGGTCCGGGACTGCCGCCTGTAATTGGAGTGTAGGTTGTTGGCGGCTGACAGAAGAACGGACACATTGTAGGCGGGGGTGTAGTTAATACATTTATTGTCATTCTAACTGTGTCGTTGGTTCTGTCTAAATCAGTTCCTAGCGCGGAAATATACATTAGATTGTGATTGCCTGCAGTCGCAGTTTGCCAGCTGTTGCTGACTGAATCATTTTGACTGGCATTAAGATTGATATTTGTAGTATTTATTAATGCGCCATCAACATAGAATTTTACCGGGATGGCTGTTTCATTTGAAGTCCCGATATTAGTTACCTTAGTTTTAATATTATAGGGAGTGTTAATCAGGTAGTATGTCGGCGTGCTCATGAACGGCCCGCATGCTATATTGTGGGCAAGCGGAGGACCGCTGGTGATGTAGCCAGCCCATGCATTATATGTTCCTGATTTATCATCCATCCAGAATGCCCAAACTTTACCGTTTCCGGCGCAGCATCCCATATAGTCTCCCATGTATCCGCCGCTGAGGAGAGGATCCGGTTTTGGCTTGAAATGATGGTCGGCTACTTCAACGTCAACCCAGGTATTTCCTCCGTCCAGCGATCTTGATATAAATATTGATGCAGAGTCGCCGACTGAAGCAAAGCTTCTGTTGTCATAATAAGCTACATTTAGTCCGCCGTTTTCATCAACGCAAACGCATGGGAACCACTGTACTTTACCGTTGTTTATAGGATCCTGGTTAACTCTGAAACCTGCCGACCATGTTAAGCCCCCGTCTGTTGAACGGTGCAATACTATATCGGCATCAGAACCTGCCGGAGCAAGATTATATTCTGACATGACGACATAAAGCCAGCCGTTTCTTGCGCCTCCGCTTTTATCGCATGCAATTCTGGTAAAACCATTGGTGCGGATATTCCATCCGTTAAACGCGAGTGAACGTGTGCCGTTAGTTGCATATGCAGGCGCTAGGGCGGTAAATGTAGCCCCCCCGTCAGTTGAGCGTCCAATTCCAACCCCTGTCTCAGTCCACGGGCTGTTTGGTCCGTGGATCGCATAACTTACAATCACATCTCCGTTAGGTCTTGTAACAACATCATGACCCTGGGCCTGAAGACCCGAAGGAGGAGGCCAGCTAACCGGAGCTACCCACGATACGCCGCCGTTTGTGGTTCTTGCGCAAAAAGACGCGCCCGAAGAATAGTCGCAAAAAGCCATGTAGAAGTTTCCGTAATAGGGACTTGTGGGCACATCATCGCCGCACGCCAGATTTTTATCATCAGTTCCGCTGGTATGCACCTGGATACTTGATGAAAAATTAACCCCGAAGTTTGTGGAATACTCAGCCTGCATGCCGGTTACGCCGCCAAAATTTGAAGTACTTGAAAGATGTGTGAAAATTAACCTGCTGTCCTTACCGTATGCCGGGCCCGGATCTCCGCGCTGGTTAGCGGTATTACCGTTGTTAATCGTATTTGTGCCGAACCAGCTATTTCCGCCGTCGGTTGTCATATAAGAGCCGGAATTAATTGTGCTTCCGTTTACTGCGTTTGAAGAACCAAACATCAGCAGCGGATTAGCGCGGCTGATAGTAATGGGCACTTCAGTTTGTGAAACCGAGCCAGGTAAAACTCTTATATTCGGCGCGACAACAAGATCTCCCTGCGGAGTGGAGATTTTTCTTGGCGCTGTTACCGGCTGAACGTATGTTTCTGATGGTAAAGGAACATAATTTCCGCTGGACATTATGTATGTTCCCGGATTATTCCATCTAGAACTTTCCTGCGCGAAAGATGTATTGCAGACCATAAGGGTAATTAGAGCAAGAGATAAAAAAGAAAGTTTTTGCATCATGATTTCCTCCTGGGATTTAACCCAATCAATGAAGATAGCAATTTGATAAAATAGAATTATGTCTTAACCTTATTATCAAAAATCAGTTAAGACGAATATTATAACAACGCAATTTATTTTTAATTGGCGGCAATTTCAATGAAAAACACATTGCCACATATTATAAAAACGTTGTTTTCTTAATTGTTACAAAATAAAAAATAATTAAAAATTCCCCCGACGGACGCAAACCCGGTTCTTTTAACAGTATTCAAAATTTCGGATTTACTTAATAAGAACCATTTTTTTGCTCTGTTCAAAACCTGCTGTTTCAATTTTATATATATAAATCCCGCTAGCCAGATTCGCGCCGTCAAACTTTTCAGTATATGCGCCAGCCTGCCTGGTTTCGTTAACAAGGTTTGCAACAATCCTTCCGAGCATATCATATACAACTAGTTTAACATGCCCGTTTTTTACCAAACTGAAATTTATTTCGGTAACAGGGTTAAAAGGGTTTGGATAATTTTGATACAACATTGGTTTATCAGGAATGGAAGTTTGTTCATTCAAAATTCCGATAACGGCAGAATTGTATTTAAGTATAACCCCCGAGTAACTATCGTTTCTGTTTCCGACACTCCAACCGGAATAAGGATTTATAAACCGGGTATCAAAAACGCTTATATGCTCAGGCGCATCGATCGAAAGCCAATTTCTTGCGGTATCAAGCGTTACTGCAAATTTGCCCAAAATACCGCATGGGATCCAAAGCTCGGCTGGCGTTCTTGCGGCAATCCTTTGAGCTATGCCGGGAACATTCATAAATACGCCTTTCCATGAAGAGCCGGCATTTGAAGATGAGTATATATTAGAACCGTATTCCAGGTCGCCGCCGGCAATCAGGATCTTATTTTCGCTGACAGTGTAAATGTCAAAAAGCGGTTCTGCTGATATGCATGTATCCGTCCAGTTAAGACCTCCGTCCGAAGTTTGCCAGCATATACCGGCACGGTCAAAAAATCCCCCGCAGGCATACCCGTTTAAGGTATTAGGAAAATTGAATTTCAAAACAGGATAGTCATAACACACCGCCAACCGGATATTTGCTCGAACCCAGCTTGTTCCGCCGTTAGTAGTGCGCAATATCACAGGATCGGTCAGGGTGATTCCTCCGAAAAACCCAGTCAGGGAATCTAAAAAGTAAACGCTTCTTATAATAAGAGTAGTATCGGGATACCTGGAATTTGACCAGTTTATTCCGCCATTTGAAGTTTTCAGGATAATTGTTCCTGAATCAGAATAATCGTTAGAAATTGCAAACCCGGTTTTGTTGTTTATAAAAAATAGATCTTCTATAGGAGTGATAATTGAACTTTGCTGTACGTCCCAGTTTATACCTCCGTTTGAAGTATGCACTATGGCGCCGGAATCTCCGACAGCCCAGCCGTTCAGCGTATCTGCAAATGTTAAACGCTGCAATGATTTAGTTGTAGGGCATTGCTGCTGAATCCAATATTGCTGCGCCGGAGCGCTTCCGGAAGTCATAATGAAAACAAGCAGAGAATAAAACAGCTTAAATAAGATATTCCTTTTCATTGCTTATTTATTTATAACCAATACTGAATTTGAATTCAGGGCTGATTTGCATGAAATACAGCGCAGAGTGAAAGCGTATGCAGTAAAATTCATTTATTCCTCCTGAGCTTACTTTAATCTAAACTCAATCAATGAAGATAACAGTTTTGAAAAACCAGAATTTATGTCTTATTCTTTTTTCAAAATTAATTAAAAGACATTATTCACTACAAATTTATTTTTATTTGGATGCAAATACAATGAAAATCAAACCCTGCATTGCAGCCCCAAATGCCTGCTTACTTATGCGATCAAAAGTCGTAAACAATTAATTTACATATATTAATAAACAAACTTTTTTCGGATAATATCCTGTCGACATTTGCTTTCGATGTACTATGCAGATATAAAAGAAACCCCTGACTTTTCAGTCAGGGGATCTGCATAAATTTTAATTAAATGTTTTTTATAATTTAAATAATATTAAAGTTGAAAAATCACTTTATCAAAACCATTTTCTTTATGTCTGTAAAGCTGCCTGATTCTATTCTATAGAAATAAACCCCGCTTGAAAGATTAAGCGCGTTGAAATCAACTTTATAATTTCCGGCTTCTTTAAATTCGTTGTTCACCAATGTTGCAACAACCCTGCCGATTATGTCATATACAACAAGCTTAACCAACCCGGCTTTAGGCAATCCAAAATTGATGACAGTTGTCGGGTTGAACGGATTCGGATAGTTCTGTGAAAGCGAGTAAATTTTAGGCACGTTATTTTCGTGGGATGCTATTCCTATCAAATGGTCAATGCAAACGCTGTCTATAAATAAGTCATTGCCGTACTGGCTTCTTCCGAGAAAATCTATTTCGTTTGTCCCGTTTGGCAGCGGATAACTCAATTTACCCCATTGTGAAGCAATCGGGGTAAATTCGCCGCTTGTGGCAGGCGCGGTCTGCATATCCTCGGGCCCAAGCCTTATAATTGAATAATATGTTGCGCCGCCATCAGAAGAACCTAACACTACAAGAGAGTCCTGTTGATATGGCGGAGTTGCCGGGTATGGCGAGAAAGCTATGTCAAATCTTAATACCGCATCCGGCAAGACGGCAAAAGTCAAAGTCTTCAGATTATTGTCCGTTCCCGCAGGCGCGCTATATGAATTGAACCTCGCTGAGCCGGTTCCTACTCCAAAACCGCTTACAGCATTGTAACCCCACCAGGTTCCGTCGACAGTCCATCCGGTTGGCGGGAACGTAGTTGTAGAAAACTGTTCGCATAACGGCGGAACCAATGCGATCAAAGTCACAGTGGTTCTCACAGTATCATTTACTCTGTTAAGGTCAGATGCGAGAGCCGTTATATACATCAATGTATGATTTCCTGCAACCGCAGATTGCCATGTGTTGGAAACTGAATCTACAGCGCCGGCATTTTCATTTACATTTGTTGTATTGATCAACACGCCGTCAACATAATACTTTACAGGAACGGCTGTTTCGTTTGATGTTCCTATATTCGAAATTTTTGATTTTATATTATACGGCGTATTGGTATATAACGGGGCTACGGGCAAACTTAAGAACGGCCCGCATGCAAAGTCATGAGCAAGCGCTAAAGAAGTTCCCGCAGTCCAAACCTGGTAATGCCCTGAAGAACTTTCAGCCCAGTAAGGCCAGAACTTGCCATTGCCATATGTGATGCCGGTGTAGTCGCCCTGGTATCCGCCGGCTAACCCGGGGATAGGCGCAGGTGTAAAGCTATGGTCGCTTATCTGAACATCGGTATATGTTGCGCCGCCATCATTGGAATAAGACATATAGAATTGCGTTAGGGGCACGGTTGTATTTCTTGTATCGTAATATGAAATTGCCAATATGCCGTTGTTATCAACCACAGGAGCAGGGAGCCAGTTGTAATTTCCCGAAGCGTCCTGGTTTACTAAAGTATGCGTCCATGTTGTTCCGCCATCGGTGGAACGGCACAGGCAAACATCAGAATTATCTCTTGCAGGCGCGACCGTTTTTTCAGAAAGTACTGCATAAATCCATCCGTTCCTGGCGCCTCCTGATTTATCAATCGCAAGCCTGGGGAAACCATCGGCTCTGATCCCATTATATAGAGCGGTAGTTCTTATACCATTCACATTAACCGCGGTATTTGTTCCGGAGGTCCATGTTACCCCTCCGTTTGTGGATTTTGCAAATCCTATATAATCTTCCGTATACGGCGAACCCGAAATTGGCATTGCCCAAACTGCATATACTATGCCGCCCGGCCCAACCTGTACGTCTACGCCCTGGCAGTAATGCGAACCATCAGAAGCAGGCGATACATTGCCTGTCGATGGAACCCATGTTGCTCCTCCGTCAGATGAAAAGGCCCCCACTATCGGCGGCTGCCCGGCAGAGAAATTGCTCCAGAGTATATAAGCTCTTCCAAAATACGGGCTGCCCGGAACGTCATCAACGCAGGCTAAATTCTTATCAACACTGCCTGTTGGCGGTATTGATATTCCGGCGGTCCATGTTACTCCGTTATCTGTAGAGTAAAAAGCATTCACCCCAGTATATGCGCCGTTTAAAATTGACATTCCAAGCCTGCCTGCCCATGTGCTGCCGGCTGGCCAAACCCACGGACCCGGGTCTCCTCCGTTATTGGCAGGGTTCATAGTATTGTAACTTCCTGTGAAAGAAGTTCCGCCGTTTGTTGTCAGGCTAAAGCCCGTGCCGTAAAATGACGGGCCATATGAATTCCACGCAGCGAACATAGTGTTCGTATTTCCGCCGCTGTTAACAGCCGCGACTTCACTTTCAGTCGCTGTTGTAGTGGGGAATGGAATTATGTTTGGCGGAACAAGTATGTCGCCAAAACTTGTGTGGTAAATTCTTGTAGTGCCGGTAGGGCCTTTGTATGTATTTACCGATGGCAATTGAGAATACACGCCGCCTGTGTAAGCTCTTGTTGAAGGCAGGTTCCATCTCCCGCCGTTGATATTATTATCCTGTGATTGAACTGTGCCGCAGATAAGAAACACAGTTAAGGTTATTGATAAGAAAGTAAGTTTTTGTTTCATTATTTCCTCCCGGGTTCGCGCAGTGGAAAACCCTAATAATGTAATGTATAACTAAAATAAGCAATATTTGAAGTAAGATTAATAAGAAACGAAAATTATTTCAATGCAATATGATTTAATGCATATCAATCAATTTTAGCGCCAAACTTTGAGGTTTTGTTTTGAATTCCGGTATTTTTGAATTTCATTTTTCCCAATTCATAAAAAAAGCGTCCACAGATAATGTGGACGCTTTTTAGAACGCGGGTTTCTTAACTTCTTTTTACTTTATCAAAAGCATTTTCTTTACAGAAGTGAAGTCGCCTGCATCTATTCTATAGAAATAAACGCCGCTTGCAAGGTTGGCTGCGTTGAAGTCAACTTTATAACTGCCGGCTTCTTTGAATTCATTGTTAACCAGCGTTACAACTGTTCTTCCGAGAATGTCATAAACAACAAGTTTAACCAGTCCTGATTTCGGCAAACCGAAATTAATAACGGTCGTGGGGTTAAACGGATTCGGAAAGTTTTGTGAAAGCGTGTATACAGAAGGAACTGTATTCCCATTTGATGAAATGCCTGTGACCCCATCAACGCAAATACTATCTACGAATATATCATCTCCGAACTGGCTTCTGCCAAGGAATTGTATCTTATTTGTTCCGCTGGGAACTGAATAATTAAATTTTCTCCATTGTGTAGAAGTTGGAGTAAATTCCGAACTGGAAGCCGGCGCAGATTGCATATCTACAGGCCCTAATCTTGAGATAGAGAAATACGTAGAGCCGCCGTTTGTTGAACCAAGCACTACGAGTGAATCCTGGCTATAAGGCGGAGTTGCCGGGTACGGCGAATATGCTACATCAAAATGAATATTCTGATTGCTAAGCGGATTATAAGTTAATGAAACCAGGTTCTGGTCTGTACCGGCAGGCGCTGACCATGAATTAAACCTGGCTGAACCGGTTCCAACGCCGAAACCGCTAACTGTGTTATAGCCCCAGTAAGAACCGCTTATCGACCATCCGGTCGGCGGGAAAGTAGCGCTTGCAAATTGTTCGCAAAGCGCCGGAAGAGCTGAAACAACGTTAATTGTGATCTGGATCGTATCGTTCGATCTGTCCAGGTCGGTTGAAAGCTGCGATATATATTTTAAAGTATGGTTGCCTGCAACCGCAGTCTGCCAGGAGTTTGAAACCGAGTCTACCTGGTTGACGTTGAGGTTCTTGTTCGTAGTGTTTATAAGCGCACCGTCAACATAAAACGCGAACGGAACATTTGTCTCGTTATTGGCGCCTATGTTGGCAATCTGAGTTTTTATAGTATATGCAGTATTTATAAGATACGGGCCTGCGGGGAAATTCATAAATGGTCCGACTGCAACATTGTGCCCCAATGGCGGCGGCGGCGCCCCGAACGCGTTAACAAACCTGTTAGCGTTTACTTTGCCGTAACCCATTTCATTGTTCCATGTAGAGCCCAGCATTGAGTACGGGCCTGCTGATGTGTAAGCATATGAGCCTACTTTATCAGCTGTCCAGCATATCCTTGCTCTTACCGTATCCCATTTCGCGGTTGAGTCTCTTGACATACCAAGCGCGCAAACGCCCGCGCAGTTAGGAGTTGCGCTTGAGGTTCCATTGAACTGGTCAAAATAGTCGGTGCTGCTGTAGCCGTTGGCGCCCTGCCTGTCGGTTGCATAAATTTTTACGCATGGAGCAACAACGCTTGTTCCTGTTCCGTAACTGGCTCCCCAGAAGTTTTCAAGGTCGCAGCTTGTTGGAGATTTACGCTGGTTGCACGGGCTGCACCCTCCAACGCAAATTACGTACGGATTAGTTGCCGGCCATTGAACCGGGCCGTTTCCGTTTCCGGCTGCAACGCAGAACACGGTTCCTTTTCCGCCTCTGCCTGTTGTTGTTCCGTCCTGAATAGTTTGGTCAGCCGCTGTAACCGGCGAGCCGCCTCCCCATGAATTACTTGAGATCCAGCCGCCCTGCTGCCATGAATACATCAATCCCTGTGTTAGCGCAGTTGTTGATGTGCTTCCGCCTGAGTTGAATATTTTGACGCCAAGCAGTTTCGCCTGCGGGCAAACGCCTGATACGCCAAGGTTGTTGTTGCCTGTTGCCGCAACAATACCGGCGGTGCAAGTGCCGTGATTAAAATCATCATAACAACCGGGATGTCCGTTTATGAAATCATAGTTGTAACCATGAGTCATGTTGCCAATAATATCCGGATGCGTTGTGTCAATTCCTGAATCAACCATTGATACGAGGCAATGAACGTTGCCCAGTGTGTTGTTCCATGCGCTGTCGACTTTCATATCGCAGCCGGCTGTTCCGGTTCCTGTTCCTGGTATATTTGTCCCGGTATTGTGCATCGACCATTGCATCGGATAGAAAGTATCATTCGGAATGTAAGTAAGCATGCCGGAATAATAGAAATCAGGGTCGCAGAAGTTAACAAGCCCGCTTTCATAAACTGAATTAGCAGTTTCAATATTGGTCATTGTTACCGATTTGGCAACCTGCAGAATATAAGTATTCCCGCCGGAGATCGCCAATTGTTTAACAATTGAAAGTCCGTGGCTGTTTAAATAAGCCATAATATCTGCATTTGTTACGTAAGGTTTAAACTGGGCTATCAACTGGTCCAAAGAACCCTGCAGAACTTTATCGTTATCTACCGGAGAATAAACGGCGGATACTAAATCGATCCTGCTATCCAAAGCCATTGAGCTGACAAATACATTAAGAGCGCTCTCATCCAATGGAGAAACCAGGTCTATAAATTGTTCTTTAAGATTTGCATCGAAATGCGATTGTTTTGATAGCTGGAAGTTTTGGCCCAGGAGCTGCCTGAATGATTCTTCAGTCATGACTTCTTTTGTCCTGACGAAGATCTTATTATGCCTGATGTTTAGAAAGTAAGGTTTGCCTTTGTAGTAGTAGAAATCTGTTACGGAATTAGAGCCGGCGCTCCATCCTGTTACGGCGCTGCCCGCAACTATTATTAATAGTAGTAGAACAAATTTTAGTAATTTCATTTTTTAGTTTCTGTTTTAGTTTGTTGTTTTTGATTTGTACCATTTTTTCCTCCATGGCAATAAATTTTTATGCCACAAAAATGACTCGTTAAAAAAATTGTTAGTTTATAACGGTAATTTTATGATATATTTTGCTTAAAAACAAGCGCTATATCGGGCGCAAATGGATCGGTGTGTTAATTGATCTTAAACTGTTATTTTATCAAAACCATTTTCTTTATTTGAATAAAATCTCCTGACGCTATTCTATAAAAATATACCCCGTCCCGCAAAGCGGGATTTCGGAAAATGGGCTTTAGCCCTTTTCCTCAACTCGCTATTTGATTAAAAGCATTTTCTTAACTGAACTGAATTCGCTTGACTCTATTCTATAAAAATATACCCCGCTCGCGAGGTTTGTCCCGTCAAAATCAGCTTTGTAATTTCCGGCTTCTTTAGATTCATTGTTGATCAGGGTCGCAACTGTTCTGCCAAGAATATCATATACAACAAGCTTCACAAATCCGGCTTTGGGTAAACCAAAATTAATAATTGTAGTCGGATTAAACGGGTTCGGATAATTTTGCGAAAGTGAATAGTCTGTTGGTATTGCATTTCCGTTTGGTTCAATACCTACAAATTCGCAGTAATGGTAATGTGTACCTGAGGACAAGTTGTATTGCACCGTATCATTACAAACAGATGTTGAAGATGTTGTTGAGGCGCAGCTTGTTCCCGGCGTTATGCTGGAGATAGATAGACCGTAAACATCAGGCGCGGCATTAATTCCAATACTTCCTGTTGAGGATGGATTGTTGACGGCAGGTCCATAAATAATTTCTATTATCTGGCCATTTCCAAGATTTTCAAATAATTTTATCTGGAAGGTAACATTTCCGGTCCCTGAATTGTAAGCGACATTCGTATATTGAACCGTGAATATTCTCCACGGGGCCGTTCCTGTTGTTAAGTACTGAATATTTCCGC
>Ga0265342_10004226_pt1 | contig 11397 bp, 6 predicted proteins | sample 4CB327metaG_FD_203125 | JGI IMG/M metagenome (GOLD analysis project Ga0265342, IMG submission 203125) | Rhizosphere microbial communities from Carex aquatilis grown in University of Washington, Seatle, WA, United States - 4-CB3-27 metaG | ecosystem: Host-associated > Plants > Roots > Rhizosphere...
CATTCCTCCGCCGCCCTGGTTGCCGCCAGTGGACGGCTGGCGGCCACCCGATCCTCCCGGTGTTGAGACGGTTGATCCTCCAGATCCTGTGGTTCCACCGGTGCCTCCGCCCAAGATTCCGCCTCGGCCTGAGCCTCCGGCGCTTTGCTGGGTTCCGGTGTTGGATTGACCGCAGCCGGCCAACAGCGAGGTCGCGATCACCAAGCGCAGTGCACGATGCATTAGTTTTCCCATCTTGAATCTCTCGGTTCACCTGGTTGTGCGTCAGTGGCGTCCAATAGATTCGCCTTTGCCTTCATGAAGATCCCTTGCCCGTGCGAAATGGCTCACCCTAGGGGAGTGATATCTGCACTGCCATTTGCTGCCCGGCTCAAGTCGGAAAATTGCCTGAACAGTGAGCCGTTCGTGCCACCTGGGGTATCCTTTCTCTGATGGCATTCTCCAGCAATCAGCCCTCTTTGTTGCCAAGCGCAGAGGCGCTTGGCGATGCCGAGCTCGTTGCGCGAGCCCTCGGCGGCGATCGCTGGAGTCGGGACGTGCTGTATCGCCGACATGCGCACCACCTGCTTGCCATCGCCACGCGGTTGCTCTCGAATCGCTGCGAGGGCGAGGAGGTCGTCCAGGACGCCTTCGTCGTGGGGTTCGAGCAACTTGGCAAGCTTCGTGACCCGGCAGCGCTCCGGTCTTGGCTAATCCGAATCGCGGTCAACCTGGTACGACGCCATTTGCGCCGAGGCAGGCTGCTGCGAATCCTGGGGCTCGACCGCAGCCCTGATGACGCGACCTTGGAGGTTCTTGCATCGCCAACGCTGCGTCCGGACGACCGGGCAGAGCTTGCCCTGGCCGACCGAGTGCTCCAGCGCATGCCGGCCAACTTGCGCATTGCCTGGATGCTTCGCAGGGTCGAGGGGCTTGCCCTGGCCGAGGTGGCATCCTCGTGCGCGTGCTCGCTGGCCACCGCCAAGCGGCGTGTTGCCGCTGTCGATGCCGAGATGAATCGTCACGTTTCCTTTCGTGAGGGAGTGGCATGAGCGAGACGCAATTTCCACTGAAGGACCACCTCATCGACCCGGTGGACGAAGCCACCATCCACCGCGTTGGAGAGCGAATAGACGAACGATTGCGCAAGCCCAAGGCGCGGCGACTTCTGCCGCTCGCGCTGGTCGGCGCAACGGCCGTGGTCGCTGTCAGCGTGGCTGCTTGGCGCATTCACCGCGATGCCGGGCCACTGCGCTTCGCCGACGGGCGCGAGCTGGTGGCGATGGACGCGGTGACTTCGGCAGGGGAATTCGCACTGTCTGATGGTTCGCGCATCCGGCTGTCGCCGGGGGCGCACTTCGAACCGCTGGAAAGCTCAGGAACCACCTTTTCCGCCATCGTCACCCAGGGCCGCGCCGATTTCGAAGTGCGACCGGGCGGTCCCCGCCACTGGGTCATCGAGTGTGGCCTGGCCACCGTTGAAGTGATTGGCACTTCGTTCTCCTGCGACCGTGAGACTGGCCGTTTGCGCCTCGTGGTACGCCACGGCGCGGTTCTGGTGCGCGGCGAGCGCGTGCCCGATCGGGCACGTCGCTTGCTGGCCGGCGAGAGTCTGGAGCTTGCGGAGGATGCACATCGTCCCCCACCTTCCTCTGATGACACCTTTGCGTACCCTGCGTTACCTGAGCCCACTGGCGCGTCTGGCTCGCCTGCCGTAGAGCCTTTGGCGGACTTGGCGAAGGACGATGAAGGGCGGCCTCGGGGACGCATGACTACGGCTCGAACCTGGAAAGATCTCGCCCGACGTGGTCGCCACGGGGAGGCCTATTCGGCATTGGGTACCGAGGGACTTCGGCGCGAATCCAAGCACCTTGGGGTGAATGACCTGTTCGCCTTGGCGGACGTGGCGCGGCTCTCTGGCCATCCGGCCGACGCAGTGGTGCCGCTCGAACGCATCGTGACTGATTTTGCGAACGATGCGCGGGCGCCGCTCGCTGCTTTTGCCTTGGGCCGGCTGGAGCTGGACTCCTTGGGGCAGGCGCAAGCAGCTGCCACGGCATTCCGAAAAGCACTTGCCCTTGGGATTCCAAGCGGTCTGCGCGAAGACGTTCGCGCCCGCATGGTCGAGGCCTATGTTCGCAGCGGTGACGCTGGTGCTGCCCGCCGCGCTGCCAATGCCTATGTCGAGGAGTTTCCGAACGGCCGGCACCTACATGCCATCCAGGGGTGGCTGCGGCCACCATGAGCACGCGCGCAACGCCCACGCGACGACGTATTGGGCTTCGTCTAGGACTTGCTGTGATCATTGCGACCTTTTCGGTCGCGCGGCAGGCGCATGGCTCTCTTGCAACCACACCGCCGTCGCCCGAGGTACGGTCCGTGGTGGTGTTTCCGCCCCTGTGCAAGGTCGATGCCTTCTGGCTAGCGCCTTTCCTCGATTGCCTGCGCGTCGAGCTTGCCGGTCGGGGCCTCGACTGTTGCACGCTCGCGGAGCCCGATGGCCCCGCGCCCACGACTGCTTCCTTGCAGGTGCGGATCGAGATCGATCCCTGTACGGCCGATGCAGATCGACTGCAGGTTTTCGCACGTGAAGCGACGGGCCCGCGCAGGGCCGAGCGGCAGGTATCCTTGGCCGACGTGCCTGAAACGGCCCGGCCCCGAGCGCTGGCCCTTGCCGTTGCCGAGCTGATTCGCTCGCTCGGGCAAGCGCTGCCGGACAAGGCACCCGAAGCAATCCCGGCCCCCACCCTAGGTTCTGTCGCATCGTTAGCCACACCGCTGTCCGCGGACACTCCGCAGACCCACCTGTCGATTCACGTCGAGGCCGAAGCACGTGGCTTGCCCACGCGGGACACGACCCTGTGGGGCGGGCGAGTGCGCCTGACTACGCATCGGCGGCTATTCCACGCGGATCTCGATCTCGGTGGCAACTACGCTCGCGCACAAGCCCTGCTTGGCGACATTCTTGTCCACAGCGCGAGCGTGGGACTTGGCTTCGGCCCGCGCTTTGCGAACAAGACTGCCGTACTCGACCTCGGGCTACGCGCCGAACTAGGGTGGGCATGGCTACACGGCGAGACGGCGCTTGCTGACGTGAGGACCGGTGCAGGCTCCGGGCTGATTTCTAGCGTGGGTATTCGGGCATCGTTGGAAGTTCCGGCGCGAATGAAGGCCCGCCCCCGGCTGTCGCTGGAAAGCGGAGCCGTGGTCCGGGGCGTGAAGGGCGAAGTCAACGGACAGCCGGTGGCTGGCATGACCGGCTACTATCTCCTGGCCGCACTCGGCATCGCGGTTTCACTGTGACTTGCAGGAAGACACCTCGGACATCGGCGGAACGGCTTGTTCTGGCGACCCTCGTGTTGACCAACGCTTCTCTAGCGTGGAGCAGTTGCTCCAGCTCGGTGGAGGCTCTTTCGCGCGATCGCCCGAAAGGCGTCGCGCCGATTCCAACCGTGCAGCAGATCGCCTACCAACGGACCGAGCTGACGGCCTACCTCCACTTTGGCCTGCAGACTTTCGACGGTACAGAGTACGGGGACGCCTCCGACTCGCCGTCGCTTTTCAATCCTACCGACCTGAATGCGACACAATGGGTGAACACGCTGAAGGAGGCAGGCTTTCGCCAAGCCATGCTGGTTGCTAAACACAGCACGGGGTTCTGCCTGTGGCCATCCGCACAAACGGACTACTCCGTCAAGAACAGCCCGTGGAAGAATGGCCAAGGCGACGTGGTCAAGGAATTCACGGACGCCATGCACGCGGCCGGCATGCGAGTCGCCCTTGCCCTTTCACCCTGGGACGTAAACTACCCAAGCTCGAGCGCAAGCTACGAAGCGTATTTTCGCAACCAGCTGACTGAGCTTCTGAACCAATACGGTCCTGTCTATGAGATCCTCTTTGATGGATTCAACGCGCCCAGATCCCTTGACTGGAGTGGGATCGTTCAGCTTGCCCATCAATTGCAGCCCGACGTGCTCGTGTGGATGGGGCCAGAGATCGCCACCGCTGGCGTCGACCTCCGGTGGATCGGCAACCAGACTGGACAATCGAGTCGCTCGACGTCGAACGTCGGAGCAGTTCCCAACGGCGGGCCGCCCAGCGTGTGGTACCCAGCCGAAGCGCCCGTGTCGGATCGCACGCCAAGCTGGTTCTGGCATCAAAATGACACGGTCATATCCCTCGCCTCGTTGCAGGCGATTTACTTTTCGTCGGTCGGCATGAACTCGACGCTGATCCTGAATGTCCCGCCAGCCACGTCGGGGCAGCTCGATGGCGCGGATGTCAGTCTGCTGCAGCAGTTCGGGACATGGTACGCGTCGCTCTACGAGACGAACCTTGTTCGGGGCCAACCTGCGCAAGCCGACTCGACGTGGGCAAACCCGGGCTTCGACGCAGGCAAGGCCGTCGACGACGATCTCGGCACCACCTGGGTAGCGGCCAGCGGCAGTACGTCGGCACGGCTCGAGGTGACGCCGGCCTCTGCCATCATGTTCAAGGTCATCAGCATCCGCGAACCCATCGAACTGGGAGAGCCGACGACTGGTTACCATGTCGAGCTCAAGCAGAACGGCACTTGGAACAGGAGTCCCACCGACGCATCGGGAACGACGATTGCGGGTGCCGTGATTGGCCAACGCCAGCTCTGGCAAGTCAATTCCACAACCGCCGATGCCATTGCGCTAGTCATCGATTCGGCAAGGGACGTCCCGGCTATCGCTGAATTCAGTGTCTATTGATCGGCGCGGGACGGTAGGGGAAGCGAGCTTGTTTGCCGGGTGCTCTTTATCGTGTGATGGGAATGGTCGTGTTCTGCTGGTTGCGGTAAATCCCAAGCGTCACTTTCTGACTGGCCGTGATTGCGGTGTACAGACGATTGAGGTCATCCAGCGAAGTAACGCTCTGACCGCCGAGCTGCAGAATGACGTCGAGTACCTGAAGACCGTCGGTCGCAGCCTGGCTTCCCGCCGGGACGGTAAGCAGGAAGACACCTACGGGGTAACCGAGACCAACTATCGAGAGCTCACCGGCACATAGGTTCTCGATGGTTGCCCCGCGCCAGGTCGTCGTCGTCGTGCAGTCACGTGTCCCTGCGTCCGTATTCACGGGCTTCAGTCCGACATTGCCGAACGGCGGCGTGGCCGCCTGCGCGCGCAGCTGGGGTATCGTCACGCCGTACTGTTCGGTCGTAGGTGCCGGCAGGCTCACGATGCCAAGCGCGGTGGCGGGGGAGCTCGCTCCAAGTTGGAAGTTACCGTTGGCCGGGTCGATGAAGTTGGGATTGCCCGATGCCGAGTGCGCGTCGGTATGGTAGGTGCCCTGGGCGGTGGACAGCTGCGACGCGCTTTGGAACAAGTTATAGTCAATTTCCTTCCCGTAGCCGTCGGGGCTGTCAGGCGCGAGGCCCCAGAAGACATTGTGAGTGAATACGTCGCCGCTGCCCTTGGGCCAGACGTGGATGCTCAAGCAGCCGGACACATCGCTAACCGCGGCGTTCGGCGCGCACGGCGTGGTGTTCTGCTGCACAAGCACGTTGTTTTCTCCGTCACGATAATAACCCTCGCGCCACTTGAGGCCGCCCGACAGGAAGATGTTGTTCGTGATTTTGTAATTAGTTGAGCCGTCGTCGAGGTCGACGTCCCAGCCCTGGTCGCAGCGCCAGCGGTTGTGTGTCAGCGTGATCGGGTTCACGACGTCGAGGAGCGGTAGACTGTTTGGTGGATTGCCAACCCGAGACTCGAGTGCGCCGGTACTCGTGTCCCAGTAGCGGTCGCGTCCCCAGCTGTTGTACGCGCCGTGATCCCCGGTGAAGAGCACAGTAGCGAACACGTCGTTGTACGAAATCATATGGCCGCCCCAACATCCATCTCCGACATTGATACCGGCGCGCGGCATGTTGTAGATGCTGTTATGGCTGACGGTGATGTTGGCGGCCATGTCGATGCCGACGCCCGCCACCTGCAACTCGGGGTCGCCAATGTCGTGAATAAGATTTTCGGTGGCGCTGCAGTTACTCGGGTAGTCATTGGTCTGCGGGCCAGGAGTCATATCCAGTTGGTTGACGGCGACCCCGGCGCCGTAACCGAACACCGGGTTGCGGACGGCGTCGTTGTTTCCCATGAACAGAATGGCGCTCGACCCGGTGCCGATGAAGAGGTTCCCGGTGATAGAGACGCTGTCGTTGTAGCCGCTGACGAAGACGCCGGCCCCGCCGACCTGGTCGAAGAAGCTGTTCGAGATGGTCACGTTCTCGCCGCCCGTGACGAAGACGGCCCCCCCTCGGTAAATTCGCCAATCGGAACGCAGGATCTGCTCGTTGCAACTCGGGAACGTCCGCAGCGTGTCGATGTAGTGGAATCCGTCGATAGTCACCCATTGTACCGGGGCCGTCGAGGCACAGGTGCTCGTATTCGGATAGGTCGGCAAGCCGACTCCCCCGTCTGGAAGCCCGCGCGAAGCCCCCGAGCCGCAGCCACCGTCGAACTCGAAGATGCGCTCGAGCGCGGCTATCTCGAGGGTGTACGACCCGGCCTTCGTCAGGTCGACCCCGCTCGGTGGATAGAAGTACAAGGTGTTGGCCGTGCCTGCCACGCCGGTGCGGTCGAAATACCACTCGCCCGAAGCGTCGAGCTCGTCGAAACCGTTCTCGATGAACTGCGTACCGTTTAGCCCCTGGGGCCGGCCGTTGCAGAGCGGCCCATTCTGCTGGGTCTTGCTCGTGACGACGTAGTCCTCGCTTCCCCAAAGCTGGCCGTGCACGCCGTGCAGGTAGGCTGGCTGCGACGAGGTCGGCGGGTGCGCCCAGCTGCCAGACCGCGAATTCGCGTTGCTCGCGTTGCCCCCGTAAGCCTGGGTGGGGTCTTTGTAGTTCGGGTAGCGCGCCATGTGCTGGCGCTGCCCATTGAGGAAAAGGACGCTGGAGAACCCGTACGTGAGGCCACTCGACCCCGGCGCTTTGGTATCTACATTTGGCGCGGCCTTGCCGTCGTCGAACGAATAGGTGGCGAAGGTGCTGGCCGGCACTGCAGCCTGCATGATTCCGCTCTTGTACGCTGTCCACGTCAGATTGCTGAGTGAGACACCGCCGCTCAACGTGGCAGTGCCGCCGCCCCGATACGTAACGGGCGCCGCCTGCGTTCCTGAATCCTCAGGAGTGAATACGATGGTCTTGCCAACGAAGTGCGTTCCTGGCAGGACCGCCACGGCAAGAGGGGACTTGCGGAAGTTGGGATGGGCTCGGACGGCGGCCTGCGCGGCCGCGATGGTCTTGAGCGGCTTGGCCTGAGTTCCGGGATTGCCGTCGTCGCCCGTCGGGGACACATAGATGTCGCCTTGAGCGCTGATCCCGCCGTCCGCTCCGGTTACGCCGCCGGCTTGCGTACTTCCGCCCGAGCCAGGTGGCGTGGTCCCGCCGGAGCCGCCCATCTGGGCAATGCCACCCGACCCGGTCGCCCCGCCCGAAGCTGGAGCCCCGCCGAGGCCACCTGAACCAGAAGTGCCACCCCCGCCCCCGGCGCTGGAAGCTCCGCCGCTGCCCCCCACGCTAGAAGTGCCGCCGCTGCCCCCCACGCTAGAAGCGCCACCGCTGCCCGATGTCGCCCCGCCACCTCCGCCTCTGCCTCCGGATGACGAAGCGGCAGAGCCTCCCGAACCTTGCCCTGACCCGCCAACCCCAGCGTGAGCGCCACCGGTACCAGATGGCGTAGGAGCAGAGGATGACGCGCATCCTATTCCCCCTGTTATCGCTAGTGCGACAGCAAGACTCACTCTGGCGCTTCTCGTAGCGTTCGGTTTCATGGCGACCTTCGCAACTTTCTGTAGTTTTGTACGACAAGCTCGGCGCTGGGACAGATGAGCAGCATCCGCAGCTGGCATGACATCACTTCCCGGTCGTGGTGACCGAGCCGGCCGTGAGACCGGACGAGGTCGCTGTCACGACGATCTGACCGAGGTCGCCGGTCGACTGTATGATGGCCAAGGCTTTGCCATTGAACGCCTTTCGGGTCGACGACGAGTACGCCGTAAGGTCGATCGGATCGCCGTTGTCCGCGCCCGCGAGTTTGCCCGGGCCCGACACCGCAAAGGTGATGCTGTTGCTCGCGGTGGGGACCATCACGCCAGCAGAGTCCTGAATCACGGCCGTAACGAAAGCAAGATCCCGGCCATCTGCCGCGATGGTCGCATGATCCACTGCCAGGTTGACCTTGGCCGCAGCGCCCGCGCTGTCCACCTCATCGGTGGCGACCACCGTGCCACCCTTCGTACACTTCGCCACGAGCGAGCCACTCGTCCAGGGCACGGTCCACCCGAGGCTCGCCGTGGTATTGGAGGTGAACGACTTGGAACCCTGCGAGGTGCCGTTGAGGAACAGCTCCACGCTGTCGCAGTTGCTGTAGACCCAGACATTCACCTTCGTCCCGGACGTCCAGGTCCAGTGCGGGAAGATGTGGACCATGGGCGCGGTCGTCAGCTTGCTCTGCCAGAAGTAGTAGCCGTTCTTGGGGAAGCCGGAGGTGTCGACGATGCCGAAATAGGAGCTCTTGGCGTCGCTGGCGAACGGCCACGGCTCGCCTCCGTAGTCGAAGCCGGTCCAGTCGAACTCCCCGGCGAACCAAGGGCGACTCATCTCGATGGAATACATCTGCTCGTAGTCTGCGGGGCTGGCCTCGGTATCGGGGTAGTCGGAGCACTCCTTGGCCGCGTTGTCTTTGCTTCCCCAGCTCGCGGGATTGTCGGCGGCGGTGGAATAGAAGCCGCGGCTTCGCCCGCCCGACTCCATCTCGCTGCCGAAGATCTTCCAGGTCGGGTGCGCGGTATGTTGGCCGTCGAAGATGGGCGACGTAACCGAACCGTTTTGCAGGTAGTTGTAACCTTGCAGATCAAGCAACGCGGCCACCGCTTGATTGGTGCTGTCGCCCATAGCGTTGCACGCCCATGTCAGTGGGCGCGTCGAATCGATGGCCTTCACCCACTTGATGAGATTCGCGGCGGTCGCCGTCGAGGCGCCCTGAATTTCGTTGCCGATGCTCCACATAATGACGCTCGCATGATTGCGGTCCCGGCGAACGAAGTCCTGAATATCGGTTTGAGCCCACTGGGTGAAGTACAGATGGTAGTCGTACTTGGGCTCCTTGCCGGTCTCCCAGACGTCAAAGGCCTCGTCCATGATGAGAAACCCCATCTGGTCGGCGAGATCCAGGAGCTCGGGCACGGGCGGGTTGTGAGACGTGCGGACGGCGTTGACGCCCATGCCCTTCAATATTTCGAACTGGCGCTCGAGGGCGCGGTGGTGGTACGCCGCCCCGATTGCGCCGAAGTCGTGGTGCATGGCCATTCCCCAGAGCTTCATGGACTTGCCGTTGAGGGAAAAACCGGTCGACGAGTCGAAGTTGTAGGACCGCAAGCCGATCGGGACCACGTACGTGTCGACGGTCGAAGTGCCCACCTGCAAGGTCAACTTCACCTGATAAAGGTACGGGGAGTCGGTCGACCAGAGGTGGGGATTGGAAACGGTGAGGCTCTGGCTCAACGTCGACGTCGCACCGGCGGCGACGTTGCTGGCAGCAGTGGTGTCACTCGCGACCATCGCACCGCTCGCATCGTAGATTTCAGTCGTGATCGTTGCCGACTGGGAGCTGCTCGATTGATTCTCGACGTCGGTGGCTACCGAGACCGTCGCCGACGTCGCGCTCACCGACGGAGTCGTGATGAATGCTCCGTTGTAAGCGACGTGCGTCGGACCAAGAACAGTTAGCCAGACGTTGCGATAGATGCCGCTGCCCGAGTACCAGCGACTGTTCGGCTGGTTGTTGTTGACCCGGACCGCGATGACGTTGTTGCTGCCGTCGGTTTTTGCGTACTTGGTAAGATCGTACTGGAAGGTCGAGTAGCCGTAGGGCCGCGTTCCGAGCGACGTGCCGTTGATCCACACCTGGCTGTTCATGTAAACGCCGTCGAACTCGATGCGGATCTGCTGGCCGGCATAGGACGCGTCCAAAGTGAATGTCTTTCGGTACCATCCGACGCCCCCGTCCAGGAGTCCGCCGCCGTTGCCCGCCGGCGAATTTTTGTCAAACGGAAGCTCGACGCTCCAATCGTGGGGCACGCTGAGGCTGCGCCACGAGGTATCGTTGAAGGTCGGCTGCTCGGCACCCGAGGCGTCGCCGAGGTAGAATTTCCAGCCGTCGTTGAAGCTCTTGCCGCGGGCACCGTCGTAGGCCTGAACGAGAGTGCCGCCCGCCCCACCGGCGCCACCGCCGGCTCCGCCTGCACCGCGGCCAGCCGGCGCATCCAAACCAGCGTCGGCACCCACGGTGCCGCCGCGTCCTGTGGAACCACCCAAGCAGGAACATCCTCCTACCCCGCTGCCGCCTGTGCCTCCGCCTATGCCTCCGCCGCTGCGCGTGCCTCCACCGCCGTCCAAGCCTGACTTGCCCCCGTTCGAGCTACCGCCTGCGGCAGTCCCCCCCGATCCACCGACAACGGTCGATGTCCCTCCCGTCGAGGATGTCCGGCCGCCCATCGCGCTTCCTCCAGGACTGGCTCCGCCCGCAGCCTTCCCACCCGACGAGCGCCCACCCGTACCGGATTGGCCAGGCGAGCTGCTTCCACTGCAGCCCACGACCAGCCCTACGATCGTCAGGAACAGCGAGGATTTCGTCTGGTTCTTCATCCTATTTCCAACTCGAATAAGGTGGCATCGGCACCACCGTGATCGCGCCGAGGGCACATTCCACTCAGGCACGCTTTGGGTTCAGGAACTGAATACGTCTTCGTTGGTAGGATCCTTTGCCCCGACCAAACAGCTCACGCTCAAAGGTGATTTCTGGCACTCGCAGGCCCAGTCCCGCAACGCGTGACAACATTTGTCCCCTGTTGTCTCTGAGCCGCACAGAAATCGACTGCTCGAAGCGAGCCATTTCGTTCACCTGAAGGATCTTGTGCAGGGGGAGCCATTGGTGGTCGCCAAGAGGTCAACCAAGGAGAGACTCATGATATCCAGCCATCTTCCACGCATACTCGTCGTCGCCATTCCTGCGTTTCTGGGCATAGCTTGTTCGTCCAGCACGCCGAGCGGCGGCAGTGGTGGGGCCGGTCCGGGAACCGGCGGCGCCTCGGGTGTCACGACGAGCACCGGAGGCGTGGCTGGAGCCGGTGGGATGACGAGCAGCAACGGAGGGAGCGGCACGGGAGGCAGCACCGCTAGTGGCGTAGGCGGAGCTACCAGCGGCGGCTCCAGTGCTAGTAGTAGTGGCTTGGGAACTGGCGGCGCCGGGAGGGGCGGCGCCGGAGGCACTGCCGGCAGCAGCACTGGAAGCGGTGGCTCTGGCCGTGGCGGCGCAGCGAGCGGCGGCTCTGGCAGTGGCGGCAGCGGCAACGGCGGTACGACAGGCAGCGGTGGCTCCCGCGCAGGTGGGGCCT
>Ga0265342_10004227_pt1 | contig 11395 bp, 9 predicted proteins | sample 4CB327metaG_FD_203125 | JGI IMG/M metagenome (GOLD analysis project Ga0265342, IMG submission 203125) | Rhizosphere microbial communities from Carex aquatilis grown in University of Washington, Seatle, WA, United States - 4-CB3-27 metaG | ecosystem: Host-associated > Plants > Roots > Rhizosphere...
TGGCCACCGCAGCCGTGGCGCAATCGCCGGATCTCGCCCGACTCATGCTGCGCATGCTCGCCGACCCGAACGTTAGCTCGCGCGAGGAGTGGGTGCGCCGCTACGATCACGAGGTGCAGGCGCGCTCGGTGGTAAAGCCGTTTGTCGGGCGCCATCGGGACGCGCCGTCCGACGGCGCGGTGCTGCTCGTACGGCACGGGTCGCATCGCGGCATAACCGTCACGCACGGCATCTGTCCCCGCTATGGCGATTACGACGCCTACGACATGGCGCAGTGCGCCGTGGACGAGGCGGTGCGGGGGCATGTCGCGCTGGGCGGTGATCCGGCGCTCATGTCGGCGCTGGACAATTTCTGCTGGCCCGATCCCGTGGAAAGCGCCGCCACGCCGGACGGGGCTTTCAAGCTCGCGCAGCTCGTGCGCGCCTGCGAAGGTCTCTCCGACGCCTGCCGCGCGTTTCTCGTTCCCCTCATCTCGGGAAAGGATTCGATGAAGAACGATGCCCGCGTGGCGGATCGCGTCATCTCGATTCGGCCCACGCTCCTGGTGTCTCTCATGGGCATCATTACCGACGTGCGGGCCGCGCAGACCACCGATATCAAGGCCGCGGGGGACCTGATTTACATCGTCGGAGAGACCCGCGGAGAGCTGGGCGGGACAATATTCGAGGGCTTAGGCGGACAGCGGCTCGGTCCTTGTCCTTCCCTGGGAGCACCAGCTGCGCTTCTCACCTACCAGAAACTCCATCGTGCCATCGCGAAAGGCCTTCTGCGATCCTGTCACGATCTTTCCGACGCGGGTCTTTGGGCCGCTCTGGCCGAGAGCTGCATAGGAGGAGACGTGGGGGCCGCGATCTCACTGGACGCCATACCCTTCGCGCCTGGCACGGGACGCGAGCCCGAGAGGCTCCTATTCTGCGAGACGCCATCGCGTTTTCTCGTGAGCGTAGCGCCGGGCGACAGGCGGCGCTGGGAAAAGGCAATGGCCGGCGTGCGGATCGGCCTGCTGGGAAATGCCACGGCAGAGCCGCTGGTCACCGTGGAAGCGGCCGGACGACGCATCTCCTCGCATCGCCTCGCGGACATCCGCGCCGCGTGGAAGGGACGGGAGGGCGCCGCATCATGAAGGGGCCGCGCGTTTGCGTCATCACCGGCTACGGCATCAACGCCGACGAGGAGCTCGCCCTCGCCTTTGGCATGGCCGGTGGCGAGCCCGTTCGCGTTCACGTGCAGGATCTCATCGAACAGCGGGGAGCCCAGCTGGGCGGGTATCGGATCATCGCTTTTCCCGGAGGCTTCTCCTTCGGGGATCATCTCGGGTCGGGCAAGGTCTTTGCCACCCTGTTTCGCCGCAATCTCGGTCCCGCCTTGGATCACTTCATCGCGGATGGCGGGCTTGTCATCGGCATCTGCAATGGATTTCAAGTGCTCGTGAAGCTTGGCGTGCTTCCCAATCGAAGCGGTCAAGGACGGCAAGAGGTTTCACTCATCCACAACCGTTCGGGGAAGTTCGAGGACCGCTGGGTTCGCGTGAGCTTCGATTCATCGAGTCGTTGCCTCTGGACACGGGATCTGCCCGACATGGATCTTCCGGTGCGTCATGGTGAGGGGCGATTCGTCACGGACTCGCCGTCGGACTTGGAGAGCCTGCAAAGGGAGGGCCTGGTGGCGGCCCGCTACGTCTCCGCGGATGAGTCTCCCATCGACTACCCGTCCGACCCGAATGGATCCGACGGTCATATCGCCGGGATCTGCGATCCCACTGGCCGCGTCTTCGGCCTCATGCCCCATCCCGAGGCGTTCATGCATCCCGAAAATCACCCTGAATGGACGGCGCGGACAATCACCGAAGGCATGGGGCTGCGGGTCTTCGCCAACGGCGTCCGCGCCGCCGCGGCGAGGGGATGAATACATCCGCGAGGGGATAAAAACCTCCGTGCGAAACGGTTTTCACCGTCCCACCTTGACAGAGCTTCGGCTAGTTTCTATTATGGCGAATGTTCCCGGGGGCGTAGCTCAGTTGGCTAGAGCGCTTGAATGGCATTCAAGAGGTCGTGGGTTCAATTCCCGTCGCCTCCACTAAGGCCCGATGGACAAGACAAACGATGCATCGACCCAGAACGGACTCGATCCTGACCTTGCCGAGCTTCTGGAAATAGAGGAAGCCGAGTCGGTTCCGGAATCCTCGCCCGAATCTGACGGCGTGGCCGGCGGCCCGGATTTCCACACCCTTTTCTCCGAAGAAAAGCCCGCGCCCAAGAAGACCGAAGAGGTCGACACCACCAAGGACAGATTTCCCACTATCATCAAGATCCAGGAAGACCCGAAGCCCTACTTCGAAGACAAGGAATATTACAAGAAGGTCCTTGCCGGGGAAGGGGAGGAGGGCACACGTCTCCACGAGCTCCTGGGCAAGTATATGAAGGCGGAGGATCCCGAGGAGAAGTCGCACAGCCGGGCGCAGCTCATTTCCGCGTACTGGGACTTGGGCAACAAGCTGGTTCTTCACTCGGGTCGTGAAATGATCATGCCAAAGCGTTTGCTCCTGCGCTTCGGCATCCTGACCCCGAACTTCCTCACTCCCGAGCTCCGCGACATGGTCGCGCGCATCATCTACGAGAACAAGACGGGTGAGCCGGTCCTTTATGTGGATGAGTGGCTCGACCGGGTCGCCAAAGGCCAGGTTCGCCCTTCCACGGCGGACGAGGTAAAACAGAAGACCAAGGACACGGGGCAGAAGATCCACGAGCTGGTGGAAAAGAAAAAGGGCCAGCGCGACGCAGAGATCACGATACTCAAGGCGAAGATCTCGCAGCTCGACGAGCGGGAGGCGCAGCTGAAGGGTCAGATCGACCTTCTCATCCGCCACGAGCGCAACACGGAGTACGGAGGCTTGAAAGCCTGTTTCTCCGCCAGCCAGAAGATGGCCCTTTCCACCGTGCAGGACCTCTTGCGCCAGCTCGCCACGCTCGACGCTCAGATGGCCACTTCCTATTCCGACCTTGCCGCCATAGACAAAGAGTTGGAAAACCTCGGGCGCAAGTCGGAAGGGATGAGCTCGGACAATTCTGTGGACCAGAAGACGGTCGTGGGCGAGTGGGGATGCCTGCGCCAGATGGCCAAGATGTGCTGCGGCCGCCAGGGCAACCACTTTCCCATTTTCATATCGCAGTTCGTCCGCCCGCAGATCCGCGAGGTCGGCACGCGCGAAAACATCATCCGCGAGATGGCTCAGGTGGAAGCGCTGGATCCGGGTCTTTTCCTGCGCACCTACAAGAGCCAGACCACGCGTATCGTTCCCAATGTGATCCTCCTGCCGAGCTACGGCGATGCGGGTGTGTGCTGGGAGCCGTTCGAGAAATTCAACAAGTCGACGAGTCGTGGTCGTGTGGCCATACCCATGTTTTCAAAAAGCCTGCCCGTTGCCGTTATCACCGCCATGGCAGATCTGCGGTGGCAGGTGGCCAAGGAGAAGGCCGCCTACTACTGGATGGAAGAGGGGATCACGGGCAAGTACTACATGTGGTTCACCGAGCGCAAGCTGCGCGGCGACGTCCGGGAATACTTCATCCGCGACTACGCCCTCTGGATCAACAAGGAAAGCCAGGGCATGCAGAAGCTCGACAAGGACGTACGCGGCATATTCTGGCGCATGATGCCGTTTCCACAGCACATCAAGGACAACCTGCGCAATCGAAGCCTTATTTACAACGACCTGTACAAGAAAGACCAGAACATAGCGAAATCAGACGGTTACTAGCACGGTACCCCGTGCTAGAGGGGCCCCCTCGCACGGAGTACCATGCTAGATATACTTCACCACTTCCGAAAGAGCCTTTCGCTGCTTCTGCCCCTTCTTGGCGAATCCGGGCCTCGGATAGCCCAGCGGCGTGATGGCGTAGACACGGTCCTCCGAGGAGAGACCGATCGCGCCGCGCAGGAGGAGTGGATCGTACGCACCCACCCAACAGGTGCCGACCCCTTCGTTCTCAGCGGCGAGCACGATGTGGTCCATGGCGATGGCAAGATCGGTCTCGATGGAATTCCAGCCGTCCTGCCGGCTCCAGGCTTCGCCGGTCTTGCCGACAACGACGAGAATGTGCGGAGCGTCCAGGAACCAAGGCTTGGGGTACGTGCGGCGCAGGGAAAGGAGAGACTCGCGCGTGGAGGCCAGAAGGAAGCGCCATGGCTGCCGATTTGCGGCCGACGGCGCTATGCGTCCCGCGTCCAGGATCCTTTCCAGCACTGCTCTTTCCACCGGCCGAGTCGGATCGTAGCTTCTGATGCTCTCCCGTCCCGTGATCACCTTCGTGAAGTCCATGAATCGTTCGCCTCTTATTTTTTGCGGTTCTTGAAGAGTTGCGGTATCTGTTGTTCGAGCTTGAAACGCACCGTGACCTTCTTCATGACCCACCCGTAGAGGACGAATGTGAGCACGATCGAGGCGATGAAGGCCACGAAAAGCAGGATTTGGAATGTGGTCGGATTGGGATTGGAGCCCAGCGCGAACCCGATGCCGACGATGAAAGCCACGACGAGTATCGCCATGACGAGGATGTTGAATACCGTCGCGCCGACGAAGAACAGAACCATTTTCGTATTCGAGGTCATTTCGAATCTCCAGTCGATCGTGCGGGTATCAGGAACGAAATGAACAGCAGTATTCCCGAGATCACGACCGTCATGTCGGCGATGTTGAACGTCGGCCATCGCTCCAGCCCGAATATCCCGTAAAACTTGAAATCCAGATAGTCGATGACGCCCACGGGGCGGAAGATCCTGTCCACATAGTTGCCGAGACCTCCGCCGACCAGCGCGCCGAAGCACCATTTCTGAAACCTCGTCAGGGGATCGCGCGTGAAGATGTAATACAGGAACAACAGCGCGATGACGATCAGCGGGAGAAGGGTGAAAAGCGCTCGCCGCGTCCCCGCCTCGATGCCCCGACCGATGCTGAAAGCGATGGCGGGGTTCTGCACGTAGATGATGCGGAAAAAGTCACCGATCACGCGAACCGGACCCGTTTTGCCAACGGTATGCATGACGATGATCTTGACGACCTGGTCAATGAGGATGATTCCGGCGGAGAGGCTGAGAGGAAGGAGACGGGACCTGATGTCGCGTTTCTTCGTGTTTAAGATCATTCACAACCCCATGAGAATGTCCGAGTTTGGCGATGACTCCCAAAGATAGCACGAATGCGTGGCCCGAGGCAACGACGCGTGTCATGGGCATCGGGGCGAAGCTTGACAGGCGTCATAGAATGACGCCGATGAACGATCATGAGAATTCGACGGCTCCCCTCGAGGTCCGTACCGCCGCGACACGGCGCGAGCGGCGGATCTTTCTCTCCTTTCCCTGGCGCATCTACGCGGGAGATCCCCTCTGGGTGCCACCGATGTATGCGGAGCGGAAAAAGACCATAGACCCTCGTCGCGGGGTATTTTTCCGACGGGGAACGGCGGAGATGTTCATCGCCTGGCGCGGCAATCGACCGCTCGGGACCATCTGCGCGGCGGAGGACCGCACGTACAACGCGCGCATGGCGACGCGGGAATGCATGTTCGGGTTTTTCGAATGCGTGGATGATCCTTCCGTAGCGGCCGCACTGCTCCATCGAGCGGCTTTGTGGGCGCGGGAGCGCGGGCTGGAGACTTTGATCGGTCCCTTCAACCTGGACATCGAGGACGCGTACGGAATCCTGGTCGAAGGCCGTGATCGTCCCCCGTCATTGCTCTGCGGGCATACACCCGCGTATTACCTCCCGTTCTTCGAGGACAGCGGTTTCAAGCCCCTGCGGGGCGACAATATCGCCCTCGAGGTGGATCTCGATGCATCTTCTCCCGCGTTGGAACGAACGGCTCTTTTGGCCGACCGCATCCGCCGCAACGGATGGATTCGGATCCGAACACCGGACATGGAACATTGGATGGACGAGGTGGACATCGTGCACCATCTCCTCAACGCGAGCACGACTCACCTGCCGGATTACCGCCCTTGGGAGCGCGAGGCGGTGGTGAATCTCCTGGAGCCGTTCAAGTCGCTTGCCGATCCCGATCTGATCCTCTTTGTCGAGGTCGACGGCAAGACGGTCGGTTTTTTCCCCGCCCTTGCCGATATGAACGAGGTCCTCATACACCTCAACGGTCTTCGTTATCCCTGGGACGTTGCGCGCCTCCTGCGATGGATGCGGTACAAGCCCCGGGGCCTCACGATCAAGACGGTTCTCGTCCTGCCCGAATACTGGGGAAGCGGCGCCGCTTTGCTGCTCATAGACGAGATGGCGCATCGGGCTCGGGCGAAGGGATACCGGAAGATCGATCTCTCCCTGACATCGACGGATAATCCGTACACCCCCGAGCTTGCCGGGCGCATGGGCGCGCGGGTATATAAGACGTATCGGACGTATCGGAAAAGCGTGAGCGAGGCTCTGGGCCGGGATCACCCGTGATCCGCGGGTAGCTTCCGCGCGGCGTCGGCCGTATATTGAGAATGAAAAGATGAAAGCATGAAGCTTCGTGGGAATGTCCTCCTGCAGTACTCGCTCGTCACCCTCGGGATCGTGCTTGCCATCTCCATCGGGCTGGGAGTGACCCTCGTACACCGCCTCACCGACTACCAGCTCGATTCTCACGTGCGCCTCTATGAGGAGGTGGTGCGCATCACGGTGAACAATGACCCGGCCGTCTTCCGCGTGTTCGACGTGGACACGCCGCAGGCAGTTACGCCGTCAGTCAGTGATCTGTTCCGGGAGTTCCTGTCGCTGGGAAACATCTTTCGTGTGAAGGCCTGGGGGCGCGATGCCACGATCCTTTGGAGCGATCAGCCGGATCTGATCGGGCAGAGGTTCGCGGACAATGACGGTTTCATCGCGGCCATGGCCGGCCGCGTAAGCTATGAGATTGCCGCCCTGGAGAAGGCTGAGAACATCGATGAGAAGAACAAAGGCGTTACGCTGGAGATCTACACCCCCGTCTATGCCGCCGGACGGGTGGTCGGCGTCGTGGAGCTCTACGAAGCGAACAGGGATCTTTTCGCCCAGATCACGCGCAACACCGCCTTCACATGGCTCATCATCGCCGGCGCGGGAGTCGTGCTCTGGCTCCTCCTGTTCTTCATCTTCTGGCGCGCATACCGCACGCAAAAGAACACGACCGCGGAGCTCGTCGAGACTCAGGACGTAACGATCTTCGCCCTCGCGTATCAGGCCGAGCTTCGCGACCAGCAGACGGGAAAGCACCTTGAACGCACGGCCCTCTACGTGCGCATCCTCGCCGAAGAGCTCGCCCGTCAGGCGCGTTTTCGCGCGTACCTGAGCCCCGCGTATATCGCCGACCTGGTCAAATCGGCGCCGCTGCACGACATCGGAAAAGTCGGCATCGCGGACTCGATTCTTCTGAAACCGGGGAAGCTCACCGCCGAGGAGATGGAGCAGATGAAGCGCCACTGCGAGTACGGGGCGCGCGTCCTCCAGCGGGCGGAAGAGAAGCTCGAGTTCCAGTCATTTCTGGCCATAGCGATCCAGCTCACCCTCTATCATCACGAGAAATGGGACGGAAGCGGCTATCCTCACGGGGTGGCCGGAGAGGCGATTCCCCTGTCCGGACGCATCATGGCCCTTGCCGACAACTACGACGCTCTGCGAACCTCCCGTGTGTACAAGCCCTCCTTCTCGCACGAGGTCTGCCGCGCGATGATCGTCGAGGCGGGCGGGAAGCATTTCGACCCCCAGCTCGTGGAGGCTTTTCTGTCGGTGGAGGCGGAGTTTCTCCGCATTTCAGAGACCCTGGCCGATTGACGGACGGCAAGAAAATCACTACATAAGAAAATTCGAATATTGACACAATTTGCTTTAGCTGCCAGAATAGACCATCTTCAATGAACACCTGAACTGCAAATCCGCATCCTTTGGATGTCGAGATACATCTGTGCTGTGCTAGAAACCTACTCTGCCTTGGAGGAATCGTATGAAAAGAAAGATCGTTCTGTTGAGTGCTGCCCTCATAGCCCTCGCAGCGTTTGCCGCCGCCGCCGCTGATCTCACCGTGGACATGCAGGTGAACACCGCGGCCAAGGACTACGCGAACAACTACATCACGTTCAAGGGGCTCGTGAACTCCGTGGAAAAAGACCAGTTCGCCCCCGGCGCCGATGCCACCTCGGGTGCCAGCAAGCTGTTCTCCACCGAGGTATTCAACGCGTATCGCTTTGACGTCAAAGGCAAGGCCACCCTGCCGTCCGCTCTGCGGTTCTTCATGCTCTACGCCGTTGCCAATGACAGCATCCGCGTCGGAGACAACATGAACGTGACCAAGGCCGCCTCCGGGGTGATCACCATCCGATTCGTCCACCGCGGCAACGCCTTCGAGATCGTCACCGATTCCACCGGCAAGGTCGCGCTGCCCACGACGTCCATCAAGACGCGTGTGATCGGCGCAACGGACAACACCATCGCACCCGACTTCTCCTCCAATGGCAAGACGACCGGTGTGGCATGGGCGAAGGTGTGGGACACGACCATCGCTGACGGGAAAGTCATCGGCACCACCACCGTGAAAACCGGCAAGGTCATGAACGATATCGCCGACTCCGCCATCTATCTGTGGACGGGCGACTATCAGTTCACGTATGACGGCAAGCTCTTGAAGATGTCCGCCAACCTCGACGCCGTCAAGAAATAGACGAGCTCGTCTTTTCGCAAGACAAGCCGACCCCCACGCGCGCTAGCGCGCCAGGGGTCGGCCTTTTTTTTCTGCCGCGTGATATGATGCGCCTCTCGAGATGAATTCGGAGTTTGACATGAGTGACAGAATCATAGAGTGTTTCGACTTCGACTGGAGATTCCATCTCGGAGACACCCCGGGCGCCGAGAAACCTTCTTGGCCCGACCTGGATTGGCGAACGCTCGATCTCCCCCACGACTGGAGCATCGAGGGCCCATTCCTCCCATCGCACCCGTCGGGAGGCGACGGCGGCTATGCGCCGTGCGGAATCGCATGGTACCGAAAGAGCTTCGCCCTCTCCGAAGCGAGGGAGCCGGGTAAAGTCTTTCTCGAATTCGACGGCGTCTTCATGGACTGCACGATTTGGGTCAACGGCATTCACGTCGGCAGCCACGCCTATGGCTATACGAGCTTCACTGTCGATGTCACCGATGCGATCACGGTGGGAGCCGGGCCGCAGGTTGTGGCGGTGAGGGTCGACAATTCCGCCCAGCCGGGATCCCGCTGGTATACGGGCTCGGGGATCTATCGCCACACGCGGTTGGTGCGCACGGATCGTCTCCACATCGACGCTCCGCGCGTGCACGTTTCCTGCCTTTGTACACCGGAGGGGGGCGCGCGTATCGAGGTGAAGACGCCGCTGCGAAACGAGCGCGAAAATGGCGCTGCAGCGCTGCTTCGCATCCAGCTCTTCGACGAACGCGGCACTGTACGGGGCTCGGCGGAATCGAAGTTTCACCTCTCACCCGGGGGTGAAGAGGTGTTTGAGCTGGCCATTCCCGTTCGCGAGCCGGATCTCTGGTCTCTTGCAATGCCGTCTCTGTATCGGTTGGTTTCGCAGATCGTGGAGGACGGGCGCGTCGCGGATCGGCAGGAGCTCACCGTCGGGTTTCGCTCAATCGGCTTCGACGCGGACAGGGGATTCCTCCTCAACGGGGAGCGGGTCAAGATCCGTGGCGTCTGTCTTCATCACGACGGCGGGTGCGTCGGTGCTGCCGTGCCGGAAGAAGTGCTCGCGAGGCGCCTATCGCTCCTGAAGGAGATGGGATGCAATGCCGTCAGGTCGAGCCATAATCCCCCTTCACCCGAGCTGCTCGACATGTGCGACAGGATGGGCATCCTAGTGATGGACGAAGCCTTCGACGAGTGGGGGATCGGCAAGGAGAAAAACGGGGACCCCCGATTCGGCTATCATTCATATTTCGACATCGAGGCGGAGAACGACCTGCGCGCAATGCTGCGCCGCGACCGTCATCATCCCTCGATCGTGCTCTGGAGCATCGGGAACGAGATCCCGGAACAGGATACCCCGGCGGGGGGCGCAATGGCGGATCGGATGGCCGCCATCGTGCACGAGGAGGATGGCACCCGCCCCGTCACGTCGGCTTGCGATCACATTCGAGCGGAGCCGCTGCCCACCGACCCTTTGTTCCTCGAAGCGTTGGACGTGGTCGGATACAACTACGTGGATCGCTGGAGATCGCGGACGGAAACCTACTACGAGGAGGATCGCGTACGCTTCCCCGCGCGCAAGATCATCGGGAGTGAAAACATCTCACTGGGCGGGACGCGCGGCGAGGTCGACGAGTCTTCCCCCTGGCCGCCGTCGGCCATCGGCACTCCGTTTCACGGCCGCATGGTGCTGGCCGAGCAGCTCTTGAAGGTCACCGAAACGCGCGACTACGTCGCCGGAGATTTCATGTGGACGGGTGTGGACTACCTCGGGGAATCGCGCTGGCCCCGGAGGATTGCCACCAGCGGCGTGCTCGACACGTGCGGCTTCGTGAAGGATGGCTACTACCTGTACCAGAGCATGTGGACCCGTGAACCCGTCCTCCATATCTTTCCGCATTGGAATCATTCCGAAGTGGGGAAGATCTGCACGGTATTCTGTCTCACGAATTGTGAAGAGGTCGAGCTGTTTCTCAATGGCCGATCTCTGGGCCGGAAGTACCTTCAGTTCCCCCGTCAGGGAATGTCGCAGCGCTACGGGCATTACGACAGGCAGTATGTTCATGCTACAACGGCTGATCTCCACCTTTCCTGGGAGGTCCCGTTCGAGCCCGGTGTTCTTTTGGCCGTGGGTGCACGTGACGGGAGAGTCAGCTGCGAGACGGAGCTGCGAACTGCCGGGGAGCCCGCGAGCGTGCTTCTCGAGACGGATCGGACCGCTCTGCGGGCGAATCGCCGCGATGTCGCGCATCTTACGGTCAGAATCACCGATGCAGCGGGTGCGACGGTTCCCAACGCCGCCAACATGGTGCAGCTCCAGGTGGAGGGCGAAGGGCGGCTCCTCGGTCTCGACAATGGGAAGCCCGACGATCATACCGACTACCGATCACCGGAACGGGCGGCCTTCCACGGCCTCTGTCTTGCAATCGTGCGTGCCAGCGGCACACCGGGGAGCATCAAGATCGCCGTCTCGTCGCCGGGTATGGCAGGCAGTCGGTGCGAGATCCGCACCGCGGCAACTGAGGGACAGGGTTCGACTTAGGGCCAGACTTTGCTTCGAAAATACATTACATTGAACGAATCTCCCGCCGTACCAAGGCAAGTCAGGAATACCGTTGGCCCACAAAGACGCATCGAATCCCGCAATTCGCAATATCGCCATCATTGCGCACGTCGACCATGGAAAGACCACGCTCGTGGACGCCATGTTCAAGCAATCAGG
>Ga0265342_10004231_pt1 | contig 11386 bp, 6 predicted proteins | sample 4CB327metaG_FD_203125 | JGI IMG/M metagenome (GOLD analysis project Ga0265342, IMG submission 203125) | Rhizosphere microbial communities from Carex aquatilis grown in University of Washington, Seatle, WA, United States - 4-CB3-27 metaG | ecosystem: Host-associated > Plants > Roots > Rhizosphere...
TGTCGAGTCTGTCGCAAGTGGTCGCGCTGGTTTCGGCGATGCTGGGCGGCGGCGCATTGCTGGCCGGCGCGCGTGCGAGTACGCGGCCCGTCGCCAGCCGACGGCTGCAGCTGTTCGGGATCGGTGCCGGCGTTTGCCTGGTGCTGTCGCTCGGGGTCAACGCCTATCAATATGCTTCGCAAAAGGCCGATCGGCGCGCGATGCTCGAGGCGACGCTCAAGCGGCCGACACAGAAGGTCGATGGCAAGACGCTCGACCCGATGCTGGTGGAACCGAGTTACAAGGATCTGGTTGCGGGCGCCAATGGCATCAGCACCGATGGGCTCGAGCAGACGCTGACCGAATTTCAGCGGGGTGAGCGCAAGGACGTCGTTTTTCTCGACATCCGGGAGCACGCGGAAACCGAAATGGGCGGTCTGCCGGGCTCGATCAACATCCGCGCGCCGGATCTGGATACCGCCAAACTCAAATCCCAACTCGCCGGCAAGACCGCGATTTTGATCTGCCACAACGGCTTTCGCAGCTATCAGAACTGCCAGGCGCTGGCCAAGCTCGGGATCGATTGCCGATACATCGTCGGCGGCCTTGAAAAATGGTTGGTGGAGGGCCGTCCGCTGACCGGACTTCGCGCCCGGACCCTCGACGACCTGCGGGCGATCCCCAGCTATCCCAATCAGACCGTTCTGCTCGATACCCCTGAGGTCCATGACCTGGTGGAAAAGCAGGGCGCGATTTTCGTCGACGTGCGCTATCCCGGCGAGTTTGCGACGTTCCACTTGCCCGGCGCCATCAACCTGCCGCTGCGGCCGACGCCGACGGAGACGCTGCGAACATCGATTGCGGCATTGCCGCAGCAGCCGATCATTCTGCCGTGCTACGACCGCCGCAGCTGTTTTTTCGCCGAAGCGCTCGGACTGGAAATATCCCGCGCGGGACATCAAGTCGTCGGGCGTTACACCGTGCCTTGGGATTATTTCGTCACCGAGCCGCCGCGGCCCTACATCAAGCAGTGGCTGGAGATGTCGCGGCAAGGCTGGTGGGACAAGCTGGTGGTGCTGATTGCCGGCGCGATTGAGAGTTCCGCCAACCACATCGGTCTTCTCCTCAGCATCGTGCTGCTGGCTGCGGCATCGCGCGCGCTGGTGTTCCCGGTCTCGCTGAAGACCGAACGCGACCAGATCCGCTCGCGCGCACTGGCCGACGAGGTCGACGACATCAAGGCGCGCCTGAAGGGCGATCCGCGACGCTTCGCGCGGGAGATGCGGGCGTTCTACCGGCGCAACGGTCTGACACCGATCCGGAACCTGCTGGCGCTGTTGTTCCTGCCCCTGATGGCGATCTCGGTCGCGGCGGTTCAGAAAGCCGCCGCGCTTCAATCGGTGCCGCTGTTGTGGGTCCGCGATGCCGCAGCGCCGGATCCAACCTTGGTGCTTCCGCTGGTCTTTGCCGCGTTGATCTGCGGCTATCTCGATCTGGTCTTTGGTGAGACGCGGCTCCGACGGTTGTTGATCTGGGGCCTCGGGATCCCGCTGCTCGGGGTGACCGGCGCGTTGCTCAGTGCGGCCGCCGATATCTATCTGATCACCAGCGCCGTGCTGCTGACGGTGCAGCGGCTGTTCGTCGCCGGCACTGTGGGCGCGGCGATTGCCGCGACGACCAAACGCTGGCGGCGGGGCACGGTCGTTCCGTTGGCCTGGGCCGATCAATTGGCGGGCTGCGGCCAGAAGGTCTATCGTCTGGCGCAGCTGCGCCAGCACGGCATTCCGGTGCCGGACGGCGTGGTGCTGACCTCGCGTTTCCTGACGCAATTCACCGCGGCGGCGCCGACGCAGCGTCAACAGCTGCTTGACCAGGTCTGGCGCAAGATCGGGACCGGCCGTGTGGTCGTGCGCAGTTCCGCCGCCGCCGAGGATGGCAGCACGCACAGCTTCGCCGGAATTTTCGAATCCGTGCTCGATGTCGATCGCGCCGGCTTGGAAGCGGCGATCACCGCCGTTCTGTCATCATTTGGCGCGGAGCGGGCGCAGATCTACGGCGTCGGCGGCGACGCCGCCAATATCCTGGTGCAGCGGATGGTGAACGCGGATTATTCCGGCGTGATGTTCACCCGCGATCCGGCGGCCGCCGGACTTGCGCTGATCGAAATGGTCGAGGGGCTGGCGGACAAGCTGGTCTCCGGGTCGGTCGCGCCGCAGGCGTTTCGGTTCGGGCGGATTTCGGGCGAGCATGTCGACACCGCTGCGCCGCCGATCGATCTTTCGCCCCTGGTCGCGCTCGGCCGGCAGGTGGAACAGATTTTCGGGCGACCGCAGGACATCGAATGGGTCTTTGCCGGCGGCCGTTTTCAGATTGTGCAGAGCCGCGACATCACCCGCATGGTCGGGGATGAGAATTCCGGAGCCGTCGATGCGGAGTGGAGCCGGATTCTCGATCGGGCGGCCCGGGCGCCCGCCGGGGCGGTCGTGTTCGCACAGAACGAGATGGCTGAGGTGCTTCCACATCCGACCCCGCTGTCGCTGTCGTTGATGGAGTCGCTGTGGGCCAGCGGCGGCAGTGTCGACCTCGCTTGCCGGACGCTGGGTCTCGCCTACCAGGTCGACGAGAGTTCGCCGAGCTATCTGGTGACCATCTTTGGCAGGCTCTACGCGGACAAGACCGAAGAACACGCGCGCGCGCTGAAGCTCAACGCGCTCGCCAAGCGCCGTCTGATCAAGGGCGCTGCGGAGATCGAACGTCGCTTCCGAGATGAATTCCTGCCGCAGTTCCTGACCGAGGTTGCGCTGCTCGATGCGACCGATTTCGACCGGCTCCCGACCGCGGAGCTGATGCGTCTGCTGGGCAAAGTGCGTACCGACTTTGTCACCGGCACCCACGCCGAGGTCGACATCATCAACGTGGCGGCTGAATTCTATCTCCAGCAGGCGAAGGCGCAGCTGGACGCGGCAGGACTGGAACCGACCAAGTACCTGGTGCCCGGTCACGACACAGTCTTCAGCCGCGCCATCATCGATGCGGAGCAGGGGGCGGAGCCTCAACGCCGGACCTTGTTGACCGAACGCTTGGGGCATCGGGCGGTGTTGGACTACGAGTTGGCGGCGCCGCGCTACGCGGAAAACCCGCAGTCGCTCGATGCTTTCGCCACGTTGGCGATGGTGCCGGCGCAGGCGGACGCACTTGATCGCGATCTTGCGCCGGTCCCTGGCCTGCACGAAGCGGTGCAGCGGGTTCGCCGCTTCCAGGTTCTCAAGGAAGATGCCAAGCACTATTCGCTGCGACAGCTGGCGGTGCTGCGGCGGTTGGCGCTGGCGATCGGTCGACGCTTCGATCTCGGCGCGCTTGCGTTCTATCTGACCTTCGAGGAGATGGAGTCACTGATCATCCGTCCGCTGGAGTCGCTGAGAACCGCCGCGGCGGATCGCCAAGCCATTGCCGCGGCGTTCGCGGATTTGCCAGCGCTCGGGTCGGTGCTCACGGTCCGTCAGCTCGAAAGCGCATCCGCCGGATTGTCGGCAGAGGCGGACAGCGATGACGGGAGCGTCGTCGGCAAGCGCGTTTCCGGCTCCGGAATTGTGGAGGGCCGCGCCTGCGTGGTCGCCCCACAGGACGCCGAGAATGGCGCAACCATTCCGCGCTTCGAGGACGGCGACATCGTTATCAGCACCATGGTGCGGCCGGACTGGATTCCGTATTTTCGTCGCGCCGGCGGGTTCGTCTGCGAGGTCGGCGGCTGGCTCAGCCACACGGCGATCCTGGCGCGCGAGTGCAACGTGCCGATGGTGGTCGGCACCCGTGGCATCCGGCGCATCGCGGATGGCATGCGGCTACGACTGCATCCGGACGGACGGGTGGAATTGCTGGATGTCGAAGTGAGTATTGCGGCCGAGTAGCGCGCGCGAGACGGACCGGGTCGGCCTCAGCTTGTTCGGTTGATTTTTTGTCGGCTGATCGCCGGCGGGCTAATGCGAGACAATCAGCGCGGGTTGCTGGTCGCCGTACTTGCCGACGCAACGATCGGCGCGTCGACGAGCTGCGCGCGGACGGCCCCGGAGGTCACGGTTGCCGTGGAAGCGACGAAGGGGAGTATCGCCATCACCGCCGCGACGGCAGTATTGCCCCAACCGAAACGCACTGACATCCACAACATGCTCGTCCCATCGCCCAACATTTAAGACAAGGCGATATTAGTGGCGGCAGATGACACATTTGTTGCAGTAATCGCTAAAAATTGAACGATTGATAACTTAGGGCAATAGGGCTGACCCGCGCCTGAATTACCGGTTTTTCCTGATTACCAAATATTCAGCAGTTTTAATGAGATAAATGGCAAATATTGCGCCGATTGCCGACATTAACGCGAATGTAAGCCCAATGGGCGAACGTGGGGGGTGGTCAACACCAACCCCGGTCCGAGATCGGAAGCTGAGAAAGCTGAATGCTCAGCACGAAAATAATGTGGTTTGTGCTGGTTGCGTCGGCGCTGGTGATGCCCGTGCCGTGCGCGGCCTGGACAGACACTGTCGTCATGCAGGGGTCGACGACCTTCAACAATCATTTGCTGGCGCGATTCCAGTCCGCGATCGAGGCCACGGCCGGTGCAAGCCTTACCGTGCTCCCGAGCAAGTCGAGCCTCGGTCTGCTCGCATTGTTCGAAAAGCGGGGCGACATCGCGATGATCTCCGCGCCGCTTGAAAATGAAGTGGCGGCGCTCCGCAAATCCAATCCCGATCTGCCATTCGATCAGCTCCGGCTGTTCGAGATCACCCGCACGCGGATGGCTTTTGCCATCCATCCCAATAATACAGCGCATTCGACGACTCTCAACGTCATGCGCCGGGTGTTGTTGGGCGAGATCACCAATTGGAGTGTTCTCGGCGGACCGGACCTGCCGATCCGCGTCGTCATGGTCCGCGAGGGCGGCGGCGTGCCGGCGTCGATCGAAAACGAGCTGCTCGGCGGCGCCCACATCAATACACCCAATCCGATCATCGTGCAGATCAGTTCGCAGGTGCTGAAAGTGGTGGCGCAGGAGCCCTCGGCGTTGGGGCTCGCCCAGCTTTCGATATTGCTGCGGTCAGGACTGCCGGAGCTGAAGACCGACAAGGCGATCGAACAACGACTCAGCCTGGTGACGCTTGGCGAACCTAGCCCTGCGGTGAAAAAAGTCATCGACGCGACCCGCAAAATCGCCAACAGCACTGAATTCGATTGAGGCGCCGGATCATGCAGTGGCGCATGTTCAAACGGCGCGTGGGAATCGGGACGAAGCTCAACCTCGTCGCGATCCTGTCCGCCATTGCCGTGGCTGCGCTCGCGGTCGCGTCGTTCCATTTTTCCCGCGTCACCGATCGTGCCGCGAACCAGCTCTATCACGACGGATTTGAGGGGGTGGAAAGCTCCGCCCAGCTGCTGAGCCTATTGGAGCAGCACCGCCGTCTGGTCGAGAGTGCGCCGGCGGAAGTGGATCGCAAGCGGCTGGCCGCGAGCCAGCGGGTGATGATCGAAAAAGGTTCTCAGTTACTGACGCTGCTCAACACATTGCGTCAGCACCATCTCGATGCCGACGCCGATGCGATCGAAGAGGATATCGCCGTCGATATTGCTCCGCTGGTCGAAGGCGGGCAGGGGGTGCTGTTCTACGCGTTCAATTTCGCCCAGGACAAGGCGCTGGAACAAGCGGAAGAATATTCCCGCATCGCCGATCGGCTGCAAAAGAAAATACAATTGTATCGCGCGCGGCGGATGGAACTTGCCGACGCCGCGGTGCAGCGGCTGCGCGAGGCCGGCCAGGCTTTGATCCTGTGGGTGACATTGAGCGCGGTCACGGCCTTCATGCTGATCGGCCCGCTGGGGCTGACCATCACCCGCAGCGTGCTGGCGCGGCTGGACCGCATCACCGCTTATATGATGCGGTTGGCAGGCTCGGGTGCGGCCGAGGAGGTTCCCTCGCGCGGCGATCACGATGAAGTCGGCGACATGGCGCGGGCCGTGCAGGTCTTCAAGGAAAATGCGGCCGAACTCCTGCACAGCAAGGCGCAGCTCGAGCGCGTGAACGTTCAGCTCGACGTCGCGCTCAACAACATGATGCACGGCCTCTGCATGTTCGATGCCGACAAGAGGGTGATCGTCTGCAACGGCCGCTACGGCGAGATGTACGGGCTCGATGCCGAATTGATGAAGTCGGGGACGCCGCTCAAGGCGATCCTGGAGCGACGCAAGGCGTGCGGCACGCTTGGGGAGTCTGTCGAGGACGCTCTCAAGGAGAGTTCCTATCTCGCGAGCAAATCGGTGAGCTCGCTGACCAAGGAACTGCCGGACGGCCGGATCATCGCGATCTCGCACCAGCCGACGGAGACTGGCGGCTGGATCTCGGTGCATGAGGATGTGACCGAACGCCGGCGCGCGGAGGCCCGAATTGCGCATCTCGCACGCCACGATCAGCTGACCGGTCTTCCCAACCGGACGTTCTTTCGCGAAGGCCTGGAAGAAGCCCTTCATCGCCTGCGTCGCGGGGCGCGGTTCGCGCTGTTCTGCCTCGATCTCGACGGCTTCAAGGGTATCAACGACAGCCTCGGTCATCCGATCGGCGACCTGCTGTTGAAAGCGGTCGGCGAGCGGCTCAACGATTGCGTCAATCCAACCGATTTCGTCGCGCGTCTTGGTGGTGACGAATTCGCGGTCATCCAGTCGAGCTTCGTCGGTCCGGAGGATTGCAGCCGGCTCGCGGAGCAGATCATCCAGGCCATCAGCGAGCCCTATGTGCTCGAGAGCCACCAGATCAATATCGGGGCCAGCATCGGCATCGCGGTCGCGCCGCACGATGGCGACAATCCGGATCAGCTGCTCAAGAACGCCGACATGGCGATGTATCGCGCCAAAGCCGATGGGCGCGGGTCGCATCGCATGTTCGAACCGGAAATGGATGCGCGCATTCAGGCCCGCCGCGCGCTCGAGCTTGATCTCCGCAGCGCCCTCGCGGCAGATGAATTGCAGCTCTATTATCAGCCGATGGTGAGCGCTGCGGATGCGACGGTTGCCGGCTTCGAGGCGCTGTTGCGCTGGTTCCATCCCAAGCTCGGCGAGGTCCCTCCGAGCGAATTCATTCCGCTGGCGGAAGAGACCGGGTTGATCGGCCCGCTCGGCGAATGGGTGCTGCGGACCGCCTGTACGGAGGCGGCAAAGTGGCCGTTGCAGGTGGTGGTCGCCGTCAACCTGTCGCCGGCCCAGTTCCGGAACGGAAATCTGGTGCAATCGATCGTCAATGCGCTGGCGACCGCCGGCCTGCCGCCGACGCGACTGGAGCTCGAGATCACCGAGTCCGTGTTGTTGCAGGACGATACCCGGACACTTGCCACGTTGCATCAACTGCGCAGTCTCGGTATTCGCATCGCGATGGACGACTTCGGCACCGGCTATTCATCGCTCAGCTATTTGCGCAGCTTCCCGTTCGACAAGATCAAGATCGATCGCTCGTTCATCCGCGACATCGACAAGGGCGGCGAGGGATTGGCGATCGTGCGCGCCATCATCCATCTTGCCCGCAGCCTCAACATTTCCGTGGTCGCCGAAGGTGTCGAAACCGCCGAACAATATCGTCTGGTGCAGACCGAAGGTGTTGCCCAGATCCAGGGATTCCTGCTGAGCCGGCCGCAGCCGGCTGCCGACATTCCCGCGATGCTCAAGCGCAACAACCTGCGGGCCTCGGCGGCCTGAGCGGGCTCCGGCGGCCGCTGTTTGAGCGTCGCCTGAGCCTCCCCACCATCCTCGAAGGAACCTCCGCCGGCTGTCGGTGCGGTCGGGCATCGACGATTTTCGGTGCGGCCGGCTGCCGTGCAATGGTAGGGTGGCAGTCCGTTGCACCCTGGGGTCGAGGTGGTGATGTCGCCGGAGCGTTTTGAGTTCCCGAGCGCACGGGGCGATCGTCTCGCGGCCATCCTCGATCGTCCGGTTGGCGAGCCTCATGCCTACGCGCTGTTTGCCCACTGCTTCACCTGTGGCAAGGACAATCTTGCCGCCAGGCGGATCGCGGAATCCCTGACGTTGCGCGGCGTTGCGGTTTTGCGCTTCGATTTCACCGGTCTCGGCGCCAGCGATGGCGAATTTGCCAATACCGGCTTCTCGTCGAACGTCGATGATCTCGTTGCCGCATCCGATCACCTGCGTCGGACGCAACGGGCGCCCGCGATCCTGATTGGTCACAGCCTGGGCGGCGCGGCGGTGCTCGCTGCGGCTGCCAGGATTGCCGAGGCGAAGGCGGTCGCGACGATTGCGGCGCCGTCCGATCCGGGTCACGTGGTTGGGCTGTTCAAGGATCATGTCGCCGAGATCCAGGCGCACGGCGAAGTCGAGGTCATGCTTGCCGGACGATCGTTTCGGATTCGGCGCGAATTTCTCGAGGATGTTGCCGAGCAGCGACTGACCGAACGGCTGACGCAACTCCGGCAGGCCTTGCTGATTTTTCATTCGCCGGTCGACGACACCGTGGGAATCGACAATGCCGGACGGATCTTTGCCGCGGCGAAACATCCAAAGAGCTTCGTATCGCTGCCGGACGCCGACCATCTGCTCACGCGCCGGAGCGATGCGGTCTATGTGGCGCATGTGATCGCCGCCTGGGCCAAGCGCTATCTGGAGGTGGACTATCCGGTGCCGCCGCCGCCACCGCTTGTCGTCGGAACCTGATCGGCCTAAGCATCGAGTTCGCGGTAGTAGCGGAAAATGCCTTGGGTGTTGAACGGAATCCGGCGTTGCGACGCAAGGTAGGCTTTGATGTTCGGGCGGCCCGCCACGCGATCATGGAGCGCCACGACCAGCGGATGGCGCTTTTGCAGCCGTTGCATGGCGCGCGGGAATGCGTAGCGCAGACCGGCGACGACCTGGAACAGTGATAGATCGGCATAGGTCAGTCGGGCGCCGACCAGGAATTTGTCGCCCGCCGGATTGCGTGCCAGCACATACTCGAAATAGCCGAGAAATTTCGGTGCGCGGGATTTGAGAAAGTCGGCGGTCCGGCGTTTGGCTTCCTTGCGCTGGTCTTCGTAGTACAGGCCGGACCCGATCGGATGATGGGTGTCGTGGATTTCGACCACAAAGTCGGCGATCGTCAATTGCAGCTGGTTGGTCCAGAGGCGGCCGACCTCGTTGCGCGGCGCAAGCTGGTGATGCGCCCCGATAAACAGCAGGATATTGGCGGTCTGTCCGATCAGGCGCTGCCCGGCCTTGAGAAACGGCGGCGCGAAGGGCGGGGTTTTGACCCGCGTGCCGTCAAGCAGCCTGAGAAGGGCGGGGACGCCCATGGTCTTTCCGGAGCGGCGCGCGACGTCGATGTAGGGGACCCCGGCCTCCTCCAGCGCCAAGCGGACAAATTCGCCGCGGCCTTGAATGTCCGGCCAATAATAAAGTTCGTAGGTCATTGAGATCACCAGGGTTTACGGCCGTGAGGAGCGCCGGCGGCAGCGCGCTTGGAAGGCAACTTTCACCAACTTCGGGGGTGCCGCAAGGCTGCCCGAGGCTGTGGGTGCCACGAATTCTGCACAAGCTCGGCCTGAAAAGGTCGCAGGCTACTGATCAGTTCCGCATCGCACGCGGTGGAATTGGTCTGGGAAGGCCTGGAGGGGACATGCGTTGCGTTATTGCGTTGTTGGCCGCGCTGCTGGTCGCGGCGTCGGCGACTTCGGCTTCGTCGGCGGCGCCGGTCTCGCCGTTGCGGGCCGGCGAATTCGGATCGGAAAACCTGGTGTTGCGATGGATGAACGGCTATCGGGTGCGCCGCGATTACGTCCATGTTCCGGAAGCGATCAAGGCACTGAGCGCCGCGGGCGCCTTCAAGGACCCGGCAACCTCGGGCGTCTACGTCGGATTCCTCGCCGGGGTGATCGCCTCCAACCCGGGCAAGGCCGATGAGCTGATTTCCAAGTGTCTTGCCATTCCGCAGGAGGATCAGTGGGTCGTCGTTGAGGCGATTGCCTATTCCGGCCTGCCGGATTGGAAGGGGACCTTGCAACGGTTCCGCAACCGCATGCCGATGCGCCAGGCGATGATCGACAAGTATTTGGCCGGCAAGTTGCGGACGTTGGACGCGATGGAGTTCAACAAGAACGAAAGCGCCTGGCAGAAATTCAGCGGTTTCTTTGATGTCGGCAAGCATCTGCCGGGGGCAACGACAGCGCACAATTCCGACACCCAGGATGCCTCGCCGACGGTGCTCGACACCCTGTGGGGCTATTATTTCGCGACCGGGGATGCCAAGCCAATCCTGCGCATTATCGCGGTGCTGCCGTGGTCGAAGGATCGCAACAGCGTCGATAAATTGACGGTCGGCAGTTCGGCAAAGCTGACGCTCGCGACCAACGCGGTCCGCGATCATGTGCTCTTGACCATGCTGCAGGGCGAGGCCAAGCGTCAGCCGAAGGAAACCGCGGAGGTCCTCAACGAGGTCATCGACGCGGCGGAGACCGCCCAGACCGAGCGCATTCGCAAGGACGCGCTGGCCGATATCGACGAGATCAGGCGCAAGGGTTCGCTGTCCAAACGCGAAACCGTGTGGTGGGGGCAGGCGGGTGAGGTGGCGCTGGCCGGCGTGTGCGTCGTTGAAGCAGCACTCGGGAATGTGGCGTTCGGCATCCCGTGTGTCATCGGCGGTGCGGTGTCTGCTGCCGGCCTGCAATTCTACAGCAGCCAGCAATAGTTTCTCGCTGGTTTGAAGCCCCCAAATAGCCCGCGCCCTCGGTTCGCCATTCTCCAGCTTACGGTCGCGCGCTCTTGACGTGATGCGTTGACCTGCGCACTGGTCAGGTTCGGCGGGACGGGCATGAGGGTGCGATGCGGCTGGTGCGTTACGGGGCGAAGGGGTCCGAGCAACCTGGGCTGATCGATGCCGCCGGCAATCTGCGCTCCCTCGTCGGCGTCTGTGACGATGTCGGAGGCGATGTCCTTACTTCATCCGGACTTGAGCGAATTGAGAAGGTCTCATCAGATTTGCCGCTGGTGGAGGCGAGAACGGGGTTCGGCCCACCCGTCGCGGGCGTCGGCAAGATCATCGGCGTTGGATTGAACTATCGCGATCACGCCGCCGAATGCCGGTTGCCGCTGCCGACGGAGCCGACGCTGTTTCTCAAGGCGACCAGCGCGCTCGCTGGTCCAAACGATCCGCTGGTGATGCCGCGCGGCGCCCAAAGCGTCGACTGGGAGATTGAACTCGGCGTCGTGATCGGAACGGCGGGGGTGTATATCGCCGAGCCGGACGCGATGCAGCACGTCGCGGGATATTGTCTCGGCATTGATTTCTCCGAACGCGAATTCCAATTTCAGCGCGGCGGCCAGGGCTTCAAGGGCAAGAGCGCGGACAGTTTTGCGCCGCTCGGTCCGTGGCTCGTCACCCGCGACGACA
>Ga0265342_10004237_pt1 | contig 11371 bp, 8 predicted proteins | sample 4CB327metaG_FD_203125 | JGI IMG/M metagenome (GOLD analysis project Ga0265342, IMG submission 203125) | Rhizosphere microbial communities from Carex aquatilis grown in University of Washington, Seatle, WA, United States - 4-CB3-27 metaG | ecosystem: Host-associated > Plants > Roots > Rhizosphere...
CCCAACATCTACTTCCAGGTCGACAAAGCCATCAATCACCCATCCAGCTCGACGGCTCTCATCGGCACCATCCTGAGCTATGACCAGGCCCTGTGCGCCCGCCTGCTTCGTATCGCCAACAGCGCCTTCTACGGATTTTCCCGCCGCGTGGAGGGCATCGAAGACGCCGTCCGCATCATCGGCACCCGCCAGCTGCACGACCTGGTGCTGGCCACCGTCGTGCTATCCCAATTCAAGGGCATCGACTCGCAACTTGTGGGTATGAAGTCCTTCTGGCGGCACAGTCTAGCCAGCAGCATCGCCGCGCGCTCCATCGCGCGTCTGCGCCGCGAAACCAATGTCGAGCGCTTCTTCGTGGCCGGCCTGCTGCACGACATCGGCAGCTTGGCCATGTACCAGTTGCTTCCCGAGCGCTCGCAACTGGCGCTGGAGCGCCATCACGAGAGCGACAAGCCCCTCGACGAAACCGAGCGCGCGGTGTTTGGCTGTGACCACGCCGCGGTCGGTGCCGCACTGATGACCTCGTGGACGTTGCCGCCCTTCTACCGCGATGCCACGGCCAACCATCACTCCGCAGGGTCGCGTGGCCACACGCCCGCCACCGCCGTCGTTCACCTGGCGGATCTCCTGGTCCAAACCCTGGATCTCGGTTCGAACGGTGAGTGTCGGCTGTCGCGGGTAAGCCCAGATGTCCGCGAACGCGTCGGACTATCGCTGGGCGCCTTGCAGACCATTGCCGACGAGGTGCTTTCCCTCCTCGGCGAAATTCAGAACCTCTTCCTCGGCGAGGACAAGGCTGCCTAGAGCTCGATGTGCAGGCGCACGCCGAGGAATTTCACCGGCCCGCGATCGGCGTTGTAGCCAGGATTCATGACGTATTGGCCATCAAGGGTCAGCCACATGCCGGCGAGAGCATTGAACGAATAGTAGGCCTCGAACACCCGCTCGGACTGGTAGTTGAGCTGCCCGTCGCCAAGAAACTGCCCCAGACCACCCGCCGCCAGGTAGTCGCGGTGTGGATCCGAGAGGCCGTTCTGCACGAACGCTACCGCGATGTGGTCGCGCGGGCGGAGCCACAGCCGCCCGAGCAGGGACAGGCCCGCGGTCAGGGAGCGATCGATCTCGGCGAAGGCGTAGGTTTCCGTCCGCCCGTCGTTCCAGCTGTAGCGGCCGAAAAGGCCCGCATCGCGACTGAGGCTCTGATCGAAATTGACCCCAAAGCCGAGCTTCGCTCGATCCCGGCGCACGTCGGCGACCGCCGGCGGGCCTCCAGTCGAGGCGGCATAGGCAAGCGCGTCGGCAAAGCCGCCCATTTTCGCGTAATTGAGAAAGGTCATTGCGCGCACGCTGCCCGCGCGTCCCCAAAGGGCGTGTTGGTGCTCGACCTCGAGATTCTCCCCGAAGTGAGCCCACAGCCGGTAGTCGAGCGCGAGTCCGTTGGATTCCTTGGGCTGCGCGAAATGGCCGAACCGGAGGGCCCAGGCGTCGCGATAGTATTCGACGGCGAATCCCACCGTGTAGCCTCGCGCGTCTGCCGCGTAATCCGAGGCACCGGCCGCCATCAAAGCCCAGTTGAAGAACTGGGAGCGCGGATCGTGCGCAAGGGCGTTGTTGTCGAAGATGTCAATCAGCGCCATCTGTCCGACGGTTACGACCAGCCGACGCGAAGACACCTGTCCGCCAAACTGATTCGCGCCCGCTTCGACGGGCGTCTCGTCTCCACCGAGCTTGATGGTCTGGCGCAGAAAGGCCCGAGCACTGTATAGGTGCACGGTCGGGTCCCCCGTCTTTTGGTTTTCACCGTTGCTCATGCCACCGAGCCCATGCAGGTTGGACATGGGAACGCTTTGAATCATCTCCGGATTGAAGAACAACTCGGCGCCGCGCCAGGGCCGATATCCCAGAAAAAACGTCGCCGTCAGCGTGTCGCCCGTCTCGCGCTGCGAGCTAAGACTGTGGAGTCCGTCGGGAATCTGAGTCGCGAAAGACGGGTGCATCTGCCAAATGTACGTGGCCTGGAAATTCACGTTCCAGTCTTCGGGTCGCAGTGCCCGGGCTAGCCAGGCAGGGCGACGATCAACCTCGACGGCAGCGGGAGCAGCGTCGGTAGCTTCCCTGGCCGCCGGCTCTGCCCAGGCCGGCAATGCCAGACTGGCCGCACCCGCAACGAGCGCGAGTGCGACTTTGGAAAGGAAGCAGATGCTTCGGTTGGTCGACACGGCTTCTGCGTCTAGCACGGCTCACCCTGTGAGACTCACCCGAAGTCTAGACGGGACGAAATTGTTACCAATCGGCGGGTAGATGGGTCAAAACGCGGCATGCAGGCGGCCGGAAAAGATCGAGACAGGCCCGCGGTCGGCGTTGTAGCCAGGGTTTGCGATGAGCTGGTAATCGAAGGTCAGGGCTGCCCACCCGACCGGGCTGAACGCGTAGTAGGTTTCCAGAACCATCTCGGGACGATAGTTGAGCTTGCCATCGCCGATGAGGATTCCCATGCCGCCAGCGGCGAAGTACTGACGGCTGATCGCCGATAGCCCCTCGGCAACCCACGCGACGCCGAGCGTGTCGCTAGGCCGCCGCCAATACCGCCCCTTCAGCGCGGCGCCCACCGACAGGCTTTCATCGCAATCGGTCCACCCCATGATCTCGGTGCGCCCAGGACTCCAGCTCGCGCGCGAAAACAGGCCTAGCTCGGCCGTCATCGCCTGCTCGGCGCTAACCACGAATCCGTAGTTGGTCCGTTCCTGTCGGGTCAGGGTGACGTCCGGATAGCCAGCGGTCGAAAACGGCTCGGCGAGCGCGTCGGCGTAGCTTCCCATGTTGCCATGACTCAGCCATCCGAAAAGGAGCAGCTTGCCTGGCTGGCTGAACGGCGAGCGCAGCTCCAATTCGGCGGTGACCTGTCCGCGCTCTGGGATATGGGTGTCGAAGGTGTTGGAATTGGACACCTCTGGCAGCAAGAAATATCCCGCCCGGATGGCCCACCACTTCTGGTTCAGGTCGACCAGTCCGCCCCAGGTCCAGCTCAGTTTGTCCATGGTCCAGTCGTAGGAGCCACCGCCATAGGCGTTCCAGTTCAGGAACGCCGTGCGCGGCTCGCCAGCGTAGGAACTGACCAGGAAGTAGTCGAGAACCGCGAACTTGCCGACGGTCACGGTGAGCCGCGAGATGCTGCGCTCGCCGGCGATCTGGTTGGGACCGTCCTCGATGCTCTCCTTGCCGCCGCCAAGCCCAAAGGTCTGGCTCAAGAACAACCGCGCGGCGTTGAAGCGCGGAATGCGGAAACTCGACTTCTGCGCCTCTCCGTTGGGAAAAGCAGCCACCCCATGCACGTCGCTCAAACCAAAGCCCTGCATGAGTTCGGGGTTGAAGTAGATTTCGCCGCCGCGCCACAAGCGCCGGCCGAGAAAAACCGTCGCGCTCGCGGTGTTGCGCATCTGGCTCGCGCCGGAAAGGCTATTTGAGCCTTCGTACGGTGAATGGAATGTGAAGTAGCCCTGCTCGACGTAGGTGAATTGACCGTGGAGACTCCAGTTGCGGCCGTCGCCAGCCCAGGGAGCAACGAAATCGAGACGAGTTTCGTCGGCATCGAGTCCGTGGATCCGCCAGTCGAGCGCCAGCCTCACGCTGTGTAGGCCAATCGTCGATTCGATGCTGGCTCCAGGGGCGAAAGTTGCCTCGGCCCGCGCCAGCCGGTCGTAGACGTATTCGAGTCTCGTGGTCCAGCGCGGGGCAAAGACGAACTCGACGCCCGCGCCCGCAGTCCAGCCCGGGCGGAAGTGGAAGCGCGCGTCGTCCGTCGGGGGCTGTCCCGAGCTTTGCGTGAATCGCCCCAGCGACCAGGCGAGTCCGCCAGCGCCGTAGAGCAGCCACCGATCGAGGGCGTAGCCAAGCCGGCCGCGCGCGCGCCCGAGGACGTCGATTCTCTCGGCGACGCTGCCGGCGGATGTCGGGCGTGATGAAACCAAGTCGTCGTCGTCGAGAAAGTTAGGAAACGAAACATCGGCCTCCATCCCGAGCACAAGCCTGGAGCAAAGTTGTGCGGAATAGCCGACCAGCGTTCCGCCGTAGAGGCTACCAACCGAGCTGCTTGCGCTCGATGGTGCTGCGTTGGAAAGCGTGCTGCTTGATTTCCCGTGGGCATAGCCGACGTGGCCGCCAAGGTACCATCCCTGCCAAACAGGAGGCGCGGACCTAACCGACGGTTCCCGCGTCGGGGGAGACGGAAAAACTTCGTCAGCGCGCGCCGCCTCGTCCATGAAGACGGCAAGAATGAGGTGCAGGGCCACGACAGCCAGGCCGAGGGCTAGTCTTCCGCGATGCGATCTTCCTTGCATGTGCATGGGCCGGCGCCGGCTACTTCGAAGCGCTTTCCGCCGACCACCAGTACCACGCGCTTGCAGCGCGGGCACTTGAGTTCGAGAACCGTTCGCAGAACCCGGGCCAGCAACTTGCCACACTCGCAGCGCAGATCGCCAGTAGCAGAATCGTCGAGATGAACTTGTTTCAAACTTGTGTGCATGTTTGCGGCTCGGCGGCTCTGTGATGGAGGGCTTAGCGTCGCAGGGTCACAAGCGGGCTTTGCGGCTTGCTCGGACAACTACAACCGCCACAGCCGGAACTGCACGACGCTGCCTTGCGTTTGTGCAAGAGGCGAAAGGCGCCCCACGCACCCGCCGCGGCCACGATGACAAACACGATGACGTTCTCCATAACAGTTCCTCGTTCACATGAATAGGTGACCCACTTGGTACACCACCAACGACAAGCCGTAGGCAATGCCCGTCAGACCGCCCAATTGCAGCAGGGCGTAGCCCCATTTGCCCGATTCCCGGCGCGTGACCACCAGGGTGGCCATGCACGGCGTCCCGATGAGCAAGAAAATCATCATGCTCAAGCCCACGAGCGGGCTGTAGTCGCGGGCCAGAATCGCGCGCAGTCCCTCGCTGCCTTTGTCGGCGTCGGCGATGGAATACACGATGCCCATCTGGGCCACGAAGATCTCCTTGGCGGCAAACGCGCCGACCATGGCGGTCAGGATCTTCCAGTCGAATCCCAGCGGCCGAAACGCGGGTTCGAGGGCATGGCCGATGCGGCCAGCGACCGAATGTTCCAGGTTCTCGGCGGCGCGCCGGTTGGCCACGTCTTGCTCGCTCAAATGCGCTCGCCCATCGGACGCCACGCCCGGGGCGGACACCGCGATCTGGCCCGAAGCGATCTGGGCGTCCACTGCGTAGTGCGCCGGTTTGGGAAAAGATGTCGCAGCCCACAGCAGGATCGAAAGGCCCAAGATGGTCGTGCCCGCCTTGCGCAGGTAAAGCCCCGCGCGCTCGGTCATCTTGATGATCACGCTGCGCAGAGTGGGCAGCCGGTAGGGCGGCAACTCCATCACGAAGGGGGCGTCCTCTCCGCGCAGCAGGGTCTTGCGCAAAAGCAGCGCCAGCAGAAGGGCCATGGCAATGCCCACAGCGTAGATGAACCACAACATGGGCGCGCGCCAGGCCGGCGGGAAGAAGGCGGGAATCAGCAGCATCCAGATGGTCAGGCGCGCGCCGCACGACATGAGGGGCAGCACCAGCATGGTGACGATGCGGTCGCGCGGATTCTCCAGCGTGCGCGTGGCCAGGATGCCAGGTACCGAACAACCGAAGCCCGAAAGCATGGGAATGAAGCTTTTGCCATGCAGCCCAAAACGATGCATGAGCCGATCGGTCAGAAACGCCGCGCGCGCCATGTAGCCCGTGTCTTCCAGAAAGGCGAGACCGAGAAAGAGCAAGACGATATTGGGCAGAAACACGACGACGCCGCCCACCCCGCCCACCACGCCATCGACGAGCAGCGAGCGCAAAAGCGACGTCGAGCCCACGGGCCACAACCTCGCGAGCTGTCCCGAAATGAGTTGCACGGCCGACTCGATCCAGTGCATCGGCACTTCGCCGACCTTGAAGGTCAGCCAGAAAATGGCGTACATCACAAGCGCGAAGATGGGCAGGCCAAGCAGCCGGTGCACGAGCACGGCGTCGATTTGATCGGTCATTTGCCGCGCATCGGGGCGTGAGACGTGGGTTCGCACCTCGCGCAGAAGACCGTCGACAAAACCAAAGTAGCGTTCGGTCACGAACACGGCGATATCCGCGTGGGTGCGTGCTTCGATGCGCTCGCGCTGGCGCTCGGCCTCTTGGAGAGCGGCCTGCCCGCCCGGCATGGCCGCCACGCGCGGGCCGTATTCTTGGTCGCCGACCAGCAGACGCGTCGCCATCCAGTCGCTGCGGAAGATCCCTTCGGCCTGGCTGGGCAGCAGCCGCCGAATCGCGGCGACCGTGGCATCCATGGTTTCGCCCAGCACTAGGCGGCTTGGCCCGGCCGGCTGGGTCGCGGCGCGCGCAATAGCGCCTTTCAATTCGGCCACGCCCTGCGCGCGATGCCCGACGGTTTCCACCACGGGAAAACCGAGCAATTTCTCCATCAGCGGCACATCGATCCGCTGCCCGGCGGCCCGCGCCTCGTCGGACATGTTGAGGCACAGAACGGGGTTGGCCCCGGTTTGCATGATCTGCGCAAGCAGAACAAGGTTTCGTTCCAGCTGCGTAGAGTCGGCGACGACCACCACCACATCGGGCGCGTCGGTCAGCTCGTCCTGCGCGACCCGCTCGTCGGGGGAAAACGAGCTGAGGCTGTAGGTCCCTGGCAGGTCGATGACGTTCAAAGCGAATTGGTCGATATCGCAGCGGCCGGTGCGGCGCTCGACCGTCACCCCCGGATAGTTCGCGACGTGCTGGCGCGCCCCGGTGAGGGCATTGAACAGCGAGGTCTTGCCGCAATTCGGGTTCCCCGCCAGAGCGACGCGGATTTCCGTCGCGGCTTCAACGTTCAATGCGGGGCTATCGGTGGATGACATGGGAAAACTGCTTGCTCTGCCAATCTAGCCTGGTGCGCGCACCAAGATGGAATTCGCCTCGGAGCGGCGCAGGGCCAGGCGTGCGCCCTGGCAACGCACCCAAAAGGGATCGCCGCCGAGGCCTACGCGCTCGATATCGATGGTGGTCTCGGGAAGAACGCCCATGTCGAGCAACCGCTGGCGGAGAGCACCGACCGCTGAGATCTTGGTCACCACCGCGCTCTTGCCCGGTTTCACATCGGCCAAACTCATGGAAAGAAACTCCTTCTTCTTCGCGCACACGGAGCACCACTGCGGAAGCTTCGCGTGCGCGGTAGACTTGCGCTCTTGCGCCATCGGACACTGGTGAAAACTCTCGATGACGGACGGACAGGCGCCCAAAAACTCGAAGAAGCGCGCCATGCGCACCATCGCATCGTCGGTCAGGCTGTGCTCCATGGCGCAGGCCTGCTGACTGGCAGCCTCGGCCGGCATGCTCAAGACCTCCTCGAAGAATCGCCTCAGCAGACGATGGCGCGAGAAGACTCTGCGTCCGGCCTTTTCGCCCTCGGGAGTCAGCGCGATGTACTCGCGCCGTTCGTAGCGCACAAGATCCATTTCGGCCAACTTGCGGAGTGCGATGGAAACCGACGCGGCCTTCACATCTCGCGCGCGTGCCACGTCCTTGACGCGCGCGAACCCCTGCTCCTGAACGAGCAGGTAGATGGTTTCGAGGTAGTCCTCCAGCGACGAGCTGATCTCGCCGTCGGCCGCCGCACTAGACGCCTGAGTCATTGTTAGTTAAGACTAACAACGGCAGTAGGCTCTGTCAATCCGTTTCAGGGGCGCAACGCGTGGCCAAAAAGCCCGCGTCGCTTGATGATCTCGGCGACTTCCTCGGGCACCATGGTTTCCCAGGAGGAATCGCCCTTCTTGAGGCGCCGAAAGACCTCGCGCGAAAGGATGGGAAGCACGGCGGGGTCGTAGTTTTCGAGCGGGACGAGCGAGCCGCGGTCGAGCAGGTAGCCATGGAGCTTGGCCAGTCCCGCGGGTACGTTCATGCTCGACGCTGTGGAGAGCTTGCCGGTGGCCGGATCCAGCATGGGGTAGACGTAGAGTTTCACATCCTTGCTGAAGAGTCGACCGAAAGCCTCTAGGATGCCGCCGTCGAGTCCGGTGTAGTATTTCTCGTCGAGAAGCTGGTCGAGCGCTCCCGTGCCGAGCACGATGGCGATGCCGCTGCTGGTGCAGCGGCGCAAGTAGCCCGCCAGGCGGTAGTACTCGAAGTAGTCGGAGACGAGCACCGTCTTGCCGGCCGCACCAAGCACGTCGGCCCGGGCCAGGAAGTCGCGCGGATCGACCGCACCACCCTCGCTGAGCAGGTTGCTCATCGTGATCTCCATGATCTCGACGATGTCGTGCTCGGACGTGCCCTGCGCCTTGGCAAAATCGGTCCGCGCGCACCTCAACATGTCGATATTCACCTTGGTCACCGGGCGGAAGGTTCCGCGCAACACCAAGACGGGCTTGTGGTGCAGAACTTCGCTTGCCTGCAAAACCTCGCCCTTGGCGTCGAACATGGCGGCCTGGGACAGACCAAGCTGCACCAGCTTGAGACTCATCAGGCGGTTGTCCACGTGGCGGAACTCGATGCCCGAGAATTCGATCATGTCGATCTCGATGCGCTCGGTGGACAGGTTGTCGAGCAGCGATTCCACCAGCTGCTCTGGTTCGTGGTGCTGGAAGAACGCGCCATAGAGCAGGTTGACGCCAACGATGCCCAGGGCTTCCTGCTGCAGGCTGGTTTCGCGGTCGAGCATGCGCACGTGCAGAACGATTTGGCTCTCGTCGTCGCGCGGGTGGGCCTGGAACTTGAGCCCCATCCAGCCGTGGCACTCGGCGGTGTTGCGGAATCCCTTGGCCGCCACGGTGTCGGCGAATACGAAGAACGCGGTGGTGTCGCCGCGCGCGGCGCTCAGACGCTTGACGTTCTTCTCGTGCTCGTAGTCGAGCATGCTCCGCAGCCGGTCGCGCGAGACGTAGCGTTCGGTGTGGCCGTAGATGGCGTCGCTGACCGCCATGTCGTAGGCCGACATGCTCTTGGCGATGGTCCCCGCCGCGCCGCCCACGCGAAAAAACCAGCGCGCGACCTCCTGGCCCGCGCCGATCTCGGCGAACGTGCCGTAGCGACGCCCGTCCAGGTTGATGGCCAAGGCTTTGTGATGGGTGTCAGTCACTTCGCGTCGGGGCAAACCTGGGTTGGGCGTGGTCATGATTTTTCGCCGACAAGGCGGCTTTTCAATCATTGACGCCTCGGCAAGGAAGTCAAGGTCGGGCGACGCCGGGCAGCGTAGGTCCAGCTAGAAGAACATGTCCTTGATCAAATGCGATGTCCTGGGCGAGTAGCGCGAGTAGCCTCCTCGCCGAAGTTCATCGAGGCTCAAGAGGATGCGCTTCCACCGCGACGGAGCTTCGGCAATGGCGAGACGGCGCCGCTGATGCTCGACTTTCTCTTCGACCAAGCCGAGGAACCTCGGATCGCGCACGCGCGGCGCGAATGACCGCAGCCGTTCTTGCGCCAGCACGAACCTTTCGTAGGCTAGCCGGAAGTGCGGTGGTCCCACCTCGCGGGCTTTCTCGTAGAGCTCGCGCAGGGTGAGCTTCTTGCCCCCGATTTGCTGCGCAGAATGTTGCCGATATTTCACGGTGGACTGCTCTACGCACCCGATGGGCGCGAGGGCGCCAATGATGAAGGCAATCCACCCGTCGTGAATCCAGTTTTCGGGGATGGGCAGGATAAACGGACGGTACTCGGAGCGAAACATCATGGTCGCGCCGGTGACTAGCCACTGCCGCAGGAGCACCTCGAACGCGCCGCCACGGCGCACGCGCCGCTGCGCCCCAAAACCGACCTGGATAGCGTCCCACATCTTGTGCCCGACGGGATGCAGGTCTTCATCGACCACATCCGCGTCGGTATAGATCAGACCACGGCGGGGCTCGATGTCGAACGCCGCCTCGCTGAGCGCGAGCTTTTCCGGCACCCAGACGTCATCCTGGTCGCTGGTTGCAATAAGATCCCCGGTGCACAAACCAATGGCCTTCTCGAAGTTCTTGGTCGAACCCAATCTGCCCTCGTTGCGTACGATGCGAACGGGGAAAGAGGCCTTGGGGGCGAACTCTTCCAGTATCGCTACCGAGTCGTCGGTCGATTGGTCGTCGCATGCCACAAGCTCATCCGGAAGGCGAGTCTGCGCCAGGAAGCTATCAAGCTGGTCCCGCAGGAATCGCTCGCCGTTGTAGGTGCACAGGGCGATCGAGATCCGCCGCCCAGGAGTGGGCGTGGCTTGCGCAATTCCCCGCGGATCGAGCACCGGACTGGGAGGCGTCATCATCATCGAATTCGCTCTGCACGATACACCCAAGCGGTGTTCGGGAACCACCACGCAGGTTACTTCTTGCGGCGCCGTGCTTGTGCGGGCCGATCGACGCATGTAGATTCCGTCCATGAGCCTTGGCTCGTTGGCCCGGAAAGTCCTGGGGAAGAAATTCTTCCCCACCGTCGGCAGTTGGTACCGCTCGGTTTTCGTCGACCTGGAGAAGGTCGTGGACTGCCTACCGCTTCTCCCGCCGGGTTCCCAGGTGCTCGACATCGGCGGCGGAGATGGCGAGATGATCAACATCATTCTCCGCAGAAATCCCGACCTCGCCATCACCATGCTCGATCTGAGCCCAAGTCTGGGGCTGTTCCTCAAGCCCGAATTTCGCCAGCGCGTTCGTATCCTGCCCTCGACCAGTCTGCGCGACTATGCCGCGACCGAGTACAAGGCACCGGATCTCGTGATCATCAACGACGTGATCCATCACGTTCCCATAGAAGATCGCCGCGGTTTTTTCGCCGATATTTCCGCGGTCTTGCGCGGCCGCCCCACCACGCTTTTCGTCAAGGATCTCGAACCCGGGTACTTCCGCGCCACCCTCTCGCTGTGGGCCGATCGCTACGTCAGCGGGGACAAGAAGGTCAGTCTGGTGAGTCGCGAGAGCGTCACCGCGGTCGTGCGCGAGGTCTTTCCCAAGGCCGAGGTGCGGGCCACCAAGCTTTTCGACACCGACGGCCCGAACTACGCGCTCGTCTTTGCGGTCGGCGATTCGGGTTAGATTAGCTTACCGTTATCGGTCCCTCCGGACCGAACCGACCGAAGAGATTTGCCCTTGTGTGCGAGCTGCTGCTCTGGCCTGAAACATCGCAGATACGCAGGGCCTGAGCGGCAGCATTGACGGGCGACGGATATGCCAGCGCTGGAGCAACAGATTGAGTCGGCTCAAAAGGCCAGAGAAAAGTCGCACCGGCGGATTTCGTTCAAGTTCCACCAAATCCAAGGGGTAGCCGAGCGCTGCCATGCGGGCACGCACCGGCGCTAACCGCACGTTGGCGGGGTTGTCATGCATGAGTGCCACTTTGACGTAGGGAACACCCAGATTGGTCAACGCAAT
>Ga0265342_10004242_pt1 | contig 11365 bp, 8 predicted proteins | sample 4CB327metaG_FD_203125 | JGI IMG/M metagenome (GOLD analysis project Ga0265342, IMG submission 203125) | Rhizosphere microbial communities from Carex aquatilis grown in University of Washington, Seatle, WA, United States - 4-CB3-27 metaG | ecosystem: Host-associated > Plants > Roots > Rhizosphere...
GGAGGTTGGAGTATGCAAGGAAATACAATTCGGATCTCGTCACGTGAGTTGCTCGATCTACTTGCGGGCAGACTTGATCAGTCGCGATTCGCCGAGAACCATGCTCTCAATCGCGGAGGTGAAAGTGTATTCAGTATCTATCGCTCACAGGAAAAGATGCTAAAGAGTGTCCATATAGAGCGGCACCCAGATAAGGACGATGACGAGGTCATTCTAGAGTTTGCCCCAAATGATCCTGCGATAAGCCCTTTTATGGCCCCGAAGACTTCACCGCTAGGAGAGTGAACCAACAGCAATGTTAGTTTGTCGTTTTCGGTACCGCAAAACGCCGATCTCGCCAGTCGTCTTGCTATCCCATCCAGGCCCGCAGCCTCATCGCGGGCTTGGATGGGATAGCACAAACCCACAGCCACCGCCCAACAAGCTGATAGCTGATAGCTAAAAGCTCCTCCCACTTTGCAGATAATTACTCTCCGCTGGCGCATAATCATCCAATGAACAAGGACCAGATGCGCGGGCTGCTACTGACAACTGTCTACTGACTACTGACAACTGAAGCGACCCCCACCCCTCCCCCCCCTTTTGCCGCAACCCCAGCAAAAGAAAAGGATTAGGTCAAAAACACCCGTTTCGACCCGCTGAAACAAAGGACTTACACCTTTGCCGCCGGCCTCCAAGCATCTATTGGCTATTGCGCCTTAGTTGCCACCGACCCACGCAGATACCGGCTGGCAAAGGTCAAAAATGCCGGCCAGTTGGGGCCGGGCGTGTGTCCGCCCGCGTGCTGGCGGAATGCAATCTCTCCATCGATCAGCGTGGTCTCCATGGGCGGAAACTGCGTGGTTCCCAGGTCCTTCTTGCCCAGCAGCCGGTAGACCGGCCCGGCGCCTGAGGCGCCCAGAAACATCCCCACCGCGTCGGCCCAGCCGTCCTTGTTGACCGTGCTCTCCCCGGCTCCGATAAACACCGGCCGCGGCGCGCACAGCGCAATCAGTTCATGCGCATCCACGGGCATATCGCCGGCGGTGAGCGGTCCGGCGTATTTGAGAAAATTCCCGCCCATCCAGTGATACTCGCCCGCCGCTGCCAGGTTCTCCGTCAGCTCGCCGGAGATGTGCCGGTAAATCTTGGCGCCTCCCGTGCCCGAGGAGCTGCTGTACACGATGGCAAATCGTGGGTCGTAAGCCATGGTCACCAGCGCCGTCTTTCCAAAGCGCGAGTGCCCCTCAATCCCCACCTGCTTCGCATCGACGGCTTTATCGGTCTCAAAGTAGTCCAGCGCGCGGCTGGCCCCCCACGCCCATGCGCGCAACGTGCCCCAGTCCTCCAGCTTGCGCGGCTGGCCCTTGTTCACCAGGCCGATAATGCCCTCGTTCAGCCCCGCTCCGTTGTCTGCCTGGTAGCTGGTGGGGCTCAGGATCGCGTAGCCCCACCCCCGGGCCAGTACCTGCTGCTGCCATGTCAGTCCGTTGTCGCCCGGTCCCCGATTGCCGGGGTTTCCCGGCATCATCTCCGGAATGCTCCGGGCGATGGCCGCCATGAACTCCCCGCTGAATGCCAGCTCCATGATCACCGGCACCGGGCCGGGAGCATTGGCTGGGGTCGTCAGGGTCAGGTCGATGTTGACCTTGATCTGAGGCCAGGCCGAGTTGTCCACATGGCCCGCAAGCCTCTTGGTCACCACCGGCACATCCCCATTCTTCTCCTTCGTGATGCTCACCACCTCCCAGGTCACGCTGGGCAGGTTGGCAGGGACGCGGCCCAGAATCTCGCGGTCGAAATCCTCCACAATCTCCGGGCGGCGCTTGCTCCACCAGAGTTTGGCCGAGGTCACGCGCTTGCCGTCTTTGAGCAATAACGGGTCGGGCAGGCTGGGGTAGACGTTGGCCTTTTGCTCGTCGTAGTTGACCACATAGGGCGATTTGGGGTCATGGCTGGCCCCTGGACGCAACTCCTTGATGCCCAGCTTTTCCATCAGGAGCTGATGATCCTTCTCTGCCGCGACCCGCATGGCCAGCATCTCGGGCGTGGGAGCAGGCCGGGGTTGGGCCGTGGGCGGGGGCTGAGTGGCGGGCGCCGTCTGCGCGGCCAATTGGCTCAAGGCCGGACAAGCAAGAAGAACAAGCGCCCAGGCCAGAAACCGGCGGCGCGCAAATGTGTGCAATGTGAACATGGGCAACCTCGTTTTCAAGAACACCCCCACCGCGGAGGCGGAAGCGGCCCTAAGAATATCGATTCATCCTGGTTTGGGCAAGAGCGGGTCCTGGGTCGCCTGAATGTGAGTTCCTTGCTAAGACCTGCTCAGATACGTCTGTGACAGCCGGTCGTGCCAGCTCAGATGATCCTCGTCGAAGACGGCCCAGGCCATGCCCAGGCCCAACGTCGCCACAGACAGAAGCAGGGCTCCTAATCGGCTGCACCTTTGTGCGAGGCTGGGGTTGTGGCCGTCGAATGTGCAGAGCGAGATGCGGGCGTACTTCATGCCCGGCGTGGCGTCGGCCAGCGTCAGAAAAAATGCATGGTAGAGCGCACCGATAAGCAGCAGCGCCGCCGCCGTGCCCATTTCAATCTCCTTGATTCCGGGCAGGACATTCATCTTTGCCTCGGCCAACAGGGCAGCCGCCAGAAATGCCCCGGCAATCAAAGTCCCATCCACTACGGCCGCCAGCAACCGCCGGCTCATGGCCGCGAGTTCCAGTACCGGGGCAGTCTTGGCCGGTTCAGGTTCAGCTTCCAAGTCCTCAATCGGTTCAGCGTCCAGCTTGATATCGGACCACTCCGAGACCATCCACTGTGCTTCAGCAGGCTCAGACGCCGGGATTGCCATCGTGGGCTCGGTGGAGATGGTTCCGGGATCCACCTCAAAAATGCTCAACTGCCCCGGTTGCCCGCCGGTTGCAGCAAGGGGCCCCTCGGCCATGCGGGGACGGACCTTGCGCGGAGCGACAATCTCTCGGGGAAACTCGATCAGATTGGCATGGATGGGTTGAGCCGGCTCGACAAGCTCAAAGGCATCGTTCCCCAGCTCATTCTGCGCCGACGGCGCCGCTTCCCACCACCCCTGCCCTGGTACATCGAAGCCTTCCGTCCCATGGGATCTTCTAAAAGCAACTGGCTCCGCGGGTCGCACCGGAAAATCCGGCTCCCAGCGTACTTCAAGCTGCTGCGCGTGAAGGGTTGAGCTCGAAGAGCGGGCGGCAGGCTGTGCGGTTGGCTCCCATGCCTGTTGCTGAAGATTACTAACTGAAGCCTCCGGCTCCCATGTTGACTCGACGCAAGAGGCAGCCTGGGGGCCGGCCAAAACGGGTTCGGCGGTAGTTTGCACATCAAGCGATTCCCATAAGACAGCTTGGGTGGCGCGCGCCACCGTATGGGCTTTGCCGGCCAGCACCTCGCTGTAGCTGGGCGCCTTGGCATATCGCGCGGCTACGCGCGCGGCTACCTGCGCGGTACGGCTGTCAGTATCGTTGTGGGCCTCTGTAAGTGGGTGCGGCTCAGCCGCGGCGGCGCCTTTGCGGCTCTTGTGCTGGGCCAGACGCCGGCATACTTCCTGCTTCAACGAGGTTGTGTAGTCGGTTTGAATTGGGGATGTGCTCAAAGCTCCAAAGTCCCTTCCCACGCGGCTCTCAGGTATGCCGGTAAGCCGCTCTTGCATGCCCTGACCCGCTGTTTCGGTCCCCTAGCCCCAAGCAAACAGAGCCTTGAGGACGTTGTCGTCACAAGAGAAAGGAGCTTCGCGGGAAGATACAGGCGTGGCAAGGATGGTGAGATCCTTGCACAGCGAATAATCCGAATTCGTACCTGTTGCCAGAGCGGCGGGGTGCTCTTCCCATGGAAAGTGGCTGGCATTTGCTATGCTGACCCTTGGTCTTGGTTCTGGAATGCGTCCACGTAATCTAGTGTTTATCACGCTGTTGGCCCTCTGTCACCTGCAACTTAGGGGACAGGCGTTGACCAATGCGTTACCCCCGGCGCAAGTTGACACCGGTGGCGCGGCTGCTTCGCTTCCCGAAGACCCCGGCCAGGAGATTCTGCCCCTGGCCCAGCCGGAGGCTGTATCGGCAACAGGTATTCCAGTTGAGCTGAGTGCCGACCACCAGGCATGGGCCGGCAATATCTGGACCGGCTCGGGAAGGGTCGAAGTCCACTACCGCGATTACATTCTTCACGCCGACAAGGTACTCTACAACCAGTCCACCTCGGAACTGGAGGCGGAAGGCCACCTGCAGGTTGCCGGCGGCCCCAGCAATCTCTTCGTCGAAGCCACGCACGGCGATATGCGCCTGAATATGCACACGGCGCGCTTCTACAACGTATCCGGCTCATTGGGCGTCGCCAGGACCGGCCGCGCGGTGGTCTATTCCACGCCCAACCCGTTTCTCTTCTCCGGCAGAGTGCTGCTTCAAGCCGGCGAGGGCAACTACCGGATTGTGGACGGAACCATGACCAACTGCCATCTGCCCAGGCCGGACTGGGAATTGATCTCCCGCTCCATCAATCTGGCCAACGGTAAGGCCTCTACGACCAATACCTGGTTCAAATTCCTAGGAGTACCCCTGTTGTACCTGCCCTATCTACGCCGTCCGGTCGATGAAACGGACCGTGAAAGCGGGCTGCTGATACCGAATATCAGCAACTCATCCATCAAGGGTTTCATCGTGGGCGAACAGGTTTACGTGGTGATCAACCGTAGCATGGATATGGTGGTCGGCACGGAGTACTACAGCAAGCGCGGCTATGCGCCTAATGGTGACTTCCGCTATAAGGGTCCTGGCCTTGACCACCTGGTCGTCCGCTGGAATGGCCTCTTCGACCGCGGCGTTGAACAGCAGGTGGCCGCTACAGCCACTGCCCCGGCCACCACTCAGCTCGTCAACCAAGGCGGTGTAGACATGGTTGCCCTGGGCCGCAAAGACCTCTCCTCTGAAATGCGCATAGCGGGAAATATCGAGTATCTTTCCAGCTATGTATACCGCCTGGTCTTCAGCGACAACTACTCGCAGGCAGTTAGCTCCGATGTGCAAAGCGATCTCTCGTTCACCCGCGCGCACAATGGGTTCATTCCCTCGGCCTCTCTGGACCGCTTCCAGACCTTTGCCAGCTCCGTCATCGGCGACGAGGCAAGAATTATCCACCTGCCCAGCCTGCGTTTCGACGTGCTCGACCGGCCGCTCAGCTCCTCGCCTTTCAATTGGGGATTGAGATCGTCGTTGAGCTTTCTGGGCCGCTCGGAGCCCAACTTTCACGCCCGCAATGTGGGCCGTTTCGATCTCTATCCGCATATTTCCCTGCCCTTTGGGGCAGGGGGGTGGAGCGTGGTTCCCGAGGCCGCGTTGCGAGACACCTTCTACTCCATCAGCCAGGTTCCGGATCTGACCGGTGCCAATAACGGCACTCCCTCCATCAGCCATAGTTCGCTCAACCGCGCCGATGCCGGTGTCTCGGTGGATATGCGCCCGCCGGCGCTGGAACGCGATTTCTCTCTCGGACGTTGGAACCGTGAGCTACGCCATGTCATCGAGCCCGAGCTGACTTACCGGTTTGTAGGCGGCATCGGCAGCCGGGAGCAAAACGTGCTGATGGCCGACACCACGGACATCGCCACTGACACCAACGAAGTCGGTTTCTCGCTCACGCAGCGCTTTTTCCTGCGCCCCACCGGAAAGCAACCATGCGCCCCCGAAGACGCTCAGGCGTCCGGCGACTGCCCGGCCAAGCCGCGGGAGTGGGCCAGTTGGCAGATTGCCCAGAAATACTTCTTCGATCCTAACTTCGGCGGCGCACTCATTTCCAACCGGCGAAACGTCTTCGACGCCACTCTCGACCTAACTGGCGTTGCCTTTCTCACTTCGCCGCGCAACCTGGGGCCTGTCATATCGCGCCTGCGCTTCGAGGCTATCGACAATCTGCGCATCCAGTGGGACATGGACTACGACCCCAGAGGAGGGCGGATCGGGGCCAGCAATCTCTATGCCGGCTATAGTTGGGGCCGCACTACCGTTGGGCTTGGCCATTCTTTGCTCAACGCCGTTGACGAGAAAGGCAGCACCGCCTCCACCATAATGAGCCAGCAGTTTCAGCCTTTTATGTCCATCGGAAAGCCCAGCGGCGCAGGTTTCAACCTGGCAGCAAACAGCGGCTACGACTTTGTCCAAGGTCAGTTGCAATACGCCGGTATGCAGGCAGTCTATAACTGGAACTGCTGCGGACTCAGCTTCGGCTACCGGCGCTATGCGCTGGGTCCGCTGCGCGATGAGACACAGTGGCTTTACAGCTTCACCCTGGCCAACTTCGGCTCTGTGGGCGACATTCGCCGCTCCAATTCGGTATTCCGAGACCCCAACCTGCCGCCGGCCTATTAGAACCTGTGGTTGCTTTTCGCCCGCTTCCGCGTCAACCCACAAGGACGGAGGTGATAGCCCTGCAGTACCCCGCTTTGGGCTCCGCTGGAGTATCCTTTTCCAGAGAGGAACTTATCTTGTCACGCTTTGGCTTTTTGGCTGCTCTGCTCGCTCTATGCATGGCGGCGGGCTGTAAGGCCCAAACCACCCCGACGGGTACTCAGGATATGGCGCTCAAGCGGCATATCGAAGTCATGGTTCGCTCCCAGTTCAACGTGCCGCAGGACTACACCATAACCATCGGTGCCCGTAAACCGAGCCAGATTCCGGGATATGATGCTTTGTCGATCACGCTCACCCGCGGCCAGAAAACCACTGGGATCGATTTTCTGCTCTCCACCGACGGCAAGACGCTGGCCCGCCTGGAGACCTTCGACCTGGCCAAGGATCCCGCCTTCTCAATTGACGTCTCCGGACGCCCCATCCGCGGAAATCCCGCAGCCAAGGTGACGATTTTCAACTACGACGATCTTGAGTGTCCCTACTGCGCCCGCATGCACCAGACACTCTTCCCGGCCACCTTGGAGCGGTACAAGTACAAGGTGCGCTTCATCTATAAGGACAACCCGCTTCCGGCCGAAATACACCCCTGGGCCATGCGCGCCGCCATAAACGCCAACTGCCTGGCCGCGCAGAGTGGAGACGTCTACTGGAATTACGTGGATTACCTGCACACTCACGGCCAGGAGGTCGACGGCGAGGACCGGAACCTCGCCAAGAGCAACGACGCGCTGAACCGCATTGCCCGTCAGTTGGGCACGTTGGGAAAATTGGACGCAGCCCGGCTGGACGCCTGCCTGGCCCGGCAGGATGAGACTCAGGTGCGCGCTGAGAGCAAGGAGGCCGAATTACTGGGGGTGGACGGAGCGCCCGTACTCTTTATCGAGGGTGAGCGCATCGTCGGGGTTGTCCCCGAAGACCGGTTGTGGCTGGCGATCGACCGCGCCCTGCGCGCCGTCGGAGTCGAGCCTCCAGCCGCTATGGTCAGCCCCTCGCCGCCGGCAAAAACCGGCAATTAGACGCTCGTGTGGCTATCCCCAAGCCGGCTTGTGGATTTATCCTTGAATGCCGGGGCCTATTGGCCCCACAGGAGATACCAGGTTGCTAGTCGAATCGTTTTTCTCGCGCCGTTCCCAATTCGCCGCCTTCACTCTTTGCTGTGGAGCACTGCTGGTCTCCTTTGCAGGTTGCCACCGCTCGCCCGCCCCGGATGTCATGGCAACTGTAAACGGCAAGGATATTCTGAGTTCGGATGTGGAGAAGTATTACAAGGCCAGCCTGGGAGACAGCCCGCAGCAGCCCTCTGCCGAACAGGCCGACATTGTCCGGCTCAACATCCTTCACCAGATGATCGAAGACGAGATTTTGCAGCAGCGAGCCGCCAAACTCAACCTCGCCGCCAGCGAAGAGGACGTGAACGCCAAGCTCACCGAGATGAAGGCGCCCTACACGCAGGAGGAGTTCGACAGGCAGCTCAAGCAGCGCAATCTGACCGTCGACGACCTGAAGCGCGATATGCGCCGGTCATTGACCAAGACCAAGCTCCTCAACAAGGAGATCGAGTCGAAGATCAACATCACGGATAGCCAGATTGCTGATTATTACGCGGCGCACAAGGCGGAGTTCAACTTGATCGAGCCGCAATACCACCTGGCGCAAATCGTTGTAACCGGTTTGCCTTCCCAGCAGACCGGTAACCTGCAAAATAACAAAGCCTCCGGCGACGCCGACGCGAAGAAGAAGATTCAGAACCTGCACAACCGGTTAGACAGCGGCGAGGACTTCGGCGCCGTGGCGATGAACTTCTCTGAGAATGCGAATACCGCCTCGAATGGCGGCGATATGGGCTTTGTGGCGGAGTCGGGGCTGCATAGCGACCCTGCGGCCTACAACGCCATCAGTTCGCTGAAGCCCGGACAGATCACCGACGTTCTTCCCGTTTTCGATGGCGCCGGCCCAGGACGTCGGACCGTCGGTTACGCCATCTACAAGCTGATCGGGCGGGAGCCGGCTGGGCAGCGCGAATTGAACGACCCGCGCGTCCAGCAAACCATTCGCCAGGGCCTCCGCGAGAACCACGCGCAACTGCTCAAGAACGCCTACTTCGAGATGCTTCACGACGAGGCCAAAGTGCACAACTACTTTGCCGACCATATTCTCAAGGAAGGCGTTAAATAGCACCCACGCTGGACTGGCCTCATTAGCTGGCCGCTGCCCCCGCCCCCTCGTGGTGAGTCGCCTTGTCGGGTGCGTTGGCGGTATCGCCGCCAACGCTATGCTCGCCGGTCACAATCACCACATTGAAGGCGTGCCCGGCAGCCAAGCCCAGATAACTTCCATCACGCGCCAAACGCCAAACTCCGGCGCTCATCGTCTCTTCGACTAAGCGCAACGATGGCAAAAAACGGCCCCCGCGGGTAGCGGAGGCCGTTTGTGTATGTGTTGACGATCTGCAGCTCTCTATTTCAGGTTGCCGCTTGAATCGATGGTGATGCCGCCCGGCCCCTTGTTCTTCTTGGCTTCGTTCTCCTTACGGGTGCCCATCGCCTTGGAGGCCCAGTCCTTTGCGGCGGCCACATCGGCCTTCACTGCGTCCGTGTCGCCGTAGTCCACATCCGCCTTGCGCCGGTAGACCAGGTTCATGTACGACATCGCTTCGTCGTAGTTGGCCCGATTTGCCATCGCTTGATTGAGATATTGCAATCCTTCTTCAACCAGTGGCGCATTCTCCTGCTTTAGAACTTCCATCACCTTCTTGGGCGCCTTGACGTTGCCTTCGCCGTCATCGGTAACGCCGGCCGGCACCAGTTCCCGAAGCGTATTCAAGTGCGCTTGCGTCCAGTCAATCACGCCGACGGTATAGGCAGCCTCTGGATCTTTGGGGTCCTGGGCTAATACCTTCTTCTGCCAGGCTTTGGCATCGTCCAACTTCTTGATGCTGAAATAAATGCCCGCTACCTGCTTCAGGCTGTTCACATCCGTCGGGTCCTTGGCCAGAACCTCCTGGAAGATGCTGATGGCCTGTTGCGCAGTCTGCAAGTTCTCCGGCGTATCCAATCCGGGCACCACGTTTTGGGCCAGCGCGGTGGCCAGATATGTCTTCGCCATAGGCAGGCTCGGATCGAGTTGCGTGGCCTTCTGGAAGTGCCCGATCGCCTCTTCGTAGCGGGCGCTCTTGTAGGAATCCACTCCCTTGTTCAACTGGTCACGGGCGGCAAGTTTGTCGCACCCGCTCATGGAAAGCACCATACCGGCCAAAGCAACCGCGAGCGCCGTAAAACGTGCGGGTCCATTCATCTTCGTATCCTTCTCCTTCAGGTCGTGCCTATCTGTTGCGCGCCTGTGATTTTATGCAACTGGCCGCGGGCGGGAGGTACCGAAACCAGGATGAAAAAATTGTACTCCCGTTTTCCGCCCGGAATTCTCACCCCCGGACGGGGCTGGCAACCCTGGAATTGACTGGAGCCGTCAACTGCCCCAACCTCCTGCCTGCCAGCATGAACTTTGCGCTTCATTGGGCCTAAGCCAATTGCATCTGCCGCATCGCCGATGCCGATTGCCTCCGCAGCCTTCCCCCTACAGGGAAAACCGCCCCAATGTGGCCGGCTACTGGCCGGCCATAATCTTTGGCGTCATCAGCCCGATGTGATCGACATTGGCCGCGCGTCCAATGTCGATGACTTCGGCTATGTAGGAAAAGTTCACATCGTCGTCGCCCTTGACGAACATGATCCGCTCGGCGCGATTAGCATAGATATCGGTCAGACGGGGCAGCAAGTCGCGCTTGGCTACGTCGGTCTCGTTGATCTTGTACGTCGGCTGTGCGCCGGGAGCATGCATAACCTGAACCACGATGATGCGGTCGGACTGCGGCTGCTCCTTCTGCGGATTCTTGGGTGGCTGGGGAACCAGCGCATCCAGGCCCTTGGGCGTAACCGGCACAATGACCATGAAGATGATCAGCAGCACTAGAAGAATATCGATCATCGGCGTCATGTTGATGTCGCACATGCTGCCGCCGGACGATCCCGTTGTCATTGCCATGGCTAAAAACTCCTTGAATCCTGGAATATCGTTAAATGGACAGCGCCCAGGCGAAACTACTGGCCTGCAGGGCCGCCGGCTTCGCGCTTCTGCGTCAACAAGCCAACGTCGTCCACGCCGGCGGTACGCACGGCGTCGATGGCGTCTTCAACCGCCCGGAACTGCGCGCGCGCATCCGCGCGAACGTAGATCGTCTTGCCCGGCTTGTCCGCCAGCTTCTCGCGAACCAGGCCGCCAAGCTCGGTGACTGCAACCTTGTTCTGTCCTAGAAACACTCCGCCGTCCCGCGTAATGGCCACGACTATGGCGTCTTCCTTGTCGGCGTCCGGCATATTCGTTGGGTTATCGACCTTCGCCATGTCGACTTGCACCTTGTTCTGGAGCATGGGGGTGATAACCATGAAGATGATCAGCAGCACCAGCATCACGTCCACCATGGGGGTCACGTTGATGTTGGAACTGACTTTACTGCCTTCGTTGCGAACCGCGATTCCCATTGTTTGGGCTCCGTTGCCTGAAGATTTTTATTCCGGATGGCTGCCGGCGTTACTGAAAAACCATTTGGCTTGCGCGAGTTTGAAACCGGCGGGCAGGAGAGTGTTTATCTCTCCCGCCCTCCGCAGCTTCTCGCTCGAGCCCACAACCGCTTCGCTTAGCGCCTGTGGCTCTGCTTGATGAAGTAGTCGACTAATTCGCTGGAGGAGTTGTCCATCTCCACGTCGAAAGCTTCGACACGCCCGGTAAAGTAGTTGAACGCCATAACGGCGGGAATGGCCACGAACAATCCGAAGGCCGTGGTTACCAGCGCTTCTGAAATACCGCCGGCGACCGCGCCGATGCCCGATGTCTTCTGGGTGGCGATCTGCTGGAAGGCGTTCAAAATGCCGATGACGGTGCCGAGCAGTCCAACGAACGGCGCC
>Ga0265342_10004244_pt1 | contig 11356 bp, 11 predicted proteins | sample 4CB327metaG_FD_203125 | JGI IMG/M metagenome (GOLD analysis project Ga0265342, IMG submission 203125) | Rhizosphere microbial communities from Carex aquatilis grown in University of Washington, Seatle, WA, United States - 4-CB3-27 metaG | ecosystem: Host-associated > Plants > Roots >...
GGCTGGCTTCCACACAGACCGTGTCTACGCGTGCCGATAGCGGCACCGCGGCCGAGGGAACCTGTGTACTTCCGGTTTGCCAAGTCAAGGTCCCGGTCTTGAGGTGTGGCGGCACACTGTCAGCCGCCGCAAAAGTGATTCTGACCGCCTGAGAGCTTTCTGGAGCGATGGCAAAAGCAGGGGTTGGTCCCGCATCAAGCGTGAAATTCGGGTCGCTATCCAATGCAAGGCCGAGGCTTGAGACAAGGCAAACCGCGTTTCCATCGTTCCCAAGGGAAATGCTGGCGCTGGCCCGGCTGTTGAGCACGACGCTGCCGAAGTCCAGACTCGGGGGCGTCCAGGTCGGCTGGCAACCGACATCAATGTCGGCAGAAAGCGGTACGGTTGCAGTCATGTGCTTCGGATCGGTACTGGTGAAGGCCAGACTCGGGCCGTCGCCAAGGTTGGTTAAGCCAACCGCGTTCGTGGTCGAGCTGCCGGGCTTCACCGGTCCGAAGTCGACACTCTGCGGCGAGATCTCCAGCGCGCAGTTTGAACCGATACGCGCGGTCAGAGGTATGCCCACATGGCCGCGACCAGAGTCGTTCGTCTCGAAGACCAACACGCCGGTGCGAACGAGAGGAACAGACGCCTTCGTGGGCAGGAAGGTCACCCCGACAAGCTCGTATGTGCTGGGTTCCACAACAAGGGACGTGGGTGTGTCGGGTAAGAGGCTGAACCATGCGTCCGTGCTCTCACCCACGCCTATCCCAGTCACCTTGCACACGGCGCGGCCATGGTTGGCAATCGTAACTTGTCTGACCACCGACTGGTTCGGAGAAACTTCACCGAAATCGAGTGCAGGGAGGTCGACCGACATCTGACAGGAAGGCGGCAAGAGCGGTGTTCGGCCACCACACGCTGCAACGGAGAGGATCAGACACCAGAGACATAGCCCTCTTGTCACTGCAGCTGCAGACATCATCGATCCCTCTCTACAGCGAGCAGTTGTTTCCACCGACGTCGAAGGTGACGAGGTGGGCCTTCCCATCAGCCCCATCCAACAAGACAATGGTTTCGCTCTTGGGATCGGCCCCTTCGTTCGTTCCGTTGGTGCACCTTTGGGACAGCGGCTCCGTTATGCACAGTTCGGTCGAGCTCAGGGGAGCGCAGGCGATTGCCAAGGACATGTCTCGTGTGAAGGTTTGCTTCCACAGTTCTCCATAGGCGAGCCCGGACTTGGCGGGTGTGCAATCGAGGACCGAGGTCGCAGCGAGCGGACACGCCAGGATGCTGGCACCCCCTACGTCCGTCCGAAGGTTGAGCACGCGGGCCAGAATCGAGCCCGCAGGGACTGCATCCAACTCTGCCTCCGGGTTGCCGAAGAAGTTGTATTGCAGGCTGGAACTATTGCCATAGACGACGAGCTCATGGGTGCGCCCGCTGGTGAACTCCAAGGGGCTGGTGGTCAAGGCCACCTTGTCTCCCGGGCCTACCCATTCGAAGATGTGAGCTCCCCCGGCGAGATTGTTACAAGGCTGGGCGGGAGAGAAAGTTTGGGATGACAGCGTCACAGGGGTTCCATCGTTCGGCCACACGACCGATTGGCCGTCGATGTGCAGGCGGTATTCCGTCTGGTAGGGCACGGAGTCGCTAGGCCAGAGCACCATCTCTAGATAGGTATCTGTCGGGGCACCCGGGAAGTTGTGGTCATTCAAGGTAAAGAGGTGGACTTTCTCCGTGCCGCAGCCAACGGCGTCTCCAAGCAGCAGGAGAAGCGCTAGCCATGGTGTCGCTCTGGTAGGGAACCGGGGCCTCCTCGGTTTCTATTCAAAGCCTTTGTCCGGCCAAGAAGGAAAATGGGAAGCTGCGAAATGCATGTATCTTTTACCTTCCCAAACGGTCGGAATGCCAGACTAAGTATCGCATGCACGTGCTCGGAACCGTCGCCCTAGTTCTGGCCGCCGCGGGAAGCGTCGGCGAGCCGGCGGACCCGATCGTTCCAGTGCACATCGAGATATCCGGAAACCCCAAGTTTTCGGCGGAAGACCTGGTACGAGCGCTGGCGCCACGCCTGCCGCCCGATACGCCGGCGGGAACCTTGTCGGTCACCGCACGGTCCGACGGCATGATCGAGCTGTCCTGGCAAAGCCGAAAGCGCGTGGTGGATCTCGGCGATGAATCCGGCCCAGCGGCGGCCCGGGTGGCGGCACTGCTCGCGGCGGATCTCCTCCCGTTGCTTGGGCCACCGCAGGTGGCGCCTCCGGCCATCGCGCCTCCGGCCATTGCGCCTCCGGCCATCGCGCTTCCGGCGATGCGGACGAGCACGCCAGAGTCGTGCGACGCAGTCTCGCTCGCCGCGGGATACAGCCTGTGGTCGGGCGACGGACATGGGCCGCTGCTGCAAGGCCCGGCCTTGAGCGTAGGGCTAGAGCGAAAGCATCTACGCCTGTACGCAGAAGGCGCGTGGGTGCAGGGTGAACCCCGTTCATCATTCGACATGACGGCGTGGCCGCTGCGAGTCGGTGCAGGGCTGGGAGCGTCGTATTTCTCGCTACTCGGCTCGTTGGTCATGGTGCCCTACAAGCTCGGTGGCGTGGCAAACCTCACGCGCACTCTCATGGGCGCGGGGATGGGACTCGGGAGCCAATTCCCCATGGCGGCGGGATTTGCCCTTCACGTGGACGTCGGCGCCGACTTGTTTTTGGGCAAGCGTCTGCAGCTGGTTGCCGGCGACACCACGCACTTTGAGTCTCCATTGTGGGCCCTACGCTTCGGTGCCGCTTTGGCCTGGGGGCGGGCGCGATGATCCTCGCGATGCTCCTATTTCCGCACGCACGTCTTGGCGAGACCGATCAAGAGCTCATCGAGTCCGTTCGTCGGGGAGAGAGCGAAGGATCTTCCGAGCTGTATCACCGACACGCCGACCGGATCTATGCCCTCTTCACCCGACTGATCGGCCCGGTCGGCGAACGCGAAGATCTGGTACAAGAAGCGTTTGTCGAAGCGTATCGCGCCTTGCCCAGCTTTCGCGGCGAGGCGGCCTTCTCGACGTTCCTCTATCGAATTGCAGCGCGCGTGGGCTATGACTTTCTCGACCGGCGCGCACGTGCCTCGTGCCTGACCTTCGACGACGATGCCCTGAACGACCTGGTGGCGACGGAGGCGTCGCCGCTCGAGCAGGCGGCGTTGCGCAAAGAGCTTCGCCGCGCCTTCCGCCTGCTCGAATCGTTGTCGCCGAAAAAGCGCACAGCTTTTGTCTTGGTGGCCATTGAAGGGCTTTCCCTGCGCGAGGCGGCCAAGGCGCTGGGGGCCGACGAGCAGGCGATCAAGCAACGCGTGCTCGCCGGCCGCAAAGACCTGCTAACCAAGATGGCCAAGGAGAGCAAAGGGGGAGGCCGCCATGACTGAACCAGAGCGTGATCCCGTCGAGGAACTGGCAAAGCTCGTAGCGCGGGTCGTCCCTCGACTGCCCGACACGAATCGGGCACGCTGCGCCGTGGCGCTGCTCGAGCGTATCGAAAGGGAAGCCGTGGGCACCCTTGCGATCCATAGCGAAGGCTTGCCAGCTCGGCACGGTCGTGCCTGGCCCTTCCTCTGGGCCTCGGCTGGCGCATTGGCTGCCGCTGCGATCCTACTGGGCTGGCTGGGCCTGCGTCACCCGGCGCCCGAACTGAGCGTGCTGTCGTATGATCGCAGCGCACGGAGGACCGAGACGCCCGCGCCAGTCGCGCCGACCAGCACAGTGACGCCGATCGAAGAGCTGGCTATCCTGCGCGTCCTCGCGCCCAATGCGCGGCCGATCGCGTCCGGGCGATCTCGCCTGCAGGGCAGAGAGGGAGAAGATGTCCGGGCTTCCCTGGCCGACGCTGGCCGACTGGTCCTGCGTGGTGTGGGACAGGTGGTGGCAGAGGAAAATACCTCTTCGGGGATCGTGCTCAGGCTCGAACAGGGCACGTTGCTGGTATCGTTCGACCATGATAGCGGCCGTAGCCTGGCTGTGCGAACCAAGGACGCGCTGGTGCGTGTGACAGGCACGGTGTTCGCCGTGCGAGTGGGCGATGGGCCGACCCAGGTGTCCGTATCGCGCGGTTCGGTTGAGGTGGAAGCAAGCGGTCTGCCTATTTCCGTCACCGCGGGCAAAAGTTGGCAAGTCGGGGCCAAGAGATTGTCGGCGCTCGACCTGGAGATCGGGCAAGCCTTGCGCGAGCTGCGCACCTCGGAGGGCGTCAGGCCGCCGACCGGTGCGACGTGCGGACCGATGGGCTCCACACAGCCCAAGGAGGCCGCCGTACAAGCCTCCGAGGCGGCATCAGCCGTAGGTCCACCCCGGCGCGCGCGACGGAGGAAGGAGATGCCGAGGCGCTGTATCGTGCAGCGGAGAAGGCGATGGTCGCGGGCCACACCGATTCGGCCAAGGTGCAGCTGCTCGAATTGATCGACAAGCACCCTGACCACGCACTGACCGGCCCGGCGATGTACGAGCTTGGACGGCTGGCCTTCGCCGCGCGGAATTTCGATTTGGCTCGCGAACAATTTGCAAACGTACTGAACAGTACGCGCTCAGGCGCAAAGCGCTTTCACGAACCCGCCACCTTCTTCATCTGCCGGAGCGAGCAGGAACTGGGCAGAAGGCCCGACGCCATCAGCTGTCTGGAACGATACCGGGCCGAGTTTCCGAGCTCTCCTCACAGCGGTGATGCCCTGGCCGCGTTGGCGATCCTGCACCTCGAGGCGTCCGACTGCACGTCGGCCTTGCCCCTCCTCGAGGAGTATCTGCATCGATACCCGAGGGGCGGCCAGGCGCGAGCCATGCAAACCGCCCTCGATCGCTGCAAGCGCGAAGCGCCCTGAGAGGCGAGGTGGGCCTCGCCTATGCTCCGCCGCCGTATCGGGAAAAACGGTGTTTGCATCGCGCGGTCTCGCTCACGGGTTTTCAACTCCCCAATCGGAGGAAGCCAGGTATCTGGTTGCCCTCACGCCGTCAGGCTACGAATTCTACTTCGAGCGCCTGGCCCAACATATTCGCCGGAACGGCACCATGCCCGGTCAGGAAGAGCTCGCGAGCCTCATGGCCGAGCACGGAACATTCCTGGCCACGACCTGAGCCGCCATGACAACCCGTGGTGTCCAGAAACTTGTCGCGGGGATCTTCGCATGAAATCGCGAGGATATGCAGCTTGGAATGGCATGCATAGGCAGGCAGGATGCCGGCCCGGATGACAGATTGGCGAAGGACAGGGGGTAAGAAACAGAATTCTTACTGTGATTGGCAACCGTCGGGGCCGCAGGCGGGGCCGTCGGTTAAGACCGCAGCGGGTGTGGCTAGGTCGGTCCAGGCCTGATCGAGGGCGGCCAATAGTACGTCGGCGGGCTGGGCGCCGGAAACCGCGTAACGGCCGCCTAGCACGAAGAAGGGAACGCCGCTGATGCCGAGCTCTGCTGCCTCGGATTCGTCGGCTCGCACCTCTCGGACGTAGGCGTCGCCCAAAAGCGCGGCACGCACGTCGCCTCCGGCAAGCCCTGCCTCGGCGGCCAGCCGCACGAGCACATCGCGATCGCCGATGGACTCACCTTCGCACAGGTAGGCACGTAAAAGGCGCTCTTTGACCTGATCCTGCCGCCCGTTCTCGTATGCAAAGTGCAGAAGTCGGTGGGCATCGAAGGTGTTGCCAGGGCGAATTCGCGCGAAGTCGAAGGGCAAACCATCGGCACGCGCGATGTCGGTCATACGCGCGATCATGGCCGTCGCTTCCTCGGGCGGAGAGTGGTACTTTCTCGCTAGGCGCTCGCTATACGAAATCGTGCCATCGCTTTCGCGGGGGGCCGAAGGATCGAGTTCGAAGGCGCGCCACACGACTTCGGTCTCGACGGCGTGCGGAAAGCGAGACAGCGCGGATTCAAAACGTCGCTTGCCGACGTAACACCACGGGCAGGCGATGTCGGACCAAATATCCACGCGCAGTCTTGTCACGCCGTCAGTATAGCGCCTGCAAATCAAAAACAAGGCCCGTGATGTCCACTAATTCGTCGCCGATATTCTTCCGTGCTGTGTGCGCAGACCTTTCGCGCAAACGTCCTGCCCAAGCACGTGGCCATCCCGCGATCCACCGTTTCCACTTGGCAGAGCCGTGTTTCGCGTCCGGTCGTCACCATCGAGCCCGTAGAGCAGGACCACCAGCAGTTGGTCGACGCCATGGTAAACTTCGAACGGCAAAAGCGCATCCTCGCAGCCGTGGTCCGAATTCTTCTGGCGATGCTCCGCGCTTCCGGCTTCACCCTCGCTGGCGAGTATGTCGAGCTCGACATAACTGCGCTTATGTCGAGTCTCGGATTGAGCATAGGCGAAAGAAGCGCCCTCTTGGTCTCACCAGCAAGGACGCCGATAACATCTGTTACGTCTACTGCATCCACCTACACGCCAGCTATCCCCTATACCCAAGGTAAGATCCTGCGGAATCCTTCTGTGTGCAGCCGGCGCCAGCGGGCTGTCGGCGCCGCCATCCGCAGAGGTGTTGTCGTTGAAGTAAGGGTAAAGGCACTGCCGAAACGGGTGTTCCTAAGTCATGACCGGCGCGCACAGCGCACTGGCCACGCGCCGACGATCAGTCAGAGCGCAGCCGAACGAGATACCTGTCCAGCTCTTCCTCCAAGTAGTTGGTGACGCTGCGGATCTCGGGCGAAGCCACTTCATTGTAGGAGATGACGGCATCTCTCCACAGCGTGCCTAGCTCATGCTTCGGATCTGCCGCGCGGGCAGCCTTGAGTAGCTCGTCGCGATGATAGGCGGACAGATCCGAGAGGATCACTCTCGCGCGGCGTTTCGCCCGCTCGTGCCCATCGATCGCCGGCCGCGTCGTCGGTGGCGGTGCTGATTGCCCGGGCTCGGCCGGCGCCGGTGTGCCTGCGCCTAGCCTCACGACGGAGGCGATCATCGCCAGCGGCGCGGTCACCACCTCGTCGTGAGGCTCAGCGGGCTGCGCCGTCTTGCTAAACGTCCTCGGTGCCGGCGTGGCGGTCTTCGCCTCCGCCTGGGAAGCTGGCGTTGGTGCAACGCTTTGGGGAGCCGTCGAAGCGGCGATGGCTTTCGCCGCGGTGATGGGCGCGGGCGTGACCGGCTTGGCTGCGGGCGCCGTCGAAGCGGCGATGGCCCTCGCTGCAGTGACGGGCGCGGGCGTGACGGGCCTGGCTGCGGGAACGGTCGAAGCAGCGATGGCTTTGGCCGTGGTGACGGGCGCGGGCGTGACGGGCCTGGCTGCGGGAACGGTCGAAGCAGCGATGGCTTTGGCCGTGGTGACGGGCGCGGGCGTGACCGGCTTGGCTGCGGGAGACGTCGAAGCGGCGATGGCTCTCGCCGTGGTGACGGGCGCGGGCGTGACGGCCTTGGCTGCGCCCGGGGACGTGGCCGACGGGACTCCCGTGACCTGAGCCGCGCGGAGCTGCATTTCGATTTCGGCCCGAAGCTTCGTTTCGATCTGCGGCCGCAACTCCTCCTCCAGTCTCTTGCGCAAGACGCGCTCATTCTCGCTGCTTTGCCTCTCGTGCTCCGTTCGCACGCGTCGCTCGATGTCCTCCCGCAGCTCCTTCTCCAACATCGCGCGCTTGTCCGCATTCTCCTTGCCCTGCGCCGCGCGCAACTCCGCTTCGATTTGCGCCCTCAGATCCCGCTCGACCTCACCGGGTGTTTTCCTCCCCAGCGCGAGGAGCGCCTCGTCCACGGCAGCCTTCTGCGCCGCGAGCCGCTCTGAGGCGGTGAGCCCTTCCTCTTCCATCGCATCGAGCATCTGCGTGCATCCGCACTCGGGACACTTCCTGCGTACGAGGCCGATCCAAGCCAACACCGAGGCCAGCGCCAGGGAGCCAAGACTCGCGCTCCAGCCGAACACCGGGCTCCAGTGGGGCAAGGCGTTCGAGGGCTCCTGACCGAGGGTGAGGTTGAAAAGCCCCCAGATGCTGCCGGCGATCGCTACCGCGGCGGGGATCACCGGCGGCACGGCCGGCTTCCCAGTTCCTGAGATTTCCTTATGGCATCGTCTGCAACGCATTCGTCACCGCTGTAGATTCTCCCGGTAACCATCCTACTATCGGCGAGAAAGGGCAACCGTTACCGGGCCCGAGCCCCATTCGTAGTTTCCCGGATCGTAACCTTTCGCGCACCCCAAAGAAGGCGGGCTCCATGTACAAAATAAATCGGATTCGACGTTCACGCCGCAAACATCACGGGCACGCTCCGTTGTGGACGACAGTCGCCGGCGCAAATCCATCTGCAGGTGGGGACCGAGGTGGGCGCGTAAGTTCCTCGTGACGAGGGCGCCAATCGGTGCGTGGATTCTGGTAGTGGTGTGGATTCCCTAGCTTGCGTTCTAGGAAAGAAGTCCTTACTTACATGGAAAACTGGCCGATACGAGCGAAACATCGTCGCCGACGAAGTAGTGGCTGCATTCATACCGAAGCCCTTGCCTCCAAGCGAGCCACCGCTCGTGCTCGAGGGTCGGCTTGACAGCTCTCTCAAGCGTGCGGAAGGTGCACTTGGGCGACTTGAACTGACGGGGGCGATGGTGCCATCGGTGAGCTGGTTCCTCTACTCCCTCGTGCGCAAGGAGGCCGTAATATCTTCCCAGATCGAGGGGACGCAGGCCACTTTGATGGACCTCCTCGCATTCGAAGCTGCAGGCAAGGTTGAGTCAGACGGGACGGCCGACATTCAGGAAGTCTGTAACTATCTCGACGCCCTCAACTTCGCGCGCCAGCAGTTGCACAACCCAAAGGGGTTGCCTGTGTCCGTACGGTTGCTCAACGAGACTCACCGCCGGCTGATGAGGGGAGTGCGAGGCGCTGAGAAACGCCCCGGAGAGCTCCGGCGTAGCCAGAACTGGATCGGAGGAACTCGGCCGGGCAACGCGGCGTACGTCCCCCCTCCAGCGCATGCCGTTGGCACACTACTGAATCAGGTGGAAAAGTTCATTCACCGCAAAAGCGCCGTACCGGCGATCGTTCGGGCCGGGCTGGTGAACGTGCAGTTCGAGACTATCCATCCATATCTCGATGGGAATGGACGAATTGGTAGGCTGCTTATCACTCTCTTGTTCGAGCACTATCACCCGGACAACCGGTTGCTGGATGAAGCGCCGCCACCGGACAAGCCGGCACCACCTCGACGTGTTGAGCTGCCTTGCGACAGAGGCCAGGTCAGCGCGGGAGTGGGTGCTTAGGTCAGAGCCTCTTGGAAAGTACTGGCGGAGCAATCCGTTGGTGTTTTCGTTGCTGCCGCGCTGCCACGGGCTAAGGGCGGACTTGCTGGTAGAGGCATGCCTTCGGGGTGATCTCTTTCAGCCCTTCTCTCCCCCGTCGATGGCGCCGCCCGCGCCGCCCGCGCCGCTGTCGGTGACGGCGCCGCCCTCGCCGGTCACGCCGCCGCCGCCGTTCGTACCTGCTGCGCCTTGCGCCCCGCCTTGACCCGCGGTCACGCAGATCGACATGCGGGGGGCGCATTGGCCCGCGAAGCAGACGCCGCAGTCGCAGTCGCTGTCGACGTTGCACTTCTTGGTCCCGCATTCCACGAAATTGGAGAAGACCTGACACTCTTGGTTGGCTGGACAGCTCAGCTTTGCGCAGCTCATCGTGGTGCAGCCGTGGCTGTCGGTGAACGGCGTCGGGGGGCCCTGGCAATCCGTGTTGCCGATGCAGGTGTAGCCTTCGGTGCAAGCGACGGGCAGGCAGCCATGGGGGTCGGTGTATATCGTCCCGGAGTCCGGCTGGCAGCGTGTATCGGCCGGACAGGTGTACGTGTCCGTGCACTTGACAGGGGCACAGCCGTGCCCGTCGGCGTCGGAGCGCGTCGGGGTGCAGGTGAAGTTGGCCGCGCAGGAGTATCCCGCCGTGCAGGGGATGGGCTCGCAGCGGAAGTTGGTGCCACAGCGTTGGTCAGCAGCGCACGACGTCGCGGTGCAACCGGCGACGCAGTCGTATTCCAAGATATCGCAGCACGGGACCGACTTCGACACGCAGATCTTGCCCGTGGCGCAGTCGGTGTCGACCGAGCAGTTTCTGGGCGGCGGATTCACACCGCAGTACGCCCCTCCGCACGAGCTCGTCGAGGGCAGGTCCTGCTGGCAGGCGTTGTAGGGGCTCGGGCAGTCGCGATAGGTTCGGCAAAACGGGTGATCGGCGGGCGCCGTCGCACCGGGACAGCTCGGGCCACTCAGGCCTGCGTCCGTGCTGTCGACTCCGGTTTCTTCGGCTGCGCTGTCCCTGGCCGCCCCGTCGGTGCCGCCGCTGCCACCTGCTCCGGCGCTGCCGCCGGAGCCTCCGTTGCTCAAGGGACCCGAATCCAAGGCATCCATGGCCGCATCGCAACGGCTGCACCCGCCCGCGCCACCGCTGGTCGTGCCCCCGGTTCCGACGGCCCCGGTGCCGCCGCTGCCGATTCCGCCTGAGCCCGCGCCACCACCGCCACCCGTTCCGGTGCGTCCGGCGATGCCGCCGGAGCCGCCGCCTGTCCCTGCCTGCATGGCATCGGTCGTGCGCCCGGCGTCGTTGCCATGACCGGTGCTGCTGCTGCAGCCATTGCCGGCCAGCACTGCAAATCCGGCCAGTCCAACGAATGAGATGAGTGTGGATGGTAGTCTCATGAGACCTCAAATGGTGTGGGGACGCCGAGCTGCGCTCGACTGGTGCCAAGTTAGCTTAGAGCCTTGACGGGTTCGGTGATAGGACCAGGACGTCGAGAACTCGGCGATGGTGAGACTGCGATCACCTTCTTACTTACCCCGTCCTGTCCAAAAATCCGTCGCCACCGTTGCAGCATCCATTCCCCGTCGGGGTTCCTGGCGATGCGGGCGATCTCCACCGCGCGTGTCTTGACCGTGACAGCCTCTCCATCTACTCATACGCCGCATCACCTTCCGTGGCCCGGAACAGGAGGTGACCCTCGAACTCTTCGCCGACGTTAACCTACGTCCCAGCGATTCGATCTTACGTGCGACTTGGCTCCCCGTTCTCCCCATTAGACGAACATCCAAAGTGGGCTGGGGTGAATGCTCTCAGGCTACAAGGTCCTGTAACAACTGATGTTTTCAGAAGAGATTGGGCCGGTCCCGATAATGCTGCCCCACTCGATCCATGCACCGTTCGTCTGGTTAACAGGCTGGCAACGGCCAGTGGCGTCGCAACGAACGACCTGTTCGCTCAGACGAGGAGCGCAGGCGCGGCGAGTCCGAGGCGCGTTCGAGATTGCGGGTGTCATCCCAGATGGATCACAAGCACTTTGGAAAACCTCAATGATATCGAGACTGCCGCTCCTGCGAACAAGAAGTTCAGAATGTCTTCGTTCGCAGCATAGAATCTTCCGTCGGCCGCTGGAGTCATCATGCTTTCT
>Ga0265342_10004247_pt1 | contig 11353 bp, 6 predicted proteins | sample 4CB327metaG_FD_203125 | JGI IMG/M metagenome (GOLD analysis project Ga0265342, IMG submission 203125) | Rhizosphere microbial communities from Carex aquatilis grown in University of Washington, Seatle, WA, United States - 4-CB3-27 metaG | ecosystem: Host-associated > Plants > Roots > Rhizosphere...
CACAGCGGCGATGTTCTTGTCGTGCAGAAGCAGGATGACCGGGCCGCTCGCCCGACGCAGCCCAGCGGTCGCGTACTTCACGATGGCGTCCTCATCCTCGCCACGCCACTCCTGCGGATCCATGTTCCAACCCACCTGGATGATGTCGCGCATGGCAAGCGTGCGATCGAGCTCGCGGCAGCGCGCGCCATAGGGCGACCGGAAAAGCAGGGGTCTCACCGACGTGGCGTAGGCGATGATTTCAGAAGCACCGTCGATCTCGGCGGCCATGGCCTCGCGCTCCAGGCAGAGATTCTTGTGGTTCATGGTGTGGTTACCCACCAGGTGCCCGCGCGTGACCAACTTGCGCAGTAGATCGCGCCGCGCCAGATCCTCGGGCCGGTCGCGCACGAGGTGGTTCCCATTGACGAAGAACACCGCCTTGAGCCCACGCCGAGTGAGCTCGTCGAGAATCAGCGAGGTCCCGACTAGGTCGGGCCCGTCGTCGAAGGTAAGCAAGAGACTTCGCCCGAACCTCGTTGCTGCCCGACCCGAAGTCGTGTTGCTGTCACCCGGGATCGGTCGCAAAAATCGGGGAAAGCTCGCTCGGGCTCGTTCATCGGCCTTGGCGCCGCCAGGGAGCACAAGGCAAAGCCCTAGGGCCACGAGGCACGCAACCATCGCCAACAGGCAACGGCTGCTGCGGCCTTGCTCGCTCCACGGGCGAGAACAATTCTTGCCCGGACGGGTTGCTGCCATGGGCAAAGTATACCTCCCATAGCGCCCGTGAACAGGTCCCCGCACTGCCTCCCGCACAGGCCCTGGACGACGTCCACCGACGGACCCTTGACGTCTAGATATTCAGAGATATCTTAGAGATATGCCAAAGCACCCTCCGCATGAAAGTGCACTATTCGTCCGGCTCCCAACGACTGCGATCGACAAGCTCGATCGTGCCGCCGAGGCTCTCGGGATGCGCAAGAAGGACCTCGTCGCCGGGCTCGTCTCGAGGTACGTCGATCCCTATAGCCGGCGCGGACTCAGCGACCTGGGCTCGCTCTCGGGCCGCAAGGTCACCGTCGATCTCGGGGAGCCCGCCGCACAGCTCGGCTCATACTCGTTCCAGGCCTACGACCCACCGGAGGTGCTGAGCGCCGAGCAGGCCGGCCAGTTCCTCCAGATCGACGAAGCCCTCGTGATCGAGCTCGCCGAGTCGGGCAAGTTGCCGGGGCGAAAGCTGGGTGCGGTCTGGCGATTCGCGCGCGCGGCGCTGGTGGCCTGGCTGTCTGCGCCGGAGAAGCGATGACTGGATATTTTTCAGATATCCGCACCTCGCTTGTCCCCACGGTCGTCGAACAGACCCACCGGGGTGAACGGGGATGGGACCTGTTCTCACGGCTGCTCAACGACCGAATCGTGTTCCTGGGTAGTCAAATCGACGACGATCTCGCCAACGTCGTGATCGCGCAGCTGTTGTTCCTCGAATCGGAAGATCCCGACAAGGACATCATGATGTACGTCAACTCGCCGGGCGGCGACGTCTCCGCCGGCCTGGCGATCTACGATACGATGCAGTCCCTGCGCTGCCCTGTGGCGACTCTTTGCATGGGGCAGGCAGCGTCCATGGGGAGCTTGTTGCTCGCGACCGGCGCGAAGGGCAAACGTCGCGCGCTACCACACGCGCGCGTCATGATCCACCAGCCGCTCGCCGGCCTTCAGGGCAGAGCCACCGACATCGAGATCCACGCGCGAGAGATCCTCAAAGCCCGAGACACGATCAATGCGCTTTACGCGAAGCACACCGGTCAACCTGTCGACAAGATCAAGCACGACACCGAACGCGACAACTTCATGTCGGCGGCAGAAGCCAAGGACTACGGCCTCATCGACGAAGTCCTGGCCAACGGGAAGAGACCTGGATAGCCCCAACCGCGGTGTCCGTCAAACGGCTGGCAACAAACTGCGCGCCATCATAAGACGACGCCCTGCCGCGGGATCGTCAGCTGCAACTGCAGCCTGCTGTCGCTCGCGCCGCTCTCGAACGGCAACCTGAAGACGAAACAAGGCAGACATCTTCTGTGGCCTCCCCCAACCTGGCGCCGCTCGACCGGCGCGAGGTTTTCCACAGCCTTGCTGGCATCGACCGACGGATTGCTATTCCCGCAGCCGGCTCGGACGCCTATTGGCTAGTCTGTGGCTCACTGTGTCGTGGTGGTGCCTGGGCGACGGCGACGTGGGCAGCTAACTAGAGCCTCCGCAGCCGCGGCAGCACTCGCCACGAGCAGGTGGAACGCGATCATCCAGCGGCCGAGTTCAACGTTTTGTCGCCTCGTGGTACTAGTACGGGTGTCTTGGTCGAGAGCATCTCCATCACGGGCCTCAGGCCCAGCCGCAAGGACGCCGTGTTTGGCGGAGTGCTGTTCGCGCGAACCCGCGGCGAATGCCGCGATGATTGGAGAGCACCGCGAGATGGTTGACCGCATGATCGGACGGCTGGTCGATTCGTGGCAGAAGCACGTTCCGTCGGGGCTCGCCGTGGGCGGCGGACGCGAACCTGAGCAAGGAGGCAGAAGCATGCATAAGGGCTTGGCAAGAATCACACTCGTTCTGTTTGCGGGGTATGCTCTCGCTGGCTGTACCAACGGTGTGGTGACGAATCTCGGCGCCGACGCCGGTGCCGTACAACCGGATCTCGGGTCTGACACGCCTCGGGATGTTGGGAGCGTGGTGATAATCCTGCCGGATGCCCCGATCACCTCCGAGACTGGAGGGACGAGTTGCGTCATCAGCGGCGGCACCGTCCAATGTGCCAGCACGACCTGCGGTAACGGTATCCTCGAGGGGACCGAAGCGTGCGACGACGGCAACACCACCCCGGGTGATGGCTGCGCTAGCGACTGCAAGCTTGAGCCGGGCTGGTCGTGCCTGGAGCCCGGCGTGCGCTGCCAGCCCAAATGCGGCGACGGCCTCCAGACCGGTGTGGAGCAGTGCGATGACGGCAACACCAACAGCGGCGACGGGTGTTCCGCGGATTGCAGTCAGGTCGAGCCGGGCTGGTTGTGCCTGGCGCCCGGCGTGGGCTGCCAGCCCAAATGCGGCGACGGCCTCCAGACCGGTGATGAGGAGTGCGACGACGGCAATACCGAGGGCAAGGATGGCTGTACCAGCGACTGCAAGCTCGAGTCGGACTGGGTCTGCCCCAAGCCCGGTTCTCCTTGCGTCTCCACGGTGGTATGCGGAGACGGCATAGTCTCTGGCAACGAGGCCTGCGACGATCACAACGCCAAGAGCGGTGACGGTTGTTCCGCAGATTGCAGTCGGATCGAGTCGGGCTGGTCGTGCCCGGCGCCAGGCATGCGCTGCCAGCCCAAATGCGGCGACGGTCTCCAGATCGGTGGGGAGGAGTGCGACGACGGCAACACTGACAGCGATGATGGGTGCTCGCCAACGTGCAAGGTTGAAACTGGATACGCCTGTCCTGACCCTGGCCAGCCTTGTCACAAGACGGTGTGTGGGGACAACAAGAAGGAGGGCGCCGAATCGTGCGACGACGGCAACACGCTACCCGGCGACGGCTGCACCACGGACTGCCGGGCCGAGCCCAAATGCAGCGGCAGCGACGGCTGCACCTCGCCCTGCGGCGACGGCCTCAAGTTGCCCGAAGAAGAATGCGACGACGGCAACCAGAAGTCGGGCGATGGCTGCTCGGCCGACTGCAAGCTGGAAGCTGGATGGACCTGCCAGGACGTCGCAGAAACCACCTCAAGCGTCCCCATCTACTATCGCGACATGATCCCGCAGACCGCCACGATCACCGACCCGCCCCCTCACCCGAACTTCGAAGTCCCCAAGCAGTCGAATGGTGTGGTGACTGGCATCGTCAAAGACACGCTGGGTGACGATCGCGAGCCCGTGTACAACCCGGACGTGGACACGACCAAGTCGATGACCACCAACGCCGACGACTTCAAATCCTGGTACCACGACTCCAAGTACTCGAAAGTCATCATCGACAAGCTGACCCTGACCCCGCAAACCGACGGCACCTTCGTCTACGACAACTCGGGGGTCTACCAGGGTGGCGCCTGGACGACGCCTGCCTTCTTCCCCTTGGACGATCGTGGCTGGGCCGCGCCGCCAGACGGACCAGAGATACCTTTCCTCGGAACGTGCGATCAGGATCGGGCCACGCACAACTTCAGCTTCACCAGCGAGGTGCGCTACTGGTTCGCTTACCAGGGCGGGGAAAACCTGTCCTTCACCGGCGACGACGACGTTTGGGTCTTCGTGAACGGCAAACTGGCCGTGGATCTGGGCGGGGTCCATGTCGCCAAGTCCGGTAGTATCTTGCTCGACGACACTGCGGCGACGACCTACAACCTCAGGGTAGGCAAGATCTATGAGATTGTGGTGTTCCAGGCCGAACGGAGGCAGAGCCGCTCGAGCTACAAGCTGACGCTGGGCCAGTTCAACCGCACGGTCACAGTATGCACGCCGAAGTGCGGCGACGGCGTCGTCAACGGCACCGACAGTTGCGATTGCGGTGATGGCACGGTGCCGGTTCCGGCCACATGCACTGGGCCCAACAACGAATCCTCCTACGGTGGCTGCACCGCGCAGTGCACGTGGGGCGGTCACTGTGGGGACGGCATCGTGAACGGTCCCGAGGATTGCGACGACGGCGTCAACACGACGAAGTACGGCGGCGATGCCACGGCCTGTGCGCCCGGCTGCCATAAGCCGCACACCTGCGGCGACAACCACGTGGACAGCCTGTTCGGTGAGAAATGCGACAATGGCTCCGCCAACTCCGATACCGCCTATGGCGGCTGCACCACCCATTGCGAATTCGGCCCCTCTTGTGGGGACGGCATCGTGAACGGGCCCGAAGAGTGCGACGATGGCGCCAACACGGCGAAGTACGGCGATACTACGGGCTGTGGGCCCGGCTGCCATAAGCCGCACTACTGCGGAGACGGCCACGTGGACAGCCTGTTCGACGAGCAATGCGACAATGGCGCCGACAACGGCCACAGCCTGTGCACCGAGGGCTGCAAGAACATCGTCCCATGAGGCCGGTGTGAGAGCGGTCACACGCTCACGACCCATTCCATTCTAGTCGTTGCTCTCACGATGAGCCGACTCTCGGGCGACTCACGGGCCGAGATACGTTGCCTGGATATGCGCCTCGCAAGAGGTTCGCGGACAGCGGGAGATGGGGATAAGCCGTATTCGATTACGACGCTGTTGATCATCCACAAGATGTCGCTTTGCGATGCGTCCAGTGCGAGGGCGAGTTGCGGCTGAGCGACATTCAGCCCGGACACCGACGCTATGACTGCCATAGGGCAATGCACACCCCAATCAGGATTGTGCAACGCTGGCGGGGCGAGGCGGACTTACGGGCGCTCACAATCCCGATTCCGCCCAGCATTCAGGCCGTTCGGTGGCCTAGAACGGAATATCGTCGTCGCTGGGGGGCGGGCCTGAGGGGCCGTCGGCGGCTGCGGGAGTCTGGGACTCTTCGCCCCAGCCACGCTTCTTGGCTCCACCGCCTCCGCCACCAGCGCCCTCGGCGCCCCCTGGACCTTGGCCGCCCAGGAAGACGACCCGATCGGCTACCACCTCGGTGGAGTAGCGCTTCTTGCCTTCCTTGTCGTCCCACGACCGCGTCTGAATGCGACCTTCGACGTAGACCATGCGGCCCTTGGTCAGGTACTTCGAGCAGTGCTCGGCCTGGTCGCCCCACACGTTCACCCGGTGCCACTCCACGCGCTCTTGCTTCTGTCCGGCCTTGTCTTTCCAGACCTCGTTGGTGGCAACGCTGAGGTTGCACACCGGCCGATTGCTGGGGGTGTACTTCAGCTCGGGATCGGCCCCGAGGTTTCCAACCAGAATGACTTTGTTGACGCTGCCCATGGTGACTTGGCCTCCTTGCCGTGCGTAAGGTGTTTTTGCCATCTTCCAGCCGGGTTATCAATCCCAGCCTTGGTGGCACAGACCCTATCGGTCGTGCCCCCAAAAGGTTGCTAGCCTTTCGGCATGTCCAGCGGCATTCGCGTCGCCACGCCCCCTCCGAGACCGGTCATGGTCTTCGATGGCGACTGTGGCTTCTGCAAGCTTTGGATTGGGCGCTGGCGGCAGATGACCAGCGACCAGGTGGATTATGTACCGGCGCGGGATCCGCGCATCCAGGCCCAGTTTCCCGAGATCCCGCGCGAGCGATTCGACGGCGCTGTCCATCTCATCGAAACCGACGGCCAAGTCTACGCCGGAGCCGAGGCAGTGGTGCGCGCCATGGCCCACGCGCAGGAACCCCAGAACCATCGCTGGGCGCTGCGCGCTTATCAGGTCTCGCCCGCTTTCGCGGGAGCGATGGAACTGGGCTACCGCGTGGTGGCCAACCATCGCATCTTCTTCTCGCGACTGACCCGCTGGCTCTGGGGAAGGCACGTCGAGCAGCCGGCCCATCTTCTCGTGCAATGGTTCTTCCTGCGCGTCCTCGGGCTGATCTACCTCGCTGCCTTTCTTTCGCTGTGGACACAGATCGGCGGCCTCATCGGCCACGACGGGATCCTGCCCGTCGATCGGTTGATGGCAGGGGTGAGGCAGCAATACGACCTGCACGGCATCGGTTGGGACCGGTATCGTTTGTTGCCGACCCTGTGTTGGCTCGACTCATCCGACGCCTTCCTCGGCCTGCAATGCGCGGCGGGTGTGATTCTGGCCGGTGCCCTGATCCTGGGCCTTGCACCTGCGCCATGCCTGGTGTTGCTCTGGCTGCTCTATCTCTCCTTGGCCACGGTGGGACGAGAGTTCCTGGGCTTCCAGTGGGACAGTCTGCTGCTCGAAGTAGGCTTCCTGGCCATCTTGTTCGCGCCCTGGCGGCTGTGGACATGGCGCCCGTCGTCGTCGACGCCGCCTTCTCGCCTGGCACTGTGGTTGCTTCGGCTGTTGCTCTTCAAATTGATGCTTTCCTCGGGCTGCGTGAAACTGTCCAGTGGCGACCCCAGCTGGCGCAGCCTGACCGCGCTTTCCTTCCACTACCAGACGCAACCCTTGCCCACGTGGATAGCCTGGTACGCGAATCAATGGCCGCTGTGGTTTCAGAAAGCGTCCTGCGTCTTCATGTTCTGCGTCGAACTGGTGGTGCCGTTTCTGATCTTCGCGCCTCGTCGCCCGAGACTCCTGGGTGGCGCCCTACTCGTGAGCCTGCAAATCCTCATCCTGCTCACCGGCAACTACGCGTTTTTCAACATGCTTACACTCGCCCTTTGCCTGCTGCTGTTCGACGATTCCGCGCTGCGATCAATCCTGCCCGGCGCCGTGTCGGGTCTTCTTGTACGCGGCCCTGCGCAGTCGCAGCGTCCCCGCTGGCACCGCGCCGCAACTTGGGCGGTGGCAGTCATTTTCGTTCCCCTTACCCTCGCGCAGGTCAACCTGAGCATGGGCGGCCCCTTGGCGGTGCCGCGCATGCTGGAGCTTACAGACGAATGGTTGCTTCCGTTGCGCACCATCAACGGCTATGGCTTGTTCGCGGTGATGACCACCGAGCGTAGGGAAATCGTCGTCGAAGGTAGCAACGATGGGGTAACGTGGTTGCCCTACGAGTTCAAGTATAAACCGGGTGACGTCAACCGACGTCCGACCTTCGTCGCGCCCCATCAGCCACGCCTCGACTGGCAAATATGGTTCGCGGCCTTGGGCAACTACCGCCAAAATCGCTGGTTCGTGAGCTTCTGCCTTCGCCTCCTGCAAGGTAGTCCGGAGGTGTTGGCGCTACTCGAGCGCAATCCGTTTTCCGACCACCCTCCGCGGTTCGTTCGCGCCGAGCTCTACGCGTATTCCTTCACGGAATCCGCCGAGCGTCGCGCCTCGGGTGGCTGGTGGAGGCGCGAGCGCGTGGGGCAGTATCTGGAGCCCGTTTCACAGGCAGATTTCCGTAAGAACTAGGAGCCTGTTGCGCATGGCCTCCGACCACGGCCACGACCTTGGGTGGGAATCGCGAGATCACCTGGGTAGGGCTTGGGAGTACGATAGGGAGGTGTCCGCGACTGCTCCGAGTTATCTTTGCCCGGCTTGCCAGACGCCGCTTCCCATGGCCGTGGCGGGCGAGCTGCGCTGTCCGGCCTGCCAGGTCGAGGTGGATGCCGCGCGACTGGAGACGCTGGTCGGCAAGCCGCGCTTCGTGGCCGAGCGGAGCTGGACTGGGGTCGAGCTCGACGGCCTGGTGGTCGAAGAACGCATCGGCGCCGGCGGCATGGGAACGGTCTATCGCGCGCGCGTCCTCGACAACGGGCACGCACAACTGGCGGTGAAATTCCTGTCGCCCAGTTTGGCTGCCGAACCCGAGCTGGTGGCGCGCTTCTGGCGTGAGGTGGCCCTGCTGGAGAAACTGGATCACCCCGCCATCGTGAAGGTGAAGGCGCACGGACAAAGCCAGAACGTGCCTTGGTTCGCCATGGAGCTGGTCGACGGACCGACCTTGGCCGCGCGGCAGGCCAAGGGGCCGCTTGCAGTAGAAGAGGCGCGCGCCATCTTTACGCGTCTCCTCGATGCCCTGGCCCACGCCCACGCCCACGGTATCGTCCACCGCGATCTCAAACCGGCGAACGTGCTGCTCGCCGACGACGGTGCACGCCTGGCCGATTTCGGCATCGCCCGCCTGGACATGGAAGCATCCACGCGCAAGACCCAGCTCACCCGCACCGACGCCATCCTGGGCACGTTCCCCTACATGTCACCCGAACAGCGCGCAGGCCGACCGGTCGATGCGCGCAGCGATCTCTATTCGATCGGCGTGATGTTGTACGAAGCGTTGGCGGGCGAACGACCCGAGGGCGCGTTTGCACCCCTGCATCGTCGGCGCGCCGAGGTTCCCGGCCGCCTCGACCAGGTCGTGCTCCGTCTGCTGCAACCAGATCCCAAGGCTCGTTTTGCTTCGGCTGCGGAAAGTAACCGCGCACTGGTGGCCGCACTCAAGCCGTCCGCGGCCTACAAGTGGCCGCTGGCTTGGGCCGCGGGCGCCGCCGCCCTCGCCCTGGTTGCCATCTTCGGGCTTCGTGCACGCCCGAAGCCGGTACTAAACCGGCCCGCGCTGCAAGACCAGGCGCCCGCAAAACAGGTAGCGCCACCAACACCCGAGCTGCCCGCGGAAAAGCCGGCTACGAACCTGCCCGAGGCGACCCTACCGCCCAAGCAGCAGCCGTCCACGAAGGCGGAGAAGTTGCACATCCTTGCCCAGAAGAAAGCCGCGCGGGCGTCCATGCCCAAAGCGAAGGCCATCCAGGGAAAGGACCGCATGGGCGCCAAGGACGAGAGCGCGTGGCCGAGCTCGTCCAAGCAAGGTGACAGCCCGAGCAATCAGCAAGCACTTCCGCCGGGACTCGTGAAACTGCAAGACAGTAGACCACCCCAGACCACGTTCCCTGGCAGCAATGCGAAGCCCGCGGGCAAGGGTAGTCGGAAATCCATGGGGAAATCCATAGAAACGAAGGGCGGCGAAAACGGCAAAGGCGGCAAAGACGGCAAAGACCGATGGGATGACGACCTCGACTTCGGCCCGACCAAGAAGTAAGAGCCGTGCCGCGCTCAGGGCACTTCTTGTCGCGCCGGTCAAGATACGCTGGGCACCGATTCCAGAGAATTCGGCGTATGATGGCGTGGGCTGCACGTTGTGCCCGCGAACGCCTAGGAGGAACAGAGTGGATAGGACAAGCCGATTCTTCGTAGTGTGCATGTTCGCGATTGTGGGCGGCGCCGCCCCTTCGCTCCAAGGTTGCGGCGGGTCGAGCATGGGCCTGGAGGGCGGACTCCAAGTCGACGACAGCGGCGCCTCGATCGGGGCCAGCGGCGGGGTCGCAGGAGGTGGCGGCCCTGGGCAGGGAGGGGCTGGTGGCGGCACCGTTGCCTGCGGCGAGCCAGGGACGCAATGCTGCGACGGCAATAGCTGCAACAATGGCGGCTGCTGCGTCACGGGTATTTGCATGGCCGTAGGCGGCAGCTGCGTCGGCCTTGGCGGCGGCACCTGCAGCGCCGGAGCGTGCGGCACCTGCGGCGCACCCGGCCTGCCCTGCTGTGGCTCGAATTCCGGCGGCGGGGCCTGCACCGCGCCCGGAACGAAGTGCAATGCTGGTACCTGCGCCACGTGTGGCGATCTTGGCACCGCCTGCTGCACCAGCACCAGCGGCGGCACAGGTACGTGCAATACGGCGAAGGCCATTTGCAACGCCAGCAGCAACCTTTGCGTCACCTGCGGCACGCCCGGCAGCGCGTGCTGCCCCGGCAATGCGTGCGATGGCGCCGGCTGTTGCTACAACAATGCCTGTGTCGCCGAAACCGCAACCTGCGGCGCGAGTGGGGGAGCTTGCCAAGCTGGCCGCTGCTCGGGTTGCGGCGGCGTAGCCCAGCCATGCTGCTCGAACCTTTGCTACGACGGTCTGCTTTGCAAGAGCGGCTCCTGTACCTCGTGCGGTGGTTCGGGCCAGCCGTGCTGTCCGGCTGGCGGCGCCGCAGCTCCATGCACCGCCGGCATGGCGTGCACCGGCACTGGCGCGGATGGCGTGTGCGCCAGGTGCGGCGGCCTGGGGGACATCTGCTGCGCCGGGAATGCTTGCGCCGATGGCTGCTGCTCGAACGGAAGGTGCATTGCCATCACAAGCACCTGCGCGACGGGAACTCCCGATGCCAGCCTTCAACCTGATGCACCCGTTACCGGCTCGGGCGGCAAGGTCGGTTCGGGTGGCGCACCTGGTTCGGGTGGTGTCGTCGGGACGGGTGGCAAGGTCGGCTCGGGTGGTGTCGTCGGGACGGGTGGCAAGGTCGGCTCGGGCGGTGTCGTCGGGACGGGTGGAACGACCAGCACGGGCGGTTGCGGAGCCCTTATCGACGACATGGAATCAGACACGGGAAAGATCTGCTCGGGCAGCGGGCGTGTGGGCTTGTGGTTCACCTATGTCGACAGCAGCACCACCTCAGCCATCGCGCCCTCGACATCAGGAGCAGCCCTTCCCGGGTATCTCTCCACGCCGCGCGGGACAAGCCAGTACGCCATGCATGTGCAGGGGTACTACTCGACCTATGCCGGCATGGCGGTATGGCTCAACAAGGCCACCTTCAGTGGATCGACCGGAATCTACAATGCCAGCGGCTATACCGGCATCAAGTTCTACGCCAAAGGCAGCGGTGGCGGTGGAACGTTCGAGGTGAAGGGACAGATGGCCTCCACGGAACCGGAAAAATATGGTGGAACCTGCACCGCGACGACCTGCGATGGCAACTATTACGCGTACCCAACCTCTCTATCCTCCACGTCATGGACGCTCGTCAGCGTGCCGTTCTCCTATCTGATGAACGGCACGGTCTCGCCCTTCTC